>Ga0114921_10000225_pt1 | contig 23328 bp, 19 predicted proteins | sample BentaG_FD_87016 | JGI IMG/M metagenome (GOLD analysis project Ga0114921, IMG submission 87016) | Deep subsurface microbial communities from South Atlantic Ocean to uncover new lineages of life (NeLLi) - Benguela_00093 metaG | ecosystem: Environmental > Aquatic > Marine > Oceanic > Sediment ... | reverse complement strand
GGTGAAAACAAACCAAAATATTCTCTTTTAGACATAAGAGAACCTGTCACACATGGTCCACTACAATTATTTGATTATTACTTTGAAACTAAGCGTCAGCAGGCTGATGCAATTTATAAATCAAGATCAGTAATAGAAGAAGTTAGTCGTCAATATGAGAAATTATCTGGTAGAAGCCAACCTATAATTGAAAAATATTTTACTGATGATGCTGAATTAATGATTATAGTTCTATCCTCAACAGCTGGAACTGCAAAAAGTGTAGTGAATGAGTTAAGAAAGGATGGACTAAAGGTAGGGCTTATAAAACCAAGATTATTTAGACCCTTCCCATATTTTGAATTAGCAGAAGCTCTTAAAAATGTAAAGGCTGTAGCAGTATTAGATAGATCATGTTCATTTGGAGCTCAGGGGGGACCTTTATATATCGAAATTAGAAGTGCATTATATGAGTTAGTACAAAAACCACTTATAAAAAATTACATTTATGGATTGGGTGGAAGGGATATAAGTTTAGAAAATATAAGATCAGTTTACTCTGACTTAGAAAAAATAGTAAAAACTGGTAGGGTAGAAAAACCAGTTAGCTATCTCGGGGTAAGAAAGTAGGTGTATGGTGGTAAGTTTAAAAGAAATAGTGAAAAAAGAAAGAAAGTTATCTCCAGGTCATAGACTATGTCCAGGTTGTGGTGCATCAGTTGTAGCAAATATGATTTTATGGGCAACTGATGACCCAGTAGTTATAGGCATTGCTACAGGGTGTTTAGAAGTTTCAACAACTATATATCCACAAACTGCATGGGAAATTCCTTATATTCACAGTGCATTTGAAAATGCTGCATCTACTATTAGTGGTGTCGAAACAGCATATAGAGCTTTGAAGAAAAAAGGAAAAATAAAAGAAAATATAAAGTTTGTTGCTTTTGGCGGGGATGGCGGAACATATGATATAGGTCTTCAGGCACTTTCTGGAGCTATGGAGAGAGGTCATAATATGGTTTATGTATGTTATGATAATGAAGCTTATATGAATACTGGGATTCAGCGATCAAGTGCAACTCCTTTAGGAGCAAGTACAACAACAAGTCCTGCTGGAAGTGTGATTCCTGGAAAACTTCAAAAAAGAAAGGACCTTACCTATATCATGACTGCTCATAAAATTCCTTATGTTGCACAAGGTTCAATTAGTCATTGGAGAGACCTAGTAAAAAAAGCTAGCAAAGCCTTTGAAGTTGATGGTCCAGCATTTTTAAATGTATTGTCTCCATGTCCAAGAGGATGGAGATATGATTCCAAGTTAACAATTAATATAGCAAAAGAGGCAGTTACCAGCAATTTCTGGCCATTATATGAAGTAGAAAATGATAATTGGAAGTTAACTTATAAACCAAAGGAAAAAACTCCAATTGAAAATTGGCTTAAAAAACAGGGAAGATTTAAACATCTATTCAAACCTGAAAACACGCACATAATAGATGAAATACAAAATTACATTGATAATGACTGGGAGAACCTTCTTAAGAAATGCGGACTACAATCTTAAGTAAAAGCCAATTAATTATTATTGATTGTCTTTTATTTAATGTATTTGGACTAATCTAATGTTCTATCTAAGAGATTAAAAATTATCAATAAGGGATGTATTGATGAAAAAATATAATGTAGCTATTTGTGGTGCAACAGGTGCTGTTGGTGAAACCATGTTAAAGGTTTTGCAGGAGAGAAATTTTCCAGTAGAGAAATTAAAACTTTTTGCATCATGTAAGTCAAAGGGTAAGAAATATAAATTTCTTAATCAGGATATTTTTGTTGAAGAATTAACCAAAGATTCATTTAAAGACACTGAAATTGCTCTTTTTTCTATAGGAGCAAGACTCAGTAAGGAATTTGCACCGATAGCAGTAGAAAATGGAGCAATAGTTATTGATAACTCTAGTGCTTTTAGAATGGATAAGAATGTTCCTCTTATTATACCAGAGGTAAACCCCGAATATGTATCTTGGCATAATGGAATAATTGCAAACCCAAATTGCTCTACTCTTATAATGGTAGTTGCAATTAATCCAATCCATAAAGTCTCAAAGATAAAAAGAATAGTTACTTCAACTTATCAAGCTGTATCCGGAACTGGTAAGAATGCAATTGAAGAATTAAAAAATCAATCAAGTGCAGTTCTTAATAGTAAAGAAGTAATATCACAAGTATACCCTGTTCAAATTGCATTTAATATATTACCACACATAGAAGATTTTTTTGAAGATGGTTATACAAAAGAAGAGATGAAAATGGTTCATGAGACTCATAAGATAATGGGTGATAATTCAATAAGAATAACAGCAACTACAGTTAGAGTTCCTGTATTTACATCACACTCACTGTCTGTCAATTTAGAGTTAGAATCAAAATTAACAAAAGAAGAAGTTAGAAATATATTAAGTAAAGCCCCTGGAGTAAAAGTTATGGATGACCCAGAAAATCTAATTTACCCCACAACTCTAAACTCTTCTGGAAATGATTTTGTTTATGTAGGTAGAATCAGGGAAGATGATTCTGTTGAAGGTGGACTAAATCTCTGGATAGTATCTGACCAACTTAGAAAAGGTGCAGCTACAAATGCTATACAGATTGCAGAAATTTTAATAGAGAAAAATCTTGTTTAATTTTTAATATGATGCGAAGATGAATGAAAACAAATCAAATTTTACCAATTTTTCAAAATTGAAATTTGTGATAACAATTACAATTTTAGTAGTAGTTTGGGCTTTTGCTTTTCTATTTATAAAAATTGGTTTAGAAGAACTTTCATTTGTTAATCTTACAATAATGAGATTTCTTATTGCATGCCTTGTTTTGATTTTAATTCTTTTTTTTCAAAAAAAAAGAATTTCAAAACTACATAAAAAAGATATAGTTCCAATATTTCTTTTAGGGTTCTTTGGAGTAATAGTCTATCATCTTGGACTAAACTATGGAGAACAATTCATTTCACCCGCTGCAGCAAGTTTAATAATCGCAACAGTTCCAGTTGAGATTATAATATTATCAACAATATTTCTTAAAGAAAAAATAGGGCTTAAAAAATTAATAGGGGTTATTATTGCATTATGCGGTGTAGTTGTAATTTCAATTTGGGGAAAAGCAGGTGCTTCTATTCATATTGAATATATTTCTGCAGTTCTAGCAGTATTAATTGCAGCAATAATGTCAGCATTATACACAATAGCGGGTAAAAAACTTCTAACTCGATATTCTGCATTATCATTGACAACTTACGCAATGCTTTTGGGAAGCCTTGGATTAACCCCATTTATTAGAGGTTCACTTTTGGATCAAATTTTAAAAATGTCGATGACTGGATGGTTCTCAGTTATATTCCTTGGCGTTTTCTCAACTGTTGTAGGATATGGATTATGGTATATTGTTTTGAAAATAAAAAGTGCAAGTGAAATTAGCATTTATCTTTATGCAATCCCAGTTTTATCAACAATTATCAGTTATTTCATGTTTAAAGAAAAAATTACCTTGATGTTTATTTTAGGTGGTTTTCTCGTTATAGCAGGATTGATTATAGTAAATATAAGAGCAAAAATTAATTTTAAATAATAATTAAAATTTTTTAGAAAAATTTAGGGATGATTTTTAAAGATAGAACAGAAGCAGGAAAGATTTTAGCCAAGAAACTCTTTCAAACTTTAAATATTCTTAGGGAAGAGAAAGCAATTAAACCTAAAGAAGTATTTACAAAAAGGAAGAAAAAAGTAGTAAAACACATTTTAGAAGAAAAGGTAAAAGAAGAAACTGAAGAGGAATTAGAAAATAGGTTAGGGAAAGAAGAAGAAGCAGAGAAGATTAGAAAAAGTATAATTGTTTTAGCAATACCTAATGGGGGAGTAGCTGTTGGACATGAGGTTTCAAAATCATTAAATATAGATTTTGATGTCATTGTTTGTAGAAAAGTTCAGATTCCATGGAATCCTGAAGCTGGATATGGATCAGTAGCACCGGATGGAAGCTGTTTTTTAAATAAAAAATTGGTTTTAGCATTAGGACTTTCAGATAGAATTATCAAACAAAATATCAAAGAAACAATGAATCAAATTAAAAAGAGGATAGAGAAATATCGAGGTAAAAAACCATTTCCTAAATTAAAAGACAAAATTGTAATTTTAGTTGATGATGGTCTTGCAAGTGGATTTACAATGTTGGCATCAATTGAATTCGTTAAAAAAAAGAAACCTAAGAAAATTATAGTCGCAGTTCCAACAGTATCAGGAAGTGCTTATCAATTAGTAAAATCTGAAATAGACAAACTTATAGCTCTGGATGTTAGGTATGCACATCCATTTGCTGTGGCTGATGCTTATGAAAACTGGTATGATGTTTCAGATGAAGAAGTTTTAAAATATTTAAAAAAGTAATCAAATTTTAAAAATGGCTTTATTAAGTAGACTTCTTATAATTTAGTTATATTAACAATCTTACAGCATCGGTAATAAATTTAATGCTGAAAAATAATAGAAACAAACCACATATTGTAAAAATAATCTTTTGGAATCTTCTTCCAAAGAAATTTCCACCCCTAAATGAAAGAAATGAGAGAAAATAACCCCAAAAAAAGTCACACAACCAGTGACATAATGCAAAAATTAAAAATCCAAATATTCCAAAGTTAATAGATTTTAAAATTAGTGTAACTCCAACAGTAGCCCACCATATAAGAAAATATGGATTTCCTAGACTTAAAAGTATCCCAGATACTATTGGAGAGTAAGCGTATATTTTTGAACTAACATCAGACTGTTTAACACTACGAAACATGCTAATACCCATAAATAAAAGAAATAATCCTCCAATAATACCAATTAATGCTTTTATATAAATTAGATTTAATAAATATCCAAAGCCATAGAATAAAGCTAACATAAGCGGAAACTCTACTACTCCATGACCTATAGCAATTAATGCTCCAGCATGAGGAGATTTATTACCTTTTCCTATTGATACAGCTGTGATGGGACCAGGTGCCATAACACCAGATAAGGATATAAGTACTGCTTCAAAAAGAAATGTTAAAAGATTCATATTCCCTGGTTTTTTTTATTAATAATTATTATAGTTAGAACTGTACTTATTGTATTATTAATTTTTAATTGGTTTTGAAAAAATATATTTCTATATTATTATTTTAGGTAATTATAAAACAAAGTTGTACTTAGCACATTGACAATTCCCTGATAGTAACCCAATCAGTATATAAAGAATAATGTTAACCATATTATTTCTCCTTTCTGATTATATAAACGGTATTTAAATGTCTAAAAAATGATTATTTAAAAATCCTGAATAATATACTTGGCTGGGGTATCAAAGCACCCCAAAACTCTCACCATTATCTTACCAAATTTAATTCACAATCCAAGAAAAGAGACCTGAAAAACTGAAAAACCTTACCCCCGACTATATATTCTGGGTCAAACCAATAAAATGTGGATGACTTTAAAAATAAACCACAGACTTTCGGCGGGGTATTAAAAAGTGTTTCTGGGGTATGTTTTCTTGTTCGCTCGCTGCGAAAATAAAAAACCAAAAGAGGAGCTTAGCTCCTCTTTGATGTTATGAATTTATATATTTTTTGTTTTTAAAGGATTTTGTCTTTTATTCTCATACCTCTCTTTTACTTGTGCAACAAAGGTATCGATTCTCATCTCTCTTGTACTATCCTGAAAGCCATCATATTCTATAGACACAAAGGGAATGTTATTATTATCTTTTCTGAATTTAGGGCTAAAACCGGCTACAGTCAGACCTGGCATGCAATTAAATGGAATAACACTAATAATACCATCTAAACCCTTTTTTACATAATCTACTGCCTTTCCCATGCTTACTATGGCCTCTCCGCCAATATAATGTCTAATATATTTTTCACCATTTGAAACTATCTCTTGTGCAGGTATATCATCAAAGCCATGCATATATGGCAAGGTTGCCTTAAACAACCTGTGCTCATAACCAATCATAACTCTATATAATATTGATTTCAAAAGCCATTCCCTTAAATCCTCTTTTTTTCTGTTTAAGATGAATTTTTCTCTTGCAAAAACAGAATTAAGATAATAAGAATAAACCAGATATTCTGTTGCTGGAGCCAACCAAGTTTCTGCTCCCTTTTCCTCAAGCTTTCTTATAATTTTTTGGTTAGCTGGCTCATGAAGTCTTACAAAAAACTCACCAATCACTCCTATCTTTGGTTTTTCTTCACCAATTCTTTTAACTTGAGAAAAATTATCTTGAGCTTTTCTTAGGATTTTCTCAATAGGAGATAATTCTCCATTAAACAAATTAGAAAAAAATGCCTTCCCAATACTTAAATAAGTTTTAATCTTTCCAAGATTAGTTTTTGGATCTGCCAAATAATTAAGAAGCTCTTTCATATATTTCTCATAAATCTTATCTGAAGTTCCTTTATTAACCTCATATGGTCTTGTGTGCATTCTCATTTTTTCAAGTTGGTCAACTGCAGTCATACCAGACCAGGCCTTGATTAATAAGGGCATGCCAAGATTGAACTCAGTCCCCAGTTCACCACCTGTTATTATATCAATATCTATTCCCTTTTTCTGGAATAAAAGAGATTCCAGGCTTGCATACTGGCCTAATCTGCATGGACCACAGTCAGTTGTTGCCTGAAAAAAGGCAAACTTCTCTGGATCAAACCCTGGTTTTTGCATAAAATTAAGCATAGCTTCTGTAGTATGCAGATAGGGTGTGCACACCAAGCCGCATGTACAGCTTCTGGCTCTTTCCATGGTTTCGTCAGGGCTTGTATCTAAAACCCCTAATTGAATTCCATAGGCATTTGAAACAGAGGATATTGCATAATTATGTTCTGACATTGGGGGGAGAAGAAGAATCTTTTTGCCTTTAATCTTATCAAAACCCTTTAGTTTTACACTAAAAACCTTGCTGGTTTGCTTTGCTCCTATCTCTAAGTAAGATTTAACAGTATTGAAGAATGCCTGTAATCTAGTATCAATTCCAGCATCTCCAGTATGCTCATCCATTTCAATTGTTAAAAATGGCTTTTGTGCTCTGCTTCTCATTTGCTGGTTTATCTGAGTATCAGGACCACAGGCAAAATAGGTTATGTCAATTCCAAATAGGTTTCTATTTTTATTTAATAATTCTATTGCAGCCAGCTTCTTTTGGCCCTGTATCCAATACATTTTTGGCATTTGTTTAGAAATATCTATTTGTCCTATTGGAGCAAGTTCAAGGGGTATTGCAAGATAACCAGCATCTAAAATCTTATTTACAATATCATTATTAACATTTGCATCATAAGCTGTGTATGGTCTTGCCATAACTAAAAAAGCAGGTTCATTTTTATATTTCTCTTGTTTACATTTCTTTTGAATAGAATCAAAGACCTTTTTTGTTTTTTCCTCAATTTTTTTATCAAACTTTTCTTTATTTATCAATGCCTCCTGAAGCGCAGCTCTAACATTTTTTGTGCTACAACCCATTTGGGTTATAGCCTTCTTCATCTGATCCTCAATATGATTTAATCCCCAGTCAAAAAACAGTGAAGGAGAAACAAGGTTTTCTAAATTAAGGCCTTCTTTAATAAGCTTTGGTGCAGATTTCATAAGATCTGGTGTAGACTGTGTCCATGAACATGTAACACTATGCTTATAGCTGCCAGTTGGTTTTCCTGTATTTGCAATATGAGGGATAAAAATAAAATCAACGCCTTTTTTTAATAGGTTATCAACATGACCATAGGCAACCTTTATTGGAAAACAATATTCTGCTGGCACTATCTCTAGACCACGATTTATTATCTTCCTATTAGTTTCATCTGAAACAATGGTTTTTATGCCTAAATAATTAAAAAAAGGAATAAACAAGGGTGAGAAATCATTAAATAACAACCCCCTTGGAATTCCAACTTTCATTTGCATGCATCCTCCATTATTTTTTGTCTCTCTTTAAATAAATCAGGTGGTTTTATTTTTTTCTCATCCTTTTTTGCACTGTATCTCTGGCATCTGTCACCTATAAAATAAAATATCTTTTCTTCACCTTGAATTTCAGCCCTTGTTATGTTACATTCATTTCCACACTCTTTGTTAATACATTCATAAGGCCCTACATTGTATTTCAGATTTGATATTTTTTCAAATCCTCTAAAATCACCTAAACCAGAGGTATCATATGCATATTTTGCTGCCCCAATTGCCCCGGTTATATGCGGCCAGGGAGGTACAACTATCCCTCTTTCAAGAACAGTTTCAAGGGCGGCAACCTGTCCAAGATTAAATGCAGTTGCACCCTGGAAAACAACTATTGGTTTTATCTCTTTGCCGCTAACCACTTTTGCTAAATAATTTCTTGCAGTTGCTAATGTAAGGGCAGCACATAAATCCTCTAAAGATACATTATTTTGCTCATATTTTATTATTGATTGCTCTGACAAAACTGCACAAGTGCTGTCTATATCAGGAGGTTTCTTTGCTCTTAATGCAATATCTCCAAAATCCTCTATTTTAATGCCTCTGCGCATGGCATATTTTTCAAGCAATGCTCCGGTTCCAGCAGCACATGCATTATTCATTGCAAAATCAACAACCACGCCCTGGCTGATATTAATAAATTTTGAATCCTGACCACCAAACTCAATAATACTAAATTCTTTTTGAGGATAGACTGTTGTTATACCTGCAGCCTGTGCAGTGATTTCATTAACAATGTGATTATTAGAAGCTCCAACTATAAAACCAGTAAGCTGCCTTCCGCTTCCAGTTGTTCCTGCAACAACTTTTTTAATTTTATAGTCCCTTTCTACAATCTGATTATATACTTTGTTTATAGCATCTATTGCAGCTCCAACAGGATCTATCTCTGTTCTTCTATAGTGATATGCAAGCAACCTAAACTTACCATGAATCTTTGCTATTAATACAGCCTTTGTACTAACAGAGCCTATATCAATTCCTAAGCCAGCTAGAGGGATATCTGCACCATAAGACCAATCTTCTTTTGGTTTCATAATTTTGGATTCTTTGAGGATTAGAGGACCCTGTGATTTATAGTTAAAGGGTTTGGTTAATTTCTGCTCTAATTTTTTTATTATATCATTTAAATAAACCTGTTGACCACAGATTGCTGCACCAATTGCACCTATATGTAATCCTTGTTTTGGTGTAGTTACTCTTTCAGAAGAGATTTCGCAAACATCTATTAGATGTTTAACAAAGGCTTTACTAAGTGAGAGACCACCAATAATAGCAACCTTTCCTTTGGACATTATTCCATTTGATAGAATGGTTTTAAAACTATCTGCAGAGGCCCTATAAAGTGAGGCAGCCAATACTTCTTTTGATGTTCCCTTTTGTTGCTGGTGCACAACATCAGATTCACGGAAAACACCACATTTCGCAGAGAGCTTTATGGTTTTTTCAGTTTGATTAGCAATATCAGAGAATTTCTCTATTGAACCATAATTAAATCTTTTAGCCATATGCTCGAGCAATAAACCTGAACCAACACCACACTTGTTTTCTAAATCATAACTTCCTAAAAATAATTTTCCATTATGTCTTTCAAATACAAAATATCTTTGGCTTGAGGCTCCAACATCAATTACTGCTTTTATATTCAAACCATGAAATTCAATGCCCTTTTTAATTGCAATTGGTTCATTTACTACTTGTTTTAGAACATCTGATAAAGAAACTGAATTAACCCCTGTTACACCAATATAAGCCTCATTATCATGCTTTGTTATAATTTCATCTAATGTTTCTTTTAAAGCATAAATCGGCTTTCCATTTATCTTTTTTAGATAAAGGGTTTTTATATTTCCTCTATCTATTACAACTGCTTTCAAGTTGTCAGAACCAATATCTATCCCAATTCTTTTCATATCAAGAGAGAGTTTAAATTTAGATATAAAACCTTTTCTATGGTAAAGTTGGTTTGTAGTTTTTTATTCATTTTATTTTCCTGATTTAATTTTTATTTTCTCAACCCTTGTTGAAACAAAAGGTAATAAACCATTAAAGTTACCCTAAATTTGTTATTTAACAATCAAAATACATCTATAATAAGAAGAGATTTTTGTTCTTTTAAAAGGATTTTTCTTTAGTTTCTAAATAAAATTACAATTAGAAAGTTGTTAGAATATTTCATTGTTGTAGTGAGTATATATTATCATAGTCAAAATCTATATAATAATCAGGGAATTGTAAAAGAACAAAGTTAGTGCAATTTTGTTTAGGTATTACCTTATTTTATATCTTTATATAAGTAATTGTTTCTTTAATATTTTAACAGGCTTTTTTACAATAAACTCTTAGAGCACAATTAAAAGCTTTTTTTCTGCAAAAAGCTTTTCCTAACCTTACTAAACATGACTCAAAATCTGAAAAATCATAATTCTTTTTTCAAATTCATAATAGGTATTTGTTGCTATTTTCTCATTAATTCTTGCTCCATAAAGAATAGATGCTAAAAACCATTTAGATATTTCATCTGGTTTTTTATCTTTCAACTCTATTTCACAAGTAACTGAGAATTTTCCCTTAAAATTATTAAATAGAATATTAATTACGTTTGTATTATTTTTTTTATCATCTATATACTTCTCTTAAAAACTTTTAAGAATGAAAATAATTTCATCTTTTAATCTCTTTTTAATTTTATTTTAAAAAAATTTATAAAATTATGAGTTTTATAAATTATATAACTTTAATAAAATTACTTATCTTAAACTATATCCCTATTTCTTAAATATGAGAATACAATTTTTTATTGAATTTCTTGTTTGAATATATTTTGATATTTTAGTAAATATGACAGTTATAAGTAATTATGTCACTTCTGAAATGAGAATAGGAAATATTTAGGTAAATGTATTTTGTATGTTGAGTAAAAATTTACAAATGAGATGAATATTAGTAATATAAAAAGGTTTATATTTAAAATTAATTTTAGATATAATCTTTAAAAATTTAAATGTTTAAACCCAATATCAGCTAAAAAATTATGTAAAATTTAGAGATTTAGTTATTCTAATTTCTTTCATTCTTGCAATTACTTTTTCTTTAGTTTCTATCAGATAAGTAATTAAAAAAGGAGAAAATATGGATTGGAAAATATTTATAACAACCTTCACTTCAATATTTTTTGCAGAAATTGCAGATAAAACACAATTAGTAGGATTAGGAATATCGGCAAAATCTAATAAACCTATAATGGTATTGCTTGGGTCTATTTCTGCCTACACTATTGTGACTATCATTTCAGTGTTGATTGGAGCAGTGTTAGGAAAATACATAAAAGAAGAATTAATAAGATATATTGGAGCCTCATTATTCATAGTTATAGGAATACTAATGTTTATGAATAAAATTTAGTAATAAGTAGAATAGTAATCCATTTTATCTTAAAAAGGAATCTTCAAATTAGGTAGTCAAGGGATTTAAAAACACTATTCGGGTGGTTATCTTTTTTTTCTGAGATAATAAATTTGTCTATGTTTAATTTTTTTATATTCAAATTTCACTTATAAAATAAATCAAGGAAACGAGGTTTTGACTATGAAAATAACTGTGTTTAATGGAAGCCCTCGTGGCAAAAGGGGTAACACCCATATTATGGTTAAAGAATTTTCAAAAGGAGTAAAAGAGGCTGGTGGTGTAATTGAGAATATATTTCTTATAAAAAAAGAAATAAAACCATGCTTGGGTTGTTTTGATTGTTGGTTTAAAACACCAGGTAAATGCATTATAGAAGATGATATGGATGAATTATTGTCAAAATTTTTATCGTCGGATATTGTTGTTTTTGCAACTCCTATTTATATAGATAATTTAACAGGAATTATGAAAAACTTCATGGATAGACTAATTTCTATTATAGATCCTCATTTTGAGAGGGATGAAATTGGTGAGTGTAGACATACAAAAAGATTTAAAAAATACCCTAAATTTGTTGTGATCTCAAACTGTGGATATCCTGAACAGAGCCACTTTCAAGTTTTAAATATGTTATTTAAAAGAGCTGCTAGAAACATGCATTCTGAAGTTATTGCTGAAATATATAGAGGAGGTGGCTGGCTTCTTAAAACATCCTTATTAACAGAATCGTTTATACTAAAGTATAAGAAATTATTAAGAGAAGCAGGGAAGGAAATAGTTAAAAATTTGAGTCTTTCAAAAAAGACAATATCTGAATTAAAAAAACCTATTTTTTCAGTTGATGATTTTATAGAATTTGCAAATAAAAATTGTGACAAATTATTATCAAGAATTAAAATATAATCAAGAAAATATATCTAATTGATTGATTTTTCATGGTTTAAATTAAATATAATAAAGAGGAATAGTATGAAAAAGCAAGATTGGTGGGAGATTTTTTTTGATAAGGACATGTGTGAAATTTTATTTGGTGGCACAGATGAGATGATGAAAAGAAGGAGAGAAAATTTTAACATTAATAGCAATACATATTGGAAGGAGGAAAAATCATGGTCAAGCATATTGGAATAGTTGCATGTAGTGCAGAGGGAGCAGCGCTCTGTTATAAAACAATCTGCATAGAAGGTGAAAACTTTATGGGAAGATATGGTCATCCAGAGGTTACTATGCACACCCACTCACTTAGTGAGTATATAAGATATATAGAAACTGGGGATTGGGAGAGTGTGGCTAATTTAATGTTATCCTCAGTGAATAAGTTAACAAAGATTGGAGTAGATTTTGCAATATGTCCTGATAACACAATCCATCAAGCATTTTACTTAGTTATTAAGAAATCACCAATTCCATGGATTCATATTGCAGATTCAGTTATTGATGAAGCAAAAAACAAGAATTATAAGTGCCTTGGTGTTTTAGGAACGCGATTTTTAATGGAAGGTTCTGTTTATTCAACTAAATTTGCTACTGCTGGTATTGATTACAAGATACCCAAAATGAAAGACAAAAACAAAATCAATAACATTATTTTTAACGAGTTAGTTTATGGTAATTTTGTGGCAGATTCTCGCAATTATTTTAAAAAGGTTATTGATAAGTTGAAAAATGAGGGATGTGATGCTGTTGTTCTTGGTTGTACAGAGATACCATTATTGATAGACAAAAAAGACTCTTCGTTACCAACATTAGATTCTACAAGACTTTTAGCAAGAGCTGCATTGAGAAGAGCAATAAGTACAACACCATATTAAGAGAAATTACATTACTTAAAACCATTTTTCACTATTAATTATTCAACTAATAACTTTAATAATTTTAAATACATCAAAAATTATATTAAATATTAAATCTACAATGAGTATAATAATTAAATATGTTAGTTTAAAGAGTAGCAATATGTTCCAGCAAACAGTAAATAAGAAATGGAAAACATCACAATTTCTGATTATTTGGTTATTGATTTTTTTGCTACCCTTGTTAACCACTAACTGTAAAGGCTTAAAGGAATCGAATAAGAGTGTAGCAGAAATTGAAGAAATTCCTACTATAGCTATCTATTCTGACAAAGGTACATGGGAGGACTCTGTCAAAGCTACTAAAAAAATGTTTCAATGGATGGGTTATGAATCTAAATTAATAAATGCAGATTCTATTAATAAGAAGGAGCTTGATAATTTCAAAATTCTTTGCATTCCTGGTGGTGACATGTACCAATATGCTCAGGATATTTCTTCTGAAGGTAAGGAAAATATTAGGAATTTTATTAGCAATGGTGGAGGTTACATCGGGATTTGTGGTGGATCCTACTTTGCAAGTGAAGAAGTTATATGGCAAGAAAATGAACTTCCAATGACACCTTTAGGAATATTTTCTGGTACAGCTGAAGGTCCAATAAATGAAATTGTTACTTATCCTGATTATTCTATGTGTGAAGTAAATATTGTAGATTCCACACATCCAGTAACTAAATCTGAGCCAGATTCTGTGTCGGTGCTTTATTATTGAGGACCAGTGTTAATACCGGATAAGGATAATGATATAAACATTTTAGGTAGGTATAATAAGGGAAATCAACCCATGATGTTAGCTTTTGAATATGGTGAAGGTAGAGTATTTCTCATTGGTACACATCCAGAAATTGAAGAGAATTCTGATCGAGATGGAGTAGATTTTGGAAATGAATTAGATGATAAAGGTTCAGATTGGGATTTGATGAAAAAAGCTACTATCTGGTGTTTAAAAGAAAATTAGTAATTTTGCATAAATATTTAATTTGCTTAAAAATTTTAAAAATGGAGGTATTATGTTTGAGAAACTACAAAAAATTCTCAGCAATGTTGATGCGGATTATTCTGACATCAGATATGAAATTAAAAAAGATACTGTAATTTCTTTTAATGGAAAAGAATTGACAAAGATTGGCTCTAATTCTACTGATGGGTATGTTTTAAGAGTTTTAAAGAATGGTGGATTGTCCTCTGTTGCTTTTACAAAAGAAAATGATAGTGAGAAAGCTGTAAATACTGCTATGGAAAATGCACAATTAATTGCAAAAAACATAGAAAAACCTATTGAATTTGCTCAGACAGAGGTAGTTAGGGATATTTTTATTCCAGAATTAAAAGAGGATCCCAGAAAAATTTCTATGGCTGAGAAACTTGAACTTGTTCAGAAGTATAATGATATTCCACTTGGTTATGAAAAAATAGCCACAACAAATGTAGATTATGAAGAGGTGATTAGAGAAAAATATTTTAACAGTACTGAAGGAACTAAAATAAGAGAGGACCTTGTAACAACCTTGTTATTTGGTGAGATTATAAGTAAAGAGGGAAATTTAACCCAAAATGTTAGAGTCTCTGCAGGAGGAAGTAATGGATTTTCAAATATTCGAAATCAGGAAAGTAATTTTGAAGAGCGAACTGCTATTGCTCTCAATCTTTTAAAAGCAAAACCTGTTAAAGGAGGAGCGTATAATTGTATTCTAAATCCAAATTTAGCAGGTGTATTTACACATGAAGCTTTTGGACATTTTTCTGAAGCAGATATAATAGAAACCCTTCCAGCTATGCGTGAAAAGATGAAGATTGGAAACAAACTTGGCAATGAAATTTTAGATATAGTAGATAATGCTTTAATACCTGATCAACTTGGATTTTACAAATATGATGATGAAGGAGTAGAAGTTCGTCCTGTACAGCTTATGAAAAATGGAGTCTTAACAGGGAGGCTGCATTCAAGAAGAACTGCTGCTGAGTTTGGAGAACAAATCTCTGGACATTGTGTTGCTGAAGATTTCTGTTATCCTCCTATAATCAGGATGGGAACTATTTTTATAAAGCCTGGTAAAAGCAGTTTTGAAGAACTTTTAAATATGCTTGGAGATGGACTATATATTTTAGATGCTAAAGGTGGACAAACAGCTGGAGAGAATTTTACCTTTGGTGCGCAATATGGTTATGTGATAAGAAATGGAAAAGTAGGTGAAATGATACGTGATATAAATATTTTAGGCAATTTATATCAAACATTGAAAAATATTGTTGCAGTAGGAAATGACCTGGTCTTATCAAAAAGAGGAGGATGTGGAAAAGGTCAGATGAATATTCGTTCATGTAATGGTAGTCCACACATACTTGTTAATAATATTGTAATAGGAGGTTTGTAATGGAAAAATTACTTGAGATGGCAAAAAAAGTTTGTGATAAGGCAGAAGTTTATTCAATTGATTATACATATAATCCTGTTACCTTTGAGGATGCTAAACTTCATGATATAGAAAGTAAATTTCAATCAGGTATTAGCCTGAGAATAATAAAAAATGGTAAGCTTGGATTTGCTTATACAAAAAATCTTATAAATCGTGAAGAAATTTTACAGAATGCCCTTGATTCTATTAAAGGAGAAGTAAAGGCAAACTATGATTTTCCTATTACAAAAGAGCTGCCTAAGCTCGACACGTACAACCCCTCAGTTGAAAATCTGTCTACTACTGAAATGGTGGAAGAGTGTGCAAGAGTTTGCGGTATTTTGAAGTCCAAAACAGATGGTGAAATTTCAATAACCTCCTCTACTTATATTGAGAACATTCGAATTATAAATAGCGAAGGAACAGATATTTCTCAAAAAGGGACTTTTTACGGTATATATGGAGGTGTAATATATCCTGGATCCGCCTCTGCTATTTGGCGAATTTTTATAAGTAAAAAGTTTGAAAAGTTACCAGACGATATTGTGAATGAGATAATAGAACTTTATACACTATCATCTAATATTGTGGAAACAAAAGGTGGCAAAATGAAAGTGATGTTTATGCCAAATAGTATGAATGCTCTTAACTGGAGAATTTTTAGTGGAACAAGTTCTAAAAGTATTTATGAGAAAATCTCACCTGTTGCCGATAAAATTGGGGAAAAAATATTTAATGAAAAAATAACAATCTATGATAATTCATTAAATGATAAATATCCAGGAGTAAGAGCTTTCGATGATGAGGGTGTAGAATGCAAACCGTTAACAATTATAGAGAATGGGACATTAAAAAGTTTCTACTATGATCTGAATTATGCAACTAAACTGAATGCTGAATCTACCGGACATGGATATAAAGTTCTTCCATGGGGAGGAGAACAGATAACACTAAAACCTATACCCATGCTTGCTCATATGACTATAAAACCTGGTAAAAAATCCTTTTCAGAATTAGTGAAATCAATTGATAAAGGCATAATTATAGAAGGTGCACTTGGAGCTCACAGTGGAAATATTCCCAATGGGGATTATTCTGTTGGAGTTAATCCTGGATTATATGTTGAAGATGGAGAGATAATAGGTCGTATAAAAGATGCAATGATAGCAGGTAATATTTATGAAACAATGAAATATGTTATTGATATTGGTGATACATTGCATCCTTCTTTTATAGGTTTAGGTGACTATAATGCATGGGTACCAGCAATATTATTTGATAATATAAGTGTTGCAACAAAGTCCTAAATAGCTGTAACCTTAAATCCTGTATTATGATAGCCCTTTTGATTAAGATGTCTATTTTTAAATTCTAAACTGTCTACTTTTAAAATTTATATAGCACTGTAAACTTAAGTAATTGAAATTAAAAATAGTTTGTTCTATAGTGAGAGTTAAATTTTTATTGAAATAACTAACCTGAATAAAAAGTAATTAAGACGTTTACCATTAATAAGAGGTAAAAGTCATAGAGATCCAAAAATGAACATTATTGAAGTACAAGACCTAAAGCGAATATATCATGCAAAGATTGGTGTCCTACGACGCAAAGTAAAAGAAGTAATAGCTTTGGATGGTATTAACTTCAGTGTTTCTCAGGGAGAGCTATTTGGGCTACTGGGACCAAATGGAGCCGGTAAGACAACAACTGTTAAGATATTAACCACACTACTCATACCAACAGCAGGACAGGCTTGTGTTTTGGGTTATGATGTTGTTCGAGAAGCGGAACAGATACGACCACAAATTGGATTCATCTTTGGTGGTGAAAGGGGACTCTACTGGCGACTTTCTGGTTATGACAATCTGGTATATTTCGCTAACTTATATCATATTCCACCAGATGTGCAAAAAAAGCGTATCCCTGAACTTATGGAACTAGTAGGGTTAAAAGGACGAGAAAATGAGAAGGTTCAAGGTTACTCACGAGGTATGAAACAGCGTTTGCATATCGCCAGAACTTTACTGCATGATCCCGAAGTTCTCTTTTTAGATGAGCCAACAATGGGTTTAGACCCTGTGGGTGCAAGGGAACTTCGTCAAGCTATAAAGAACTTACAGACAGAGAAGAAGACCATCTTACTGACTACTCACTACATGTTCGAAGCTGATTCTATGTGTCAGCGTATTGCAATCATAAACCACGGGAAGATCGTGGCTCTGGATACCCCAACTGGGCTAAAGAATTATGTTCAAGATCTATCAATTGTAGAGATTGAAGTGTTTGGAATTCCGTCTGAAGCGATACAGCGTATACAGACTTTCGAAGGTGTGGACATGGTTTCAGTAGAGAACCGAGACCAAAAACAGGCATTACATATTCATTCAAGTAATGGGTCAGGTGTTGTAGCACCAGTTGTCAGTACTTTACAGAATATGGGCTTAAGGATAGGTAATGTAGTTGTTCGAGAGCCTTCGCTTGAAGATGCATACGTACGATTGGTCGGAGGTGAAATATAATGCTATCAAAATTACGAGTAGTCTGGACAGTTTTTTACCTATATCTAAAGCAAATAGCTATAGACGGATTTATTATTTTTACTGTCATTATACAACCACTATTGGTAGCACTACTGGCAATTTTTATGCTTCGGGATACTGAGGGCTTCCAAGCCATTTATGTAATTGTGGGAAGTGCACTGACTGGGTTATGGAGCGGTACTCTTTTTTTTAATTCTTTCAATGTTCAGGGTGAACGCTGGAGTGGTTGTTTGGAAAACATAGTAGGTAGTCCTACACACTTACAAACAGTAGTCCTTGGCAAGGCATTAGCTAATATAACAATATCCATCAGCTCAATGATCTTTAGCTATCCAATTGCTGCATTTCTATTTGGTTTTAAACTAACAATTGCTCATCCAACTCTGTTTATAGTGTCACTTATACTAACGATATTAGCACTTATGTCACTGGGTTTAGTTATTGCTCCTATTTTTTCTCTCAACCCAGGAAACATCTTATGGGTTAATGCATTTGAGTTCCCTATGTACATCGCGGGTGGCTTCCTGTTCCCAGTATTAATGTTGCCTGTTTGGACAACACCTATTAGTTACATTCTATCTCCCTACTGGGCTGCAAGAGCATTGCATGCAACATCAAGTGGTAATGCTCCTCTTAATGACGTGTTCATTAGTTGGGGATTAATTGTTTTTCTAAGTTTAGTATATTTATACATCTCATCTTGGCTATTCAAGGTACTTTTGCAAAAATCTAGGGAGAAGGCAACATTAGGATTGCAATAAGAGGAGATTTCTATGCGTAGATTGATTACTTCTTTGAGAATATTTGTTAGTGGAGCTTGGTTATCATATATTGCACTTTTCCACTGGACTCATCCAGCCAGCTATATAGCTTCAAAAATTGTCATGCCAATTGCTAGTATGCTATTTTTTTTATACTTGGGGATATCAGCCACTGGACATGATACAGCTCAGTTCTATATTGTAGGGAATGCATTACAAATAGTTGCTGTTAGCGCTATCTACGGAGTGACAATGACTGTAGGCCATGAACGCAATATGGGAACACTAATCTACCTGATCGGCTCTCCAGCTAATCGATTGACTATCTTTATGGGTCGGGCTTTTTTTAATATTCTGGATGGTATGCTTGGCGTAGTGATCGGTTTTATTGTAGGCGGTCTTATAGGGTTAGATTTAACTTCAGTTAATCTACTTGGTTTGGCAATAACGATATTGATTTCTTCTATCAGCACATGTGGGCTAGGACTTATGCTTGGTAGTATTAGTTTAACAGCACTTAATGTGATGTTTGTTAACAATACAATTTTCTTTTTACTACTCGTCTTTAGTGGAGCAAACTTACAATTAGATAAGATGCCAGTATGGATACAGGTTGTAAGCAAATGGTTGCCACTCACTCGAAGTATTCAGTCAGCACGTATGTTGGTAAACGGTGCAAAATTAATCGAAGTATCTTCACTTCTAACAAGTGAACTTGCTATTGGGCTCGCCTATGCATTAGTAGGCTTTATTTTTTTTCGCTGGTTTGAGTTTCAAGCAAGAAAGCGAGGAACACTTGAGGCATTCTAAACAGTTTACCAGCTTCCTCCACCGCCTCCACCAAATCCTCCTCCTGAAAATCCACCTCCACCACTAAATCCACTTCTGCCTGAAGCAGCACCTCCTGGAGTTGAAGCAAATGCAGTATCCACATTATTTGTAAGATCACTAATCATATTTGTGAATATAACAGCATTAATAATATCAAAATCACCCTCATACCAGTCTGATGGTCTTTCAAAGATTCCTTCAAACTGTTTAGCCCACTGCTTTTCAACACCTAATGCCATAGCATAGGGTAGGAATTTTTCAAACATCTCAGGACTTTTTTCAGGTGCATTAAAGAACTTCAGTCTATCCTTTTCTGTTACTGTTAGAAATTCCTTAAATCCTAGAATTGCCTCATGTGTCAGCTTACCCTTTCTTGTTTTTCTTGGCATTGCTCTACCAAAAAGACCTATTATAATGGCAGAAATTATATTTATAATCACAAATATTCCAGCTAAAACATAATATTTGTTTCTTACTTTATCAGGATTTGTAGGAAAATAATCTTTCTTTACAAGAGTCTCATAAGTTACAGATTTAATTCCTGGTAGATTTTCATAGAATTTACCTTTAAGTTCGGATAATTTAACAACTGTTTTTCCAGTTAAAGGCTTATCTTGAGAAGTTTCTTCTTTTATTATCTTTCCTTTTTTATCAAAAATCTTTAGAGTAGATAACCTTCCTTCTTCTTGAGTAGTATATTTTTTTTCAGTTATTAAATCCCCGCCTTTATTGAAAATTCTTATAAAATCAAATATTGTTTGCAGTACACCAAGTTTCTCTGCAAAAATAGCATTAAAGAGCTCTCTTTCATGAGATTCTAAGTTTTTATCTGCTTCTTTTAGCTTGATGAATTCATACTCTCTTTTTGTTTTAAAGAAGCCTTTTTCTTTTATTTCTTTTATCCTCATATAACCCTTTACAGCTAAATCTATAATAGTAGCTGAAATATCTCTTAAATCAGCCCTTTCATCTACTATGGAACCTATTTCCATTGGGGTTAAGTTATCAGGTGGAGAATATATGGGAATTATTGTTCCTCTTCCAGATGGGTCTTTTCCATACTTGTTCCAAGCAAGAGCAAGAGCACCTAATGTTATAAGAGGAATTACAAGTACATAAAGAGCAATTAACAGTGGAAGATATTTTAATAATGTAGAGCCAGCCACCTTTTCTTTTAGGGTAACTTCCTTTATATATTTTTTAGGGATTTCTTTTACTATTCCTTTTGGCCAACCCAATACGATTGTTAAACCTTCTCCAGGTGAAAGTGTTTTGGTATTTGAAAAGTAAGTTTCAGTTTCACTTAAAATTTCGCTTTCACAATTTTTTTCTTGAGATTTTACTTTACCCGTATAGCATGTAAGTTTAATATCATCTGATTTGATGTTTTGTGGAAGTGTTACTGTACAAGATGCATTATGTATATCTACAGGCCATTTAGTTCCAGTAACATTCCAATATAGTTCATCGTGTTCATCAAAATAATTTAGTGCCCCACCCATTTCGTAAGTAATAATATAGATATTCTCTCCAGTTACATATATATTTGGGTCACCAATTTTAATGCTTATAAAATCTCCTTTAGTACTGGTATCATATCTATATTTTGATCCAGTTTCATCAACTATGCTTAATACTCTAAAATCGAGTTTATAAATTCCCTTCTCTGTTTCATATCGAATTGGAATATCTCTATAGATACCATGTCTATCTTGAGGACCAAAATCATAAGCTATCTTTTCTGTAACTGCTATAGAGCTATCACTATTTATTGTTATATTCACATCAAATTCATTTATCTTCTCATCCTGAGCAAGTGCTGAACTAAAAGGAAGAAGAATTGTAACTAAGATGAGTGAAATAAAAATGAGTTTAAACTTTCCTTTTCCCATTTTTCCTACTTTTATTAAAGATATTATCAGTGTTTATATTTATTGTTGACAGATTAGATTAACACTTTTAATATTTTATTCTTTAAAAATATAATATTATTTTGTCATTGCGATGGACAAAGTTAAGAAGACAAATAAAATATTAGTCTGTCATTGCGAGCCACAAGAAGTGGCGTAGCAATCTCTCTCGGAACAGGCTGTGCAATCTCTAATCAATATTTTTAAAATTTAGAACTCAACCTTTGGAACTTCTCTCTCTTCTTCTCTTTCAACCTCAAACATCTCTCTCTTAGGAAATTTTCCACTAAAAAGTGATGTTACTAAAGTATTTGGAAATACTTCTCTCGTAGTGTTGAAATCTCTTACAGTACCGTTGTAATAACGCCTTGAAGATTCTATCTTGTTTTCTGTTTCTTCCAAGTCATCTTGAAGAGATAGGAAATTCTGATTTGCCTTCAATTCAGGATAATTTTCTGCTACAGCGAACAGTGTTTTCAGTGTGGAGGTAAGACCACTTTCAGCTGCTGCTCTTTCTGCTGGATTACCTGCTCCCATAGCAACTGATCTTGCTTTTGTTACTTCCTCAAAAACAGATTTTTCGTGAGAAGCATAACCTTTCACAGTCTCTACAAGATTTCCAATTAAATTATATCTTCTCTTTAACTGAACATCAATATCACTCCAGGCAGCATCAACTTTAATATTACTACCAACCAACCTGTTGTAGATACCAACTATGAAAGCCCCTATTGCTACGATGATGGCTAAAATAATTAAGAAAATACTCATTTACTCTCCTTTCTTAAAAATTTAATTTTATTTTTTAAAAATTTATACTGTAATTATTATGAAATTTCTCTAATTATCGCAGATTGTATTATTTACATATTATATCTAAAGATGAATTAAATTATAATAAAAGTTATTTTATTTCTTTACTCTATCTTTTGTCAATAGTAATAACTACACTTAAGTGGTCAGAAGCTGTGCTTTCAGGTATTAAAAAATCACTTGCAGCTAAATCAGGTGATATCCAGATGTAATCTATACGTTTATCAGGATTATCTGAGGAATAAGTAAAACCGTTTCCAGTGCCAGCTTCAATAAAGGTATCTAACAGTCCTGAATTATAATATATCTGTGTTTCAGGGTAGTGTGGTTCAGCATTCATATCACCTAAAATTACTGTCTTATCACTACCTCCCCAATAATCAACAACTGCTTCTATCTGAGGTTTTCTAATATGATTATCCTCTTCAACATGATGTAGATGTGTTGCTATCATACATAATTCTTCATTATTTCCTAAATCAATTTTAGCCCATAAAAAACCTCGTTGTAGAGGAACATCTCCTTTGGGTAAAAGTTCATTTTTATATTCTAAAATTGGATATTTGCTTAGTATTGCATTTCCAAAGAGGGGATCACCAACAGGACCATATATATATGGCATATTTAATCTCTGAGATAACCATGTAAGCATATCAACTGAACCATTTATAAACCAACCTCTTGAAACCTCCTGTAGTGCAACAACATCAGCATCACTTTCTTTAATTACCCTTGCAAAGGCTTCCATACCTAAATATCCCCTTGTATCAAATCCCTGATGAAGATTGTATGTCATTACTC
>Ga0114921_10000224_pt1 | contig 23395 bp, 16 predicted proteins | sample BentaG_FD_87016 | JGI IMG/M metagenome (GOLD analysis project Ga0114921, IMG submission 87016) | Deep subsurface microbial communities from South Atlantic Ocean to uncover new lineages of life (NeLLi) - Benguela_00093 metaG | ecosystem: Environmental > Aquatic > Marine > Oceanic > Sediment ... | reverse complement strand
CCAAGAGATATTCTCTGCTGTCCAGACGGAAAATATGGGCAAGATCTCCCAGCTTAGACTTCCAAGTTAGGTCCGCTTCCGTGATCAACTGCACTTCCTTCAGATTAAAAACTTTTTTTATCTGCTCTTGCTCTTCGGCCAGCAGGAATTTCGAGGGGATACTGGCGGTTACGGTGGGCTGAAGGTATGAAGAGGTTACGAATTTTGGAGGCACTATTTTACCCTCTCTTATACCCTCAAAAAACCTTAGCTTCATATCTATGGAGAAATCGGCATGAAGGGGTAAGAAAGAGAAGCCCATTAAGAAAATCGTCATAAAAAGTAATTTTTTCTTGTTCATAATCACTCTCCTTTAGGAATTTTTCTCAGCCCAGACAATGATCATGTCTGAACCATACGGCTGAAAAAGAAAGGCTTTGGCTGGCTTGTTTTCAACCCTTATATAATTAATCTGAAACCGTTCGATTAAGCCCTCCTCTGATGGGCCTTTGTTTTGAAAAAAGGTAAGATAGAGCCAAATCCCAGCAACTATGACTACAATCAAGCTGGCTGCTCCAGCAACCCACCTCAAACGAGGCCAGAAAAGACGCTGCTCTTTTCTTTCTTCCTCGCTAATCTTCGCCTTTAATGCAGACCAAAAACCTTCCGGATCCTCAACATCAACTTCCTGTATCGACAAGGATTTGATTTCTTCCTGATTGGCTAACTTTTTATGGCATGCAGGACACTTTTGGATATGGCGCTGGATTAAAAAACTTCGCCAGACTTTTATTGGGAATACGAGAAATAAAAAATCAATTAGTTTGCATCGAAGCATTTTCTTTCTCCAATAGTGCCTTAATTTTCTTTCGGGCTCTGAAAAGGTGAACCCTTGCTGTACTCGGAGAACACTTCATCACACCCGCCATCTCCTCGCTCGTATAACCTTCGTTAGCCCAGAGGGTAAGTAAGGTTCTCTCTTTTGGAGTTAATTCTTTTAAAATTCTCTGGGGAAGAGGTTGGTGTGATGCTATATTCGAAACTTGTGCAGCGGAAGATTGGAAGGATTCTCTCTTCATCTTATTGTAAAATTTGTAGAATCGGCTCCTCTTCCTTATCTGGTCAAGGCACCGATTGTAGAGAATAGTGTAGAGCCAATTGCTAAAACTTTTCTGGAAATCAAACCCGTCTAGATTGCGATAAACCTGAATAAATGTCTCCTGGCAGGCATCTTCGGCATCTTGATGGTTTCCAAGAATATTCAAAGCCAGAGCCATGATTCTTCCTCTGTATTTGTCCACAATTTTTCGAAACTCATCCACATCTCCCTGAAGACAGCTCCTCACTAGCTGCTTATCATCCATTCTATTTACATAATAGTATTACGCCTGACTAAAAAAAAGTGTTTATACAAATCGAGGAAAAATCAGAAAAAGTGTTTCCTAATTGCTGAACATAAACAACAGGTCCCTTTAATCGCATATTCTGCTTTGGTTTTAAAAATGTTATAATTCAACATCTGATTTGCAAAAAAACTCATTATTCATTAAATTGAGGGGAAAGGAGGAAGATTCCCATGCCACAGATTAATCCCGATTATTTCATATACATTGGCGCGGTTGGCGTCTTCCTTGGTCTGCTCTTTTTAATAATCTTTTTCTACCGGCGTATTCGCTGGGTCACCCGTACCTTGAGTAAAAGGAAGACTACCTCTCCTAGATTATTAGCAAGCTTACGCAATCTTATGCTTATATTCGTGTGGATAGCGGTACTAGGAATGGCTCTTTTTATGGGATTTTTTTTCCGGGCCTACCAGGCTTTTACATACGAAGAGCCTGTGGCCGAAATTATTGTTAAACCCACTGGAGAGCCCAATATCAACCTCATAACCCTTGTTCAGCTTTTATCAGATGATTCCCGAATTGAACACAAATATTTGATAAAGGGAGATCAGTGGATGTTGGAAGGAGATGTTATAAAGTGGAAAAATTGGCTAAACTTCCTCGGGCTCCATACTCGTTATCGATTGACTCGGCTGAGAGGGCGGTATATTCAAACTGAAGACGAAAAGCGCAAAGAAAAAACTATCCATCCCCTTGTAAAGGACGAAGATCATCCGTTCTGGAGATATCTCTATAAGTATGGTTATCGAATGCCTCTAGTCAGTACAGTCTATGGGAACGCAGCATTTCAAACTGCAGGAGAGGATGAACATTTTCTGATTTATGTAAGTACGTCTGGCTTTGTGGTGAGGAAAAAAGTCGAAAAATAACTAGACTATTTCTTTTTGGCTAGCTCTTTTGTTGTCTTTTTGGCTGGCTTTGGAGAGAATAACTTAGTTGTCTCATCCTGCACCAGGACCCAAATCGTGTAAATCCCAAGAATAGTCCCGAAAGGGATGTTGATTAAGTTCAAAATACCAAGAACCAGAACCAGAATTCTTGCCCATGGCTGGTGCTTCAAAAGCCAAAAACCTCCGATAATTCCAGGCACAGATACTAGAATAAGGAAAAAAGCTACTGAAGAGCCGACGATTGAAGTTATTGTTATTGCTTCCTGGTTTCCAGAAATAAGGCCTCCGCCAACAACAGACACAAAAACGATAAGAGCCGCTAAAATGCCAAGACCGCTGAAAGCGATGTAGAGCACCCCAAGAATGGACACATGTTTCTCCATCTTTTTATCCTCCTTAAAAGAATCCTATAGCAAAGACGATCAATTAGTCAATTCAGACACTTCAAAAAGATATAGAAAAAAGGGATAGAAGAAAGGGGGGCGGTTCTGTTTTCGCCTCATTTCTACAGAAAATAGAACCGTCCCCTTGTCCCGAAAGATCAGAATCCTGGTGAAATAGTGAACTGGAAGTACCAGTCCTTTATTGGCCTTTGGAAGGGCTTGACGTAGCTTACTCCCATGATAAGATATCCAAAAAGATTCATCCGAAGAGCCAAGCCTGCGCTGGTGACCGGTTTTCGGCCGCCACCTAAAAACCAGGCCTTTCTGTCCTCTTCTATAATTCTACCTGTATTACTAAGCACCACATCCTCATCCCACCAGGCAATCCCGGCATCGAAGAAAGCAGCAAAATCAATGGGCAAAATACCGTAAAATCCTCTTCCTATCCCAAGCACATTGAATAGGGGAAAACGAAGCTCTGCATTGGCCACTATTAATTTGCTTCCGTATAACCGGCCGAAGGTGAAAGCATCCTCTCCTTGGAATTCTTCCCCGCTGAAGGAACCGGAGTTGTAACCTCGGACAAGAGACTCATATCCCATGTAAAGAGGAAAAAGTTGACCGCTTTCACCATCTTTTCCGAAGCGCCCGAAGTGTAGCAAACGAAAGGCCAGAGTGAATGGTCTTGCAGGCATGAAATACCGGCGATAGTCAGCTAGCAAGTTGGAAAAATTAAGAGTACCCAGATATGGTGAAACCTCGAAGCGATAGCTCTGCCCAAGGATGGGTCCTGTGGCGCCAAAAAAGGAGCTATCATGCACGAGAGCAGCAGATACAAAACCAAAGTGAAGACCAGGAGGTGCATCCAGATCCTGTTTTTCATCTATTATCTCTCTTCCATTGATCGTAGAAAAGGCGCGGGTACGCAGTTCTTCATCAAAGTCGATAAACTGATAACCTCCAGAGAGCTCAAAGCGGCGCACCTGACTAAACGGATAAGCTACAAAACCAGAAAGCTGATAATTGATCTGTCGAAAGATGTATTCTTCCTGAATGAGGGCAGGCTCACCAAACACATTACCAAAATAGGTGCTGTATCCTCCATAGACATAAGGAATACGCTGGGCTACGGCTCCCCAGTTTAGTCTCCGCTTGCTGTTTTGATAGCCAACCAAGGCAGCGGAGTCCTGGAGACGGCTGCTTATCTGCACCATATTAACTAAATTGTGATATCCCAACATATCACTAAAATAAAAAGCAAGGCCACCTCCTGCATACGTACCGAACCTATCCACTCCTATGGCTAACTGAGGTTGGGTGACATAATCGAGAGTCAATTTCGGCTTATAGTCATTGATTTCAAACTCGGTTTCCGCCGGAAGTCCAAACAGAGGGTTTCTTAAAAGTCCAAGCACTTCTCCTACCGACTTTTTCCGAGGAGGAAGTATCGAAGGGTCTATCTCACCTAATTCAGTTATAGGTTTTTTTCCAACCAAAACCTCAGGAGAATCTATAGAATAAATGCTGTATCTATCTTCTCCATAGAAACAGTACACCAGTCTTCCGCTTTTTTGGCCAACAGAGAGCGCAGGGCTCAAGGAAGTGATGCCGCTGGCACCCGTATAAAGATTCGTCACCTGAAAGATGTTCCCGCTCTCGAGCTCAACTCTGTAAACGTTTGATATGCCATTTTGGTCAGAAAGAAAATACAGACTTTTTGAATCTGGTGACCATTGGGGATTGATATTCTTAGCACCTGGGAAACCCGGCAGCTTCTTTATCTCCCCGGTTTCGGGATTCATCAAAGCGAGTTCGTAGTCTCCTATACTCAGGAGAGAGAGGTTGGTGGAAAACCGTTCGGTGGCAAAAGCGATATAGCTTCCATCAGGGGACCAAGCAGGATAAAGGTCGGCAAAAGAGTCGTCAGTCATCTTTTTCAACGTGTCTGCTCCAAGGTCATAGATGAATATATCTGTGAAACCACCTGTTAAAGCGGAGAAAGCGATGTAACGTCCGTCAGGTGACCAGGTTGGATTGAGAATCTCTCCCATATGGGGAAAGACCACTTCTTTCTGTATGCTCCCGCTCTCCATATTGACCAGAGTGAGAACAGGCTTTCCCTGACTTATGGCACCAAAGACAAAACGTTTTCCTTCTGCGTCCCAGCTTCCAGATGATTTAATGAACTGCAGACTTTCATAATGAGGATCTACGGCTGTGCTGACAAGCTTTCGCTTGATATTTCCTGTTTCGGCATCAGCCAGAAATAAGTCAATAGAAAACAGGTCGCGGGTCGAAAGGAAAACAATCTGCTTGCCATCCGGACTCAGGGCTGGCGAAACATTTAACGGATTTTCTTTGGTCCCGATGAACAACGGACTGCTCGACTTATCAGATACCTGCGTCACTTCAGACAGAGGTGCGTATGCATTTTTCAAGGATTCGTGCCAGTCTTTGGACAGCTGTTCTAAAGAAACACCAAGAATTTTTTCAATAACCTTCTCATAATCTGCGGTCCTACCGACTCCCTTCATGATCCTCTCTATTACACTATCCCCCCATCTTCCTGTTATATAAGCCCAAAGGGATTGTCCGTATCGATATGGGAAAAACCGAGGGTCAACGAGTTTTTTAACTGGAGGGAGCTTCTCTCTGCGGGTAACATCGCGCATCCACATGGATGTGTGAGGATCAACCGGTCCAATCGAAAGATACTCGGCTAATCCTTCGATGAACCACAATGGAAGCCTGAGGGCAGTGGGTGCAGCGGTTGCATACCTGGAGTGGGCCTGAGATGTGATATCAAACTGGAAAGCATGGACAAGCTCGTGGCCGATCACATGGTCAGATTCGGCCAGCGAAGCTCCAAGCGGAAGAACGATTCGTCTCTTAAACATCTCGGTCACACCGCCTGTCCCTTCACCTATGATACCCGGAATAGCTGCTGTCTGTTGGAAATCAGGTGAGCTGGCGTAAAGAATGAGAGGCTGCCGTCCTTTTAAATCATGATTGAAGATCCGAGACAACCGGGCATACCATCGCTCAGCCATTCGGGCTGCCTGTACGGCAGCTTTATGTTTTTCAGGGTAAAAGTAAACGTCGAAATGTTCTGTTTTGAGTACCTTAAAATCGAAAGTTCTATACTGTACCTTGTTTCTTCCAAAATACTGAGCATTCAGGGAAGACACGGCAAGCATTATTGTTATAAGCAAAAAGGCACTGAATGATCTCAAGCGAAAATTCATTGAAGTTCCTCCTTAAATATATTAGGAATAAATATATACTACCATTTCTATGGATTCACTAATATTATAACACCAAATAGTATATAAATAAAGTAAAGATTCATTGCCTTTGTCTGACTTTTTTCCTAGGCTTCTATCAAAAATTTTATACCACATGAGACAATAATAGTCAAAAAATAGCTGCAAAAATTGTGCCAATCTAGATTCAGTTAAAAAAAGAAAAATTAAATAAAATTTGTCCTCTTTTTAACACACCTGATAGAAGAATGAGTCAATATGATAGCTAGGCTAGCTAGACTTTCTAGACTAACTAGACTGGCTAGATTAGAGTGAATATTCTGTTGATTTATCCGGTAGTCATTGAAACCAGCCACCTATGAAGAGGAGCCAAAGGATGAAATCTCTTCCAGCAATAATCAATGAGTGAACTGGAATACAGCTCATCTGGAATATCTGTCTCCTGGCCTAAATACAACCCATTGTGGAGGAGAAGCCCTGCATTGGGATGAGAGGAATCATACCCGGCTGGTACTCGTTTGTAATGTTTTCCGCCCAGTTCATAACCTTTCATTCTGGAGATTTTGCTGATGATGCCCGAAAGCTCTTCTCCATATTCAGGGTCCACAACTGAATTTCTGTATTTATCCAGCAGGTCCCGCGGAAACATGTAGATTCCTACTCCCAGTATTAGTTTTGGAGGTTCCAGATGAAAATAGAAGCCGGAACATTCCATGCGAGGCCGCTTTCCCTCCCAGAAGAAAATGCCCATATGGGTTTTGTACGGGGACTTATCCAAGCTGAACCTAGTATCACGGTATATGCGAAAAAGTGATTTGTTGAATTTTGGGACTGCGTTGATATCTGGAGACAGAGATTTTAAGCGCTCTCCCATGGCTATAACGTATGCTTTTGCTGGCTCAAGCACATAGGCGTCATAATCTTTTTTATGGCTGTCAAACCACGCTTTACCGTTGTTTTGTTTAAGGTTATAAAAGAAATCGATTGTTTTCTTCGAGAATCCTCTAAAGATTAACTCTTTGGACATCCTCGTCTCCTTTTCAGAACAGGAACAAAAGCCTATCCTGATCTTAGATTATTCTGCATTTTACAATTCTTGCTAAAATCTATACCACAACAAAAAATAAGTATCAAAGAATTATCAGCGAACCAATTTATCTCCTCGTCTGGGGCGCATCGATCCACCTCTCCAACGAAAGCTTCCCCATCTAGCTTAAGCACACGCCGTATCTCCTGCATGCCTCTCTTAGCGTCCAGCCAGTGCTTGATTGAGGCCACACTCACCACTACATCAAACAAAGAACCCTTGAAGGGAAGGCCCATGGCGTTGCCCTCCCTGAAACTGCAGTTTTGAATTTGATTGCGGATTTTCAGTCGATTGGCGGCTCTCACCTGTGTCGATGAGTGGTCAATCCCAATAACCGATGAAGTTGGATTTTCCTGGGCCAAAAGAAGTGTAAAAAAACTTGGGCCAGATCCAATATCCAAGATTTGTTTATTTTTTTGAGTATTAATCTCTGCAACGAGATATCGGTACAATTCTGATGCTGCTTTGTATATCAATCGATTGTATACAGGACTTTGAACGATATTCCATCCCCATTTTCCATCAAATAGTCGTTTTACGAATCTAAGTGTTTTTCTGACGGAATTCATTCTTCCAGTTTATTTGGAATCGTCTAAGTTCACCTCTGAACACGGCCGGTTGTCTCGCCGGCAAAAAACCGCTCTACTTCCTGGACGCCAATCAGATTAAAATCACCTTGAATTGAATGATCTGTCCCCATTTATTGTACCACCTGTAATGTTAGAGATCCATGATCGCGGACTTGCTGGGGCAAAAGTTGCCTGTTTTGGAATATACTGACCTGAGTTCCTCTTCAGGTTTGACCTCAATTTTTTACCGTGATATAAGCAAAGGAGAATTTCGGAGAAAGGCTATGATAAAACGTTTTATTTTGAGTATATCAGTCGTTTTTCTTTTAGTTACCTTTTTTACACATATTGCCTGTGTGGAAAAGGACATTGCTAAACCCGCTATCACCAAGGATGTTACGAAAACAACTCAAATTGTGCTCCTCGGAACAGGAACACCCAATGCTGAACCAGACCGCTCAGGATCTTCAATCGCTATCGTGGTTAATGATGTCCCTTATATCGTTGATTTCGGACCAGGAGTGGTTCGGCGAGCCCAAGCGGCTTTTCAAGCAGGAGTTGAGGGATTAGCGCTTGCCAATCTTAAGAGAGCTTTCTGCACCCATCTGCACACGGACCATACACTAGGCTATCCTGACCTCATCTTCACTCCCTGGGTATTAGACAGAGATGAACCTCTCGAAGTCTATGGGCCTCCGGGGATTCGCCATATGACAGAACATATACTAAAAGCTTATGAAGAAGATATTAAAGTTCGAATCCAAGGCCTTCAACCAGCGAATTCCGAAGGATACAAAGTCAATGCCCATGAGATTGGGACAGGAATCATCTACGAAGATGAAAATGTCAGAGTGAAATCGTTTCCTGTGAAACACGGTTCATGGAAATATGCATTTGGATTTCGATTTGAAACGCCGGATAGGACAATCGTTATCTCTGGAGACACGGCGCCGACAGACAGCATGATAGAAAATGCCATGGGATGTGATGTGCTGATTCATGAAGTCTATGCTGAAGCTTTGTTTAAGAGAAAGACACCAGATTGGCAAAAGTACTATCTCGGTTCTCATACATCATCACGAGAGCTGGCAGAGATTGCCCAAAAAACAAAGCCTGGCCTTCTTATCCTTTATCATCAGCTGTTCGTAGGCTCAACAGAAGAAGAGCTGCTAGAAGAAATTCGCGAGATTTACAAAGGAAAGGTTGTCTTTGGCCACGACCTCGAGGTCTACTAAACTCACCAGGAAGACTGACTCTTACCCCGTGATTTTAACTACATAAAACTAAAATCCATTCTAGCTTCCTTCTATCTATGCCTAATGCTCTCTAGATTAATCTCTCCGGTAGGCAATCTCAGGGCAAGAGACCTGGACATTAATCAGTACTTATCCCCTAAATCTCTTGATATTCCTTTCCGTAAATCTCTTCGTCATGAACCGCACTCCCGCTCACATGTCCAGCGCGTATCAGTTCGCTGCTTGACTTGAAGGAGAAAGGCTCGTGTCGGGACATCACTATAATAGTATACAGATTCTATGATAAATCCAGAGCCTTTTCTCTCAATATGGGTTTCCTTTACCATTCCTTTTGTTATTCTTATTTCAAATTTTCTAAGGGAAAAACGACTAAAAATTACCTTGAAATAACTATCTGTTCTCTTTACAATACAATTTACGTTGTATAACATCATGAGAAGACGAAACAAGGGTCTAATACTCAGCACTGCAACAGAGAAAGGTTTCTTCCTGCTCCTCAATTCTTGAAAAGCACATACAGAATAGTGAAACTTGAATTCTATCTTCCAGAACGGAGGTAAGAAAATGCTTCGTAAATCAAAAATTAAACCTCATCGTTTCTTTTCAAATGCATTGACTGTATGTTTTCTTTTTACTTTTTGCTCAATTCTGCTGCTCCCATCTCTGATCTTCCCTAGACCATTAAGGCCTGGCAGTAGCACTGCGGCAGTTGAGCTGCCCTTTTTAGAAAGGATTATTCTCCAAAAAGATACGAATTCCCTGGAAGTCAAGATCCTCTGCAATAGATTTTCGCGCCACCGTAAATTTGAATTAAAAAACCCAAGCAGAATAGTTATCGATTTTTACAATATAGAAAATATTCGAACCAGCCGTCGTACTCAGGTCAATGATTTCGGGATCACAACCATAAGGACTGGTCAATTCAAGAGCAATATTGCTAGGGTAGTGTTTGATGTAAAAGATAAGATGCCGTTATACGAAATTAAAGAGATCGAAGGGGGTGTGCAATTATCATTCTGGTTGGATGAAGAAGCCCATAAGAGAAGTGAACAGGAGAGAGTAATTCCAGCAGAAGAGATTCAAAGAGAAGAACCAGCAATTCCAGAAGCAAGTGAATTAGACAGCCTGTTCAATCAAGCTCGTACAATGGCCTTCGAAGGAAACCGAGAAGAATCGATAAATATCTGTAAAACAATCCTGGCCGAAAAACCAGATTACCATGATGTGCGAATATTTTTAGGACACCTCTATGCCAGGAATCAAGAATATGATTCTGCACGTGAAGAACTGCATCAGGTCATCAACGCAAAGCCCGATTCTATATATACTCTCAAAGAATTGACAGATGTGGAAATGTGGTCTAATAATCTCGATCAGGCACTAAAGTACAGTGATGGGGCTTTAATAATAGACCCGAATAATGAGTATTTTCTGTTCAGTAAAGCGCGGATATTGGAAAAGACGGGAAACTATGAGGAGGCATCCAAAGCCATTGCCAAGCTCTTGGAAATTAATCCTTCTCATGAGGAGGCACTGCAGCTACAGAAAAGAATTCCTGAATCTGCTCCAAGAGCAGAACCAAGAATAGAACCGCGAGCAGAAGCCAAAGCGCCTAGCACTGATTTCATGATAGAGATAAAGGGCAACTATTTTATTCCTTCAGAAAAAGATTTTAAAGATATTTATGGTGAAGGGCTGATGTACGGAGCAGAGGTAAGTGCTGGGCTTGCGAAATATTTCTCGCTCTGGTTTGGAGGAAATTATTTTTCTAAAAAAGGAGAATTAACCCAAACCCAGGAAGAAACTAAACTTGAGACCTATTATTTAGGAGGGGGGATAAAGCTAAGATTTCCATTGGGGATTTCGCATTTTTATTTAGGAGGAGGTGTAAATTTCCATCAGTATAAAGAATCGACTCCAATCGGGGACGTAAAAAAGGGTGGAGTAGGTTATGTAGGTAAAGTAGGATGGTTTATTGAAGTTGTCAGAGGATTGATAATCGACCTTTACGGGAATTACACCTACTGTAAGATAAAACCCGAAGACCTTCCTAAGATAAATATCGGTGGACTAGAGGCAGGAATTGGATTGGGATTTAAATTTTAAACAAGTAACACTGTAACTCTGAAATTTAAACCAAAAAGAAAATAAACAATTCATTTAATAAAGGGGATTGTTTTCACAAAAATGGACGGTCCCCAATCTTTATCAGACCCTTTCCTCGCTAGGGTTAGGGGGTCAGGTTTTATCGCGTAACAATGCTTAAAGGAAAAAATTCAGTCCAAATTGCCCAACAATGGCAAAGCCTGACCCCGTAGGCCTGACTTTAGTTGTGTGTTTTTGACCCCACGAGCCCGAGCCCACCTTTAAACAGTTATTTCTATTTTCTTGTTAGGCAAGGGCTAGTGGGTGATAAAACCGTTTGAAGGCTGAGCAGGCACGGTTCCTCTCCCGCAAGGAGAGGAGAGCGAGGCCTGAAACCGAGCTGACTTTTCCTCGCTGGGGAAAAGTCAGCGTGTTTTTGACCCCACTAGCCCGAGCCCCTTTTTTTCATTTGACCCTCATCCTTTTTTCATTCAAAATGTAACGAAAAAGAACGTGAGCATAACAAAATGACAAAAAAAAATATACCTGAAACAATCCAAAAGCACAGAGATTTTTTCAACTCTCATAGAACAAAAAATATAGGTTTTCGGCGAGAAATGCTGAAAAAACTGGGATACTCAATCAATGAATACGAAAATAAAATTGCTCAAGCCCTTTACGATGAGTTCAGAAAATCGCCCTATGAAGCATATATTGCTGAGATAGGAATGGTAAAAGATGAGCTGCGCTATCAATTGAAGCACCTTAAATCTTGGGCAAAACCAAAAAAGGTGAAGACTCCGATCTTGCATTTTCTTTCTTCGAGTTTCATCTATCCGGAGCCATATGGCGTAGCGTTGATAATCGCCCCCTGGAATTATCCATTCAATCTTCTCTTCAATCCTTTAATAGGGGCAATTTCAGCCGGAAACTGTGTCGTGTTGAAACCTTCGGAGCATTCTCCAAACACCTCAGCGGTTATGGAGGAAATTATAACAAGGACCTTTGATGAGGAGTATATCTCCATTTTTCTGGGCGGCAGGGAAATGACCGAAGCCTTATTAAAGGAAAGATTTGATTATATCTTCTATACAGGAAAAACATCCTACGGCAAAAAAGTCATGGAAGCTGCATCAAGGTACCTTACTCCTGTTTCCCTTGAGCTTGGCGGAAAATGTCCCTGCATTGTTGACAGGGAAGCAAAGATAGATTATGCCGGACGGCGGATCGCCTGGGGAAAATTCTTAAACGCCGGGCAGACATGTGTTGCTCCCGATTACCTTCTTGTTGATAAGGCTGTCAAGGAGGAGCTTTTAAATGCCTTGAAAAAATACATAAAGCATTTCTACGGAAAGAATCCTGAATTAAATCCTGATTATTCAAGGATGATAAATGATAGTCACTTCGAGCATGTCTGTGGACTTCAGCAGGGAGGTTCAATAACTACAGGAGGAGAGACTAAAAGAGAGACTCGGTATATCGCGCCAACCATCATAGAAAATGTTTCCCCAGATGACCCCATAATGCAGGAAGAAATCTTCGGACCCTTATTTCCGGTTCTCGAGTATGAAACTCTCGAAGAAGCCGTGTCTTTTGTCAATTCCAGGCCGAAACCTCTTGCTCTTTACATTTTCTCTGAAAACAAGAAAAAGCAGAAAATGATTCTAAAACAAACCTCATTCGGAGGCGGCTGTATCAACGACACTATGGTCCATCTTGGATCTCCGTATCTACCCTTCGGAGGAGTCGGTAACAGTGGTATGGGATCCTATCACGGAAAAGCGAGTTTCGATACGTTTTCCCATAAAAAATCAATATTGAAGAAATCTAATTTACTGGATATAAAACTGAGATATCCTCCTTACAAAGGGAAAATGAAGTATTTAAGATTATTCCTTAAATAATCAAACTTATCTGCAGATAAAAAGGAGGGGAACTTGATTGAAATCGACGGCAGTTCATTAGCTATCGAACAGGTTGTTAGAATTGCCAGATTTAAAGAAAAAGTCCAAATCAGCAAGAAAAATAGAGTGTCAAGAGTCATTAGGGGGATTGTCCCCGTCATTGGGGACTGTGCCCAATCTTAATTTTTATGGTAGAATCTTTTTCTAATATCAATGACAATCTGGCTCATTTTATCCGGAATAATTGCTCCTGCGGTTTTCTGGATCTGGCGTATCAGGGTTTTAGAAAAATCAGGTCACAGACAGATCTCGACAGAATCGTGACCTTTGAATTTCAGGATCGGAGGGTAAATTATCAAAATCCAAGATAACTAACTCTGTTTCCGCACCAGTTCAGAAATCTCTCAAAATCCTCAAAGCTCACTCCTACTGTTGCTGTGTTAACATTAGGATGAAAATTGATGCGCTCTGCCTTCTTTAAATCCCTATCAATCACCACCTGAACCTCTTTTCTGCTATCATTGATCAGTCCAAAGGGCGATACTGCTCCGGTCTCCAGTCCAAGATATTTCCTCAACCGTTCCTCTGATGCAAAACTGAGCCTGTCTTCCCCCAATTGCTTTTCCAGCGATTTGAGGGCAGCCTTCTTTGAACTCTCCAGAATTACCAAGTAATGGCGGTTCCCCTTTTTATTACGAAGAAATAGGTTTTTGCAGTGGGCACCAGTAATGTTTTCCCAGTGCTGTTCTGCTTGCTCGACAGTAAAAACAGGCGGATGTTCATGCTGGACATAGGAAATATTGAGTTTCTCGAGGACATCATATACCTTCTGTTCATTCCCTGAATTCACTTTTCTTATTTCCTTTGTTCTCTCTTTTTAATCGAACTTTCCCTAAAAATCAATAAAGAAGATAAATGAAAGGCGACAGCCCCTTTTCTCTCTTACTTCTTTCTTAAGATTAGGGTTTGATGAATTAAATCCCTACAGATTACTGCTTTAAACCACCGCTGATTAACTCATAGAATTGTGGCTCAACATACAAAGGTTGAAAATCAGGATGAATTTTTATCCAGACATAATTGCGATACCCTTTTTCAACCAAAAGCTCTAACTGCTCGATCGCCTCCTGTATCTTCCCCTGGACACTCAAAAGCTGTGCAATAGCAAAATTATCGTCAGGATCAAGCTCTATCCCTTTTTGACCAATAGACCAACCAATCTTTTCTTCTCCTAGACGGGTAAGAACCAGTGCTAAAGAAATATGGCTGTACGCATGGTCTGGATTGTCTTTTACCCGCCTTTCTGCCTGCCTAAGATAATTCTCAAAATGCAGTCGTGCTGATTCATCATCTTCCATAAGCTGGTAGAGGATACCTAACTGGTAATAAGCCTCGTGTTCTTCGGGATTGATTTCAAGAATCTTTTTTATAGACTCAACAGCATCTGCATATCGTCCTTGCAGGCGGAGGGTATGGCCCAGCCTGTAGAGGCCCAAGATAAATCGAGGATCAATCTCTATTGCCTTCTCAAAGGCTGCCTGTGCCTGTTCAAATTCGTCTTTGCCTAAATAAGCCCAACCCAATTTATCGTAGGCCCAAACATGACGGTCATTATAGTAGAGCTGGCGTCTGGCCCAGTAAATCGCAGAATCCCAATCGCCTAACCGTAAAAGATAGACGTTATTCAGGTTGTTGTAGGCAAGCATTAAATAAGGATCGATTCTGATCGCTTCTGTAAACTCAGCAACTGCGTCCTTGTAACTTCCTATTTGCTCGTAATACAATCCCAATTTATTATGGGCAGCACTGTCATAAGGATAAAGTCCCAGAAGAACCTTTAAGTGCTCGATTGCCTCTTGAGGCCGGTTCTTCACCGAGGCTGCGTAGAAGGCGAGAATTTCATAGTCTTCCCTCTCCGTGAGATTGTCTGCTTCTTCGATAGCCTCGACAAGAAGCCTTTCTCCTTCTTGGCGGTCAAAATAATCGAAGTTGAGTTGGCCAAGGGAAGCTTTAGCCGCAGTAAATGCAGGGTCTACTCGAAGAGCGTTTTCGTAATGAATCCTAGCCTCCTCAAATTTCGCTTCCCGCTGATTCTCAATGGCGAGTGAATACTGCTTCAGAGCGTCTAAAGAAGAAGTCGTCACCTGGGCCAGAGGTTTACTCTGTTTTGAAATAGAGGCCAAGCTCTCGCCCAAGTCTTTTCGAATCCTCTCAGTCAACTCATCCAATGCATCAAGCACCTTGTCATCGCCCTGAGAGCGAACGATTTCTGATTTAAACGAGTCTCCTGTAGATGCGTCTTCTATTACACCTGAAAGCACATACGTATCTCCTACACGGCCAATATTTGGCACCAAGATGACTTTAATTCCTTCTCTCACGGCAATCTCTCGTCCTGCTGCTTTATCAATGAGCTCTGTATCCTCCTTCTTCATCTGCCGAAGAATATCATTCATCCGACGCCTGGGGAGGACATTGATGTAGCTTGACTGTTCAATACTTATTGAAAGGGCGGTGTTTAATGACTTATCAAAAACTTCTTCACCAGTGAGATTCTCGAAATCAGTGATCAGAATCCAATCTCCTTCTTTAAAGGGAATAGCTCGAGCTGGATAGAAAACCATCAGGCCGACAGCAATAAAGGCGAGGACTGTGATGAGTGTCCACAGCATAGGAGAAGCCAGCCACCTTCGTTTCTTGGGCTTTTCCCTGACAGGGGTTGGCTTCGGTTTTCTTTTTTTAACAGTTTTTTGTAATTGCTTGAGGTCACTGAGAATTTCAGACGCATGTTGATACCGGTAATCAGGAGACTTGGTGAGGGCCTTTGATATGACTCTATCAAGCCCGATCGGCAGCTCTGTCCGCAGTGTCGCGATTGGCTCCGGCTCTGTATTCAATATCGAATTGATCATCGCCGTTTCATATTCTCCTTTGAAAGGCAATTTCCCGGCGACCATCTCATAAAGCATCACACCAAGGGACCAGATATCAGCGCGGTGGTCCACAGTTTCTCCGCGTGCCATCTCGGGTGACATGTAGGCTACTGTGCCCAGAGTTGTCCCTGGTAAGGTCAGTCTGGCCTGACCTACCAGTTTAGACAGACCAAAGTCCAAAAGTTTTGCTACACCGTCGCTTGTGACCATGATATTGGATGGTTTAACATCACGATGAACAATGCCTTGCTTGTGGACTTCATCCAATCCTTCGGCAACCTGGACGGCAATCTCTAGAGATTCTGCCACGCTCATGATGCTGCTTTCAATCTTCTTTTTTAAGATCTCCCCTTCATAGTAGGGCATACAGATGAACAACTGACCATCTTCGGTCTCATCAATCTCATGGATAGTGCAGATATTAGGATGATCCAGTGCAGAAGCTGCCAGGGCATCCTGGATGAAAGGCTCCTTTGTCTCTTTATCTCGAGTTAACTCTGGCGGCAGAAACTTGAGAGCAACAGGTCGCTTGAGCTTTAAATCCTCGGCTTTGTAGACCACGCCCATACCTCCTACTCCGAGCTCCTCAATGATTCTGTAATGGGATATGGTTTTGCTGATCATCCTTACATACTCACTTTATTTTCAAATGCAAAAAAATTCTGGTCTAAATATGACACTTTTCCTTCCTAACTTATTTTATTCTAAAAAGATACCTTGTGTGAATACCTAAATCGGGAAAATTTTATTTTTATTTTTTTTCTGAAGGACGAGCTATGATATTGATAATCTTCCAAGTATCGCCTTGCTTTTCCATATCCCAAACATAAACTCCTTCAAATATTACCTGCCTCCTCCCATCTTTCTTAAGTACTCCAGTCGTGATATTAGAAAAGCTTACTTCAACCCGATCATTTTCCTTGAATCGAATGGTGATGCTTGAGGCTATAGATTTGAAATTATCATATAAATCAGCAATCAACTCTGCATCCCTCTTTATCTTTTGATAGAGCTGTGAAGAACATACATTCTCGTAAAAATTGACTAGATTCTTATTACTCAACGATTGGATATACTGTTTAACTACAGCATTAATTTGCAGAGGGGCAATCTTCAAGCTCGCTAAATTTGAATATTTTTTTGCTTCGACATTTTCTGGATCTATCTTTAACACCTCTCTGGTCTGGTCAATACATTCCTGGTAGTTGCCTTCTTGGTAGGCGTTTTGAGCAATTTTGATTCTTTCACTGACTTCCTGCTCTATCAGTTTCTTCTCTTTTCTCTTTTTGGCTTCTGCTAAAAAATACTTAGCAGTGGTATTTTGGGGATCTAATTTCAATATCTCTTCCATCTGTAAAATACACAGATCAAAGGCTTCTCGATCGAAAGATTTGATTCCCAGGTCCAGCTTGGCATATATGTCAACTTTCTCTTTTTCTCTATCTAAGGGCGTTGTGACTTGTATCTCCTGCTCAGCTTTGGATGGAAGCTTGGCCTCTGGTTCTTTTATCTCTTGACTAACTCTTTGCTCAGCAGGAGCAGGCGGGGGTAAAGAAGTTTGCGTAACTTCTGCTCGGGGAATAAGACGCCAGATAACAATAACTATGATTGCCACACCAACGACTACCGAAGCAGGAATGATGAGCTTTTTCAATCTAAAGGTAACTGTAATTTCTTTTGAAGTTAGGGGTTTTCTCTCGGGCAGGACCTTCTCTGTCGTGGGGAGCCCTTTTTCTATTTTTCTTAAATCAGAAAGGAGGTCTTCAGCTTTCTGATATCTCATCTCCTTATCCTTCTCCATGCATTTCAGTATCACGCAACTGAGATCTTCTGAAATCTGGTCGTTAATCTCTTTCGGATCCGGCGGTGCTTCGCTCTTGTGCTTCACAGCTATGCTCAAAGGTGTATCTCCTTCGAAAGGTATACGCCCGGTCACCATCTCATAAAGAATCGTTCCCATGGAATAAATATCAGAACGCTGGTCTGCTTTCTTCCCCTCCACCTGCTCAGGCGACATGTATTCTGGAGTTCCGATGACAATTCCTGAATCTGTTATCTCTTTTGCTTTTAGGGAACGGGCTATCCCAAAATCCATGATGCGTACATTCCCTTCTCTGTCAATCATGATATTCTGGGGCTTTAAGTCCCGGTGCACAACTCCTAACTCGTGTGCCTCTGCCAGCCCTTCGCACACCTGCTTGGCTATGATAACAGCTTTCCCTACACTCAATGGCCCCATCCTTCTCAGCGAACTCTTCAAATCCTCACCAGGCACATACTCCATGGTGATGTAGTAAGCATCTGCTTCCTTGTTGAAATCGAACATTCGGCATACATTCTTGTGCGATATCTTTCGGGCAAGCTTCAGTTCATTGCGGAAGCGCTGAATTGTCTTTTCCTCAGCCGCAATCTCAGGTTTTATGAGTTTTAAGGCGACCTTCTCTTCTACTTGCTTATCGAGAACCTTGTAGACCTTGCCCATTCCGCCTTTTCCAAGTTCCTCGATGATCTGGTATCTTCCGGCAAATGTGCTCCCGATGGCTAATTCCTTTATGGAGGTTCGAAGAGTCTCCGTCTGAGAAACAGGGCCTTCATCTGCGATGATTTCTGGAGCTTCTTCGACTCGAGCTTGAGGCTCGACTGACACGACTGCTTCCCTCTCCTCGAGAGCCACCGGTGCCTTCTCTAGTTCAGGCTTTTTTACAGGCTCTGGTTCTTTTACTCTTGCTTCTTCTTTCTTTTCTTTAGGTCCACCAATGACTACATTCTGCGCATCGGAAGCAATGAACACACTCTCGCCGCAGCCTTTACATTCATAAAACCAGATGGGAATTTTCTTGCTGAATAACCTGTCAAAGATTTTTTCAAAAATTGTCCATATTACAACAAAAATGACTATAGCAATTACGTTAAATCCTTCAATCTGAAATATCCCTTCAATGAAAGGCGAGATAAATAAAGCACACACAAATCCAAGAACAAAACTTATGAATCGTTTTAAACCACTCGTGAAAAATAACGTATCATCCGTCAGTTTGAGTTCCTCTGGGCGGTCAGCAGATTCAAGGCGGAATGATTGGATTTTCAGATTACTATTTTCCTTACACTTCGGACATTCAAATGAGACAACTCCCTCTTTTGTTTTATATTCATTCCAAGACAGTTTTCCCGAAATAGCAGCTTTTGCTTTACTCGAAACTTTGGTTTTAGCTATCGTAGTTAAGAATTCTTTCACGGCACACCTATCCCCAGGGAATGGCTACAAGTCATCTTAGACTGTTTCTCTGAGTTTCTATCAACTGCACAAAAATATTTCGCGGGACCCGTACCTCTTATCCCTCCGTTCCTCTCTCTTTCTGGTATATATGATAGAAATTTCTAATTCATTAAAACATAAATTTAATTCCCCCTGAAATTTTAAAAAACGAGGGATTAAACTCAAAAAGTTCAATCGCTTCCTGGAGTTCTTCGATATCATCCTGGTCTAAAGTCAAGGTCCAGTCCGTGTTAATGTTTGACTCAAACGTGCCAGTAGAAAGTTCCCAAGGCTCTTCGATTTTACTCTTCACAAAATATCTTGCATCAATATTTAAGGCTACATTCTGTGAAAATTTGATATCTGCCCCTCCGCCGATATTAAATCCGATTCCGCTAACCGATGCATCTATTATGGCAGGAATATCAAAATAATCAACATACCGATAGCCCCCATATACCCATGTAGTGGCATATGCACCAGTCGTATTAACTTTTAGACTTCCTGTAAAATAAGAAACTCCTGCACTGATTACAGGAGCGATCATTCCTGCTGTTGGAGGCTTAAAAATAAAGTTACCGCTGAGGACCGTGAGTGAGACATCGCCGGTTGAATCCCACGATTCTTCTTCTGTATAAGGCCCACGTGTTGTCCAGGACCAGGTAAGGCTGTAGTCACTTACGCCGTCGGTTATCTCTGCCTTTGAGTTGATATCTACCCTTAATTGGATTCCAAAACCCTTAGCGAAGTAGTAATTAACCGCACCTCCAAATCCAAAGGGTTTTTTCAATCCTTGAGCTAAGGTTCCACTTGCGGTGGCGCTCTGGAGGACACCTCCGCTAAAGCTATCCGAGTAGGAAAGGCTTTCACTTATACTGTAGCCCATATTATAACCACCACTTATAACAAACTCGCCTCGGGTAACTTTTTGAGGAGCTGCTCTGGTCACAGGTTGAACTGGTCTTCTCACGACCTCTCTTTCCGGTTCAGGTTTTTTCTCTGCTACTTTCTCAACAAACATTTCATGAATATACCCTGTGATTAAAACACCCACTTCAGTTCGAACTCTTATCTCATACCATTCACCTTCCTTACCTTCCACATCAAATACAGTGCCTACAGGGGGCTTTCGGATGACATCGCTTTGTATCTCAGGTCTTATCCTGATACTCGCATTTTCAACTACTACTCTTATCTTCTGCTTTTGTGCGTTAGCGACTGCGGGTAAGATCAACAGCAAAGTAAGTACAAGACACAATAATACTTTTCCTTGAAAATTTCTTTTCATACTCCCTCCTTTGTAATTATTTTATTTTTTTTCGGTCGTCCGGGCAGTGATGCTTTTAATCATCCAACTATCACCGCGTTTTTCCATATCCCATACATAGACTCCCTCAAATACCACCTGTTTGCGTCCATCCTTTCTGAGCACTCCAGTGGTGATGTTAGAAAAGCTTACTTCTGCCTGGTTATTTTCTTTAAACCGTATGTTAATGTTAGAGGCAACGGATTTGAAATTGTCGTATGAGTTAGTAATCATCTCTGCCTGTATTTTTAGCCTTTGATAGAGCTCGGAAGAACATGAATTCTTAAAGAAAGTGGGTAAATTTTTATTACTTAGAGATTGAATATACTGGTTTACTACGGCATTAATCTGCACTGGGGCAATCTTTAGATTAGCTAATTGTAAACACTCTCTCGCTCCAACATTGTTTGGATCTAATCTTAATACTCTCCTTGCCTGGTTAATACATTCCTGATAGTCTCCTTTTTGGTATGCATTTTGAGCCATCTTTACTCTGTTGCTGATTTCTTGTTCTATCAATTTCTTCCTTCTTCTCTTCTTTGCTTCAGTCAGATAGTACTGAGCCGTTGTGTTTTCCGGATCTAACTTCAATACCTCTTCCATCTGTTTTACACACTGATCGAATCTTTCTGTATCGAAGGCTTTAATTCCTAAATTCAGTTTCGAAGATAAATCAACTTTCTCTTTTTTCGCCACTGTGGGCTCGGGGGCAGGTTTATCCTGCTTGACTGGAGGATGAAGTTGAGCCTCCATATTTTTTACTAATTGATTAATCTTATTGAAGTCTGGAGCTTTAGGAGAAACTTCGAGATATTTTTTATAATAAAGCACAATTTTGTCTGACTCTTGCTTCTGCTCAAATAACTCTCCCAGGCTTCTATACGAACGAGGATCTTCTTTGTTAAGGTCAATGGCGTTTTCAAATTCTTGGATGGCTTTATCTGTCTTGCCTTGTTCTTTCAATACAGAAGCTAGGCTTAATTGAGCCTCAAAATTCTTGGGCTCTATCTCTAAAATCTTTTTAAATTGATTGAATGCTTCAGAATAATTTTTGTCTTTCCAGTACTTGTTACCGGCAGTTGAGTACTCTTCTATTTTGGCAGCAGGAGGCTGAGGCATAGAGGTTTCTGAAACTTCTGGCTGGAGAATAAAACGCCAGATAACAATCCCTATGATAACAACAGCAACAATCACTAAAGCAGGAATGAGGACCTTCTTCAGTCCAAACGTTAATGTAATTTCTTTCGAAGTAAGGGGCTTTTTCTCTGGAACAATCCTCTCTGTAGAAGGAATACCTTTTTCTATTTTTTTTAAATCAGAAAGGAGCTCTACAGTTCCCTGATACCTCCCCTCTTTCTCTTTCTCCATGCATTTCATTATCACTCGACTGAGATCTTCGGGAATCTGAGCATTGAGCTCTCTCGGCTCTACTGGAACCTGCGTCATATGCTTCGAAGCCACACTCAATGGAGTCTTTCCTTCAAAAGGCGCACGCCCTGTCACCATCTCATAAAGTATCACTCCCATGGAATAAATATCAGAACGCTGATCTACCTTCTTCCCTTCTACCTGTTCAGGTGACATGTACTCCGGAGTCCCGATGATAAGTCCTTCCTCTGTTATTCCTTTTGCCTCAAGAGAGCGAGCTATTCCAAAGTCCATGATCCTGGCGTTTCCCTCTCTATCGATCATGATGTTCTGCGGCTTTAGATCGCGATGCACAACTCCTAATCTGTGTGCCTCTGCCAGCCCCTCGCACACTTGTTTGGCTATGATAACGGCTTTCCCTACACTCAAAGGCCCCATCCTTCTCAGCGAACTCTTTAAATCCTCACCAGGCACATACTCCATGGTGATGTAATGAGTGTCTCCTTCCTTATTGAGGTCAAACATCCGGCACACATTCTTGTGGGAAATCTTTCGGGCAAACTTCAGTTCGTTCCGAAAACGCTTAATTGTTTTTTCCTCAGCAGCAATCTCGGGTTTTATGAGTTTCAAGGCAACCTTCTCTTCTACTTCCTTATCGAGAGCCTTGTAGACCTTACCCATGCCGCCTCTTCCCAGTTCCTCGATGACTTGATACCTTCTGGCAAAGGTAGTCCCGATGGCTAATTCTTTTATGGGTGTTCGGAGAGTCTCTGTCGAAGAAAAAGGTTCCTCTTCTGCATGAGGAAGGGGGGAGGCACATTGGCCACAAAAACGGGTATTATCAGGATTATCAAAGTCGCACTTGGGGCATTTCATATCCTTTTATTCCCAAAAAAAACTTGGAGAAAGAATACCAGTTAATGCAAAAATAGTCAAATAAATAATAAGGTTGTCAACGCAAAGCAAAAACTTCCGGTTTTGTGCAAAGCAATAATTTCCGGTTTTACCATTGATTAAGCTTGCCTTTGCCCTATCGCCCAGCTCGTTTTTCCTTTGATATAAGCTAGAGAGGAATTTAACCGATTAATATCAAACAAAAAATGGAGAGAATCATAACAACCTCAAAAAGATGCGTTGTAGAGCCTTTTATTGAAGGTTAATGCCTTGACTTTAAATAGAAAAAAAAATATTTTTATACAGAACGAGTACAGGTTGGCGAATTTAAATCCAACATGTTTTTTTAGGAACAAAAGCAGCCTAAACACTAAGGGCTCATACCAATGTAAAGGAGGTTTAAAATGACCATCAGTCATAAGAAGAAGGTTAAAGAATCACCTGCAATAATCATAATTTCTGTATTCGCTTTAAGCTACCTATTGCTTTTTTCATCTCAAGCGTGGTCCCAGATCTGGATCAAGACCTATTCCCCGGGTCTCGAGGGACGTGTCGGTCATGCGATGGACTACGACGAAGCCCGCTGGGAAATGGTTCTTTTCGGAGGGTATTATAGATCCACCAACTACTCCTATTATCTTGGTGGTACCTGGATATGGGACGGTAAAAGCTGGTCCCAGGCCAATCCGAGCACACCTCCTCCACCGCGTGCTCACCACATGATTGCTTTCGACAGCAATCGAGGCAAAATTGTTCTGTATGGCGGTAGATTGAATAGGTACAGCATATCAGGATTGACTTATGAGTGGAACGGTAGTG
>Ga0114921_10000222_pt1 | contig 23447 bp, 21 predicted proteins | sample BentaG_FD_87016 | JGI IMG/M metagenome (GOLD analysis project Ga0114921, IMG submission 87016) | Deep subsurface microbial communities from South Atlantic Ocean to uncover new lineages of life (NeLLi) - Benguela_00093 metaG | ecosystem: Environmental > Aquatic > Marine > Oceanic > Sediment ... | reverse complement strand
GTGGACTCCGAGGTCGGCCTGAGGATATACAACGCCGAGGGGGAGGCTGTGAGAACGTTGATGGACAAATCCATTCGGCCATCGGGAAAGAGTGAACTCATATGGGATGGGAGGGATGGCTCTGGTGGGGTTGTCCCCATCGGAACATACATTATCTTGGTAAAGGCAGTGAGTTTGGATGACCAGAGCACCGATGAGGCCACTATCACTGTGACAGTGGCCAAATCTGTGAGCGGAGATGACGCTGAATGTTTTATCGCTACCGCCGCCTTCGGAGACCACAGAGAAGTGGAGATTCTGCGTCAGTTCAGAGATGAGTACTTTTTGACCAATAGAGCGAGCAGAGCTTTTGTCAGATTCTACTATAGGCATAGTCCGCCTGTGGCCGATTTCGTTCGAGAACGAGAATCTCTGAAGGCTGTAGTGAGGATAATGCTCCTGCCTGTGATAAAATTTGCAAAGTTTGCTTTAGGAAGATAGATTGGTATGAACCTCAGAGAGTGGTTTGACTCGACATTGGTTGTCGCTATATTGATCTTGGTTCTTTCTCAGCCCAGTTTAGCGGCATTTGAGGAACGTAAGTCTGGAGCAAGGCCGTGGGGCATGGGCGGAGCCTTTACGGCAATAGCTGGTGATATCAATGCCATCTATTGGAATCCGGCCGGTCTGGGCCAGCTGGAGACCACCGAGTTGGCGGCCACCTATACCGAAGAATCAGGTTTTGAAGAACTGGAATATGGCCTGATTAGCTTCGCCAGCCATCTCGGAGTTCTCGGCACAGTCGCTCTTAGCGCCAATAGGTTCGGCTCCGGGATATACAAGGAATACACATATATCGTCTCAGGGGCCAGGAAATTTTCTGAAAATATTTACCTGGGAGTCAATCTTAAATATCTGAGAATGGATATCGAAGGAGACCAGGCAGGTTCAGATGTTGGACTGGATTTTGGGTTCTTATGTAACTTTCGGGATGGCCAATTGGTTTTTGGCCTGACCGGGTTCAACCTGAACAAGCCACACGTTGGCGAAGACCTCCCCCGGCGATTCACCGTGGGGCTGGCCTATAAGCCAGTATCCAGATTGATTTTAGCTCTCGATTATGGTCGGATAAGGGACGGCCGAGCCGATGATGACCAATTTCGAGTTGGCTTTGAATATCGGTGGTTTAGGCACCTGGCTTTGAGGTACGGAGTCGCGTCCGATCCCGATAGGTGGACTGCAGGGTTGGGCTTCACAATGAAGTCGCTTCAGCTCGACTACGCCTATCTCAGCCACCCAGACTTCGACCCCACTCATATGGTAGGGCTGACTTTGCGCTTTGGCCCTCGAGAAAGTGGGGACTGCCAGAGGGAGGAATGAAGGACTTTTATGAGTACATAGAAGAGCATTAAATTTTCTTGATCGCGCTTTTTGCCTTGTCAGCTTCGCCACCAGGGGAAAAGATAGGTAAGATAGAATCTTTTAAGAAGTGGTTGCGACCTCCAGGCCCACCCACGCGGGCGCTTGATTATTCGGCGCCGATAGAGTATACTGAAAGGGAACTTGTCAGGATTCGGGATCCATCTGGTATAACTTCTCGCCGTTTTAGAGAGGCCTTAATTTTTACTTTGTTTCATTAATCTCTTGCTCCTGCGTAGAGACTGGGGCGATATTACCTATAGGCTGAAGAGATGGCTTTAGATTGGCTCTTTCGACCAAAATCAATCGCTTTGATCGGCGTGTCCCGAGAGAAGACTCATCCTGGGTACCTGTTGCTTTATTCTTTGCTCAAGATTGGTTTTGAGGGGAAACTATATCCGATAAACCCCAAGACCGATGCTATATCTGGCTTAAAGGCCTTTCGACGGATTGAGGATATCGAAGATGAGGTGGATCTCGCCATTGTGGCTGTTCGCCCCAGTCTCGTGCCCGACGCTATAAGGAGTTGCGGCAGAAGAGGGGTCAAGGGCTGCATCGTAGTTTCCTCAGGATTTAAAGAGTCGGGGGGAAAAGAGGGAAGTGAACTGGAAAAAGAGATAAGAAAGGTCGCTCGCGAAAATAATGTGCGCCTATTAGGGCCTAATTGCATGGGCATCTATTCTCCAGCGGCCAGGTTAGCCTTCTATCCAAACCAGACTGCAGAAGCTGGGCCGCTCGGTTTTATCGCTCAAAGCGGTTCTTTGGGAGTTATTTTCTATACGCTCTGTAAGGAAAGGGGAGTCGGCTTCAGCAAGATCATCAGCTTCGGAAACGAATGCGACTTGAGGTTTGCAGAATTTCTGGAATATTTTGGGAATGATCCGGAGACGAAAATCATAGCCTCCTACCTTGAAGGGGTGGAGAATGGGAGAGAATTTTTCGAGGTTGCAAAAGGTATCTCGCGGAAGAAACCAGTGATAATATGGAAGGCTGGATTAACCAAGAGTGGGGCGAAAGCTGCCCTCTCACATACGGGCGCATTAGCCGGGTCTGACCTTCTCTGGAAGGCTGTATTTAAACAGGCGGGAATTATCCAGGCAAAAGGCCTCGAGGAGCTACTTGACATTGTTCTGGCCTTTGTTCGCCTGAAGTTGCCCAGGGGAAGGCATTTGGCCATTCTTTCGGGGCCTGGAGGGCCTGCCGTCGCAGCAGCAGATGCAGCAGAAAGCTGCGGCTTAACTCTGAGCTTCCTGGATGAGGCTACAGCGAGAAATTTGTGCGAGATTGTTCCACCATTTGGGACCAGTATCTCCAACCCCATTGATATAGGCTTTGGCTCTGTCGATCCAGTCTTTTACAAGGATGCAACAAGGCTCGTGGCCGAAGACCCTAATGTGGACATGATAATGGTCATAGGAGGCTCACCAATCTACAGGTCCAAAAGCCTCTTGAGGGTAGAAGAATTTGCAGAGGAGATGATAGAGGTATCAAGGCTGATAGAAAAGCCATTGGTGACGGTATTGCCAGGAGGAGCGTTTGCGAGGAAGGCATTTCAAAGGCTCTACGAAGCTGGTATACCCGTATATCCATCGGTTGAAAGGGCAGCCAAGTCCCTCTCCGCCCTGATTGATTATAAGGAAGGGGTCCTTTATGGGTGCCATTGATCAGATGAGATTGTTCTTCGAGCCCAGGTCCGTGGCAATAGTAGGAGCGCCTCGGAGGACCGGATATGAACATTTCAACCTGCTCGAGAGTATAATCACGTATGGCTATCCAGGTAAAATTTATCCAGTAAATCCAAATGCCGATGAAATTTTTGGGATCAAGGCTTGCCATAACATCAACGAGCTTCCAGAGATGGTAGAGTTGGCCCAATTATCGAGGGAGACCCTAGGGAAGGTAGAGGAATTATCCCCTCCCTGGTTTTCCATCGGTAACCCTGTGGATATCTGGCCAGCTTCTCTTGTCCATGGTTATCCTAAGGTATTCGGGATAGCCCTGGGTGCTGTCTTATCCGATAAGAACGTAGATGCTGTATTATGTGTTTTACCCTCCCCGGTTCACAAAGTTTTCGATGTTTCAGGGATGATTGAAAGGGCTGCTGCGAAATTTGATGGCAAGCCTATTGTTATCTGGAGGGCAGGATATCTATATTCGGAGGAGCAGGTTGCCTTATTTGAGAAAAATAGAAAGGCAGTCGTCTATCCTACCGGCGAGAGGGCGGTGAGGGCTCTTGCTGTCTTAACAGAATACGCAAAAATCCGCAATAGCGAAAATTAGTGAGCATTTTTCAAATCTTTGGAGGCTTCCACTATGAGCAGCATCGATCATATGAAACTCTTCCTGGAGCCCAAGTCTGTAGCTTTGGTGGGGATATCGAGGCGTACTGGAAAGGGGTCCTTTAACATCTTGGAGAGTCTGATCAATTATGGTTTTGGAGGAGAAATCTACCCAGTAAATCCAAATGCTCACCAGATTTTGGGCATCAAGGTCTATCCGAGCGTCAACGACTTGCCAGCCCCAGTGGATGTGGCTGTGATATCGACGCCTCGGTCACACGTTCTCAATGCGATAAGGGACTGTGCTGATAAGGGAATAAAAGCAATCATAATAAATTCACAGGGGTTTGCGGATGCTGACGAAGAAGGCAGGGCCTTACAAGAGGAAATAGTGAGAATTGCCAGGAGGAATGGGGCAAGGATACTCGGCCCAAACACATTGGGGGTGTTTAACGCCTTCAATAGATTTACCTCTAACTACTTGGTATTGGCCAAAAATGAAAAAGCCCCCGTTGGCGTGATATGCCAGACCGGTTTCTTTCTTGGATTTTCAAACTTCGGACTGATAGGGAAGGGGGTCGACTTGGGTAACGCTTGTGACGTTGATTTTGCCGATGTCCTGGAATATTTAGAAGACGATCCCGACATCCGCTTGATAGTCTTACATATCGATGGGATTAAAAAGGGAAGAGAATTTTTTGAGATGGCTAAGCGAGTGTCTACAAAAAAGCCAATATTAGCCCTTAAGGGCGGGAGGAGTGAGCAGGGAGCAAGGGCAGCGGCCTCTCATACAGGCTCACTTGCAGGCAATGATTCAATTTACGATGCGGTCTTTAAGCAGGCGGGTATAATCCGCGCGAGAGGTGTAGATGAACTTGAGGACCTGACAAAGGCCTTTCTTAATTTACCCTTAATAAATGGTAAAAGAGTAGCGATTGTCACTCCCACTGGTGGGGTTGGCATTCTGGCCTCAGATGCTTGCAAAGAGCATAATCTCGAGCTGGCCAAGCTGTCCCAAGGAACCCTCAAGAGAGTAAAAGATCTATCCCCTCAATGGACCACTGTTGGCAACCCTGTGGATATATGGCTGGCATCCATGACCCACGGATACAAGAAGGTATTTAAAATAGCTCTCGAGGCTGTTTTGAACGATGGAAATGTTGATGCTGTACTATGTATTACACCTAGCTACGGGATGATTCCAGAATACGATTTTATGGATGCCTCGGAGGTCATAAAGAGAACGGTAACTACATTTAAAGACAAACCCGTTGTTCTTTGCATATATGGACCGTGTACACGCGAGATGGCATCTAACTTGGAAGAAACTGGCAATACAGTAGCTTACACCGATCCGAAGAGGGCGCTACGTGTCTTATCGATTCTCGGCGATTATTCAAAGTACCTCGAAAAGGTCAAGAAATCTGGCTGAGCGGGTCCACTAAGCCCTCAGGGTACCAATGTCATTCTAAGAATGCAAACATTTATACAAGATACCACAGAGCTGATCAACGCCGATTAAAGGATATGGATAGTCAGAAAGGAGGATCGTTATGGCTTCGGCCTTAGAGGGAATAAGGATTTTAGATTTAACGAGGTTTTTGCCCTTTGGGTACTGTACGATGTTGCTGGCAGATTTAGGGGCTGATGTCCTTAAGATTGAAGAGCCCAAAATAGGGGATGAACAGCGCCAGCATCTGCCGAAGCTTAAGAAAGAAGGCGTCGTTTTTCTGTTAGTTAATCGAAACAAAAAGAGCATGAAGCTGAATTTGAAGACAGTTCAGGGGGTGAAGATCCTTCATCAACTGGTAGAGAAATACGACGTTTTGTTCGAAAGCTTCAGGCCAGGAACGATGGATCGTTTGGGATTAGGTTATGATAACCTGAAGGAAATAAATCCGAGGTTGATTTACTGCTCAGCTACTGGCTATGGTCAGGATGGCCCTTATAAGAACAGTCCCGGCCACGACATTAACTATATTGGTCTTACAGGCATCTTGGGAAAAACAGGACGCTACACTATTGGGCATCCAGTTGTGCCTGGAGTTCTTATCGCTGACATGGCATCAGGGCTCTTCTCTGCTTTCGCAATTCTTGCTGGCTTGATGGCTCGAGAGAGGACGGGCAAAGGGCAATATATCGACCTTTCAATGATAGATTGCATGGTCTCGTTTAACACACAGCACATCGCCAACTATATTGCTGGATTCGGTGAGTGGCAAGAGGGTGCATTGGGCCTCACCGGAGAGACTGCTTATTATAACGTATATGCGACAAAGGACGGAAAATACCTCTGCCTGGGTAATCTAGAAGAGAGATTCTGGGAAAATCTCTGTAAGATAATAGGCCGACAGGATTTAATAGAATATCAATTTAGCGGCGCCCAAAAGCAGAAGGAAATAATGAGGGAATTAAGCAGCATCTTCCTCGGCAGGACTCGAGATGAATGGTTAGAGCTGATGAGAGACGAGGATATATGTGTTGGCCCGGTTAACTCAGTTGAAGAAGTCCTCGCCGATCCCCACATTTTGCATCGAGGAATGATCTTAGAGGTGGAACATCCTGTGGAAGGCAAGATACCACAGATTGGATTTCCAATCAAGTTCTCCGAGACGCCTGGTGATATACGCACTCCAGCGCCAACATTTGGCCAGCACACGGACCAGATTCTGAATGAGCTTGGTTACCGGGCCTGGGAAATAGAGGGACTGAAGGAATCCGGGATCATTTAAAATCTGGTTCTTCTTCAAATTTGTCCAAGGAAAATATGATCCTGGACACCGTTTACCCCGTAGATAATTTCATATCAACGGGGTTTAGCCTCTTTTGTATTGATGGGATAGCCCAACCCTCGCAGAAAGGACATCCTATGAAGTGCTAATAGAAAAAGGGATGAGTTGTCGAATGTCGGCTGTTCTTTAAAAACTGACTAACGGGCGACAGAGAGTCGTTCGGGTTTATAAGGTTGCCCACTCTTGGGCATGCTGAGCATCGGCCGAGCCCGTTTCTTGGCCACCGTGATAAGAACCTGTATTCAGTCTTTTCTGTGGGGTTTCTCTTGACTTGACATAATAAATAATGTAAAGTATGATATAGTAAAAAGCGATTGTCTAAGATGACATTGAGCTGGTGGGTTTCTCTAAACTGAGTGACAAAGTAAAGTGAGGAAGGAGGTAAGTAAAGATGGAGGTTAAGAGGATTGGTGTTTTGGGTGCAGGTCTGATGGGAAGTGGCATAGCACAGGTTTGTGCCCAGGCCGGCTTTGAAGTTGGGATGAGGGATATCGAAGACAGATTCGTTCAGAACGGCTTTGATGCGATCAAAAAGAGCCTCCAGAGGCTTGTCAAAGGGGGGAAGATCAAGCAAGAGGATGTCGAAAAAATACTGGGAAGGATAAATGGAACGACAGACCTAAAGGAAGCAATAGAGGATGTTGATTTAGTGATCGAGGCAGCTCCAGAGGATTTGGATCTTAAGAAGAGGATTTTCAAAGAAGTAGATGAGCTGTGCCCAGGACATACAATATTGGCTTCAAACACCTCTGGGTTGATGATTACAGATATCGCTTCGGCGACTAAGAGGCCGGATAAAGTCATCGGGATGCACTGGTTTAACCCACCACCTATAATGAGGCTCATCGAAGTTGTCAAAGGTGCTCTCACATCGGACGAGACGTATGAAAGCGTAAGAGAACTTTCGGTGAAGTTGGGTAAAGAGCCGGTATTAGCTGCTGATGGCCCCGGGTTCTTTACAACCAGATATATCAATTGGTACGCTGCTGAAACCATAAGACTTCTTGAATCGGGCGTTGCAGGAATTAAGGAGATGGACAAGATGTGCAGGCTTGGCTTCGGTTGGCCGATGGGGCCAATTGAGCTGATGGACCTTGTAGGCCTGGACACCATCGTTCATACCTTGGATTATCTCCACAGGGAAACAGGAGATCCGAAATATGCCCCGCCCCTTACCTTGAAGAAGTTGGTGAAAGCGGGTTACATCGGCAGAAAGCCTGGAAGCAAAGGGGGGTTCTACGAGTACTTCAAAGTGCGAGAGAAGGCATAGAGCCTCAGGAGAAGGGATTGCGTTTTTAAAGAGATGATCCGCGATGAGTTTGGAACTTTTTAGCTTAAATGGGAAGGTGGCGATCGTTACTGGAGGAAGCAAGGGCCTGGGAAAGGCCATGGCGCTGGCTTTGGCAGGAGCAGGGGCTGATGTAGTTATAGCAAGCCGGACCTTAAACGTGCTGGAGAGAGTAGCTGAAGAGATTCGCTCGAAGGGAGTCAGAGCTCTACCTGTGAAGACAGACGTTACTAAGGTTTCGGATGTCCAAAACCTGGTCGGAGAGACCCTGGAGGAATTTGGCAGGATAGACATCTTGGTGAACAATGCAGGCAGAGGGTTAGTGGTGCCCTTCCTTGAGATGACCGAGGAGGAATGGGATAGCGTTATGGACATCAACCTCAAGGGATATGTCCTCTGCTCTCAGGCAGTCGGTAGGGAGATGGTAAAGCAAAAATCCGGAAGGATTATAAACATATCCTCGGTGCTTGGCACATCTGGCATAGCATACATGGCAGCCTATTCTGCAGCTAAAGCCGCAATAATGGCATTGACCAGGGCTCTCGCAGTAGAGTGGTCCAGATATGGCATCAACGTCAACGCTATCGCCCCTTCGTGGTTTGAAACCGAAATAACCGAGCCAACCAGGAAAGAGGGGAGGTTCAGGAAGGCGAACGAGTATATCCTTGAGCGAACCCCTCTCGGAAAGTGGGGTAAGCCTAACGATGTTGTGGGTGCTGTAGTTTTTCTCGCCTCGGATGCCTCATCCTATATCACCGGAGAGGTCATAAACGTAGATGGCGGTTGGATGGCATGGTAAGGGGCCATTCTTAAGGAGCGAGGAGAGATGTTTGATAAGGAAAAGATAGACAAGATTGAAAAACACAAGAAAGAATGGGAAGAAGAGTGCGTCTCCCCGGAAGTGAGGATTTTTCCAGAGAGAAAGGAAGAATTCACCACCATGTCAGGTATTCCAATTAAGAGGGTGTATACCCCTAAGGATATAGAAGGCTTTGATTATATGAAGGACCTTTCCTTCCCTGGAGAGTATCCTTTTACGAGGGGAATACATTCGACCATGTATCGCGGGCGGTTCTGGACAATTCGCCAGTTCACGGGCTTCGGAGACCCAAGGGAGACTAACAAGAGGCTTAAGTATTTACTCGAGCATGGAACGACCGGATTGAATCTTGCATTTGATTTGCCCACCATCAATGGGCTTGGCTCTGATCATCCTCTATCTGAAGGAGAAGTAGGAAGAGATGGGGTGCCGGTTGATTCATTGGAGGATGTGGAAGAGCTATTTGATGGTATACCTTTGGATAAAGTCAGCACCTCTTTGGTTATAGCTTACCCTCCCATACCGTGCATGTATATCATTACAGCGGAAAAACAAGGGGTGGCGCCTCACAAGTTAGCTGGGACTTACCAAAACGATAGCTTCTGCCGAGATGTGGCGGCAAACGTACGAGTCATTCCAAGAAAGGCTGAGCTGAAGCTGGCTACAGACCTTGTAGTGTGGTCAACACGTCATATGCCCAGGTGGTACCCGATAAGCATCGTTGGCTATCAGATAAGGGAAAAAGGATGCACTGCAGCTCAAGAGATAGCCTTCACCCTTTCGGAGGGAATTGCATTCGTTGAATCATTTCTCTCCAGGGGACTTGGAGTGGACGAGTTTGGCCCTCGCCTTTCTTTTATGTGGAATGCTCACAATGATTTCTTTGAGGAGATAGCAAAATATAGAGCTGCACGGAGGATATGGGCACGCATTATGAAAGAGCGTTTCGGGGCAAAGGACCCTCGGTCGATGATGGTAAGGTTTCACACCCAAACGGCAGGTTGCTCGCTGACTGCTCAACAGCCAGAGATAAATATTGCACGAGTCGCCATTCAGGCTTTGGCTGCAGTGCTTGGAGGGACTCAGTCGCTACATACCAATTCCATGGATGAGGCTTTAGCTTTGCCCACAGAAGATGCCGTAAGGATCGCTGTTCGAACCCAACAGGTAATTGCCGAGGAAAGTGGCGTTACAAACGCAGTTGACCCACTGGGTGGCTCTTACTTTGTGGAGGCACTTACCAATAGGGTGGAAGAAGAAGCGCTCGCATACATTGAGAAAATCAACTCGCTTGGTGGTATGATGGAGGCTGTGGAGACTGGATATGTACAGAGAGAGGTGGCAAAGGCAGCCTATAGGTACCAAAAGGAGGTTGAATCTGGAGAAACGGCAGTGGTTGGCGTTAACAAATATATAACGGATGAAGAGCAAAAAATTGAAATTTTAGAGATCGATGAGGCGTTTAGAAGATATCAATGCGATAAGATCGAGAGGCTTAAAGAGAGGCGGGATAACAAAGAAGTGAAGGAGGCCTTGGAAAAGCTGCGAGAGTGTGCTGAGCGGGATGAGAATTTGATGGAGCCAACTTTCAAAGCCGCGAGAGCCTATGCCACCCTTCATGAGATCTGGGATGTTTACAGGGATAGATACGGAACATTCGACGAGAGCGCGATGGTTACGAGCTTAGGATATTGAAGTTCGCCCAGAAGTTTTTCGAGGTCGGAGATGCCAGAAGGAAAGATCAGAGTGTTAATCAGTAAGCTTGGTCTGGATGGACATGATCGAGGCGTTTTAATAGTGACGCAGGCTTTGCGAGATGCGGGAATGGAAGTAATCTACGGAGGGATAAAACAAACTCCTGAAAATCTCGTTGGGACAGCTATACAAGAAGATGTTGATGCGATAGGGTTAAGCATCCTATCTGGAGCTCACACAATTCTCATGCCCAAGGTGATGCAACTTCTCAGAGAAAGTGGTGTTGACGATATCCTGGTTATCGTCGGAGGTGTGATACCACCCGAGGATGTCCCCAAATTAAAGGAGTTTGGTGTGGCAGAGGTTTTTGGACCAGGAACAGATACCAATGAGATTGTAAAATATATCAGAGAGAATATACGGGCCAAACGTTCTTAGTAATCTTGATTCTGATGTTACTTAATTAAACTGTCCTATCTTGGGTCGGTGTTTACACCAATCGAATGTCTCAGAGGACAGCTGTGTAAGGCAGGTCTTCCTCAGGAGCTTTTCCTCCACTTGCCCCGTAGATAAGCTTTGCTATCAACGGGGTTTGTCATCCCCTTTGGGCGGGTCGCCTTTGGCGAACCTCGCCTTTTCGGGCGGGGGACTGTTAAGAAATTCATTCCGGCCTCAATTTCTAAAAGTCGCTTCGGAAAACTCCCTTGGAATACCTGCATTTTCTCGCTTTGTTAATGAATAACGATGCACAAATTGAGAGGACTCTGGGATATTTGGTCCCGCCTCAACGGGACCAAATATCCCAGAGGCCTCAGGGAAAGCTCCCTTGGTCTGACAAACTAAGCCACAAAGTGTAAATACCTATGGAGGATACCACACGTTTCTTCTTGTTAGTGGATAATAAATGGGAAAGGAGATGCAATGTCTAACGAGGACGGTGTGGTAATCGTAAGTGCTGTGAGAACTCCATTTGGTAGATATGGGGGTTCACTCAAGGACATCGATTACTACGACTTAGGTGCTATCCCGATGAGGGAGGTGCTCAAAAGGGTTAACCTGAACCCAGATATGGTCGATGAGGTTTTCTGGGGGGTGGGCGATACATCTCCGTGTAAGGATCCTTATACGCCCGTCGCCGCCAGGCAGTCACTCATTAAGGCAGGCCTTCCTCCCGAGACACCATCTATTTCCTTTGATATGGCATGTGTAGCAGGAATGCATGCTGTTAAGCTAGCGGCTATGTCTATAAAACTGGGTGAGATAGATGTTGCCATAGCCGGTGGCGCCACCTCTTTCAGTCAAGAACCTCTTATCGTGAGGGGACTCAGGTTTGGCGGTTATCGGTTGGGTGATGTTAAGATGGAAGATCCTCTGTATGCGCTTGGCTACAAAGATTTCAATCCGGTATCAGTTGATAGTGACGATGTAGCTCACGAATACGGAATAGGCAGGCAGGAGCAGGATGAGTGGGCGTTGCGCTCTCATGTAAATTATGGCAATGCCTGGCATGCGGGAAAGTTCAAAGATGAGATAATGCCCCTGAGCATACCGCAAAAGAAAGGGGAGCCTAAAGTACTGGATATAGATGAACAATATCGACCAGATACCAGTCTGGAAAAGCTCTCTAAGTTAAAAACGGTATACGGCACAAGAGCGATTACCGCTGGCAATGCACCTGGCATGAATGATGGAGCCGCAGCAATGCTGGTGATGTCGCGTCGCAAAGCTGAGGAACTTGGCCTTGAGGTTCTAGCCACAGTGATTGCACAGGTATCAATCGCCCTTCCGCCCCATCGCATGCCCGAAGGGCCAGGACGTGCGTGGCAGGAAGTTCTGAAGAAGGCGGATATGGCCATAGATGATATGGCAGTCATGGAGATAAATGAGGCCTTTGCGTGCGTCCCGCTGGTGTCTACCAGGCTGTTTGCAGGGGATAATAAGAGGAAGCTCAAAGAGATAAGGGATAGGACGAATATTAACGGTAGCGCCATAGCTATTGGACACCCAAACACCACAAGTGGAGCAAGGATAATTATGAATCTTATGTATGAGTTGAGAAGGAGAGGTGGTGGCTATGCGTTGGGTGCTATATGCGGCGGTCTAGCCCAGGCTGATGCTACTATAATCAAAGTGGGGTAATGCCCACAAACGAAAAGCAGAAACAGGACAATAAAGCAACTCTTTTTAGCTAGAGCGATGAGGACGGATAGTATACTGAAGTTGGACGAAGGGGGCGAGAAAATTGGTTTTTGGGTTAGATGAAGAACACAGAATGTGGCGGGATACGATCAGAGAATTGGTCGATAAGGAGCTTGCCCCAAAAGCAGAAGAGGTTGATAAGCGGGGTGAGTTTCCATGGGATAACCTGGAAATTCTCTCCAAACATCAGTTATTGGGAACAGATGTTCCGGAAGAATATGGAGGAGCGGGTTCAGATACTCTCGCCCACGTCATAGCCTTAGAGGAAGTGGCACGAGTATGCCCTTCCACGTCGGTAATTATGACTACTCAGGCTTTAGCGCTGTGTCCATTCCTTTTAGCCGGAACTGAAGGACATAAGAGGAGATGTGTAATTCCACTGGCTCAAGGCAAGGTTTTAGGATCTTTTGGTTTGACTGAGCAGGGAGCAGGTTCCGATGCTGCCGCTATTTCTACCACGGCGGTTTTGGATGGTAATGAGTACGTTTTGAACGGCACCAAATGTTTTATCACCAATGCTGGGATATCAGAGATCTACACTGTTATGGCTATGACAGATAAGGCTAAAAGGACGAGGGGAATCAGCGCCTTTTTGGTAGAGAAGGGAACGGAGGGGTTCTCTTTTGGTAAGGAAGAAGACAAGATGGGGATGAGGGGGTCGGTTACCAGGGAACTAATTTTTGAGGATTGCCGAGTGCCCAAGGAGAATCTCATTGGGGAGGAGGGGGAAGGATTTATCCTGGCAATGAAATGTTTCGATCGGACCAGACCAGGTGTTGGCGCGCAGGGTGTCGGCATTGCTCAGGGCGCTTTAACTGAAGCTATAAACTATGCTAAGGGACGAGTGCAATTTGGTCAGCCGATATCTAATTTGCAAGGGATTCAATTTATGCTGGTGGATATGGCTACTCAAGTTGAAGCTGCTCGAGCACTGGTATGGAAGGCCGCCAGTTTAATCGACCAAGGGGATAGAGATGTCACGAAATTTTCGGCCATGGCCAAGATGTTTGCTACCGATGTAGCCATGAAGGTTACTGTCGACGCTGTTCAAATTTTTGGAGGATATGGATATATGCGAGATTATCCAGTAGAAAGATACATGCGGGATGCCAAGATTACCCAGATTTGGGAAGGAACAAATCAAATTCAGAAGTTAGTAATAGCCCGACAAATTTTAAGATAGATGAGTTTACGGATTTGCAGTTGCTGTTTTAATCTTTAAAGGAGGTTTTTTCATGGTAGACTTTGAGCTTAGCGAAGAACAGAAGGCCATTAGGGATACGGTTAGAAAGTTCGTTAAAAATGAGATGATGCCCGTGGCTGGCGATTACGATGAGAGCGCTGAGTTTCCATTGGAGGTTATGCAGAAAGCCTTCGAGATTGGTGTACTGAATGCCGAGGTTCCGACAGAATATGGGGGTGGTGGCCTGGGGTGTATGGATGAAGTCCTCATTGCTGAAGAAATATCGTATGGATGTGTTGGCATGTCTAGCTCCATGTTGTGCAATAGTTTAGCCTTGATGCCCATTCTTATAGGCGGGACGGAGGAACAGAAGAAAAAGTTTTTGCCCACCATCTGTGACCAGAAGGAAGTCAAGTTTAATTCTTTCTGTCTGACTGAACCGGGAGCAGGTTCCGATGCCGCCGCTGTGGCCACTACTGCCAGATTGGATGGAGATGAGTATGTCATTAATGGCAACAAGTGTTTCATTACAAATGGTGCCTATGCCAGCCAGTATACCGTCGTGGCTTCCACGGACAGGGAGAAAAAACATAGAGGCCTGAGTCTCTTTGTCGTTCCAAGTGGCCCCGGTATCTCCATTGGAAAGAAGGAAGATAAGATGGGGATGAGGGCCTCTAATACCGTAGAGGTTATATTTGAGGACGTGAGGGTTCCCAAGGAGAATCTTATAGGCAATGAGGGGGATGGTTTTAAAATCACCATGATGACCCTGGATAGAACCCGCCCCTTGATCGCTGCCTACGGGGTTGGTGTGTCCCGTCGTGCTTTTGACGAGGTCATCGAGTATTCTACCGAGCGCGAGCAATTTGGTCGCCCCATTGCTATGCACCAGGAGATACAGTTTAGGTTGGCAGACATAGCTAAGGATATAGAAGTGGGAAGGGCGATCACCTGGTATGCTGCATGGTTAGTGGACCAGGGTAAGGGAAGGGAAGCGTCCAAGGTGTGCGCCATTGCCAAGACGTTCTGTTGTGACATGGCCATGGGCATAACTACAGATGTTGTTCAGATCTTTGGTGGTTATGGGTATATGAAGGATTATCCGGTGGAGAAGTTAATGAGAGACGCAAAGTTGTTGCAGATATACGAAGGGACGCAAGAAGTTCAAAGGATGGTGATAGCTAGCGAGATTTTGAGGAGAGGATAAGTAAGGCACTATCAATAGCCAGATCCTTACTTGAATGAATCATCGAAAAATATTCTGTTAGGAAAGACTGTTGTAGAAATTTAGGTGGTATATTGGTTTTGTGATGCTAACCGCAGGTTTAACCTACATTTGATGCTTGACAACTGTGGAAGAAGAATTATAATAAAAAGTAGTTATGGACTACGCACAAACTGAAGAACATAAGATGTTGAGGGAATCTGTCCGGAATTTCTTGGCCAAGGAACTTGCTCCTATAGTGGATGAGATAGACCGTGAAAGCAGGTTCCCGATGGAAGTCTTCAAGGAGATGGGAAGACTTGGGTTCCTGGGCTTGATACTACCTGAAGAATATGGCGGAGGAGGGGAAGATTATATTGGATGTGCCATCGTACAAGAGCAAATAGCTAAGGTCTGCGCATCAACATTTACATCCACCATGGGTCATATTTTCTGCGGCCACTGGATAGATCTCTTCGGGACCGAGGAGCAGGAAAAGAAATATCTGCCTGATCTGGCAACCGCGGAGAAAATAGGGGCCATAGGAATGACTGAGGCCGAGGCTGGCTCTGACCTGGCATCCCTGAGAACAACAGCGCTTCGCGATGGGGATTACTATGCCCTCAATGGAAGTAAGATGTTCATCACTAACGCGCCAGTGGCCGGTGTAATGGTTGTCCTGGCATCTACGGATAGGAGCAAAGGGCCCAAAGGGATAAGCACGTTTATCGTCGATACCGATACCCCTGGATTTTCTGCTGGAAAGCCCCTGGACAAGTTGGGTAATCGGGCATCTCCTATGTCAGAAGTATTCTTTGAGGATTGCCGAGTTCCTGCATCGAATCTATTGGGAAGAGAGGGGGAGGGATTCTTCGATGCGTTGAAGTTTCTATCCTTCGAGCGTATGATGGTTACGGTTTGTTGTGCTGCACTTGCTGAAGCTGCGCTGGAGGCTTCCATCAAATACGCAAAGGAAAGAGTGCAGTTCGGCCGACCGATAGCTAAATTCCAGACGATTCAGAACATGATGGCGGATATGGCTACCGGTATTTTTGCAAGTCAGTGCATGGCCTATCGTGTTATGAGTTCACTGCAGGAAGGAAGGGACTGTGACGTGGAGGCAGCTAAGGGCAAGCTCTTTGCAACTGAGATGGTGATGAAGGCCACAATTAATGCTGTTCAGATCTTCGGAGGATATGGTTACACCAAGGATTTTCCGGTTGAAAGGTACATGCGTGATGCAAAGGCATTCAGCATAGGGGGAGGGACATCAGAGATTCAGAGACTAATCATCGCTGAGGATCTTTTGAAGGGCTAAAAGAATAGCGTAAGTCTCTAAAGGAGGGTGAAGATGGGTCAGAAGATTGAGTTGAGATCGAAACTGGGAAGGCTTTCAGATGTCGGTAAGATCATAAAGCCGGGCAGCTTCGTTGCCTTTGGTGGTGGCTGGAGTTGCAATAAGCCCATGGCTGTGGTGAGGGAGATTCTGCGCCAAAAGATCGATAACCTAAGGGTCATCTCCATCGTTGGTGGGCCAGAGATGGAATGGCTTTTGGCCGGAAAGGCAGTCGGGCACCTGATCTTTTCCTTTTTGTCCATGGAGGCCTTTGGCCTGGCCAGCAATTTCCGCAGGGTCGTAGAGCGCAAAGAGATCGATTTCACTGAGATCGAGGGCCTCTCAATAATCAAGGGTCTGGAAGCCGCGGCCTCGGGCATGACCTTCTTCCCCTTTCCTGGGCCTTTTGGGGCGGATATCGTCAAGGAATCTCCCGAATATTATAGGGTCATAAAGTGCCCCTTCACAGGAAAGGAGCATATTGCTGTGCAGGCCATCTTTCCCGATGTAGCTGTCATACACGCCCAGAGGGCAGATGAGCTTGGCAACGTGCAGATGATCGGCACTTCCGCCTCTGACCTGGACATGGCAAAGGCAGCTAAAAAGACCATTGTGACCGTGGAGGAGATCGTCTCTCCTGAAGAGATTTGCCACCAAAGCTCAAACGAAATTGAGCAGGCTGGATGTGGATATGGTCATCGAACAGCCATTTGGGGCTACTCCAACCTCCTGCGTCCCTTACTATAGCGCCTATCAACTTCAACTCATGAGGGATGTTGGAGGGCTGAGGGATCCAGATAAGGCTGCAGAGTATATCTCCAAGCTTATCGGGAAGTCCGAGGAGGAGTTTCAGGAGAACATCGGGGGCGAGGCGGCCAAGAAAAAGCTGATGGCCTTAGCTAAAAAGACCGACAGGATCGAGATGCCCGCTGAGCTGGATGAAACTCCTGCCGAGGAATACGACGCTTCTCATGAGATGGTTGCGAGCATTGCGAGGCTCATCGACGATGGGGATCTGTGTATCCTGGGAAGCTTTACGCCTTTAGCCTATTGTGCTTATATTTTAGCCAAGCTGACCAACGCGCCCAATTCCATAGTTGTGGGGTACAGCGGTGTAGACGCCCAGCCATTCCAACTGTCTTTTCATTCCTCTGAGGCCGCTTGTATAGAGAATGCTATGCAGCTTTGGTCCATGACTGAGTGCATTAATTCGAATCATCTGGCCTCAAAGGCGGATGTGGAAGCTGTCTCCTCCGGAGAGTTTGATAAGGAAGGCAACATCAACCTCTCCTGGCTCAAGATTGTGGATAAGGAAGGCAACGTGAATCCAAGAGGTCTGAGGCTGCCCGGCGGTGCTGGTGCCCCCTGTGCGATAAAGATGCACCGCAAGGAGGTTGCATATTTTGCCCGCCATTCCAGACGTGTGTTTGTGGATAAGGTCAACTATGTGACAGGAAGCAGGCTTTATATAAGCGATGAAGAGAGGGAAAAGGCAGGCTTGCGACCCGGCCCCGTCTTGGTCGTCACCAACCTGTGCGTCATGGAGATGCGCCAGCGCGGTAAGTGGAAGGTGCTCTCCCTGCACAAGGGCGTGAAAGCCGAAGACGTAATCGAGAATACTGGTTTCCCTGTGGAGGTTCCAAAAGACTGCCCAATGACCGAGCCGCCTACCAGACAGGTGGTTGACTTGCTCAATAACCACATCGACCCCAATGGCACCCGCTACTTGGATTTTATTTCGGCCAAGGAGGCAGCCAAAGAACTCCCTGCTAAGCTTCAAAGAGAGTGGGACGAAGCGTAGTAGAGGAAAGCCAAATCAAAGGAGGAGGGAATGAACTACGAGACCATTTTGCTGGATAAAAAGGATGGAGTGGCTACAATTACCTTCAACCGGATGGATAAGTTGAACGCTGCCAATCCGACCATGTTCGACGAACTAGACGGGGCCTTGACTGATATTGAGAAAGACGATGATATGAGAGTGGTAGTCCTTACCGGGCAGGGTAAGGCCTTCAGCGCTGGGGCTGATGTCGGTAGATTTGAGTTCGGTAAAATTATCCAAGGGATGGAATTTATCAACATCGTTGCTCGACCGTTCCTGCACTTTGAGACTATACCCAAGCCAGTCATCGCTGCTGTCAATGGTATCGCGTATGGGTTTGGCACAGGGATCACCCTGGTCTGTGATATCGTGGTAGCTTCAGAGAAGGCTCAGTTCAGCACCAGGGAGATCAACTGGGGAGCCATCCCGATAGAGACGCTGGTTCGAGGTTTTGAGATACTGGGCAAGCATAACATCTCCTATATGGCCCTTACGGCAGACACCATCGATGCTCATGAGGCGAAGGCTGTCGGGTTGGTAAATAAGGTCGTTCCTGATGATCAATTGATGGTGGAAGTTGAAAGGATCTGCAATAAGTTAAAGACAGGAGCTCCGGTAGCACAAGCCGCGATAAAGAGGACATTGAACCGTAAATGCCACGAGGACTGGGACTTTACCGTTGCAATGATGCCAGCGATCTTCGCCACCGAGGACATGGCCGAGGCCAGGAAAGCCTTTATGGAGAAGAGAAAGCCAGTGTTTAAAGGGAGATAGCTGGATAAGTTCAAGAGAGGAGGCAGATATAAGATAGTTGACGGCGGATTGGCTGCACAAGAAATTTTGGGCGAGTTATTCTGTAGGTGACCGTACTAAAGAAAGGAGGCAAGCCATGTTTGATGAAAAATCTCTAAGTCAATCTCAGAAGTTGAAGGAACAATACGAGGGTGCTGTTGCGAAGATCTATGAGGGAAAGGATTTCTCCTCCACGACGAGCTCAGGGATACCAATAAAGCCGGTGTATACCCCGCTCGACATAAAGGATATCGACTTCGAGAAGGATATCGGCCTGCCGGGTATTTACCCTTATATGAGGAGTAATTATCCCATACACTATCAGTTCCAGCCATGGATAAATCAACAGGTCCATGGCTATGGATTGCCCGAGCATACCCGAGAGCGGATGGACATGCTTGCCGACGCAGGGATGAAGGGTTACTTCGGGGGAAGAAGCTATAACCTCGTATGGGATGTGCCATCCTACTTTGGGGTTGACCCGGATGAGCCTGATGCTCAGGGGTATCAGGGAAAAGATGGTGTGTGTTGCGTCACAGACGAGGATTTTGCGCGGATGCTCCACGACATAGACCTGACAAAGACCAACATCGTGCTCATAAACGGCGATACTCTCCCAATGTTTGCCCATTTCATTGCGTATGCGGACAGTCAGGGCATACCGCGCGATAGGCTTCGCGGCAATACAATGAACTGGGAATTCACAGCCTGGTACTCCTCTAACTTCCTCTGGGAGACCGAGGGAGCGCTGAAGTTAGCTACTGACCTTATCTACTTCTGCACGAAAGAGATGCCAAGATGGAACCACACGAACATCCAGGGCCATGGCATTTCTGAGACAGGAGCCGACGCCGTCCACCAGATGGCTCTTTGTATAGCAACCGGTATGGCAGTTACCGACTCGTGTGTTGCGGCAGGTCTGAACCCGGATTCCTCCATACCAGGGATAGGCTTTCAGATAGCCCAGTGCAACGATTTCTTTGAATACATCTGCATGTTCAGGGCGTGGAGGAAACTGTGGGCTAGTGTCACTCGCGAGAGATACGGATGCAAGCGCCCTGCCTCCATGCACTTAAGAACGCACACGCACACATCCTGTTTTGAGCTGTCAAAGAAGCAACCTTTGGTCAACTTAATCCGCAGTGCCTATCATGCCTTGGGGGCAGTGCTCTCTGGCACGACTGCGATGGAAGTTCCAGGGTACGACGAGCCAATCGGCATCCCGAGCGAGGAAGCAGCCATCTTGTCTCTTAGGATACAGCAGGTTCTGCTCCATGAGACTGGCGTGACCAGGGTGAGCGACCCTCTGGCAGGTTCATACTACGTAGAGTGGCTGACGCATAGGATGGAGGAGGAGGCGCAAAAGGTCCTGAAGCAGATAGAGGATGCTGGCGGCTTCGTAAAGGCGCACAAGAGCGGACTTCTGATGAGCCATCTGCGGAAGAACGCAAATAAATGGCGACAGGACGTCGATAGCGACAAGAAAGTGGTCGTGGGTTGGAACAAGTACGTAATGCCAAAGGAGGAGAAGATAAAGGCCTTTCGGCCCGACCCCGAGGTAGCCAGGGTTGCCATAGAGCGAATCAAAGCATATAGGGCTAAGCGTGACCAAGCAAGGACGGACGGTGCCCTGAATGCGCTGGTGGAGGCGGCTGAGAGGCTGAACAAGGGCGAATACGGTCATGTGATGCCTGCTTGCATCGAGGCCGCCAAGGCCAAAGCCACTGCTGGCGAGATATCAAAGGCGCTGAGGAAGGTCTTTAAGTGGGGGCCACAATATAGTGTACCATTGGCTTCTTAGGCCAGAGTGACGGTGATGAGTTGGCTGAGGGGGGTATTATGAAGTTGCAATCGAATAAAAAAATCAAGGTTTTGCTGACTAAACACTGGATGGAGATCCACGACCGCGGGGTGAAGAGCGTGGCGGCACGTCTGAGGGATGCTGGGTTCGAGGTAGTTTACATTGGATACCAAAGCCCTGAGGAGGTAGTGACTTCAGCCATCCAGGAGGATGTGGATGCTGTAGGTATGAGCTTTTCGACTGGCGCTTACGAGGTACACGTTCCAAAGGTAATCGGGTTGCTGAAGGAGAAGGGCGCCGAGGACGTGATGGTGATCGTCGGGGGTCTCATACCCGATGAGGATGTCGATTGGCTCAAAAAACAGGGCGTAAAAGAGGTCTTTGGTGCTGGTTCGGATATCGATGAGCTGATCAAACTGATAGGCGAGGAGAAGAAGTGAGATAGGAGGGTAGCGTGGATTTCGAGACCATTATGTTGGAGAAGAAGGATGGCGTGGCCAGGATAACCCTTAACAGACCGGACGTTTTAAATGCCTATAACCCCACCATGTCCGATGAGCTTAAGGAGGCAGTAAAGGATATCAGGGACGATAAGGACGTCAGGGTTGTTGTAATAACCGGGACTGGAAAGGCATTTATGTCTGGTGCAGACATTGATAAGACGATAAAGGCGTGGGTGGAACTGACAAAGAGGGGTGGAAGGGTCAAGGATGAGCACAAGACAAACTTTTCGCCGAACATGCTCGAAGACCTGCCCCAACCAGTCGTAGCTGCGGTAAACGGCTATGCTTTCGGCTTTGGATGCGAGATAGCTTTGGGTTGTGACTTCCGAGTAGCCTCCGAGCGCGCACGGTTTGGCCAGCCGGAGATAAATTTAGGGATCATGTGTGGAGGTGGCGGGAGCGTGAGGCTGGTTCATGTAATCGGAAAGACCAAAGCAATGGAGATGGTCCTGACAGGCGACCCAATCGATGCCCAGGAGGCATACAGAATAGGGTTGGTAAACCAGGTTGTCCCACCAGACAAGCTCGAGGAAGCTGTCGATAAGCTGGTGGAGAAGCTTAAGAACAAGGGAGCGATAGCCCTGAAATTCTCTAAGGCCGCAGTGAACAAGACCCTGGAGGTGGGCCTAAGGGAAGCTGTCGAGAACGAGGCAAACCTGTTCTCTGATATCTTCAAGACCGAGGATGTCGAGGAGGGGACCTCCGCCTTTCTCGAGAGGAGAAGGCCCCAGTTCAAAGGAAGATGATGAGCCCACACGTCGCCGCGGCCTTCCTCTTGGTATAGTAACATCACAGAAGTTAAAAATGCTTGACAAAGGGTAAAATATGTTATATATTCATTTTTGATATTAAGTAATACTCCGACTAATGCAAACCTCGAGCAATTTTGGGATATGAAGCCCGGGGCTTTCAATAAAAAGATGCCGGGTTGCCTTGGAGTGTAAAGATCAAAAAGCCCATTCTTTTAGCGGTAATCCGGCTGAGGGAACGGGCTTTTTGACTTTAAGGGAGAAGGTGTCTGGCATGCGCCTGAGGGATAGGGTAGCTATAATAACAGGGTCAGGCGGGTCTATTGGAGGTGTTACGGCGAGGAGATTTGCCAGGGAAGGTGCAAAAGTCGTGGTGACCGACATCAATGTGGAGGGAGGCCAGGGGACAGTTAAGGATATAAAAGACAATGGTGGGGAGGCTGTTTTTGTAGAGGCTGATATTAGCAAGGTGGTGGAATGCGAAAAGATTATCAGGTCGGCTGTGGATGTTTTTGGTAGGGTTGATGTGCTGTTCAACAATGCAGGTCTTGATCTGACGAAAAGCATGCACGAGTATGTTGAAGAGGACTATGATAAAATGGTGGATGTCCACCTCAAAGGCAGCTTTTTCTGCATCCGCTATGTTCTTCCAGAAATGATGAAGCAGGGCGGCGGTTCCATAATCAACATGGGATCCATCGCCGCATTGAGCGGCTTCATGAAGTCGGCTGCCTATTGTGCTGCTAAGGGGGCTCTTGTCAACCTCACCCGGTATGTGGCACTGGAGTATGCTCCTTATAACATCCGGTGTAACTGTATCTGCCCGGGAGTCGTGGCCACGGAGATGATGAAACGCTTTACGGAGCAATTTCCTGATCTGGCTCAGAGGAGCATCGCCAACCACCCTATGGGACGTTTGGCTAAGCCTGAGGAAATCGCGGATGCTGTAGTGTTTCTGGCATCAGATGAATCCACTTTTATTACTGGGGTAAGCCTTTCCGTGGATGGAGGTTATATGGCCGGGAAAGCATAGATCCTGCAACTTGAGAGTCACACGGCCCTCCTTCAACCTGCGTTATTCTGCAACTATGACTCCTATCACGGAATCTTTGAACTTCAACTGATAACCATGGAATGTGGGGGAGAATGTTCTATTCGAGACATTGTTAGTAGATATTTTGAATATATTAATAATAGAAAGTTTGATGAATTGTTCGGTCTTTTTTGTGAAGATGTGATCTTTTCTTGCCCAGTCGATTTCAGGGTAAAAGGCCTGGAAAAAATCAAACCCTTCTACTTGAAGGTACCAGAAAATTACCCCCAACACGCAGATATGCCCCTCGATGTTCTGATCCAGGGGAATCGGGCGGCGGTACTGATTCAATTTGAGGGCAAAAGCGCCGCAGGAGTTCCTGTAAGCTTTTTAGCCACCGACTGGTTCACTTTTGAGGGAGGCAAAATTAAAACTCTTACTATCTTCTTTGATAGTTTGGGCTTGAGCCGTTCATTAAAAGGCACTGAGAGGGGGGATTAAGGTATAAGGTCTTTCGAGGCACCTGAAGGATAGTATCAATTCAGGCGAAATT
>Ga0114921_10000221_pt1 | contig 23647 bp, 22 predicted proteins | sample BentaG_FD_87016 | JGI IMG/M metagenome (GOLD analysis project Ga0114921, IMG submission 87016) | Deep subsurface microbial communities from South Atlantic Ocean to uncover new lineages of life (NeLLi) - Benguela_00093 metaG | ecosystem: Environmental > Aquatic > Marine > Oceanic > Sediment ... | reverse complement strand
GAATGTGAGCCACAGGATGTTCCGGTTCATCGCTCATTCTTCCACATTTCTTCTTATAAGTTCACGAGTGATTATAGTTTCAACTTTCCAACCTACAAGTAGCCCGACAATAATGAGAATGAGCATAAAACTTATGTTCCAAGGAAGGTGGTCATATATTGATATTATTTTTATGTCAATCTCCAAACCCAAGACTGTAAATCCCATGGCAACAAGTACCCCTGTAAAAAATCCTATGACTTGATATTTTAATCGTGATTGTTCCATCATCTCACGCCCTCCGCCGATCTTTATCAGGGTCATATCCGACCTCACCAGTCTCCGGGTCCCAATCGTAGCCGAGCATCTCGATCGCGCGCGCGACCCGAACATCACTTTCTATGGATTTGACGATTACTTCAGCTTCATCCCCGGTTCTCAGCCATGGATCTCAGGAATTGTTCGAAGAGGTCCTCGTAGAACGAGCGGCTTAGCTTTGGCCCTTTTCCCACACCGGGGCATTCATCCGTGGGGGAGAAGCGGTACCTGCAGCCACCGAGGTCTTCCAGATCGAAGGGATAGGATCTGCATATTATCGGCCTCATGTCGTAGATGGAGCAGAGGTTACCCCTCAGAAAGACGCATTTTCCACCTTTTTTCTTCATGACGTAGATGTAGGGCTCTTGACCCTCTACCCTGTCCGAGAATTCTTCCACTTCCAAGGAGAGCTCTCCCGATATGTGCTCCGCCTCCCTCCCCAAGAGAAGGACGCGCCTGGTTCTGAACTCGGTGTCGCCGCAGCACAGGCCGCACCTCTCGCACGTAAAACGTAGGTCTACAGGATACTCGTATATGTAGCCCCTTCTCTTGGTCCGGGCGAGGGGACATCCTCCCTCTCTCATACTATTCCCGTGCATGAGGTCCATACGGTCCTTTCCAAGGGCAAGGTAGCTGTTCCTCTTAAATGTAGGTTCTCGCCCTCGGATTAACTCCCTCGGCGATGTCCCCCTCCTCTGCCCTCAGTGTAGCCCTATGAACGTTGCCGTCAGTTCTGGACTAAACCGCGTATCCTTCCCCTGCGCTGATTTAGACGGCAGTTTCTCAACTAGTCCGATTCAAGTTTATCGGATTGTAAAGAAAAAGAATGGGTGGTCTTGGTTTTGCCTACTCTGTCTTCTCCAGATACAGGATGCTGTTGACAACCGATGTCTTAACCTGATCCTTAATGTCCTTGACCTCGATCCTCTTGTTCAGCTGGGTTCTGAGATAATTGGCGTCTTTGCCCTCGACATTAACCTCAACTAGATTGTCGGGTGAATCTAAGAACGCCGCTATGATCGGATCATACTTGCTGCCTTTTCTGTACTTCCTAGATGGTTTATTTTTAACAGCCTTCAAAGAGAACTCTATTCCACTCATATGGACGCCACCATTAAAGCAATAGCCTTTTGCCTTTATAAAATATACTATACAAACCAATTAGATATCCTATCTCATTCTCCCTACCAATTTATTACTGATAGGGCATAGGATGAGATCTATCTCATCGTAAAACGAGATATATCCCCACCGGTAGAGCGTGAATTTTTCTCATGAAATTAGAAAAATGAGGGCAGGCCTCTGTCCCTTCCCGTTTTTTATAGGCCAGTTCAATCGTTGTTGGGGCTATCTATGGAGTTGATGATCTCCTCTAAAGATGCCTTGACCCTGGTCACCGTCTCGGGGCTTATCTTTCCCTTCTCGACGAGGTTGTCCAACAAGGAGTGACAGCTCTCCGCGGTCTCCCTCAGTTCTTCCATCTCTTCGACCGGCATCACCCTTGTCAGGTCTTTAAGGTAGGCGATCTCCCCCTTCCTTTGCCTGAGTTCTTCCTTGAGCACGTTTATATCCCAGTTGAATGCGGGTGTCTTGGCCTGGTATTCCTCCTCTGAGGCGTCTCCGATGGCCTTCCTGATCTCCAGTTCCTCTTGGTTTATCCTGGCCTCGGCGAGGGTCTTCTCCATAGTGTCCAGGTTGTATCTGCTCTTCTCCAGCATCTCGCTGCGCTTGTTCGTCCACCGATCTCCTCGGGCAGCGTAGCTCTCGAAGAGTCTGTTGAAGGTCGTCTCCTTGACGTTCCCCTCGCCCAGAAGGCTGATAAGCTTCACCTTCACAGAGATGTTCTTCGCCAGGTTCTCCATCACCATCGTTGTCAGCGGGTCCGACTCGAAATCGGTCGGTATCTCCTGGATTTCCTCTGAGAGTTCCTCGTCGACCGTCACCTCTTCCACGGTCTCCTCAATTTCCTCCTCCAGCTCCTCCACCTCAGCCTCGGTGACTTCAGGTACTTCTTCGAAGGTCTCGTCTTCCTCCTCAACGTCTTCTTGGATCTGCGCCTCTAATTCAGCCTCAATTTCGCCCTCGGCTTCTTCGACTTCGGTCAACTCCGTTTCAATCGCCTCGTCGGCGGAAGCTAACTGGAGCTCCTCGTTCTCCTCATTTACGCTTATCTGCTCGTCGGGGACTTGGACATCGACGATCATGGATGACGCTTCAGCATCCGTTTCAGCTTCGCTTATCGGCGTCCATTCGATCGCCTCGGGGACCGCCGCATCTTCCATGACCTCCGTTTCCTCCAGCTCGCTCTGCTCCTGCTCCACCTTGTAGAGGGGGTAGCCGCAGTTTAGGCAGTAGAGGGTCTTCGGGACGTCCTCATTGCAGTTGGGACAGAGTATTACTTCAGCCTGTATATCTCTCTGCACATTTGAACCTCCAGCAACCAATCGTGTTATACGGATAGAATACGAATACAAACGGTTTAATGTTTTTAGACAGTTATATTTAGTTAATTTTGTTAAGGTCAAATGGTTAAAAAATTGTAATTTACCCATTCATATTAAAATTGCCCTATCCGCGCAAGATATCACGAAAAAAAGCGCAAAAACATTCGATCAACTCTGATGAAATTCACAAAGTGACGTAATTATTTTTTTGGCGATCTAATTTTACTGACTGGAATTACACGATGTGGAGTGCCTATGTAAATATATGCCCCGATATATCGAAGCATTTTTCGAAGCTCATCGAACATACTCTCCAACCCTTCTTCCCCCGTTTTCGAAAGCGATAAATTATATTCGCCTTGACTAACTGAACATAGCGCATGGGAGGGCCCTCTGACGGAAGACTTGTCTGATATGGTGCGGCGCTCTGCCAGAGGCAGTCTAATCCTCCTAATCGGTCAGGTATCCTCCACGATAGTATCGGCCCTGGGCGTGATCCTCGTGGCCAGGTTCTTGGGGTCCACGAGCTACGGTCAGGTCACCCTCGTCATGATCCCCGTCTCCATCGTTGGCCTGTTCAGGGACTTGGGCGTGACCTCTGCGCTGGTTAGATACATAGCCCGGTATAGGGCCGAAGGTAGGACCTCGGAGATACAGCCCCTTGTGAGGGCCGGTCTGTTCATCAACTTGGCGGTGGGAGCGGGGCTCTCCCTGGCAACCTTCCTCCTCGCAGGTCCTCTGGCCGTCAACCTCTTGCATCAACCAGGGCTCGGTCTAATGATAAAGGTCGCCTCCGCTGACCTCATCGCCCACAGCCTTCTTATGACCTCCTGGGCGATATTCGTCGGCTATGAGAGGATGGAGTTCCGCAGTCTCACGGTGATAATATACTCGCTGCTGAAGAGCTCGATAGCGCCCCTTTTGGTGTTGCTCGGATACGGGACCTTCGGAGCCGTCCTCGGCAACATAACCTCTATCCTCGTCACCGGGGCGATCGGGGTTCTAACCGTCGCGGCCGTGTTCCTCAGGAACACCGCTCCTGGAGAGAGCGGCCTCTCCCATCTCGAAGCGTCCAGAATGCTCCTCAGTTACGGCTACCCCCTTTTCCTTTCAGCGCTCCTCGCTGGGGGCGTGTCCCAGTTCTATAACTTTCTGATAGCTGTCTACACCAACGCCTTCACGGTGGGCAACTACAAGGCCGCGACGAACTTCTTCGTCTTGATATCCTTCCTGACTATGCCAATCGCGACCGTCCTTTTCCCCCTCTTCTCCAAACTCGACGCGAGGGAGAGCTCTACGCTGCGCCTGGTCTTCCAGAACTCCGTCAAGTACACCTCGCTGATCACGATACCCGTGAGCTCCGTCTTGATCGTCCTCGCGGACCAACTTGTGCAGGCCATCTACGGGAACAGCTATCAGCTGGCCCCGTTGTTCCTCAGGCTGTTCGTCTTCAACTCGCTGTTCGTGGGAATTGGGAATCTCACTGTCGATCACTTCCTGAACGGGCAGGGGAGGACTAGGGTGACCTTCCTCAAGAACCTGTTGAACCTGTGCATAGGGACGCCCCTCGGCTTGGCCCTTATCCCGAGGTTCGGCATCGTCGGATTGCTGGTGACGATGATCATAGCCCCGAAGCTCGGCCGGATATACTGCCTCATACGTATTAGAAGAGACTTCGGGTTCACTGTAAACTGGGCCGCCTCCGCCAAGATCTACCTATCGGCCGGCGTAGCCTCCTTGGCTACCTCTCTCCTCCTGGTCCTCCTCCACCACGGTATATGGGTCGACCTGTTGATCGGCGGAGTGGTCTTCCTCCTGGTGTACGTCCTAATGGTGGCGACGACGGGCGCCCTTGAGAGGAACGACCTCCAAAACCTCAGGAACATCATGGGCACCCTCGGCCCCTTCACACCCCTATTCGACGCTTTCATAACCATGGTTGAAAAACTGATGAGTAAAACACGGCCTCCCCAGGGACGCCCCTAATATCCCTCCCACGGCTTGAACGTTTGATGGGGTCCAGGGGATGGTACGATTACCTAGACCCCGCCGCTTATGGATACCCGTTGCGGATGGGTGTAGACGTTCATGCGTCTTCCCCGGACGAAGCAGATGAGCGTGATGCCCGCGGCCTCCGCTATCCGGATGCCGGAACTCAAGGGGGCGGAAACCGAGGCAATTACTGGTACGCCGACGCGAGCCGCCTTCAACACTATATCCCCCGACTGCCTCCCCGAGCTGATCAGGACGCATCCGCCCATGTTTATCCCCTTCAAGGCGCCCGCCCCTATCACCTTATCGACTGCGTTGTGCCTGCCAACGTCCTCGGCGAACGCCAGACAGTTTCCATCCGGAGAGTACAGCATGGCGGAGTGAACTCCCCCTGTCCTGCGGAAGAGGACCCCCCGCCTGTTCAGCTCCCTGACCATTAGCGATATATCATATGCACGTACCTCTACGCCCGAGCCGATCTTCGAGAAGCCCAGCTCATTGTCTCTCAACGGCCGGGTCGGGGCTCCACAGGCCGTGGTGATCAGATCCACCCTGCCCTGCGTTAGGAGGTCGAGCTCGATCTCTTTGCTTAGGGTTACATAGACTTTGGTTGGCCCTATCTCAACTTCCTTAACTTCGTCCACGGATTCCACGACACCCTCGCCGAGCAGGTGGCCGACCACCAGTTCCCGCCTCATACCAGGTGACGCTATCAGCGCCCTGTAGTACCTCTCGTTCACGAAGATGCAGACGACCTCGTCCGCCGCCACCTCATCCCTCATCGCTCCTACGGAGCCCTGGTTGAGGTCGAATCTATGCAGATCGATCTTCCTGACTGTCGTCGCTGTCTCTTCCAAGGGGTTAACCCAATCGATATTAACGATCCGTCAAAGAAAAACTTACCATTCGCCTTGCGATGTTACGATGATCAGAAGGGGTTCACCTATTCACTTTTCGGGAGGTTCTACGACTCCGGTTGTCCTCTGGACCTCAGAACGGCCTCAGCGGCCACCAGGTCCTCCCTATCGTTGATGTTCAGGAAGGTCAGCAGTTCGGGATCGTAGCGTTTCAAATCCTCAACCGGGACGTAGATGACCTCCTCCAGCCGCCCGATCATGCTGCTCATCCGCAGCTCCCCCCCTCCCACCGCGGCCTCGCAACCCTCAAGCGCCGCTGACACTCTATAGACGCCGTGGAGGGGCTCTATGTATCCGTTGGGCCATATGGGGATCGCGGCGTCGGCCCCCTCGCCCCTCCCGAAAAGGTACCTTAACGCCTCCGCGTTTAGGAGGGGAGAGTCACACGGAAGGGCTGCCGCATACTCGGAACGGAGATGCCTCAGACCCGAGCAGAAGCCGACCATTGGACCCCTACCAGGGATGACATCCACAACCACCTTCACCGAGCTAGATATGATGTCCCTGATGGCCACCGCTTTCTCGTCTCTCCCAACGACGACGACAACCTCATCTGAGACCTTCATGGCCGCCTCTACGACGTATGAGATGAGGCTCCTCCCCGCCAACTCGATTAGCGGCTTGAAACCTCCTATCCTGTCCCCCCGACCCCCGCCTAGGACGACGGCCCCCGGCATCGTAAGCATCTTCCCATAGACTGTTGGAAGAACATGAAGGACCTATAAAGATTCCCAGTTATTCGCAAGTCCCCGACGACGGGAAAAGAAGACGCTCTCATGAGCGATGGTCTTCAGAGGATGGTCTCCATAGGTGTTCAGTTTAAACTAGGTTCGGAAGGGCGAGGAGGGGATTCAGCGGTTAGACCCCTAGGAGAAGGCCGAAGCCGCCTATCGAGAACACATACCACAAGTGGACGAGCCTCTTCACGAGCTTAGCGACAGAGCCGGTGAAATTCAGGCCGAAGAGCTCGCCCACGGCGTTGGTGCGGCCGAGCGTGACGATCTCCCCAACCCGCCTGTAGACGTACTCCTCCATCTCGCCCCCTTCCAGGGATGCTCCTATGTTGTGGGCGACCACCTTCGCCTGCTCCATGGACACGTGGGCCGTGGGGCGTACCGGTCGGCCCGTCTCCTCATCTACGGCGCAGGCGATATCCCCGGCGACGTAAATGTCCTCGAATCCCTGAGCCCGGCAGAACTCGTCTATGAGGATCCTCCCGCCCCTGACCTCAAAGTCGACCCCGCAGGCCGGGTCCCCCCTGACGCCCCCCGTCCAGATGAGCAGGTCGTGCTCCATCTCCCGGCCGCTCCGGAGCTCCATGCTCCCCTCGGAGACCTTGAGGACGGGCTCATCGAGCACGAGGTCGACGCCCCTTCGCCTGAGCACCTCCTGAGCCCTCTTCACGAGCTCCGGGTTCCACCAGGGTAGGATGCTGGGCATCGCCTCCACAACCGTCACCAGATGCTCGGGCGGCTCCATGCCCCGCCTCTTGCAGAGGGTCGGAATCCAGTCGGTGAGCTCCCCAGCGAGCTCGACCCCTGTGAACCCCCCGCCTCCGATCACGATCCTTGGCGGCCTGCCGGACGCCGGCTCCTCGAACAGGGACTCTATCTTTGCCCTGATCTCCTTCGCCGCCTCGAAGCTGTTCAGGGTGAGGCAGTTCTCCTCCAGGCCCTCTATGCCGAAGTAGGCGACGTGGCTCCCCAGGGCTATGACCAGGACGTCGAAGGACTCCTCCCCGTCGGCCGTCTCGACGACGCGGCGGTTGGGGTCGACGTTCTCCACCACGGATTTGATGAACTCGATCCTCCTTCCACGGATCAACCTTGGGATGGGGACGATGATGTCCTTCTCCCCGTAGTCGACGTTACAGACCTCGTGGATGCGGTGGAGGTACTGGTGATAGTCCTTTTCGTCGATCAGGACGATCCGAGCCAGATGGGGACTTATGCGTCTGTGGAGGTCGAGCGCCACCCTTATCCCAGCGACCCCGGCGCCGAGTACGACGATCTTCCTCGGAGATTGATCAGCCAAGTTCGGACTGCCTCTTGGCGGGTTTTAATCTCTCTTTATCGGTTAGATATTAAACAATTCTGGACGCTACGACGGTCAACGCTCCAAACTCGATGCGATCTCAGCCAAGTTTTTAGGAAAGTTCGTCTTCATGAGCCTCTCAATATCGCCCAGGGCGTCCTCGAGCCCGGGGTCGAATCCGATGGCTCCGAGATAGGGGGCACCCAGATCCTCGATCCGGCTTCGGATGCTGGTCGAAGGCTTCATCAACATGTTCTCAACGACGCCCACCACCGGGACCCCGAGCTCCTGCAGCAGCGTGAGCAGCTTTTTGACCGTCCCGAATGCGACCCTTAAGGGCGTCGTCACCAGGAGGAAGCCAACGACCTTCGTCAGCCTGATCATGTCGAGGGTCGCGTCGCTGATTCCCGGAGGCGTGTCCAACACGAGGTAGTCAAGCCCCTCCCAGCGAGTGATGGTCATGAGCTCGACGATGGCGTCCGAGACGTCTGCACCCCTGAGCGGCGCGGGCTTGTCCACGGTGTAGTAGGTCACGGACATGTACCTGAGGCCGTGGGCGACGGGGGGGACGATGCCCTTTTCCTCCTCAGGCCGGCCGGAAAGGCCGCCTCCTTCTTCTCCCCTCCGATTTAAAAGAAACCTTTCAATCCTCAACGGACATCTTCATCATTTGACAGATGCCGCTGTCCATTCAATCTTGTCCTCGTTGGGTTTAACAGCGACCTCAGCTCACAGCCGCTTCATGAGCTGGATCAGGGTCCTCTCCACCAGCCTCATCTTCGCGTCCATCCTGCACAGAATCAGCTTCTCGAGCATCTCCTCGTTCAGCCACCCCCGCTTCGTTAAGAGATCGAGAGTCCTCTCCGACCTGAAGACGACGTCGGCCATCCTCCTCAGCCGTAGCGAGTTATCGAGGACGGACCCCAGCTGCCTCCTCCACACCTCTTCGTAATGGGCCAGGGGCGTTCCCTTCTGCAGGTGATCCGCAACCGCGGCCCCGGCGACCCGTCCGCAGATCAGGGCCGGAGGAATCCCCCCTCCAACCGTCGGTATGGTGTGGCCCGCCGCGTCCCCGACGACCAGCACGTTACCCCTGAACGTCTCCGTGAGGGGGCCGCCGACCGGTATGCACCCTGCCTTGATGGCCGTCGGGACGGCTTTCCTGAGCTTCTCGGAGGCCGTGGGATGCTCCTGCAAGAAGCGGCGCTGGTAGTCGCGGATGTTCAGCCCCTTCTCCATGTAGGGGACACGGACCCCCGTACCAACGTTGGCGACGTCGCCGCCCTTCGGTATGATCCAGGCGTAGGTCCCGGGGGCGAACTTCCGCCCGAAGTACATGTCGACGTATTCGGGGTCATGTTCGACGTTCACCATCTCGTACTGGTACCCGATGCTGTAGTCGAGGGGGTCGCGGGAGACCGGCAGCCCCGCCCTCCGGGCGATGAGGGAGTTGGCGCCGTCGGCTCCGACCACCGTCTTCGACGGGACCGTGAGCAGGCCTTCCACGTTCCTGGCCCTGACCCCGCCCCCCTCCAGTAGGTCGAGGGCCCTCGTCATGGGGGCTACCATGGCTCCAGCCCTGGCCGCCTCGTTGGCGAGGTGTTTGTCGTACAGCTTCCGCTCCACGACGACCCCTTTGAAGGGTACGGAGAACTCACTTCCGTTGGGGAAGATGAACCTCACATACCGCGTCCTGTTGACAATGCATCCGTCCGGCGGGTCGAAGAGGTCCTCCAGGTCCTCCGCCTTCGGCGCGAGCCTCCTCATCTCCTCGAGGCTGGGCAAGAACTCTCCGCATTTGACGGGGACGCCTACTTCGAGGTTCCTGTCGATGAGGAGGACGTTCAGCCCTTTCTCCGCGGCCGTTCTGGCCGTCATGGAGCCCGCCGGGCCGGCGCCGACTACAACCAGGTCGTACAAGGGGGCGTTTCCCCGCTTTCCTCTAGGGGTGTGGTCTGTGCCCCTCGATAACTATCTCGATTCCCCTTACCGGGCTGAAGAACTTGTAGTACTGTTCGAGGAGGTATTTGATGCATTCCAAGGCCTCAGACCCCTCGAAATGGCCTAGTGCCTTCCTGCCCTCCTCGGCGTACCCCCTCATCTTCTCCACGGACCTGTCGAGGGCTCCGCTCTCCTCGTATATGCGCCGAACCATTACTTCGTCGACTCCCTCCGAACGTCCGAGGAAGATACCCATCAGATGCCCCTTGTCACCCTCGGAAATGCAGTTGGAGTCGAGGGCGTAGATGAGGGGCAGCGTGAGGTCTCCGTTTGATATGTCGCTCCGGGACAGGTCGGATTTGTCTTCGGACAGGACCCCGCAAACATCGTCCCTGATCTGGTAGGCCATGCCGAAGCACCTGCCGAAATCCGACAGCCTCGTAACGGCCTCCTCCTCCCCTGAGGCCGCTAGGCCCCCGAGGGCTGCTGCCGCCTCGAAGAGGCTTCCGCTCTTCAGGTAGGCGATATTCAGGTACATCCGCTCCGACGCGACCTTCCTGCGGGAGTAGGTCTGGAGTACCACGCCCTGGATCATCTTCAGAGCGGTGTCCGAGAGCCAGCTGACGATCTTCAGGTTCCCGGTCTTCGTGGCGTACTTGAGGCCCAGGCTGAGGAGGACGTCCCCCGTCAGGACGGCCCGCTTCCCGCCGAACTCGACGTGAGCCGAGGGAACGCCCCGCCTGAACAGGTCCTCGTCGATAATGTCATCGTGGACGAGGGTTCCGTTGTGTATCAGCTCAAGGGCTAGGAAGGCGTCCTTCGTATCCCTGTAGTCTCCCCCCAAAGCCTCAGCGCACAGCATGCACATGAGGGGCCTGAGGCGCTTCCCCCCTGTCATCAGGGCGTGCTTCGCCGGGACCTTGAGGAGGGGGTGGGCGTCGAAGTCGAGGCCTTCGATGACCTTGTTGATGAACTCCTGCTTCTCCTTCAGCATCCCATCGAAGGTCATTCGTCCACTCTCAGTTAAAGTCCCCTCTTCGAATCCGTATTTAACCCAACTACAACGTATTTTAACTTTAGGCTCGGTGCCAGACCCCGGAATTTCGAAGGTTATATTAGTGGCTGAATCGCCCTCGAAAGACGATGGGGATGAATCTCGGGATCTGGTTCAGGGAGACTAGGCCGAACTTCCTGCTGCTGACCCCGATCACCTTCTCCGTGGGGTTGGCAGCGGCCTACGCCGAGGGGAGCTTTGACGCCCTCCGGGCCTTGCTGGGGCTGTCGGGGGCCCTGCTTGCCCACCTGAGCGTCAACGTCATCAACGACTACTTCGACTACAGGAGCGGCCTCGACCTGAGGACGAGGAGGACGCCGTTCAGCGGCGGAAGCGGCATCCTGCCCGAGGGGCTGCTCAAACCCAGGGACACCTACCTCTTCGCGGTGGGGTGCATGCTCCTCGGCGGCGTCATCGGCGTCTACTTCGCCCTGACCACGGGCTGGATGCTCCTCCCCCTCGTCGCCGTGGCGGCGTTCACGATATACTTCTACTCAACCCACCTCTCCCACTGGTTCGTGGGGGAGGTCTTCGCGGGCCTCAACTTCGGGCCCTTGATGGTGCTGGGAGGCTACTTCGTCCAGACGGGGAGGTACAGCTTCCAGGCGCTGGCCGCCGGCGTCGTCCCCGGCATCCTGGTGGGCACCCTCCTCTTCCTTAACGAGTTCCCGGACGTCGAGGCCGACAGGTCGACCGGCCGGAGGAACCTCGTCATAGTCCTGGGTCTGGCCCGATCGGCCAAGGTCTACGTACTGCTTATCGCGAGCGTCTACGCCTGGATAGCGGTCAGCGTCGTTGTGGGCCTGATGCCCGTGACAGCCTTCGTCGCATTCGTCACGATCCCCCTGGCTCTGAAGGCCGCGATGGGAAGCCTGAGGCACTATTCAGATATCGAGAGGCTCATCCCGGCCATGGGCGCGAACGTCATGCTGGTCCTGTCATGCACAGGAATGACCGCCCTCGGCATATTCCTATCTAAATTACTCTGAAACACGCCCGAGCCCGTCGCGGGTCGAGGCAAAGTCAAATAGCGGGGCTCCCCATAAAATCGGGGTGGAGAGATGTCAAAGCTCGGAGGCGGATTCTCTGAAGAGGAGCTGGAGTACTACTCCAGGCAGATGGTCCTAGACGAAATCGGCGTAGCCGGACAGTCCAAGCTCGGAGGAGCTACGGTGTGCGTGGTGGGCCTGGGAGGCCTCGGAAGCCCCCTCTCCATGCAGCTGGCGTCGATGGGCGTCGGACGCCTCAGACTCGTCGACAGGGACGTGGTGGAGATGTCGAACCTCCAGAGGCAGCACCTGTACGGCGTGGACGTGGTCGGATACCCGAAGGTCGAAGCCGCGGCGTCCAGGCTGAGGAGGCTGAACCCCTACATAGAGGTCGAGCCCATCCCCCTCTCGTTGAACCCGAACAACGCCGAGAGGATCCTCCGCGGCGCCGACGTCGTGGTCGACGGCCTCGACAGCATGTCCCCCCGCTACGCCGTGAACAGGGCCTGCGTCAGACTCAGCATACCCTACGTGTTCGGAGCCGTCATAACCAACATCGGCAACCTGTCAACCATCGTCCCCGGGGAGACCGCCTGCCTCGAATGCTTCCACGGCGGAGTGGACGACGCCTCCCTGCCCAGCTGCGCCGTGGTCGGCGTGAACCCCTCCATCATCGGCATAGTCGCCAGCATCCAGGCCTCCGAGGCCGTCAGGGTCATCCTCGGGAGAAAGCCCAACCTGGCGAACGCGCTGCTGTTCTGCGACCTGAAAGACCTCACCTTCGAGAGGATCGAGCTGGCGAGGGCCGAGACATGCCCCGTGTGCGGCGCTTCGCCGCGGTCCGAGCCCACGCCCATCGCCCACGAACGGGTGGAGGAGCTCTGCGGGAGGGAGGGGAAGCGCGTCTTCGTGGTCAACCCCGCCGATGAACTCGACTTGAATATGGAGGCGCTGAACCGAAGGCTGAAGGAGCTGGGGTACAGGATCCAGGTCCGGGCTAAACTGGGGACATCCTTCACGGACCCGTCCGGACTCAGGGGGAGCGTCCTCAAGACAGGGGTAGCCATCATAGAGGGCGTGGAGGGCAAGGAGGAGGCCGCCGAACTCCAACGTAGACTTGTGGAGTAAAGCCGGAGCAGGTGAAGACGCAAATCAGTTAGATGTCTTCGTGGCAAGGGCGACGATGAGGCCGCCGAAGGCATGCTCCTCAAGCACGGCCGCGCCGAACAGCGCCCTAAGCATGTCCAGGAGCGCCTCGTTGACGGGCAGGAGTTCATAGGTCCTGTACAGGAGGCTCCAGGGATTCCTGTACCCGTAGCCCCCGAAGAGGCCGCCTAAAATGGGCACGACGTGCCGCATGTAGAGGGAGAAAAACCCCCTTACAAGCGGATTGTTGGGCTTACCTATGTCGACTATGAGCAGTTCCCCGCCCCTTCTAAGAACTCGGCTCACCTCCGTAAGGGCCCTGACTTTATCGGTTGAGTCTCTCAACGCGTAGGCGGCGGCCGCCAGGTCCACCGTCCCCCGCCTGAAGGGCAGCGCCTCGAAGACGCCGCGGACGAATTCAACATCCTCGCCTCTCAACCTGGATCTGGCTGCGGGCAGCATCTCGGCGGAGTAGTCTAGACCGACAAGAGACCCATCCACCCTGGTGCGGAGCATGGAGGTGAAGTTTCCGGGTCCGGACCCCAGCTCCAGTGCGACGCCTCGGCACATTCCCGCTCTCTCCAGTCCCCTTCGTCGGACCCTGTCATCTTGAAAGAGGGATATGACGTGGTTCGCCCTCTCGTATTCCTCGATGATCGCCTCGAGGGCGTCCTCCACCTCGCGCCAGATCGTCACCGAGATCGACCCCGGACTCGGTAGCTCTGAGCCGACCCGTCGATAAAAGCCCTCGCTCCGCTCCGGCCTCCAGGCCTCTATAGCTTTATCTACGAGGATCGTCGAGAATATTTGAAGCCATGAGCGGCGGAGGCCTCAGCTTCCTCGACGAGGACCTGCCGAGGATAGCGATGTTCTGCGGGAAGGGAGGCGTAGGCAAGACCACATCAGCGTCGGCCACGGCCCTACACTTCGCCCGCAGGGGGCTGCGGACCCTCCTCATCTCGTCGGACCCAACTCCCTCCCTCTCCGACATACTGGAGATCGATGTGCAAGGGGTGATCACCCCCATAGAGGGGGCGTCCGGCCTTTACGCCGTCGAGCTGGACTACGACACCATCGTCGAGATGTGGAAGAAAAAGTTCGGGGACGAGGTCTACGAGGTCGTCTCCTCCTTCCTCCCAGTCGAGAAGGACATCATCGAGTACGTGGCCAACGCCCCCGGCATCGACCAGGAGTTCGCCCTCAGCTACATATACGACCTCTACAGGGACGGCGCCTACGATGTCATCGTCTGGGACACGGCGCCGGCCGGCGGCACCCTCTCCCTCATCAACCTCCAGGACAAGTTCTACAGGCACCTCGGCGAGGCCGCCCGACTCTACGTCAGGGTTAGGTCCGCCCTCGACGCCCTCACCCGGGGAAGGGCGAAGAGGGACCCGCTCAAGATCATAGCCGAATGGGAGGAGCTATCGAAGAACGTCCTAGAGATGCTCAAGGACCGTGGAACGAAGTCGTTCCTCGTCACCATCGCCGAGGCGCTGGGCGTCAACCAGACCCAGAGGGTGGCCAGTGAGTTGGAGCGGTTCGGCATCAACATCAAAGGCGTCATCGTCAACTACGTCCTGACGCCCGAGGCGGCGGAGTTCGAGTTCAACAGGCTCAGAAGAGAGATGCAGATGAGGTACATCAAGGTACTGGAGGAGCAGTTCGGCGACTCGATGCCAGTGGTTCAGATCCCGCTGCTTCCCTTCGAGGTCAAAGGCATAAAGGCGCTGGGCAGCGTAGAGGAGCTTCTCTTCCCCAGCGGCCGTTTATCTGATTAACTTCGCTCGCCTTAGGAGGTATTTAAGGACGCCCGCGACCCTGATGCCCGCCGCTCCGGGCGTCCTGAGATCCCTCTTTGCCTGGATCGTCAACCTGTTCGCTCTCTCCACCTCCGCCCTGAGGTCCATATAACGCCGCAGTCTCTCCCCCTCGTCGCTGGTCGAGGCCACGATCTCGTCTATCTCATACATGACCCTTCGGGCCAGCGTCAGCCCGGCCTCCACCCTCTCCGCCCTCTCGGGGTCGACGATGCCTGACCGGCTCTTGAGCTCGTTCATCCTGATCATGGACTCGTAGGTGGCGTCGGTGATTTCGTCCCTCGTCATCCACCTCGTGCGGTAGTTGAGGAAGAGCTTCCAGCTCGGTCCGTACAGGGCCTCCTTGTGCTCCCTGAGGGTGGAGTACAGCCTGGAGTAGCCGTACTGCCGGGGATGCTCGAAGGCCAGGCTCCCGGGGTCGAGGAACGGCGCCATGGGAGCGATAAAGGGGTACACCCCCCCGTCTCCTCCCAGCTTTTCAAGGAGGCGCCGGGAGTACTCGACGGATTCCAGCGCCGACTCCCGTGTCTGGCCCGGGAGCCCCACCATGAAGAAGACGTCGAACTTCTGGCAGCCTTTTTCGAGAGCGGTCCTGATGGTCCCCTCCATAGCTCGGTTCGTGTACGGCCTCCCCTGGAGCCTCCGCACGTGCTCGTCGTGTGAGTCCGGCGATATCTCCATGGTGAACGACTCGCAGCTCCCGGCGATCTTGTCGATGTACCCCTTGGGCGCGGGCTCGAACAGCTCAAGGGTCACCGTGTTGTCTATAGCCTCCCGTCTGACGCCTTCGAGGACGGCCTCCGCGTAGCCCTGTCCCCCCTGTCTGAGGTCGCCGAGGAGAAATATGGGTGCCTTGAAGTAGTCGCCTATTATCCGCATCTCCTCCACTATCTTATCCGGGGATTTGAAGGCGGGCCTCTCCCTGTTGCAGTAGTGCCTGAAGCCGAAGCTGGAGCCGCCGCAGGTCGTGCAGTTGTAGGTGCAGCCCTTGCAGGTGAAGAGGGCGGTGAACGGGTAGTCCATGAAGCTCTCGAAAGGCAGGTGGCTCTCCAGATCCCTGTACCTCACCACAAGGTTGACGACCTCGCCGTAATCGAGGCCCACGTCGTCCAGACTCTCTGGAACGTATGTGAGGGGGTTGACGTGCTTCCGGCCGTCCGGGTCCCTCCAGGTCAGGTTCTCCACGCCCTCGGGCCTCCTCCCCGTCTCGATGTGTTCCATCAGCTCCAGGAGGGGCTTCTCGGTGGAGTCTCCCCGGAGGACGTAGTCGACCTGGGGGAAGTGCTCCGCGATCTCCCTATGGTAATAGGTCGCCGATAGGCCGCCGAGCAGAACCGGCGTCTCCGGGTGGAGTTCCTTCAGGATCTCGGCGATGTCGAGGCTCCCCGCTGCGTGCACGAGCCAGTGGAGATCCAATCCGAAGGCAGAGGCCTCCAGCTTGGCTAACAGCTTCTCGACGTCGAGGCGGGGGTTCCTGAGCATCTTGACGGCGAGGTTCATGATGCGAGCGTGGAACCCATGCTGCTCAAGATAACCGACCATGCTCACGAAGCCGAGGGGATACATCTCGAAGACGGGGGTCGAGGGAATGACGTCGCTGATGGGGCCGTACATGGCGAAGCGCTCCCTGAAGTCGTAAACACTCGGGGCGTGCAGCAGAACCAGGTCGGGCCTCGGCAACTTCGACCAGCTCCTAACTCCTCTGTAGCAGCACTATAAAACCTTGGCCTCATGCCTCGCGCCCGGCTCAACCTTCTAATAGTGCTGTGAACCCCTTCTTGGCGGGATGACTCGGCCGCCGAGCGTCCCCTCCTTCGCGCGCGCGAGTGATCTAGAGTGTTGGGTAGTGAATCGTCGAGAAGGCTCGCGCGAGGCGTATGATGGGGGATACAGGATAATCTTTGAATTCTATCTGGGCCGTTTTTCTATTAAAATTATTATGGAGCCGAATAATGTTTCATTGATAAGAATCTTGTATGGAAGTATTCAGTTTCCTCTCGCACTCTAACTTATCTCATATTTGTCCTGAACGCAGTCGAAAAAACGAGATTAAAAAACCATATTGTTTTTAACTCCATGAAAATAATAGAAGCGCAATCAAGATGTTAAAAAAGACCAGTCCAATGGCCGGGCTCCTTCTAATTCTGATAAGCCTCTCCGTAGTCGGCGTCTCTGCCTTTGTCTACCAACAGGCATCTCTGACGATAACCCAGACGATTAAAGAGGTCGCTACCATCACCTTGAAGAACTCGGACCTCGGAGATTTGAAAGAGGGGGAATCCAAGGCTTATACTAAAGCCGGGGTGCCAAATCTTGGCGACGCGATAAGCATCACAACAACAGAGGCAAACGTTTACCTCCACTTAGATAGCGACTTAGATTCTCTAACTACCCACGCATCATACAGCATCACTGTAAAGTTCTCTGCGGTAGTCGGCACTACATATTCCGTAGGAGACACAGCCTGCACCTTAACCATCGCCTCACCCGACTACAGCTCCATGGACCTCGATGCGGCTGGTACATGGAAGTTCGACTTTGAGATAACTACAACTACAGGCTCCGTAGACTCCGATGTACCTTCAACCGCAACGGTAATCGTGTTAGCCGAGAGCACGGCGTAGGAGAAGACAAGATGAAAATCCCCCTAGAACGCAGCTACGCCATCTTGATCGCAACTTTAGCTATTTGGGTGGCTTCTTTAACCCTAATACTGATTCCAACAATTGGATTGACTACTCCAGTTTACCCACCGAGACCATCCTACGCATACCAATTAACTCTCCTCGTTGTTACAGCGGCCATAGCATCCGCATTCTCGATGTACCTTGGAATTAAACATCTGTTTCCAGACGGCTTGAAAATCAGAGAAAGATTAAGGTCATTAACGGATAAAAAAAATATAAACGCGTCTCGTAATTCGACTAAGGATTAGTAAAGAAGATATAAGGCTTCTCGTGCATGAGTTGGATTTAATTATTCATGCATCAAATAAAATATAGATTAAAAATCCACATCATTATTAAATTGACTTTTACAGCATTTTTTATGCGAAATGAAGATTTCCATCAGCCGAAGCGGTATAACTCTCCTTACAATTGTCTCTATATGGTTAGCTTCGATTATGGTGCTGTTTCACCCAACAGATTTATACGATCTCGCCTTCCCACCAAAACCGATACGCGTGATTTTTTTAGTTATTATGGCTTGTAATGCATCCGCCTTTTCCATGGCACTTGGGATTAGACATCTTCTTCAGAAGGGTTCAGAACTCAAAGAGAATCAAAAGATGGATTGGTTAAAACGAGGCATAATTCTGTCTTTTTTAATAGTCTTATCCACATCTCTCGTTTCAGTGTATGCTCTAGTTTATGAAGAAGATACAGAATCAATGACTCAAACTATTCTAAACGCAAACAACTTCTACGATCCAAATTCAGATATCTTAACTGATTGGAATGTAAATGGTTCAGATACACATTTCGGGGCAATTGATGATGGTGTTAGAAACACCTCAATCCCCCTACTAACTGATTACATCTATACATCTCTAAAAAAGGTAGATGAGATAGGTTTTCCAACCCCAAACGAGAGCAATATAGAAACTATTATCCTCTGGGTTTACTCAAGCACAGGAAGTAATGCTAAAACAACTATTAACCTAAAGAATGAAGGTATTACGCAAGCAACCTTGACGATAAACCCAGGTTCTCCTCAAGGGTGGAGATCAACCGTCTGGGAAAACCCTGGTTCAATAGGAACTATAACAGTAGAGTTTATCCACGATAAAGGTGAGGGAGCGCCTACCAATTCAAATGTCTATGCAGCTTACTTAGAAGTGATTTTTAATCCATACTCTTAGAAAGATAATGTAAAGGAATCCATTTCTACCTCATTTTATGCAGCCACTTAGGAGTCCGCAGGGACTTAGAGGATGCAGGTGTCGAGGATTGTGTGGGAGTCGAAGTCCCTCAGGTTCCTCTATGACTCCGCGCGCGCGATCTTGCGGCGCAGTACCTCCATGAGCAGGGAGTAAAGGTATGGCGGTGAAGCGGTAACTGGGAGGTCCTCCTCGAATGAAGCAGGCAAGGTTCACCAAGGACAGCGGGCTGACGGCTAATCTTCCACGTTGTAGGAGATGCGGTATTGAGATGATGAATTATCCCCCGGGAACAAAATACTGCGGGCTCTGCTCGCGCGGTCGTGAAAAAAATTAGGAGAAAAAATTGTCAGGTTAGATTAATTGTAGTTCCTTAAACGTCTCGTCTGTCTCTTCTGGGAAGTCTCCTATGAGGATTGTGCGCGCGCGGCCGTTTAGACCCCTTTCGTTTAAAAAGTACGATGCCCGCCCCTTTTTAATTTGTTTTCTTCTGCGTCGTGACAGTTCCATTAGTTTTCCTTAGGAGTTTTTTTGCCGATCTGATGCCCTTCTTGATCTCATCCTCCCTGCCTTCGCCGAGATTCATCCTGCCCAATATCTGTATGGTGATTTCGTAGAGGAGGTAGAATGGGATAACCATTAGGAGCATTGAGAACGGCGTGGGATCAGGGGTGATTATCGCCGTGAAGATCAACAGTCCGACGAAGATATGTTTCCTGTTATCACGCAGTGTCTGGATTTCTATCAGGTCGAACTTCACCAGTATGAATATCAACAGGGGTAATGTATAGAACAGCCCCGACCCCAGCAGCCCTAGGGCGACTATGTTAAAGAAGTCGCGGACTGAGAAGAAAGGGGCGATCCTAGTTTGGTACACGAATCTCAATAGTACCTGAAACGTGGTCGGAAGCAGGATGAAGTAGGCGTAGCTGGCGCCCACCGAGAATAGGATCGAGAACGCGCCGATGAAGCTTAAGATCAACTTTCTTTCGTGGGAAAACAGTGCCGGGCTTACGAACTGGTAGATCTCATGTGCGATTATGGGGAGAGATACCAGCGATCCCAGGGCCACCGCAATTATGACATATATGTAAAAGGTATCCAGCCACGTGAAGGCTATGAGGCTCACTCCCTCCGGCAGAAGCTTGTTTTGAATCGCCTCTATGACGGCCGAGATCATTGGCCTGTAATTGGAAAAATCTAGTTTACCGAGTTGGGCTAGGTCGGCTGGCACAACGGATATCCCGATGGTAGCTACGGCGACGGAGAATAGTATCCTACGGAGCCTCTTCGCCAGCTCATCGAGATGTTCCCAAATCGGCCGTTCGGCGCCCTCCGACATTCGAACGCACCAGTGGGCTTCGACTGGATCTGTCTACTCTTTCTTCTCCGAGGCTTTGACCAGGTCCTGAGCTATCTCCTGGATGCTTCTTCCTTCGACCTCTATCCCCATCTTTTTCGCCGCTTCGATGACGGCGGACTGCTCATCCTCCTCTTTCCCCTGCGTCTTCTCTTCCTCGATGTCTGCGGTGGACGCCTTGGTGAATTCTCTGACCGCGCTGCCCATCGAGCGGGCGAGTTCAGGGAGCTTCTTACCTCCAAACAAAAGAAGTACAATGAATAATACCACCAATAGCTCAGTAGTTCCTAGGCCCAACATTACGCTTCTACTCTCCTCTCTAAGGTATTTATGAAACCTTGCTGATAAAAGGATTGCTGGGCGCCTGTTCGCGCGTATTTTCTCCACTTTTAGACGTAGAATTGTAACGAAGAAAAAAATGAGGATGAATTTTAGTGTATTATCTGGCCAGCCGTCAGTATCACGTACCTCAGGAGGAATCCGCCGACGAGAATCAGTATGAAGCTAAATACATTAGCCGGCACTAGCAAGCTGTACTCGACGTTCTCGACTTTTTGGCTGTAGTATGCGATGCCCAAGGGGACAATGAGGCCAAGGATTATGTACGTGAAGAATGGTGCCGAAAGGCTTCCGCTAGTCAGTGAAGCTGCGCCATGACCGGTTCCCAGCTCGATCATCACGAGGAGGATCTCTATTACTATCAGTACCACTAGGTATTGTTGGCTTCCTATTAACAGCTGAGCGAAGTCCTTCCTGCTGTCTACTAGTTCTCTGAAGTCCTCAAAGAAGCGCGGCATGAAGACTGCGATGATCGGGATCAGGAACAACGCCATTGCTAGCCCTGTCAACATCCCTGAAACTACGAAGACCGATGGCAGGAACGGGGTGTTCCAGAAAGGTCTACCCCTCGCGAATGTTAGGAGGATGCCCGTGTAGGCCGCTGTTGAGATTCCGAGCACTAGTCCGACGATCTCGAATAGCTTTCGTATGTATTTGTTTCCCTTGAAGAACCACAGAATCGCGGTCATCAGCGATACGACCGTGAAGGCAGTGATTATCCACGTCCCGACCGACATGATGGAGGTTGGGAAGTTTACATATGCGTTCAAAGGACTGAGCGGGTCCACTTCGAACCGACCTAGGTCCAGAACTAGGAATACCAAGCCCAAGATTATGGAAAACAGGCTCACGTAGACACCGGACTTTGACAGTACCTTGCACTCTTCTCTGTCCTTGCCAAAGATATCCGCTAATGCTCCTATGATGTAGGCGCCCCCGGCCATCCCCCCGACGAAGAGGTAAGCCGCTAGTAGTATTCCCCAAGTTAGTTCTTCCATCTCATTCACCTCTCTCGGCTTTTTCTACGGCTTCCCGTCTCTGCGCGTAAAGCTTCACGCCGGCCACGAGGGCTGCGCCGACGAAGACCCCTGTCCCCACGACTTTGGCCAACATATCGGTCTGATATCCGGCTGGCGTCTTGTCGGTGAGCTTCGGGAATCCGAGATCCGTGAGTGGCACTTCGGATATATAGATCCACGATGTTCCGCCCACTTCGTGTAGGCCGTAGGTATACAGACCCTGAGCCTCAGCCTGGGTTGCCTTGGCCTGGGCTTCCTCTAAGCTCATAAGCTTGAGGGCGTCCGTCGGGCACGCCTGGACGCAGGCGGGCTCCAGCCCCTCCTTCAGCCTGTTGGAGCAGAAGGTGCACTTCTCGATGACCTTGTTTTCCTCGTCGAACCTCGGGACGCCGAAGGGGCAGGCGTTGATGCAGTATCCGCACCCGATGCAGAGTTCCTTCCTGTAGGTTACGGGGCCGTCCGGGGTCTTTATGAGGGCCGTCGTGGGGCATGCGTTGACGCATTCAGGGTCGATGCAGTGGTTGCATTGAACCTTAGCGAAGCTCCATTTGAGCGACTCGCCCGTCCCTAGCTTCACGAATCTCATGTAGGTGTAGGTCTGCGGCGACAGGTCCCTGGGGTTGGTCCACTCCAGCTTTGGATCGGTGTTAAGCTCCGTCGACGTGGCCTTTCTATCGTTCCAGCGCTTGCACGCTACTTGGCAGGCTCTACAGCCTATACATCTCCTCAAATCCACTAACACTGCTTTAGCCATTCTTCAACCTCCTACTCCTTCACGATGTTGCACAGGCATGTCTTCGTCTCCGGGATGTTCGCCGAGACATCTACAGCGTCGATGGTCAGCAGGTTTGCGCTTGGCCCTGTGCTCAGCCCCTTGAAGCCCCAGTGCCACGGCATCCCGACGACGTGTACGTCCCTGCCGTTGACTCTGATGGGCCTCATCCGCTCGGTTATGTTTGCCTTCACCCTTACCCCGTTCGGTAACCTCGCCGACTTAACCCTGACGTAGTCCCCGATATTGACTCCTAACTCATCAGCTAGCTGGGGGCTTATCTCTACGAACACCTCAGGGTGGGCCTCGACGAGCCATGGGAGGTTGCGCGTCATCGCCCCGGCCTGCATGTGCTCAGCAAGTCTGAACGTCGTGAGCACGTATGGGTACTCGCTTGGTTTGCCGACAGTAACCGGAACGAACCCTTCCTTCTTGTAACGTTCGTCCCACATCGACGGATATTCCCTGGCCAGGTCCTCGTCTGGACTCTCAAGCGGCTCGTTGTGGAGGGGTATTCCGTGGTGGAGCGGGTTCCATTCGGGCTTATCTGGTTTGAACTGTGGCCTCGACCAGATGGACGCCCGGTCCAGTCCCAGCCAGACATTGTCGTTGTGGGCCCACCAGTTGAAGAAGGTGTTCAGGCCACGGGGGTCTTCGTTGACGTTGTATAGAACCCTCTGGTTCAGCATCCAGCTCCAAGCCCAGTTCTTGTGGTAGCCATACATCTCGTCCTGATCGCTCACCGGCCTCGGGTCCCGCCTCTTTGACAGATTCCCGTTTAGATCTGGCCTGAGTTCTGGGTCCCAAGATGTCTTATAGAGCACGTTAGCCCAGAGAGTCGGGTGGCCGATTTCCTTGTAGACCGCCTCAGCCGTCTCTCCGAGCTCCGCTGTGTAGGGTGTGGGCCAGGCAGCATCCACATCCGCCGAAAACTCGTGTGGCGATAGCTCCGATGGCATCTTGAAGCCCTTATTCCTGATCTTCTTGAGAAGCTGAGTGGCGAACCAAAGCTCATCCCTGCACTCGCCGGGCGGGTCGACCGCCTTCCAGTGCCACTGCACCCAGCGGCCGGTGTTGGTTATGCTCCCCTCCCGTTCTGCCCGAGTAGTTCCCGGTATGACGATATCCGCGAAGTGTGCGGTCTCCGTCTCGAAGATCTCATTGACTACGAGGAATAGGCCGGGCTTGCTGAGGGCTTCTCTGATGAGGGTCGAGTTTGCGTTAGAGACGGCGTTGTTCTCTCCGACGATGATCGCGACCTTGATCCTTCCGTCGAGGATGGCCCTGAAGAGCTGCATCGTGGCATAGCCGGTTCCGATGGGCATATCGCATACGACGGGCTCGTTGTCAGGGTCCAGTCCAGGGTACGTTCCGATCTGCATTCCCCAGTTGTACTCGAGGTTCTTCCATGTCCCGAAGTGTCTCGCGTCGAAGCGCTCCTGGGTCTTGTTAGCGGGCGTATAGGTGGCCCCGTCTTCAACCCCGCCGGGGCGGGTCGCCGGGTCCGTGTTCTTCCATTTCTGGTACCTCCTAACATCCCCAGGTTCCGCGTGGGCGCCGTATATCCCATTATATAGTGGGATAAGAGGTTCATATCTGTGGAGCCCTGTACGTTGCTGATTCCGCGGAGGGCGTTTACGCCT
>Ga0114921_10000220_pt1 | contig 23649 bp, 23 predicted proteins | sample BentaG_FD_87016 | JGI IMG/M metagenome (GOLD analysis project Ga0114921, IMG submission 87016) | Deep subsurface microbial communities from South Atlantic Ocean to uncover new lineages of life (NeLLi) - Benguela_00093 metaG | ecosystem: Environmental > Aquatic > Marine > Oceanic > Sediment ... | reverse complement strand
CCGGTCTACTACGTGCAATACGCGCACGCGCGGCTTTCGGCACTGGCGCGCAATGCCACCGAACTGGGGATCGCGCCCGACACCGCGCATCTCGACCTGCTGACCCACGACAAGGAAGGTGCGCTGATTCGCAACGTCGGCGAGTTTCCCCGGGTCTTGAAGACGGCCGCCGATCTGCGCGAGCCCCATCGCGTCTCGCGCTACCTGGAGGACCTCGCCGGCGACTACCACCGGTTCTACGACTCATGCCGGGTGCTTCCGCAGGGCGATGAGGCGCCGGGGGAGCTCCACACCGCACGTCTTGCGTTGTGCCAGGCCACCCGCCAAGTCATCGGCAACGGGCTGGGAATCCTCGGCGTCAGTGCCCCGGAGCGGATGTGATCGCGCACCCGGCCGGCCCCCGGCATGCCGAGGAGATACACCTCGGCGGGGCTCCCGACCGTCCATTCAACGCTGCAGACGTTCTCCAACTCGCTGCTAATGTCTGGCCGCACAACGCTGTTCGCGACGACGATGGTGTCGTATCGATTGCCGGCGTGCCGGTTACCGAAATCGCCGCGGAGTTCGGCACACCGGCCTTCGTCATCGACGAGGATGACTTCCGGGCCCGGTGCCGCGACATCGCGGCGGCCTTCGGCAGCGGCGAGCATGTCCGGTACGCGGCCAAGGCGTTCCTGTGCACCGAGGTAGCCCGCTGGGTCGACGAAGAGGGCCTTTCCCTAGACGTCGCCAGTGGGGGAGAGCTCGCCGTGGCGCTGCACGCCGGCTTTCCGGCCGAGCGAATAGCGCTGCACGGCAACAATAAATCGGTCGCAGAACTGACCGCTGCGGTCAATAATGGTGTCGGTCACGTGGTGCTGGACTCCATGACCGAGATCGAGCGGCTCGATCGGATCGCCGGTGCGGCCGACACCGTCCAGGACGTGCTCGTGCGGGTCACCGTCGGCGTCGAGGCGCACACCCACGAGTTCATCTCCACCGCCCACGAGGACCAGAAATTCGGGCTGTCGCTGGCCAGTGGGGCTGCGATGGCGGGGATACGAAGGGTTTTCGAGACCGACCATCTTCGCCTGGTCGGTCTGCACAGCCATATCGGTTCCCAAATCTTCGACGTGGCGGGCTTCGAGTTGGCGGCCCACCGGGTCATCGGATTGCTCAGGGACATCGTCGCCGATTTCGGGGTGGACAAGACCTCGCAGATCGCGATCGTCGACCTTGGTGGTGGGCTCGGCATCTCCTACCTCCCGCAAGACGACCCGCCGCCGATGAATGACCTCGCCGAAAAACTCCAGGCGATCGTGCGCGATGAGTCCGCCGCCGTGGGACTGCCCGCGCCCGTGCTGGTGGTTGAGCCGGGGCGCGCCATCGCCGGACCGGGCACCATCACTCTCTATGAAGTCGGCACCGTCAAAGACGTCGCTGTGGCATCCGACAGGCACCGACGGTATGTCAGTGTGGACGGCGGGATGAGCGACAACATCCGAACGTCGCTCTACGGAGCCGAGTATGACGTGCGGTTACTGTCGCGGGTCAGTGCGGCCGCGCCCATGCTGTCTCGCGTCGTCGGGAAGCATTGCGAGAGCGGCGACATCGTGGTGCGCGACGCATGGATGCCCGGCGACGTCGCCCCGGGGGACCTGCTGGGCGTGGCCGCGACCGGCGCATACTGCTATTCGATGTCGAGCCGCTACAACTTGATCGGCCGACCGGCGGTGGTGGCTGTGCGCGATGGCCGGGCACGCCTGATTCTGCGCCGGGAAACCGTCGATGATCTGTTGAGTCTGGAAGTGAGGTGAGCGGTGACTAACGCAATCGGGGTAGCCGTCCTGGGTTTGGGCAACGTGGGCAGCCAGGTGGTGCGGATCATTGAGGAGTGCGCGTCGGACCTGACCGCCCGCATCGGTGCACCCCTGGTGGTCCGCGGCATCGGGGTTCGGCGAGTGGACGGGGAGCGTGGCGTCCCTGTCGAATTACTGACCGACAACATCGAGGAACTGGTCTCCCGCGACGACGTCGACATAGTCGTCGAGGTCATGGGACCCGTCGAAACAGCCCGCAAAGCGATCCTCACTGCCCTCGAGCAGGGCAAGTCCGTGATCACCGCCAACAAGGCGCTGATGGCGGTGTCCGCCGGCGAACTCGCCCAGGCCGCCGAGAATGCCCGCGCAGATCTGTATTTCGAGGCTGCGGTTGCCGGGGCCATCCCGGTCATCCGGCCACTTACCCAGTCGCTGGCCGGTGACACCGTGCTTCGGGTAGCCGGGATCGTCAACGGCACCACGAACTACATCCTCTCCGAGATGGACAGCACCGGCGCGGGCTACGCGGATGCACTGGCCGATGCCGGTGCGTTGGGATACGCCGAGGCAGATCCCACCGCGGACGTCGAGGGCTACGACGCCGCGGCGAAGGCAGCCATCCTGGCGTCGATCGCCTTCCACACCCGGGTCACCGCGGACGACGTCTATCGCGAAGGCATCACCAAGGTCACGTCCGCCGACTTCGAATCCGCGCGGGCGCTGGGCTGCACTATCAAACTGCTGGCGATCTGCGAGAGGATCACCACAGATGAAGGGCAGGAGCGTGTTTCGGCCCGCGTCTATCCGGCGTTGGTACCTTTGGATCATCCGCTGGCCTCGGTAAACGGCGCCTTCAACGCCGTGGTGGTTGAAGCTGAGGCGGCTGGCCGATTGATGTTCTACGGTCAGGGCGCCGGCGGTGCGCCGACAGCGTCGGCAGTCTTGGGCGATCTCGTGATGGCCGCCCGAAATCGGGTGCAGGGGGGTCGCGGACCCCGCGAGTCCAAGTATGCCAAGTTGCCGGTCGCGCCTATCGGATTCATCCCGACCCGCTACTACGTGAACATGAACGTCGCGGATCGCACCGGTGTGCTGTCGGCTGTCGCCGCCGAGTTCAGCAAGCGCGAGGTCAGCATCGCCGAGGTGCGCCAGGAGGGCATGGTCGACCAGGATGGCCAACGGTGCGGTGCCCGCATCGTCGTGGTGACACACCAGGCGACCGACGCCGCGTTGTCGGAAACTGTTGCGGCGCTGGCTGACCTAGACGTGGTTCAGAGCATCAACAGCGTCCTTCGGATGGAAGGGACCACCGAGTGAGCACCACAGCACCCCGAGCCGTGCATCAGCCCTGGCCGGGCCTGATCGAGGCCTACCGCGAGCGGTTGCCGATCGGGGACGATTGGACACCGATCACTCTGCGCGAGGGCAACACGCCGCTGCTCCCGGCACCTCGGCTTTCCGAACACACCGGCTGCACCGTGCATCTGAAGGTCGAGGGACTCAACCCGACCGGTTCGTTCAAGGACCGCGGCATGACGATGGCCGTGACCGAGGCGATGGCCCGCGGCCAGCAGGCAGTGCTTTGTGCGTCGACGGGAAATACCTCGGCGTCGGCGGCCGCATATGCCGCGCGCGCCGGTATCACCTGCGCTGTACTGGTGCCCCAGGGCAAGATCGCGATGGGCAAGCTCGCGCAGGCCGTCATCCACGGTGCCAAGATCATCCAGATCGACGGGAACTTCGACGACTGTCTCGAACTCGCCCGCAAGCTCACCGCAGACTTCCCGAGTGTGTCACTTGTCAACTCGGTCAATCCGTTTCGCATTGAAGGTCAGAAGACCGCAGCATTCGAGATCGTCGACGTGCTTGGCGATGCCCCCGACGTGCATGCGTTGCCCGTCGGCAACGCAGGAAACATCACGGCCTACTGGAAGGGCTACACCGAGTACCACCAGGACGGTCTGGCCGGTCGATTGCCGCGGATGCTGGGCACTCAGGCTGCCGGCGCCGCACCGCTGGTTTTCGGCGAACCGGTCAGCGAACCCGAGACAATCGCCACCGCCATCCGGATCGGTTCGCCCGCGTCTTGGGCCTCCGCGGTGGAAGCCCAGCAGCAATCCGGGGGACGCTTCCTGGCCGCCACCGACGACGAGATCCTCGCCGCCTACCATCTGGTGGCCCGGGCCGAGGGAGTGTTCGTCGAACCCGCTTCCGCCGCGAGCATCGCCGGTCTGCTGAAGTCGATCGAAGACGGTTGGGTCGCCAAGGGCTCCACCGTCGTCTGCACCGTCACCGGCAACGGACTCAAGGACCCCGACACCGCCCTGAAGGGCATGCCGGCGGTCATCCCGGTGCCGGTCGACCCGGTCGCCGTCGTCGCCAAGCTCGGCCTGGTCTAGAACGGACTTCGGTGACAAACACACTGCCGCCCGGGCTGACAGCCACCGCGGTCGTCGCAGCCTCGAGCGCCAACCTGGGCCCTGGTTTCGACAGCATGGGCCTCGCGGTGAGTGTCTACGACGAGATCATGGTTGAGACAACGGACTCCGGGCTCGTTGTTGAAGTCGAAGGCGAAGGGTCCGGTCATGTCCCGCTGGACGGGTCCCACCTGGTTGTGCGTGCGATCGAGCGGGGCTTGCGGGAGACCAAGTTGGCTGTGGCGGGCCTGATCGTTCGGTGCCGCAACGACGTTCCGCACTCCCGCGGGCTCGGCTCCTCGGCCGCGGCCGTCGTCGGCGGTCTTGCTGCCGCTAACGGCCTTGCGGCACAGGGTGGTTCGAACCCAATGTCGCCGGAGGCGATGATTCAGGTTTCATCGGAGTTCGAGGGGCATCCGGACAACGCGGCCGCCGCTGTGCTCGGCGGCGCGGTTGTGTCCTGGACCGAGGCCGACGCCGATACTCCCCGCTACGGGGCGGTGCCCATCCGATTGCACCATGACATCAACGTGTTCACCGCGGTCCCGCAGGTTCGTTCGTCGACCGCAGAGACCCGGGTTCTGCTGCCCGAACAGGTCAGCCATACCGATACACGCTTCAACCTGAGTCGGGCAGCGCTGCTTGTCGTCGCGCTCACGGAGCGACCGGACTTGCTGCTGGCGGCGACCGAGGACGTGTTGCATCAGCCACAGCGTGCAGCCGCCATGCCGGGCTCCGCGGAATATCTGGCGATGCTGCGGCGCTGTGGGGTGGCAGCGGTGCTGTCTGGGGCCGGTCCTGCTGTGTTGGCCTTGAGCACCGAGGCCGACCTGCCGGAAGCGACCCTCAAGCACGGTCGCGACGCCGGCTTCGCCGTGCGCAGGGTGGCGGTCGCCGACGGTGTCAAGTGGACGGCCGGGATGGCGGCTCGGCCGTAGTTTGCAGTACTCGGCCATAGCCTTCAGTAACGAAGTGTTCAAACGCAGTGTTAAGTGGCATAGTCCGGTGACGCTGTGGTCAGTAACACGCGCAACACGTGAATCACGCCGATTGTTGCTTCCGGCCCGGATGCGGGTTATTCTCGCTCTCGTCCAGCAATCGCAGCGTCTCAAGCAGCGCCGACACTAGGACGTTCGCCCTTTTTCAGGTGTTCAAATTTGTGGACTGACGGTTTGCCTTTTCGGTGAAACCTGGTGATCACCATTGCGATTGGCAATGGTGTGACCTCCCGCGTTCAGCGGTTCGGCTGAACGCAAATAACCCCCGCGCGACTCGATCAGCGAGGGAAGAAAGGAAATCCGTGACTGATACGGACCTCATCACCGCTGGTGGCAGCACCGATAGCAGTGAGCTGCCGGACGCCGGTACCCCAGACGCCACTTCGTCCGCGGAGTCCAGCGCGCCAGTCGTGACACCCGCCGCGGAGAACACACCCGCCGCGGAGAGCCCGGCTGGTGGCGCATCGGGCGATCGGCGAGGCTCTTTGACCAGCCTGGTTCTGCCGGAACTGCGGGCCCTCGCCAAAGAGACCGGCGTCGAAGGCGCCTCCGGAATGCGCAAGAGCGAGCTGATCGCCGCCATCCGTGAGCGCCGTGGCGAATCCACCGGCCGCAGTGACGGTGACGCAGCCACTGCTGAGGCGAAGGGCGGCGCGAAGAGCGTCGCAGCCGCCGGTGACGCGAAGAGCGGCGCGAAGGGCGACGCAGCCGCCGGTGAGGCGAAGGGCGACGCAGCAGCAGGTGACGCGCCCGAGCAGGACAACGCTGAGTCCCAGCCCTCCCAGCAGCGACGGGATCGTCGTTCGGCCTCGCGCGGCGCGGGCGGCCCCCGCGGCGCTGAGCAGGGCAAAAATCAGAACACGCGGGATGGCGGACGTGCCCCAGCCAACGGGGCCAACAGCAACAAGGCCGGGAAGTCCGACAGAGATACCGACAACCGCGGTGACAATTCTGACCAGCAGAGCGGTCAGAACCGGGGCGGCAACTCCGACGACGATGGCGAAGGCCGGCAGGGCAGGCGCGGTCGCCGATTCCGGGACCGCAAGCGGCGTGAGCGTGGTGGTGATGGCGGAGGTGGCGACCGCGACACCGAACTGCGCGAGGACGACGTCGTGCAGCCCGTGGCGGGCATCCTCGACGTGCTCGACAACTACGCGTTCGTGCGCACCTCCGGCTACCTTGCCGGGCCCAACGACGTCTACGTCTCGATGAACATGGTGCGCAAGAGCGGCCTGCGCCGCGGCGATGCCGTCACCGGGGTTGTCCGCGTGCCCAAAGAGGGAGAGACGTCCAACCAGCGGCAGAAGTTCAATCCGCTGGTGCGCCTGGACACCGTGAACGGCAAGCCGGTGGAAGAGGCCAAGAAGCGGCCCGAGTTCACCAAACTCACTCCGCTCTACCCGAACCAGCGGCTGCGTCTGGAGACCACCAGCGACAAGCTGACCACCCGGGTGATCGATCTGATCATGCCCATCGGCAAGGGGCAACGCGCGCTGATCGTGTCGCCGCCCAAGGCCGGCAAGACGACGATCATCCAGGACATCGCGAATGCGATCACCAACAACAACCCGGAATGCCACCTGATGGTGGTGCTGGTCGACGAGCGCCCCGAAGAGGTCACCGACATGCAGCGGTCGGTCAAGGGTGAGGTCATCGCCTCGACCTTCGACCGTCCGCCGTCCGACCACACACAGGCAGCTGAGCTCGCGATCGAACGGGCGAAGCGACTGGTCGAACAGGGCAAGGACGTCGTCGTGCTGCTGGATTCGATCACCCGGCTGGGTCGCGCCTACAACAACGCCTCGCCGGCATCGGGCCGGATCCTCTCCGGTGGTGTCGACTCGACCGCGCTGTATCCCCCGAAGCGCTTCCTGGGCGCTGCACGAAACATCGAAGAGGGCGGCTCGCTCACGATCATCGCCACGGCCATGGTCGAGACCGGATCCACCGGCGACACGGTGATCTTCGAGGAGTTCAAGGGGACCGGCAATGCGGAGCTCAAGCTGGACCGCAAGATCTCCGAGCGTCGAGTGTTCCCCGCCGTCGACGTGAACCCGTCGGGCACCCGCAAGGACGAGTTGCTGCTGTCCACCGATGAGTTCGCGGTGGTGCACAAGCTGCGCCGGGTGCTGTCGGGTCTGGATCCTCATCAGGCTATCGATCTGCTGATGAGTCAATTGCGCAAGACCAAGAACAACTACGAGTTCCTGGTGCAGGTGTCGAAGAACACACCCGGCGGAAACGACGGCGACTGAGTGATTTCGGTGCAGTTGGTCACGCTGAGCGTGACCAACTGCACCGAAATCGCGCTCAGCTCACCGCGGGATCGGAGCGCAGCGCAGCGACGATGTAGCGACGCGCGTGGCGCAGCACCGAGTCCGGTTCCTCCGGATCGAAATGCTCGCTCGGAACGGTCGCCATGCTGGTGGTTACCCGCGCGATCCATTCGGCCGATTCCGCGCAGTCGGTGTCGGGATGGATTTCACCGCCGTCGATCGCAGCTTGAAGGTATGGCTCCCAGAAGGCGGCGATCTCGGGGATCAGCCCGCGAACGCCCAGGCCCACGCATGCTGTGAACGCCTCCGGTTCCTCTTGGCGGAGTTTGAGGACCAACGCACCTGGGGCTTCCGAGGCGGTGCGCGCCAACTCCACCCCGGCGAGAATCTGCCGGTCGAGGCCATTCGCGGCGTTCAGGCGGCTGCGTGCTTCGGTCCAGAACGCGTCATGGAGCCGGACGATGGCCGCGCCGAGCAGTTCGGACTTGTCAGGGAAGTGTCGGTAGAGCCAGCCCCGGCTGACTCCGGCGACCGCGGCCACTTCGGAAACGGTGGTTGCGCGAATCCCTTTGGCGGTCAGGCACTGTTCGGCGGCATCGATCAAGCGATCCCGAACGGACCTGGCCGGCGTTTCAGGCTTCGTCGCGGCTTCCACACTCACGCCACTATCTTCGCAAACGTTGGGCTGCTGGTGGGCGATGCGCGTTGGCTGACATCTACCGCAATATCGGTGGGCAGGCTGGGAGGCCGGGGAATAGGCCCGTCCGGACGCACGTTTAGGCCACTGGCGGTTGACCTGGCATAATTGGTCGCCGACACCTTGGTTCCGGTTCACGTCGCATCCTCCCAGGCCGGGAGAGGCGACCCGGGGCCCACGATCGAAGAGGAAACCATGAAATCGGGCATTCACCCTGACTATGTCGATACCACTGTGCTCTGCGGCTGTGGAAGCACCTTCGCGACCCGCAGCACTAAGCAGAGTGGACAGATCACCGTAGAGGTCTGCTCGCAGTGCCATCCCTTCTACACCGGCAAGCAGAAGATCCTCGACAGCGGCGGTCGGGTCGCCCGCTTCGAGAAGCGCTACGGCAAGCGCGCCGGAGCCAGCGCGGCGGCGGGACAAACCAAGGCCGCCAGCGACAAGTAGCTCTCCGCTCGGCGCCCGCTCTGCCGCTCTTTGCGCAGGCCGGGCGCCGTTTCGTGGGTAGGAGCACGAGATTCGATCGGGCCTGCAGAGCGCGTTGTCAAAGGAGGCGAGGTGACTGATACCGCATCGGCGATCGATGCGATTCTCGCTGAGCAGGCTGACTTGGAACTGCGCCTCGCCGATCCCGAATTGCACGCCGATCCGGCCGCTGCGCGCAAGGCGGGCCGTCGCTTCGCCCAGGTGTCGCCTATCGTCGCTACCTACCGCAAGCTCGAAGCGGCTCGAGGTGACCTGGAAGCCGCCCGCGAACTGGCGGCCGCCGACGACTCTTTCGTTGCCGAGGTCGAGGAGCTCACCTCAACCGTGCTGGAGCTCGATACCCAACTCACCGACTTGCTGGCACCCCGGGATCCGCACGACGCCGACGACATTGTGATGGAGGTCAAGTCCGGTGAGGGCGGTGAAGAATCCGCGCTGTTCGCCGCGGACCTGGCCCGAATGTACATCCGCTACGCCGAGCGGCGCGGCTGGAACGTCACCGTTCTCGACGAGACGACCTCCGACCTCGGTGGATATAAGGACGCGACGTTGTCGATCGCTTGCAAGGGCGACTCCACCGACGGTGTGTGGTCCCGGCTGAAGTTCGAGGGCGGCGTTCATCGAGTGCAGCGGGTGCCCGTCACCGAGTCGCAGGGAAGGGTGCACACCTCCGCGGCGGGTGTTCTCGTCTACCCCGAACCTGTTGAGGTGGCGCAGGTCCAGATCGACGAGTCGGACCTGCGTATCGACGTGTACCGGTCCTCGGGCAAAGGTGGCCAAGGCGTCAACACCACCGATTCGGCGGTGCGAATCACCCATCTGCCGACCGGCATCGTGGTCACCTGCCAGAACGAGCGCTCGCAGCTGCAGAACAAGGCGCGTGCCATGCAGGTGCTGGCCGCCCGGTTGCAATCGCTGGCCGAGGAGCAGGCGTCGGCCGACGCTTCGGCCGACCGTGCGAGCCAGATCCGCACCGTAGACCGCAGCGAGCGGATTCGGACGTACAACTTTCCGGAGAATCGGATCGCCGATCACCGCATCAACTACAAGGCGCACAACCTCGACCAGGTGCTCGAAGGCGATATGGATGCGCTCTTCGACGCTCTGGCCGACGCTGACAAGCAGTCCAGGCTGCAGAACACGTGACGCGACGATGAGAACCCGTCAGCTGCGTCACGTGATTGATGCCGCGACGGAGGCGCTGGCGCGGGCTGGAGTCGGATCCCCCCGTGCGGACGCCGAACTGCTGGCCGCCCATGTCGCCGGCACCGACCGCGGCCGGCTGACTTTGGTCGAACCCGGCGCGGACTTCGTCGAACAATACGAACGCCTGGTCGCCAGGCGCGCCGAGCGCGTGCCGCTGCAACACATCACCGGCAGCGCCGCGTTCGGTTCGGTCACCGTGCAGGTCGGGCCGGGCGTGTTCATTCCGCGACCGGAGACCGAGGCTCTGTTGGAATGGGCTATCACCCAACCGTTATCGCAACACCCGCTGGTCATAGATCTCTGTACCGGTTCCGCCGCGCTGGCGCTCGCACTGTGGCACCACTGGCCCGGGGCCAGAGTCATTGCCGTCGACGATTCCGACGACGCGCTGGCGTATGCGCGACACAACGTCGCAGGCACCCGGGTCGAGCTGGTGCGCGCCGACGTGCGCGCACCGGATCTACTGAACATACTGGACGGCTCCGTCGATCTGCTGGTGGCTAATCCGCCCTATATCCCCGACTTCGCCGAGCTGGAACCCGAAGTGGCTCAGCATGATCCGCCGCACGCACTGTTAGGTGGGGGCGACGGCATGGCGGTGGTCGACCACATTGTCGGCGTGGCCGCTCGGCTGCTGCGGCCCGGTGGGTTCTGCGCCGTCGAGCACGACGACACCACCTCCGACCGCACCGTCGAAGCCTTCGCCCGCACAGGACGATTCGTCGAAATCAGCGCACGGCAGGACTTCACCGGTCGGCCTCGCTTCGTGACCGCGGTACGCGGTGGGTGAGAGGCTCCTGGCATGACAGAACTTTTCGACTGCGCCGATCCTGTACAGCGTGAGGCGGGCATTGCCTCGGGAATCAGCGCGCTCAAGGGTGGCCGTCTCGTCGTGATGCCCACCGACACCGTGTACGGCATCGCCGCCGATGCCTTCGACAGCGACTCGGTGGCCGCGCTGCTGTCGGCCAAGGGCCGTGGCCGTGACATGCCGGTTCCGGTGCTGGTCGGGTCGTGGCACACGATCCAGGGCCTGGTCTACTCGGTCCCGCAGGGCGCACACGAATTGATTCGGGCGTTCTGGCCGGGAGCGCTGAGCCTGGTGGTTCGCCAGGCGCCATCGCTGCAATGGGACCTCGGAGACGCGCATGGCACTGTCATGCTGCGCATGCCCCTGCACCCGGTGGCCATCGAGCTGCTGCGGGAGGTCGGTCCGATGGCTGTGTCGAGCGCGAACATCTCGGGACGTCCTGCAGCGAACACTGCCGGGGAGGCGCGCGAGCAACTCGGCGATCTCGTCGAGGTGTACCTCGACGGTGGGCCCGCCGAGCAGCAGGCCGCATCGACCATCGTCGACCTGACCGGCACGCATCCCCGCATATTGCGGCCGGGGCCGGTGACAGTCGACGCCATCGCCGGCGTACTGGGTATTGAGGCGGCCGCCCTCACCACGCAGACGGATTGATCTTTGAGTTTCGTGCATTACGGTTCAGCGATGATCACGGCGACGATCTCGGAGCCGATCACGGCGACGATTTTGCAGCCGCTCGCGGCCACGATGTTGGAGCCGCTCGCGGCTGTGCCCTCCGAGCCACTGTCGTCGACCCTGATGGCGCTCTCCGACCGGGGCGCAGGCGTCCCGCTGCGTGAGCTGGCGCTGGTCGGTCTGACCGCCGCGATTGTCATCTATCTGGCCACCGGCTGGGTTCGGGTGCTGGCCAGGCGGCTGGGGGCGGTGGCCTACCCCCGGGAGCGCGACGTTCATCTGCAGCCGACCCCGCGCATGGGCGGGCTTGCGATGTATTTGGGCGTGCTGGCCGCGGTGCTCCTGGCATCGCAACTGCCGGCATTGACCCGCGGCTTCGTCTACTCGTCGGGAATGCCGGCAGTGGTTGTCGCCGGCGGGCTGATCATGGCCGTCGGGCTGATCGATGACCGGTGGGGGCTGGACGCGCTGACGAAGTTCGCCGGCCAGATCACCGCAGCCAGTGTGCTCGTCACGATGGGCGTGGCGTGGAGCGTGCTGTACATACCTATCGGCGGCATCGGGACCATCGTGCTGGATCAGGTGTCATCGATCCTGCTGACGCTCGCGCTCACGGTCGCCATCGTCAACGCGATGAACTTCGTCGACGGTCTGGACGGCCTCGCCGCGGGGCTGGGTCTCATCACGGCCTCGGCCATCTGCATCTTTTCGGTGGGACTGTTGCACGACCACGGCGGCGACGTGCTGTTCTACCCGCCGGCCGTCATCTCCGTCGTGCTCGCGGGTGCCTGTTTGGGCTTTCTTCCCCACAACTTCCACAAGGCCCGGATCTTCATGGGCGATTCAGGCTCGATGCTGATCGGTCTGATGTTGGCCGCCGCGTCGACCACCGCGGCCGGCCCGATCTCGCAAACCGCATACGGAGCCCGCGACGTTTTCGCGCTGCTGTCCCAGTTCTTGCTTGTGGTTGCCGTCATGTTCGTGCCGGCGTTGGACATGCTGCTGGCCATCATCCGGCGCACTCGCGCGGGACTGAGCCCATTCAGCCCCGACAAGATGCACCTGCATCACCGGCTGTTGGAGATCGGTCATTCCCACCGACGGGTCGTGCTGCTCATCTACCTTTGGGTCGGGATCGTGGCACTCGGCGCGGCCAGCACGATCTTCTTCGACCCACAGCACACTGCAGCAGTCATGGCAGGGGCGATCGTGGTCGCGATCGTGGTGACTCTGATCCCGCTACTGGGGGGCCGGGATGGGTCCGCCGACAGGGCATACGACCAAAAGTAGTAGCCCACTTTATGGCCCTCACCATGTGTTAGGGTTCAGTTAGGTCCCGAATAAACCTCGCGGGATGCCGGTCTCCGGACCATCGGTGAGACGCCGATCGGGACGGAACAACAACCGGCACGTGACCGAAAACAGGAGCTGCCCCTTGGGTGATTCCGACGCGAACGTCGCCCTCCGATACGCTACGGGCGCCACGCACGGAGCATTCAGGACAATTCCTTTGGCCCAACAGTTGACGACCGCGGGATCGGGGTGAAGTAGTGACGACGCCAGCGCAAGATGCGCCGTTGGTGTTTCCCTCCGTTGCCTTCAGGCCGGTTCGCCTGCTCGTGATCTGCGTGGTGCTGGCAGGTCTGGCGACGTTGGGCCTAGGTCTTCTCGGGCACGTGATGGTCGGCGTCTTCTTCGGGATCGGTTTAGCGCTGGGCTTGGTCAACGCTCTCCTGATCAGACGCTCGGTCACAAAGATCACCGCCGAGGAGCATCCGCTCAAGAGCAAGATGGCCATCAACTCCGCGACCCGCCTAATGATCATGACGGTGATCGGCTTGACGATTGCCTTCGTGTTCCGGCCGGCAGGCCTGGGCGTGGTGTTCGGCATGGCACTGTTCCAGCTGCTGCTGGTGTTCACGACCGCGCTGCCCGTGGCAAAGAAACTGCGGGCTGGTGCCGCCGACGCGGGTCGCACGGCAAGTCACGGAGCCGAAGGGGAAATCAGCTAGCAATGAACCAGACGATCCTTGCTTCAGAGTCGGGCATCCACGTCGGGCAGCACACCGAGGCCGAGTGGTTCGGCTTGACGGTCAACACCGATACTCTCCTGTCGACGACGATCGCTTCGGTAATCGTGCTCGCGCTAGCCTTCTTCCTTCGGGCCAAGGTGACATCCACCGGCGTTCCCGATGGCGTGCAGCTGTTCTGGGAAGCGATCACGGTTCAGACGAGAAACCAGATCGAAAGCGCGATCGGCATGCGCATTGCACCGTTCGTGCTTCCGCTGGCGTTGGCGCTGTTCGTATTCATCCTCACGGCCAACTGGCTGTCCGTGCTGCCGGTGCAGTACTCCGATGAAACCGGTATCCACGAGTTCCTCAAACCGGCCGCCTCCGACATCAATTTCGTGCTGGCACTGGGCCTCTTCGTGTTCATCTGCTATCACGCGGCTGGATTCTGGCGCCGAGGCATCATTGGGCACCCCATCAAGCTGGTCAAAGGCCACGTCGCGTTCCTGGCGCCAATCAACATTGTCGAAGAGATCGCCAAGCCCATCTCGTTGTCGCTTCGACTTTTCGGCAACGTCTTCGCCGGCGGCATCATGGTCACGATCATCGCGTTGTTCCCCGTGTACATTTTGTGGGCGCCAAACGCGCTGTGGAAGTCCTTTGAACTGTTCATCGGCTTGATTCAGGCGTTCATCTTCGCGCTGTTGACCGTCTTGTACTTCGGCCAGTCAATGGAGTTGGAAGAGCACGACCCGGCACATTAACCAACCATCCCAACATGCTCGACCCACGACCTGGTAGGACTCCTACCAGCTAGCAAGGAGGAAAGAAATGGATCCCACAATCGCGGCCGGCGCGCTCATCGGCGGTGGACTTCTATTGGGGGGCGGTGCAATCGGCGCGGCAATCGGTGACGGCGTCGTCGGTAGCGCGCTGGTGAGCGGAGTCGCTCGGCAACCCGAAGCTCAGGGCAGGCTTTTCGTCCCGTTCTTCATCACGGTCGGTCTGGTCGAGGCGATGTACTTCATCAACCTGGCGTTCATGGCGCTGTTCGTCTTCGCGACCCCGGTTGCGTAGTCGGCTTTGGAATTTCGAGTCATGGGTGACCTGAGCGCAACCATCCTCGCCCAGGAAGAAGGCGGGCAGAACAACTTCCTGCTGCCCAACGGCACGTTCATCTTCGTGCTGCTCATCTTCCTGGTCGTGCTGGCCGTCATCGCCAAGTTCGTCGTGCCTCCGATCAGTTCGGTGCTGAACGAACGTGAAGCGATGCTCGGCAAGACCAACGAGGACAACAAGAAGTCGGCCGAACTGTCCGCGGCCACGCAGGCTGACTCGCGCGAGGTCATGACCGAAGCACGACGAGAGGCTTCGACAGTCCGCGACGAGGCACGCGGCGAAGGCCGTAAAATCATCGAGGATATGCGCGTTCGGGCCGGTGCAGAAGCCGGTGAGACGCTGCAGCAAGCCGGTGACAAGCTGTCTGAACAGGGCCGGGAGACCACCGCGGAACTGCAGTCGTCGATCGAGGCCCTGTCGGCGACGCTGGCCAGCCGGGTGCTCGGCGTGGCCGTCGCCGGGACGACCAGTCAGGGACGGTGACACATGTCGACATTTATCGGTCAGCTCGTCGGGTTCGCAGTCGTCGTTTTCATCTTTGTGCGGTACGTCGTGCCCCTGGTGCGCAAGATGATGACGGCGCAGCAGGAGGTTATTCGCCGCCAGCTCGAGGAGAGCGCGGTAGCCGCCGAGAAGGTTCAGCAGGCTGACTCCGAACACGCCAAAGCGGTGGCGGCGGCCAAGGCCGACGCGGCCAAAGTGGTGGAGGAGGCCCGCGCCGACGCGCAGAACATCAGCGAGCAGCTGCGGGTACAGGCCGATGCCGAGGTGGAGCGCATCAAGGTGCAGGGTGCAGCCCAGGTCCAATTGTTGAGGCAGCAGCTCATCCGGGAACTTCGACAGAACCTCGGCACCGAATCCATTCTTCGCGCAGGCGAGCTCGTTCGCCAGCATGTCTCGGACGCGGACCGCCAGTCGGCCACCGTGGACCGGTTCCTCGACGACCTGGACGCGATGGCCCCGTCAGAAGTTGTGATCGCCGATACCGCGGCCGCCGAACTACGGGCCACCAGCCGAGATTCACTAGAGGCGGTGGTCGCACGGTTCGACGAACTCACCGCCGATGTCGATGCGAACGGTCTGACGGAAGTGGCTGGCGACCTTACTTCGTTTGCGAAGCTGCTGCGGTCGGAGGCGTTGCTCACAAAGCAATTTGCCGATTCTGCCGACGAGGGCCTCGGAAAAGCTGGTCTCGCGGAAGCGCTCTTGTCGGGCAAAGTCTCCGATACTGCCCTCGAGATCGTCAAAGTCACTGTGACGCAGCGTTGGTCGAGCGAGTCAGATTTGACCTTCGCGATTAGGCACCTCGCCAGGCTGGCCCTGCTGGTGCGCGCTGAGCGAAACAACGAGACCGGTGAGGTCGAAGACGAACTGTTCCGGTTCGGCCGTGTTCTGGGCTCAGAGGCACAGCTGAACTCGTTGCTGAGCGACTACACCACACCTGCCGAGGGGCGGATCCGTCTGCTCGACGGCGTGCTCGGCGACAACGCCAACCCCATTACCGAAGCGTTGTTGAATCAGACCATCGAACTGCTGGCCGGGGAGCGGGCCGACGAGGCTGTGCGTGACCTCGCCGAACTCGCGGTGGCCCGCCGGGGGGAAGTCGTGGCCCGGGTGACCGCGGCTGCCGATCTCCGGGAGGCGCAACGCACCCGTCTCACCGAAGTGCTGGCTCGCATTTACCGGCATCCAGTGTCGTTACAACTCCACCTCGACCCTGATGTGCTGGGCGGCCTGAAGATCGCCGTCGGCGAAGAGGTCATCGACGGATCGCTGTCGTCAGGTTTGGCAGCGGCCGAGACGCAATTGCCCGACTAACAGATTTCGACACGACAGACACGAAGGCAGGACCGAAAGCCATGGCAGAGTTGACAATATCCGCTGCTGACATCGAAGGTGCCATCGAGGACTACGTATCCTCGTTCTCCGCCGACACCGAGCGTGAAGAAATTGGCACCGTTATCGACGCAGGTGACGGTATCGCACACGTGGAGGGCCTGCCTTCGGTCATGACCCAGGAACTCCTCGAGTTCCCCGGTGGCGTGCTCGGTGTCGCGCTGAACCTCGACGAACACAGCGTGGGCGTCGTGATCCTGGGCGATTTCGAGAAGATCGAGCAGGGTCAACAGGTCAAGCGCACCGGTGAAGTTCTCTCGGTGCCGGTTGGGGATGCGTTCCTCGGACGTGTCGTCAACCCACTGGGGCAGCCGATCGACGGCCAGGGTGACATCGCCTCAGACACCCGCCGCGTGCTGGAACTGCAAGCTCCGTCGGTGATCGAGCGTCAGGGTGTGTCGGAGCCGCTGCAGACCGGCATCAAGGCCATTGACTCGCAGACTCCGATCGGACGCGGGCAGCGTCAGCTGATCATCGGTGACCGCAAGACCGGCAAGACGGCGGTCTGCGTCGACACCATTCTCAATCAGCGGGAGGCGTGGGAGACCGGCGATCCCAAACAGCAGGTTCGCTGTGTCTACGTCGCGATCGGCCAGAAGGGCACCACGATCGCCAGCGTCAAGCGAGCGCTCGAAGAGGGCGGCGCGTTGGATTACACCACCATCGTGGCGGCTCCTGCGTCCGACGCGGCAGGATTCAAGTGGCTGGCGCCGTATACGGGTTCGGCTATCGGCCAGCAGTGGATGTATGACGGCAAGCACGTCCTCATCGTGTTCGACGACCTCTCCAAGCAGGCCGACGCCTACCGTGCGATCTCCCTGCTACTGCGCCGTCCGCCCGGTCGCGAGGCGTTCCCCGGCGACGTTTTCTATCTGCATTCCCGGCTCTTGGAGCGTTGCGCCAAGCTCTCCGATGAGCTTGGTGGCGGATCGATGACCGGGCTGCCAATCATCGAGACGAAGGCCAGCGATATCTCGGCGTTCATCCCCACCAACGTGATCTCGATCACCGACGGACAGTGCTTCCTGGAATCTGACCTGTTTAACCAGGGCGTGCGGCCTGCCATCAACGTCGGGGTCTCGGTATCCCGCGTCGGCGGCGCTGCCCAGATCAAGGCAATGAAGGAGGTGGCAGGAAGTCTCCGCCTGGAGTTGTCGCAGTACCGAGAGCTGGAGGCTTTCGCCGCATTCGCCTCGGATCTGGACGCGGCGTCCAAGGCGCAGTTGGAGCGCGGAGCTCGGCTGGTCGAACTGCTCAAGCAGCCGCAGTACACGCCGTACCCGGTCGAGGATCAGGTGGTCGCGATCTTCCTCGGCACCAAGGGGCACCTTGATTCGGTACCCGTGGAAGACGTCTCCCGGTTCGAAATCGAGGTTCTGGAGCATGTCAAGGCATCCCACGAGGACATTCTCAAGGAGATCCGGGAGACCAAGAAGCTCTCCGAGGACGCCGAGGAGAAGCTCGCCCGTGTGATCAACGAGTTCAAAAAGGGGTTCGCGGCCACCGACGGCAGCTCGGTCGTAGTGAACGAAACGGCGGCTGAGGCGATGGACGAGGAGGACGTCGAGAAGGAAACCGTCAAGGTCCGCAAGCCGGCGCCCAAGAAGTAGGACCGACTCGATCCTTTCTGGAAAGGTCTAGGAGAGCTAGATGGCTGCAACATTGCGCGAGCTTCGCGGGCGCATCCGATCCGCCGGGTCAATCAAGAAGATCACCAAGGCCCAGGAACTGATCGCGACATCGCGAATCGCCAAGGCGCAGGCCCGAGTCGAGTCGGCTCGGCCCTACAGCACCGAACTCACCAACATGCTCACCGAGCTGGCAAGTGCCAGCGCGTTGGATCACCCGCTGCTGGTGCCGCACGAGAATCCGAAGCGTGCCGCTGTCCTGGTGGTGTCCTCGGACCGCGGACTGTGCGGGGCGTATAACGCCAACGTGCTGCGGCAGTCCGAGGAGTTGTTCGCGCTGCTGCGCGAAGAGGGTAAGGAACCGGTGATCTACACGGTGGGACGGAAGGCCCTGGGATATTTCAGCTTCCGCCAACGTGCCATCACCGAGTCGTGGACAGGATTCTCCGAGCGGCCGACCTACGAACAAGCCCGCGAAATCGCCGAGACTTTGGTGACGGCGTTCATGTCCGGCGTCGATGACGAGGGCGACGAGCCGGGCGCGGATGGCATCCTCGGCGTCGATGAACTCCACATCGTGTTCACCGAGTTCAGGTCGATGTTGTCGCAGACATCGGCGGCGCGCCGGATCGCGCCAATGGTGGTCGAGTACGTCGAGGACGAACCCGAGGACGACGTACCGCGTGCGCTGTTCTCGTTCGAACCGGCTGCCGAAACGCTTTTCGACGTACTGCTGCCTCGCTACGTCGCAACGCGCGTATACGCCGCCCTGCTGGAGGCGGCCGCCTCAGAGTCCGCGTCGCGTCGGCGTGCCATGAAGTCGGCGACAGATAACGCCGATGACCTGATCAAGGACCTGACCCTGGCAGCCAACCGCGAACGTCAGGCCCAGATCACCCAGGAAATCAGTGAGATCGTGGGCGGCGCCAACGCGCTCGCCGACGCCTAGCGCCAGCCAAAATCGAACAACGAACCCCGTAGGAAGCGAAGAGGAAATGACTGCTACCGCAGAAGACACCAAGAGCGACAGCAAGAGCGGTTCGGCCGGTCGCGTTGTGCGCATCACCGGGCCGGTTGTGGATGTCGAGTTCCCGCGGGGTTCGGTACCGGAGCTGTTCAATGCCCTGAACGCCGAGATCACCTACGGGGACCTGGCCAAGACGCTGACCCTTGAGGTCGCTCAGCACCTCGGTGACAACCTCGTTCGCACCATCTCCATGCAGCCGACCGACGGCCTGGTGCGCGGGGTCGAAGTGACCGACTCGGGTACCTCGATATCGGTGCCGGTCGGCGACGGTGTCAAGGGGCACGTATTCAACGCGTTGGGCAGCTGTCTAGACGAGCCGGGATACGGCAAGGACTTCGAGCACTGGTCGATCCACCGAAAGCCACCGCCCTTCGCCGAGCTCGAGCCGCGCACCGAGATGCTGGAAACCGGCCTCAAAGTCGTCGACCTGCTCACGCCGTACGTGCGTGGCGGCAAGATCGCCTTGTTCGGAGGCGCCGGCGTGGGCAAGACGGTGCTGATCCAGGAGATGATCAACCGTATTGCCCGCAACTTCGGCGGGACGTCGGTGTTCGCCGGCGTAGGAGAACGCACCCGTGAGGGCAACGACCTCTGGGTCGAGCTCGCCGACGCTGACGTGCTCAAGGACACCGCTCTGGTCTTCGGCCAGATGGATGAGCCGCCCGGCACTCGTATGCGCGTGGCACTTTCCGCGCTGACCATGGCGGAGTACTTCCGCGACGAGAAGCAGCAAGATGTGCTCCTGTTCATCGACAACATCTTCCGGTTCACGCAGGCGGGCTCTGAGGTGTCGACGCTGTTGGGCCGCATGCCCTCGGCGGTGGGTTACCAGCCGACGCTGGCCGACGAAATGGGTGAACTGCAGGAGCGAATCACCTCGACGCGCGGCCGCTCCATCACTTCGATGCAGGCCGTGTACGTGCCCGCCGACGATTACACCGACCCGGCCCCGGCGACGACCTTCGCCCACCTTGACGCCACGACGGAACTGAGCCGAAGTGTGTTCTCCAAGGGCATCTTCCCGGCGGTGGACCCGCTGGCGTCGTCCTCGACAATCCTTGACCCGGCGGTGGTTGGCGACGAGCACTACCGGGTGGCACAGGAAGTTATTCGAATCCTGCAGCGCTATAAGGATCTTCAAGACATTATCGCCATTCTTGGTGTCGACGAGCTGTCCGAGGAAGACAAGCAGCTGGTCAACCGGGCGCGGCGGATCGAGCGCTTCCTGAGCCAGAACATGATGGCAGCCGAGCAGTTCACCGGCCAGCCGGGGTCGACGGTTCCGCTCAAGGAGACGATCGAGGCGTTCGACAAGCTGTCCAAGGGTGATTTCGACCACCTGCCCGAGCAGGCGTTCTTCCTGATCGGTGGTTTGGATGACCTGGCCAAGAAGGCCGAAAGCCTCGGCGCCAAGCTGTGATGAGCGCTTGCGCGAAGAACCGACGAGCACTGATGAGCGCTTGCGCGAAGAACCGACGAATCGAGCTTCGTCTGCTAATCGACGGAAAGGCGCTGTGAAATGGCCAAACTGAATGTCGAGATCGTCGCCGTAGAGCGCAAGCTGTGGTCAGGTGAGTCCACGTTCGTCTTCACCCGTACCACCGCCGGTGAGATCGGCATCTTGCCGCAGCACATCCCGTTGGTCGCGGAACTCGTCGATGATGCGATGGTGCGCGTCGAGCGCGAGGACGAGGATGACCTGCGCATCGCGGTCGAGGGAGGGTTCCTATCGGTCACCGACGAGGCCGTCCGAATCCTGGTGGAAAAAGCGGAGTTCGAGTTAGAAATCAATCTCGACGACGCGCAGCAGGACTCCGAATCTGATGACGAGCACACTGCAGCCTGGGGCAGAGCCCGGCTGCGTGCTCTGGGTAAGATCGACTAGCGGGCGGGCTGGTGAGCGCGTCCATGCTGTTCATGGTCGCGCTGGTCAGTGTTCTCTTCGTCGCCGTTGTCGCCCTCGGTTACCGGTTGTGGAAGCTGCGGCAAGTGGGGGGCACGGCAGCAATACTTCGTGATGTGCCGGCGGTTGGTGGCCAAGGTTGGCGCCACGGCGTGATGCGCTATCGGGGAGGCGAGGCGGGTTTCTACCGGCTGTCGAGCCTGCGGTGGTGGCCGGACCGGACGCTGAGCCGACGAGGTCTGGAAATCGTGTCGCGGCGGGCTCCCCGCGGCGATGAGTTCGACATCATGACCGAACAGATCATGATTCTGGAACTGCGCGATGCCGGCCCGGAGCGTGGGCGGGGGTACGAGATCGCGCTCGACCGCGGCGCGCTGACGGCTTTCACGTCCTGGCTGGAATCGCGTCCTTCCCCGCGGGCGCGACGGCGGACTTAGGGCCGACGGACTTGGGGGGCCGACGGACTTGGGGGGCCGACGGACTTGGGGCTTCAACCCCCCGGGCGCCAGAGGACGTCACCCTGCGGGTTCGCGACCCGAGACAGGATAAAGAGCAGATCGGACAGCCGGTTGAGGTATTTCGCCGGCAGCACGCTTATCGAATCCCCATGGGTATCGATCGCCCGCCACGCGGAACGCTCGGCTCGGCGCGCCACCGTACGGACCATGTGCAGTAGCGCGGACAAGGGGGTACCCCCCGGCAAGACAAACGAATTCAACGCGGGCAGACCTTGGTTGAATTCGTCGCACCATGATTCCAGGCGGTCGATATAACTCTGCTGGATGCGCAGCGCAGGATGCTCTGGGTTCTCCACCAGTGGTGTCGACAGGTCAGCCCCCGCGTCGAACAGATCGTTCTGGATCTGCCGCAAGACCGCGAGAATTCGGTCATCCGGATCGCCCATGGCTACCGCAGCGCCAATCGCAGCGTTCGTTTCATCACAGTCGGCATATGCCGTCAGTCGTGCGTCGTTCTTCGACACCCTGCTGAAGTCGCTCAGCCCGGTGGTGCCATCGTCGCCGGTCCGCGTATAAATGCGCGTCAGGTGAACTGCCATGACCAAACCGTACCGGTGCGCGGCAGCGCGCGGTGGTCTCAGGAAACTGACATGGCCCGAGACGCTGTTTACACTAAGCCGCGTGACCCAGCGTTTCGTGGTGACCGGCGGCAGCCGGTTATCGGGCAAAGTTTCAGTCGGGGGCGCCAAGAACAGCGTGCTGAAGTTGATGGCCGCCGCGTTGCTCGCGGAGGGCACAAGCACCATCACCAACTGTCCCGACATCCTCGACGTGCCGCTGATGGCCGAGGTGTTGCGCGGACTCGGTGCCACCGTTGAACTCGAAGGTGACATCGTGCGGATCACCTCACCGGAGGAGCCGAAGTACGACGCGGACTTCGCCGCAGTCCGCCAGTTCCGCGCCTCGGTGTGTGTCCTTGGTCCGTTGGTCGGCAGGTGTAAGCGGGCGAAGGTGGCGCTGCCCGGTGGCGACGCCATCGGTTCTCGGCCTCTCGACATGCATCAGTCGGGGCTGCGCCAGCTGGGCGCCCGGTGCAACATCGAGCACGGCTGCGTGGTCGCAGAAGCCGACCGCCTGCTCGGCGCCGAGATCCAGTTGGAATTCCCCTCGGTGGGCGCGACGGAGAACATCCTGATGGCCGCGGTGCTCGCCGAGGGCGTGACCACGATTCACAATGCCGCCCGCGAACCTGATGTCGTCGATCTGTGCACGATGCTCAATCAGATGGGCGCCCAGATCACCGGTGGCGGATCATCGACGTTGACGATCACCGGTGCCGACCGGCTGTACCCGACGGAGCATCGGGTCATCGGGGACCGGATAGTCGCGGCGACATGGGGAATTGCGGCCGCGATGACGCGCGGCGACATCTCGGTCACCGGGGTCGACCCGCAACATCTGCAATTGGTGTTGCACAAACTGCATGACGCCGGCGCCACGGTTACGCAGACCGACGACGGATTCCGGGTGGTGCAGTACGAACGGCCCAAGGCCGTGAACGTGGCCACACTCCCGTTCCCCGGGTTCCCCACCGACCTTCAGCCGATGGCCATCGGCCTGGCTGCGATCGCGGACGGTACGTCGATGATCACCGAAAACGTCTTCGAGGCGCGGTTCCGGTTCGTCGAGGAGATGATCAGGCTCGGGGCTGATGCACGCACTGACGGCCACCACGCCGTCGTGCGGGGGATCCAACAGCTGTCCAGCGCCCCGGTGTGGTCCTCGGACATCCGCGCCGGGGCCGGGCTCGTGCTGGCCGGCCTGGTCGCCGACGGTGACACCGAAATACACGACGTCTTTCACATCGACCGCGGTTATCCGAAGTTCGTGGAGAACCTCACCGCTCTGGGTGCTGAGATCGAGCGCATCACCTAACCGACTCGGGGCCCTGTCCCTGCCGCACTGCGCGTGCGCTGGCCATTTGGGGCTGAGCCCGACAGCGCGTAGTATTTCGGTCAGAAGTCAACGGCCCGGTCTGTTCGGACTCCGATCAGACAAAGTGGCCGGGACTTGACTGCCTTGACACCGTGAAGTACAGTGGCAGGGTTGCCTGAAATCTGGGTGTGTTGTTTGAGAACTCAATAGTGTGTTTGGTGGTTTTTGTTTGTTGTTTTTTTGGTTGTGCCTCTTTTTCCCGTTTAGGGGTGTGACTGTTTTTTGGGAAATGCCAGTTTTGGT
>Ga0114921_10000219_pt1 | contig 23654 bp, 25 predicted proteins | sample BentaG_FD_87016 | JGI IMG/M metagenome (GOLD analysis project Ga0114921, IMG submission 87016) | Deep subsurface microbial communities from South Atlantic Ocean to uncover new lineages of life (NeLLi) - Benguela_00093 metaG | ecosystem: Environmental > Aquatic > Marine > Oceanic > Sediment ... | reverse complement strand
TCTTCGAGTACCTCCCCAAGGAGAGGATCGTCATAGACCCGACCTCCGCCGCCCTCGGGTACGGCATAGAGTACGCCTTCACCATCATGGAGAGGATGCGCCTCGCCGCGCTTTACGGGGACCAAGAGCTCCAGATGCCCCTGTGCTCCGCAACGTCCAACTCCTGGGCGGCGAGGGAAGCTTGGAGGAAGGACCCCGAACTCGGTCCGAGGAACCTCAGGGGGCCCCTGTGGGAGGCAACTTCGGCCCTCGCCTTCCTCCTAGCCGGTGTTGACTTGTACATAATGCTCCACCCCGCCGCCATCAAAACCCTGAAGGATGTCTCCGGCTGGCTGATGAACAAGGGCTCAGGCGGCGTCAACCCGGTGGACTGGGTCGGCCTGGAGGTTTCCTAGGTTGTCCAAGAAGATCAGCCCCCTCGATGTCTTCAACCTCCTCCCCAAGACGAACTGCGGGAAATGCGGGGAGGACACTTGCTTCGCCTTCGCCACCAAGGTGGCCGACAGGAAGATCGACCTAGAACTGTGCACTCCGCTCTACGAGGAGGATAAGTACGAAACGAGCGAGCAGAAGCTAAAGGTGGTCCTCAGACCCGCCGTTAGGGAGGTTAGGGTTCGAAGCGGGGGCCGGGAGATCAGACTGGGCGGAAAGACAGTGCTCTACAGGCACGAGTTCAGGTACGACAACCCGACAGCCCTCGCCATAGCCGTCAGCGACGCCATGCCCGAGGATAAGATGCTCGCCAAGGTCAAGAGGGCCAGCGACTTCGAGTACAGGTACATCGGGATGGACCTGGCATTGGACATGGTAGCCGTCCGCTCGGTCACCAACGACCCCGCGCTGTTCGAGAAAAGGGTTAAGCTCATATCGGAGACTACGGATATGCCCCTCGTCCTCTGCTCCTTAAAACCCGAGGTCATCGAACAGGGGCTCGCGGCTATGGGGGAAGCAAGGCCCCTGATCTACGCCGCTAACCAGGACAACTGGAAGGAGATGGCCCAGCTATCCCAGATGTACGAGTGCCCCCTCGTTGTTTCGGCGCCCAACGACCTGAACCAGCTCAGATCGCTTGCGAACACCCTCCTTGAGATGGGGATCGAGGATCTGGTACTGGACCCGGGGACGCTGCCCGACGACGGGATCAGGGACACCATCAACAACTTCACGATGCTCAGGCGGGGTGCAACATCTATGGGAGACGACCTTTCAGGATTCCCCCTTCTCGGAGCTCCCATAGCCGCTTGGGGAAACCAGGAAGAGGACCCCGTGGTCAATATGTGGAAGGAGTCCTTCCTGGCATCGATGCTCGTCTGCAGGTACGCTGATATACTGATCATGAACAGCATGGAGGTCTGGCCCATCCTGCCGACCATAATCCTGAGGACAAACATCTACACCGACCCGGTCAAGCCGGTCACGGTCGAGCCGGGACTCAGGACCTTCGGGAACCCTGACAAGGACTCCCCCGTCCTGTATACGACGAACTTCGCCCTAACCTACTTCACGGTAAGCGAGGACTTCAAGGACCTAGACTGCTACCTCCTCGTCGTCGACACGGAGGGCATCAGCGTGGAGTCCGCCATCGCCGGGGGAAAGCTCACCGCGGACAAGGTGGCGGAGGCGATAAGGGAGTCGGGGATAGAGGAGATGGTGGACCACCGGAAGCTGGTGTCGCCCGGCATGGCGGCGAGGATAAGCGGGGAGACCGAGGAGGCATCCGGATGGGATATCCTCGTCGGCCCACGGGACTCGGGGGGCATCAAGGACTTCCTGCAGCAGAAGTTCTATCAGTAGCGTCGAGAACCGATCCCCGGATCTGAGCCGAATGGGCGAACTCGTCGTAGAGGGCTACTATAAACGGATAAGGCTCGTAGTCGGGAAGACCCTGCTGGAGCACATCAGAGAGCTCGGAATCGACATAAACGCTTCCTGCGGCGGCGTGGGCGATTGCAAGCAGTGCCTCGTCCAGGTCCTTAACGCCGACTCCTTCATCCCGCTGACGGATGCCGAGCGGGAGTTCATTAGGGAGGAGAAGCAGAGGCTCGCCTGTCAGGCAAAGGTCATACGGGACGACGAGGACATCTTCGTCGTGATCCCGGAGAGGAAGTTCACCATCTGGGCCACGGGGAAGAGGAGGGAGGTCGAGTTAGACCCCTTCGTGAAGGTCATCCCCCTCTACGGGAACAGGGTCCACTGGCAGACGAGGGACCTCGGCGTCTACCGGGGCGAGCTCTTCGGGATAGCCCTGGACATTGGAACCACCACCCTCTCCATGTACTGCGTGGATCTGGAGACGGGGAAGGACGTTCTGGTCCTTTCCCGGGAGAACCCTCAGATCAAATACGGTAACGACGTAATCACCAGGATAACCTACGCCCGGAACAGGGGACAGACGGCGCTAGAATCGGAGATACGGAGGGGCGTCAACGAGATGATCAGGAACCTTCCCATAAACACCGAGCACATATGTGAGATGACCGTCGTGGGAAACTCTACCATGAGAGACCTCTTCCTCGGCCATCCCGTGGAGACGCTTGGGGAGGCTCCCTACGAGCCCCACAGCAAGGCGCCCGTCTACAGGACCGCCCGCGAGCTCGGTCTGTCCGTCAACCCCAGAGCAATCGTCTACGGACTGCCCCTGATAAGCGGGTTCATAGGGGCCGATAACGTGGGGGTGATCCTCGCCACCGATCTCCATAAAGGCGCGGAGACGAGGATGGCCATAGACATAGGGACGAACACGGAGATAGTCATAGGGAACGAGGAGAGGCTGATCGTAACCTCATGCGCATCCGGACCCGCCTTCGAGGGCGCCGGAATAAGATGGGGGATAGGCGGTGTGGGGGGAGCCATCAAGAACGTGTCCATAGACGAAGGGCTGGAGGTCCACTATGAGACCATCAACGACTTCCCGCCCATAGGGATCTGCGGCTCCGGGCTGATAGATGTCCTCGCACAGATGCTCGACAGGGGGATAGTCGACTGGCGCGGGAGATTCACGGAGGGTAGGAAGGAGTTTGTCATCGTCGAACGGGACAATCCGATAACGATCTCAGAGGAGGACATTGACAAGCTAAAGCTCGCGAAGGCGGCTATCTCCCTCGGGACGAAGGTCCTATTGGAGATGTACGGCGTCGAGCCAAAGGAGCTTGGTAGGCTACACCTGGCCGGCGGCTTCGGCAACTTCATCAACGTGGAGAACGCAGTGAAGATCGAGATGCTCCCCGACATTCCGCTCGATAAAATCGAGAGGGTGGGGAACGCCGCTATTGAAGGCGCTAGGGAATCTCTGTTATCGAGGAGGAAGCGGAGGGAGGCGGAGACGCTGGGCAGGGGCGTCGAGCACCTCAGCCTCGAGAGCCTATCCGACTTCTCCTACAGGTACATGAACGAACTGCCCTTCAGAAAATACCTGCTCAGTTAATTAGAGGGCAGCCTAGAGGGCAGCCGGAGCAACTTTGCCCCCTTCCTTCATGATCAGCTTTCCAGCCTCAACTAACCTCTCTACTGTTCTATTAACGGTCCTGGGGACCTCACACAGCTTCCTTTCGTTCACTAATATCTCTTTGAGCTCGTCGACCGTGAGCTCGCCCCTCTCCTCTACCTCTTCTAGCAGGAGGTCCTTCACCGTGGGGAATCCGCAAGCCTCATAAATGGCCTCCACCAGCACGTCGCCCGCCTCCTGCATTAGCGGCTCGATGGGATCCATGGACGCTAGACAGTAGTTCTCGTTCCCCTCGTTGTTGTGCTCCGTCATGATCTTCTCCTTAAAATCGGCTTCGTCGTCGTACGATAAGTACATCAGCTTCTCCGCAACGATTCGCGCGGAGCCGCACGGCGTGTCCCGGACCACCTCGACGTCCCTTATGACCCGGTTCGTCTCGTCCAGCCTGATGTCGAACCTAGGTCTTCCCACCTTTCTACAGAGGAAGTCGATAAACTCGTTTTCACTTTGCTCTATTATGCAGAAAGGTCTCGGGAATTCGTGGTAAATTCCGACCTTGTCCAAGTCGTCTTGGATGGTTCTGAGGCCTTCGGGTATGCGCTCTCTGTCGTCGAGGGGGTAGAGCACCGCCTTCGCCTTGAGCGTTTTGGCTATTGACGGGACTACGTCGCCGAGCAGCGGATGTATGCCGAGCACGACCAGCAGGTCGCATTCGACCGGAGGCAGGTCCTTCGGCACGTACTTGTCTGGTTCCTCCCAGATCTTCCTGAGGACGTCGGGGTCCTCGGGGTGGTCTCTCTCGATGGTCTCGGGCTCAAACTCGTATATACACACGATGCTTCCCCCTAGTCCGGTCCGCGCGAAGTTGTTCACCATCTGCTCGCCGAAGGGGCCGCTGTAGAGGACATATATTTTAGGATCGTCGTCCATCGCGTCGCTCATCTCAACTTCGACCTAATAGGGATAGACACTTCCTGACGCCCTCGATGGCGTCCTTTCCATACTCATCGGCCCCGATCTGCTCGGCGTAATCCCTGTTTACGGGCCTGCCTCCGATTATTATCTTTATGTCCTTTCTGAGCCCTTTCTCCACCAGAGCATCGATCACCGACTTCATGTTCGACGTGGTGGATGTCAGGAGCGCGGACATGGCTAAGATGTCGGGGTGAGCTGTCTCCACCGCCTCCACGAAGGCCTCCTCGGTCACGTCGACCCCAAGGTCCAGGACCTCGAAACCGTCGGCCTGAAGCATAATTGAGAATATGGTCTTACCGATGTCGTGTACGTCTCCCCTCACGGTTCCGATGACGACCTTGCCCTTGGACGACATCTCCTCCTGCTTGAATAGGGGCCTCAGCATCTCGACGGCCTTCTTCATATTCGACCCTGAGACGATGAGATCTGAGGTGAAGAACCTCCCTCGCTCATATCTCCTGCCTATCTCGTTGAGCCCCAGCGATAGGTTGGCGAAAACCACGTAAGGCGCGGTCCCCCTTTCCAGCTCCTCTTCACAGTATCTCACGACCTTCTCCCCGCCGAAATCTAACAAGATCCCCACGAGAAAATCGACGCTCAGCTCCGTCCCATCCAATCGATCCACCCGCCCTCTATGCTCTTGAGTAAAATAACTTAGTTTAAATCTAATGATTCCTTTAACTGTGGATTATAAACCTGATGGTTGGCGAAAGCTGAACTATTCCAACTCTCCAAGGTTAAGAAGACGAAACTTAAAAAAGAGCGCTTCGGTGAAGTCTCATGGATCTAACATTCGAGGTCGTGTTGACTTGTCCGACGTGAAGAGTAGATGCATCGTGGTAACCGGCAGGGGCGGAACAGGTAAGAGCACGTTCGTGTCCTTGGCGGCCCGGTTTCTCGGTGAGCTTGAGTACAAGCCGCTCCTAATTGTCGACTCAGACCCTGACGAGAGCCTGGCTGAGATGCTCGGGGTGGACTTGGCCAGGGAGGGGAAGGAGACCGTCTCGGAGATGATATTCGAAATGATCGAGGAGAGGACGATGTCGAAGATGGTGGGGATGACGGCGTCCGACAAGATAGAGCCCTTCCTCTTCCAGAAAGTCCTGCACGAGGGCCGCGGGTTCTTCGACTTCATCGCCGTGGGCACGAAGTGGTCGGAGGGCTGCTACTGTGTGCCTGACCGGGCCCTCGGGCGGATAATTGAACGGTGGTCCACCAACTACGACTACGTCGTCGTTGACTCCCCGGCGGGCGTCGAGCACCTGAACCGGAAGATAACGAAGAAAGTGAAGGACGTCTTCAACGTCCTGGACCCATCGAAGAAGAGCTTCGACAACGCCGGGAGGACTCACAGGATCATGAGGGAGGTGGGCATAGAATTCGAGAACTACTACCTCGTCGGGGGATACAGGTTCACGCGCGGGCTGGAGGAGGAAGCCAGGAAGCAGCCGTACAAGTACCTGGGCAGGGTTGAGTTCGACGAAAACGTTCAGCGCCACAACCTTGAGGGCAGGTCTCTACTGGATCTTCCAGAGGACTCACCGGCTTACATGTCCGTGAAAGGGATCATGACGAGGGCAGGGTACAGGAGAAAACCGCCGACCCTCTCCCAGCTCCTGGCATCGAAACAAGATAAATAAAAGACCGTTCAACGGGCTCAAAATGGAGTTGATCCGATGAAGATCGCTGTGGCGGGAAAAGGCGGCGTCGGCAAGACTTTCATCTCCGGAACCCTTGCCCGCCTGCTAGCCAGGGACGGATACAACGTCCTGGCCGTAGACGCGGATCCAAATATCAACTTGGCCTCCACGCTGGGCATAACCAGGGAGATCTCGGATAAGATCGTGCCGCTGTCGGACAACGAATCCCTGATAGAGGAGAGGACGGGCGTGGCCCCGGGGAGCTCGTACGGCTCGGTGTTCAGGCTGACGCCGACTGTCGGCGACATCGTTAAGAAGTTCGGCGTTGTGGGACCGGACGACGTTCAGCTGCTCGTCATGGGCACCGTCAAGGGAGGCGACACGGGCTGCATGTGCCCTGCCAACGCCCTCCTCAGGGTTCTCATCCAGCATATCCTCATCAGGGAGAGGGATGTGGTTGTCATGGACATGGTCGCCGGCTTGGAGCATCTGGGGAGGGGGACGGCGAAGAGGGTGGACACCATGATCGTGGTGGTGGAGCCTCGGATGAAATCCGTGGAGACCGTCCGCAGGACCCTGAAGCTCGCCGACGAGATAGAGGTCCAGGAGGTCATATCCGCGGGCAACAAAATAAGGAACGACAAGGAGAGGCGGTTCGTAGAGGAGCGCATGGGGGAGCTGGGCGTGCCTGTAGCCGCCCTTATACCATACGACCCGGCCGTGGCGGAGGCGGACATGCTTGGGGTGGCCCCCTTGGACCACGACGAAGGCTCGCCGGCCGTGAATACCCTTGTTGCCCTGAAGGACTACCTGAAGCGGCGCTACGAATTCTAAACGGTTACCGACGGCGGCAACCCCTATATACGAGAAGGGATGTGAAGGGACCGCTTGAGCGTAGATGAGATTTGAGGCTCAAGGCTATTTCGGTGAGGACGGGGTTCTGGAGGCCTGGAACGGACTACATCCACGAGATAGTATGCTCCGTCGGTGGCATCGTCGAGGACGGCGACATAGTCACGGTATCAGAGAAGGCCATATCGACGGCATCTGAGCACCTGGTCGACGAGTCCCAGGTAAAAGCTGGGAAGCTGGCGGAGCTACTTGCAACGGTATGGATGCGAAGGATATGGGGCGGACCCCTGGGAAAGCTCACCAAGCTCAGGGAGAGGACCGTGGAAAGGCTGAGGGGCTTCCCCCCCGTCGAGGGGGCGTCCCATAAGCAGACAGCCCTATGGCACGTAGGCCTCCTGCAGGCCTTGAGGCACTACTCCGAGGGTGGGATCGATGCGAGCAACCTGCCCTACGCCCTCGTTAGCCTTCCGCTTAGGGACCCGGCTCAGGAGGCGGAAAAGATCAGGAGGGCGCTGGAGGAGGAGACGGGGCGGAGGCTGTCCGTGATGATCGTGGACGGCGACACGTCCTACTCATGGAGGAACCTCCACCTAGCCCCTAGGCGCGTTAGGGTCCCCGGCATCGTCCACCTGGGCGGGTTCCTCACGTTCGTGGTCGGAAGGATGTTCGGATTCGAGTCGCGCTCCACGCCCCTAGCTCTCTCCGGCGCCTCCCTCAACCCCGACTGGGCGCTGACGCTTGCAAACGTAGCCCACAGGGTGCGCGGACACGGAGCGGGCAGGACCGTTTGGGATATGTCTGAGAGACTGGGAACGGACCTCACAGGCGTGACCTGGGGGATGCTGGATGGGGTTGATCATGCACCCATTGTCATCCTCCGCAAAGTCGCGCGCGCGAGACTTCACTAGAGAAACCCACACTGCTCACAATCATTAATAAGGTGTAAGCTTAAAATATGTAAAATTGGTGGTGTTTTATGCACTTTTTTTCTAAGTTATCCGGTTGTTATGGCTATGGACGTGAATGCTGTCCAATGAATTTTACTGGGTATATATGATGTGTACGCTGTGGTTGTAGGCGTGTAAATTTACGGTGGTTACGAATCGTGTATTTAACCTGATCGTGTGAACGGCCCGCTTGCGTTTCCTAGGCCTTGTATATAGTTACCTTCAACATTATGGACACAAAGGCTGTCCATGAACTGAGAGCGATCTATATTAAACCCTAATCTTATGTGAGCCGCTGTTTAGCTTTTCCAGCGCCTTATGAAGGTCTCTAATCACCTTCTCCCTGACCTTCTCCGGCTTCTTCTGGGAGGGTGCCATTTTTCAACCACTCTTCAATCTCTGCATAGTCGTATTTAAGGATGTCTTTGATAAACTGATAAATCTGTAATGGATCAGAAATAGCTATGTCCCCTTCATTCATTCTTAAAAAAATTACTACAGCTACGACTGACGTTCTCTTCATAGCGTCGTCAAAGACCCTAGCAACTCTAAGCCTCCTAAGCAAATAGGCAGCCTGTGCATAGATTCCATCGATTCCTCTAACCCCTTCCAAGATCGAGTTAAACGCCGCCTCCCCATAACTAGGAATACCTGGATGACCACCGTATCTTCTTAACATCTCTTCATGGGTCTTAACTAAAAAACCCCAGTCAGGATACCAAATAGACATGGATTAGAATTAGATTATCGATATTTAACTTATTCAAACAAACACAGGGAAGAGAGAGTGAGGAGTTTTGAATTCCTTTGTCTTATACAAGCATCGGGTAAGGTGGAGGGTCCTTTGTTAGGAAGGAGAGAAGGGCTTAGCGGTGTTCCAGAGGTGCTCGAAGTACGTCTTGGCTATCATGGTCAGGCCCACGTGGTCGGACCATATTGCGAGGGTCTGCTGTTCGGCTACACCCTGCCCCAGGAAGAGCAGTGTCTCCTGCCCGTCGGCCACAACCCCCCCGCCGAACATCTCGTCCCTTGTCCTGATCTCGGCCATGTGGACCAGGTAGCTGTCGATCGAGTTCAACGCCTCCGTCGTCGTGAGCAGGAGAATGTTGATCTTCCTGTCCCGAAGCATCTCAATGGAGGGGAAGACCATCTGGAGGAGTTCGGGCGTTATCCATGGGATGGCGACCATGAGCTCACGCTTTGCTCTGCCGAGGGTCTCCCTGAGGTTGGAAGCTACGTTCTCCGTGCCCCTGACGATCCAGATCTCCGGCCTCTCCTTTATCTCCCTCTGCTCGTATAGGGGCTGCAGCTCGGCGACGATGGACTTCCTGTTTCGCTCGAACCGGTTTATCATCCTGAGGTGCTCGGCTCTCAGGGCCTCAATCGGCGAACGGGGGTAGTACTTCCTCGGGCGGCCGCCCTTCACCTCGACCCAGCCTTTCCTCTCCAAGCGGTCTAGGACGCTGTACACCTTCGAGTACGGGATGGATGTCGACCCGCTCACCTCCTTGGCGGTTAGCTCCCCCGACCGTACCAGCGACAGGTAAGCGAGGCTCTCGTACTCCGTGAGGCCGACGTCTCTGAGCCCTTTCTCCACCCTCAAGCCGACCAGGTTCGACAAGGGTTTACCCCCAAACCATTCTATGTCTCTAGGATATTTACCTCTATTGGTGGTAACAAAGAGATCATTCACCAAATCGAAGGTGAAACTTTACATAATTTTAAAATAATGGCCTCCGCTCAAACCCTTAACATCCAGTCGAGGTGGGAGGTCACGAACGAGATCAAGCAGACCGAGAGCCTATGCCCCGAGTGCCTGAAGGTATTGCCTGCCACCATCTACGAGGAGGCGGGGAAGGTCCTTCTGAGGAAGACGTGCCCCGAACACGGGGAGTTCACCGATGTCTACTGGGGAGACTACGAGCTCTACAAAAGGGCTCTGGAGTACGATCACCTGGGCACCAAGCTGAACAACCCTCGGACGGACGTGGATAAGGGCTGCCCCTACGACTGCGGCATCTGCCCGGAGCACAAGTCCCACACCGTCCTAGCCATCATCGACGTCACCAACAGGTGCAACCTCCGATGCCCCATCTGCTTTGCCCACTCGGGGGCCGCTGGATACGTCTACGAGCCGACCCAGGACCAGATCAAAGGTATGCTGGAGAACCTGCGGGCGAACGACCCCGTCGCGCCGCCCGCCATCCAGTTTAGCGGGGGTGAGCCCACCGTCCGGGAGGACCTCCCTGAGCTGGTGAAGATGGCTAGGCAGCTCGGCTTCAGGCATGTGGAGGTCAACTCGAACGGATTGAAGATGGCCGAGAGCGTCGACTACTGTCGGTCTCTTAAGGAGGCCGGGGTCAGCACCGTGTACCTTCAGTTCGACGGGGTGACGCCGGAGCCCTACATCGTGGCCCGGGGCTTTGACCTGCTGGACATCAAGATGAAGGCCATAGACAACCTGAAGGAGGGCGGGTTCACCAGCATTGTTCTGGTGCCGGTCCTCGTGGGCGGGGTCAACGACGACCAGATAGGGGACATAATCCGGTTCGCAATAAAGCGCCGAGACGTCGTGAGATGCGTTAACTTCCAGCCCGTCTCCATCACCGGGCGCATAGACCGGAGGGATCGGGAGAGGATGCGGATCACGATACCGGACCTCATACGGCTGGCGGAGGAGCAGACCGACGGCCTCGTCAAGGGGGAGGACTGGTTCCCCGTGCCTACGGTGATCCCCTTCTCTAGGTTCATGGGGCAGCTCAAGGAGCGGAAGTACGCGGATTTCAGCTGCCACCCCCACTGCGGCATGGCGACCTACCTCGTTATAGACGGGGACAGGGTCGCGCCAATAACAGACTACCTAAACGTCTCCAACTTCCTAGAGGCAATCAAATCAGCCTCCGAGAGGTTGGATGAGGGTCACAGGACTAGGGCGAAGATGTCGATCGCCGCGGCCGCCCTCAGGAACGTCGACTTCGGCATCCTCCGCAAGTATCTCTTTCCCGTCATCTGGAACGGGAACTACAGGAGCCTCAGCGAACTCCACCACAACATGGTGATGATCGGGGCTATGCACTTTATGGACCCGTACAACTTCGACCTGGACCGCATCAACCGCTGCACCATCCACTACGCGGCGCCCGACGGCAGGATAATACCCTTCTGCACCATGAACACCCTACACAGGCAGACAATGGAGAGGAAGTTCGCCCAGTCCCTCGACACGGCCGAGCTTACGCCCCTCTACGACGTGGAGTCGCTTAAGAAGAAGCTGAGAGGGGAGGAAGCCGACTCTCCAATCTGACCCGGACACATGCTCATCCAACTTTCAACACTGCGCCTTTATCCGCTGAGGTCACCAGTTCCGCGTACCTCGCGAGATAGCCCCGTTTTACTTTAGGCTCGGGAGGCTTCCATTTGCTGCGCCTTCTCCTCAGCTCCTCCTCCGCTAGTTCGACGTCGAGCCTCCTCCTCGCCACGTCGAGCGTGATCTTGTCGCCGTCCTCGACGAGGGCGATGGGCCCTCCCTGGGCGGCCTCCGGGGAGACATGCCCGATGCACGGTCCGTGGGTCACCCCGGAGAACCTGCCGTCCGTGACGAGGGCGACGTCCTCGTCAAGTCCATGGCCGACGAGGGCGCTCGTGGCGGTGAGCATCTCCCTCATCCCCGGCCCTCCCTTTGGCCCCTCGTACCTGATGATGATTATGTCACCCTTGTCGATCTCTCCGTTGTGGATGGCCTCGACGGCTGGGTCCTCCCAGTCGAAGACCCTGGCCCTGCCCGTGAAGCTCCACATCTTCGGGCTCAGGGCGGCTATCTTTAAGACGCAACCGTCTGGGGCAAGGCTTCCTCTGAGGATTGCGATCCCCCCCTCCCTGTGAACTGGGTCCGAGACGGGCCGGATGACGGAGCTGTTGACGATCATGGCGTCTCGGGCGGCGTCGGATATGGGACCCCCTGAAACCGTTTTGCAGGTGCCGTCGATCAGCTCACCCATGCTCTTCATGACGGCTGGAATGCCGCCGGCGTCATGTAGGTCGCTGATCTTGTAGGGCCCGGCGGAGGCCATGTTGCAGATGTGCGGGGTCCTGCCGCTTATCTCGTCGAACAGGTCGAGGGGAAGCTCTATATCCAGTTCGTCGGCGATGGCCGGGAGATGTAAGACCGTGTTGGTGGAGCCGCTGAGGGCCATGTCGACCGCTATGGCGTTCCTGAATGCCTCCTCGGTCATGATGCTGCTCGGCGTCAGGCTCTCCTCCAGTAGCTCCATCACCTGCCTCCCCGTCCTGTGCGCTAGGCGCATCCTCTGGGAGCCCATGGAAGGAGCCGTGGCCATATACGGCAGGGTCATGCCTATGGCCTCGATGAGGCACTGCATGGAGTTGGCCGTGAACATCCCCCCGCAGGCACCCGCCCCGGTGCAGCAGATATCCTCCAGGTAGGCGGCCTCCTCCTTACTCATCTCCCCCGATTTGACCAAGCTGGGGACTTCAAAGAGCTCCTGTACCGTTATCGTCTGACCCTTGTAACGCCCCCAGCTCGGGCAGCTGGGCTCCATGGGACCCCCAAGGCAGAAGACGGTGGGGATGTCGATGCGGGCCGCGGCCATCATCATCCCGGGGTCTATCTTGTCGCAGGTCGTGAGGCAGACCATGGCGTCGAATCCGTGGGAACTCACCATCACCTCGACGGAGTCGGCGATGAGCTCGCGGCTGGGCAGCGACATCCTCATCCCCTCGTGCCCCATGGCGATGCCGTCGCAGACGGCGATGGTGTTGAACTCCAGGGGGACGCCGCCCGCGTCGGATATGCCGCGTTTCACCTCGGCGGCCAGCTTGTCCAGGTGGATGTGACCCGGCACGATCTCATTCCACGAGTTCGCCACGGCGATCAGGGGCTTCTCGAAATCCTCGCTTTCCAGCCCCGTCCCCTTGAGGAGCGAGCGGTGGACTGTCCTGTCGATGCCGTCGAAAACCTTGGAACTCCGCTCTCGAAGGCGCGAATTCATGGGAGATAGATGGACCTCGAACTTATTAAAATTGGCTCCTAATGTAAAGTTGTCTTTGTCTTAATTCCATCACTGCTTGAAGGCATGAAACCCCTCTTTTGTCTTGATAATATGAGACAAAAATACAGAACTGAGCGTTTGAATTGGTTATTCCACTAGGGTCAGGACGTCCTCCATGATGTATTTTATGAAGTCCTCAACCGTGCTCTTGCTGAAGAGGGTTACCACGCTGCTCCTGGTGATGCCGACGGTTATCTGTCTCCTCTGGATCTCGAAAACGACGTACCATATCTTACCGTGCTCGATATAGTCCTTGTACAGATTCGTGTCGGCTAGGCCTGACCCGGCCAGACAGAGCTTCTCGATGCTCGGGATGTCGACGTCGTCGAACCAGATGAGCTTCGTGGCCCTGGGGTTTGACTCGTGGAGTTCTTTGAGGGTTTCATGTGCGATCCTAACCTCGGTGATTCCGCCCGCGGTGTTGAAGAGGATCTCGCTGATCTTGTTCGCAACGTGGTTGGTCAGCAGCTTCTTGACCCCGCGAGCGACAGACGGCGCCAAAACCATTAGGAAGGTCCGGTTCCCGAAGGGTTTGACACAGAAGGGAGCCTCCTCCGTGACGGGTGTCTCGACCACCTTCCGCCTGTAATGGCGGCTGCGTATGTAGTCCCTGCTGAAAACCCCGGTAAGCAGGTCCTCCTCCTGTTTTAGGTCAAGGACGGCGGTCACCAGGGTTACCTTCTCCTCGTCTAGGGTTTCGTAAGGCTCCTCCTCATGGAAGTTCCGGAGGCTCTCGGCCACGGACCCGAGGTTCACATCCTCCCTAATCTCGAAGATCTTTATCGGTAGGACCAATTTCCAACACAGGCAATACTTCCGCCATCGGATCTTAAAAGGCCTTCACACCGCAGCCTTTTTAACCCGTCCATCGAACCCCGGAAAGCGTGTCAGTGATCGATTGAAACCCTACGGTTGAGGGGGTTTTCGCCCAGTGTTTGTTTCAGCCAAACTGTTTTAACATGCAGAGACGGTTGCTACTCGGTTACGTGAATATGGCGACTAGGGAGGAGTATTTCAAGGAGGGGTCGGGCGAAACACTCCACGAGATGTATCAGAGGTATCACCCCCAGATCTTGACGGATTTCGGGGACGAGTTGGAGAAGTACTGGGGCAGGAGGTGGAGGGCCAACACCAACGTCGGGAGGTTGAGGATGGCGCTGCTCCACAGGCCGGGGGAGGAGTTCCTGAGCGTGGGGAAGCCCACGCCGTGGCCCCCGCATGAAGATTCCCTGGCGGCTTGGAGGATGTCCTTCAAGCCCGACCTGGACGAGCTCGTCGAGGACCACGAGAACTTGGTTCAGGCCTACGAGGACGAGGGCGTGGAGGTAGTCATCAGGAAGCCGGACTCTAACGACCCTCCCTACCAGGTGAAGTCGATCTATACGGACGACGTCTGCCATCCAGCGGTCTACGGTCAGATCATCCTCCGCATGTACGACCACATAAGGAGAGGCGAGGAGGTCCCCACCTATCAGACCCTCGCAGAAATCGGGTGCCCCGTCGTTGGCATGATAGTCGGCAAAGGGATGACCGAGGGCGGGTCAATAGGATGGCTGGACGAGAAGCACCTTGTCATAGCGGTCCACTACCCAAGGGCGAACACCCAGCAGCCCCAGATCGTGCGGGCCAACGAATCCGGCCACATGCAGTTCGCCAGGATAGTGAGGATGCAGGACCCGGAGGTCGATGTCAGATTCAGCCCGGGGTACGGCGGCCGCCTTGGCGTCAGCCACTACGCCATGATAGACAGGCACACGTCCGTCCAGGACTCGAAGTATCTCGACCCCTACCTGGTGGAATGGATGAGGGCGGAGATGGACTGGCAGTTCATAGCGCCGCCGGAAGAGCTGACCCGTACAAACGCCCGAGGATTGAGAACAGGTCCGGATACCGGCGTCGTCCTCGAACCCATGAAGATCCTGGTGCCGACAGGGAACCCCGGGGCTACGAAGTGGCTTGAGAGCATAGGCGTGGAAGTGGTCGAGGTCGAATGCTCCAGCCTGGTGGCTCCCATGAACAGTGGGACGATCCACTGCGCAGCGGGCTCTCTGATAAGGGACCCAGAGCCTAAAAACTGACGCCGAGAAACCCCTGCCGCCTCCTCTATAGTCATACGACCGGAAATCACGGGTTTTTGTCCTAAAAAGAAGAGACAAAAGAGGTATATTACAAGAAGAACTCCACATCATAGGGGTATGCGGACCAAGGATAAGAGAGCTATACGCGAATCTTACGACTTCCTCGGGGGCAGGCTCTACGATGCGAGGTACGAGGCAGAGCAGAGGGATAAATACGACGAGATCCTTGGGCTCGTAACTCTTCTAGGGGATGAAGTCATACTTGATAATGGATGCGGAACTGGGCTTCTCTTGGAAAGGCTGGAAAATCCAGCCGTGGGTGTCGACCTGTCATGTAGCCTCCTCTCAAGGGCCAGAAGCAGATTTTCGGCCCGGAGGGAGGTTCATCTGGCCCAGAGTGACTCGGATAGACTTCCCTTCAGGCCCCAGGTCTTCGACAAGGTGTTCGCGGTGACGTTAATCCAGAACACCCCCGATCCAAGGCGCACCATGTGCGAGATGAAGAGGGTAGCCCTCGCCGGCTCGGACATAATCGTCACAGCCCTGAAGAAGTCGTTCTCTATCCGTGATTTCAGGCGGTTAATCGATGGATCGGGGTTGTTCCTGAAAACCATGATCGGGAAAGACGCCCTGAAGGATTGGATAGCCCTCGCAAAGGCCTAGGCCGCCCATCACGCCTTTTTTAAGGGAGGGTTTTCAGAACCTTTTTATATAGACGGAAAGGGCTGTATATCGAGACCTCTCTCGTAAGGTGTAAGGTTTGGAGCCTAGTAGGAAGCCGTTGAACGTGCTCGTGAAGAGCGTCGGCAACAACGTCATTATCAATCTCAAGAGTAGGGCTGAGTACTACGGCAGGATGTCGAGGGCAGACGGCTACATGAATGTCATGTTGAAGGGGGCTAAGGAGTACACCCGGGACGGCCAGGTCCTGAACTACGGCGACGTCTTCATCCGGGGCAACAACGTCCTCTACATCTGCATCGACCCAAAAAAGCCGCCACAGCCTAGGGGACAAAGGGAAAACTCGGGAGAAGACGACGAATAGTCTCATCTCCCTAATGAATTATATCGCCGTACTGCTTTTCCTGTGGGGTGGAGGATACTTGGGGTAGGCTGCCCTACTGTGTCTGAGGCCCAACTTGACTGCGACCTCTGTCATCTTCAACGACGCCTCTGCTCCGTCTACGATCGGGATACCCTCGTCCCTTAGAGTTCTGCCGAGCCCCCAGAGGGCCAGGCAGCCCAGGTAGAAGGAGTCTCCCTCGCCTCTCTCGGTCCTCTCCTCCACCTGGGACCGTATCATCCTCTTGGTCTCATCGAGATCGCGCCTCATCTCCAGGACCGGGATCTCGGGGATGACGCGGCACGGTTTCTTCCCCAGTATGGACGCCAGCAGCCTCATGGACTCCCCAGGCCCGATGACGGGTATATCAACTATCTCCCTAGCCGCCTCGAGGGCCGGGTCGCCGCCGCACCAGATGATGGCCGCGTCGAACCCCTCAGCTTCAGCCTTCTTGACCAGTTTCAGGATATGGGGCGCCGCCACCAGTCCGTCCACCTCAGACTCTATCGCAGCGGGGCCCTCCTCGATCTGGTCGGCTTCGATCTCGGTGCCGGGCTCGGCCATCTCCCTCAAGTACATAAGCCGCTCTTCGATTGCCTCCTCTGAAAGGCCTGTGATCGGGATTACGACTTTGATCCTCAAAACGCATCCACATAACCGGAGAAGCGGGCCTCACATAAGATTTGTTACGGCCCAGATGTTCGTTGATTAAGCCCTGAAATCCCGCTCCCTGCCGAGTTGGGCTAGGAAGCCGAGCATGAAGTTGTGCCTGGATTCGGCGAGCCGTCCGGCCTCCTCCGTGTAGAATGTATCCCTCAGCTTTAGAAGTTTCTCGTGGAAGTGGGCTATGAAGTCCTCTAGCGGTCGTCCATGCTCAACGCTGTACATGGCCGCTCTGCAGACGCCTATCGCCCCCATCGCGTCGAGCTTGTCGGCGTCGGAGAGAACCCTCGCCTCCAACGAGGAGGGCGCCTTTCCTCCCGTGAAGCTGTGCGTTGAGATGGCCTCAACCACCGCCTCCCTCTTTTCATGCTCATACCCCACCGACTTCAAGATTCGGCCCGCTATCTCCGCCCCAGCTCGTGCGTGGTCGGCCGCGCCCCTCCCTACGTCGTGGAGAAGCGCCGCCGGAAGCAGGATAGAAAGGTCGCATTCGGTCGAACCGGCTATGTGGAAGGATGCCCGATAGACGCGCTCCGTGTGCTCGAAACCATGGGCCCCGAACTCGGGCAACCGCTTTCTAGCTTCAGCCCTTATCCTTTCAAGCACATCATCTTCCAAGTTTGCCGCTACCCCAGGTCCTTGATGATCTCGGAGTCTCTTCCCACATTCACGTAGAGAACACCCTTAAAGGAGGATATGAAGCAGTTCATCAGCTTCACCGTGTTTCCTATATCCACGCCCTCCAACTGGTCGATCTGTTCATTCCAGACCGTGAGAGCCACCCTCCCCGTGTCGTCCTCGACCTCGCCCTCCACCAGCGTGTGCTCCAGGCCGGTGTGGGTGGTCACCTGTCTGGGCTCTTCCAGGCGGAGGACCCTCACCTCGAGGTCTACGTTCTCCATGCCGGGTCTCAGACCCGCAATCTTCATTGTAAATGGTCCCCTAGGTGTCCATCAGCACGGTAAGGTGGACGACATAAAAGACTGTCGGAAGACACTCAACACTTAAACCCCTTCCATCCCATAAATTGATCAGGGAAAGATGGCGGGTCGCTACAAGCCGTCGTGTTGTTCGTGCGGATACGAGGCCCCCGGGATAGAGGTATCGAGCCTTTGCCCTAAATGTGGCAAACTCCTGAAGCACCACCTCGAATCCGATTACCTGAAGAAGGTGAAGTTCGGCGGCCCCTTCAACTTCTGGAGATACAAGCCGGTCCTCCCCGAAGTTCAAAAGCCCATCAGCCTGGGGGAGGGCGGGACGCCGCTGCACAAGGCTAGGAGACTTGGGGAGACCCTCGGATTGGAACAGCTCCTGTTGAAAGATGAAACTAGAAACCCCACCAACTCCTTCAAAGACCGTTCGGCTTCACTCATCATCTCGGACGCGGCGGGGAAGGGGTTCGACGCCGTCGTCTGCGCCACCAACGGCAACCATGGAGCCTCCCTCGCGGCCTACTCCGCCACGGCGGATATCGCCTGCCACCTCATCGTTCCCACGGGCCTGGACATTGGCAAGCTGGCGCAGATGATGGTCTACGACGCGCATATCGTGGAGGCTGGGAGGTTGATCGAGGAAGCCATAGACCGTGCCGTCCGCCTTGCCGACGACGCAGGCTGGTATCAGGCTACCACTGAGCTCAACTCCCTTGCTGTTGAGGCGCTCAAGACGATATCCTACGAGCTCGTCGAGCAGGCTCCCGTCCCCGACTGGGTGGTCGTGGCCATGGGCAGCGGCGTGACCATTCACGCGGTCTGGAAGGGATTCAGTGAGCTTGAGGAGATGGGCGCAATAGACAAGAAGCCTCGATTAATAGGTGTGCAGGCCGAGGGATGCGCCCCCATCACGAAGGCGTTCGACCTAGGGGAAGGGCAGCCTATAGAGATTGAAAGAGCGGCGACGGAGGCGGCGGCAATCAGGGTAGCTGCACCCATCTATGGAGGTGCCGCCATCAAAGCCATTCAGGAATCCGGCGGGCTGGCCGTCACGGTGACGGACGACGAGATGCTGGACTCTGAGAAGGATATAGCGAGGTCCGAGGGCCTCTTCGTGGAGCCCGCCAGCGCTGCCACGGTCGCATGCCTGAGAGCGCTCGTTGACTCTGGGGAGATCGATCGAAGCGATTCTGTCGTCAGCCTCATCACGAGCAGCGGCCTGAAGACTGACGACATCCTCCAGAACCTGAGCAAGCGTAGGAAATCGCCGGGAATCGGCTCCAGGCTGGCGACGAAGGAGAGGATTTTGAGTACGGTGGAGAGGAGGAAGACCTACGGATATGACCTTTGGAAGAGCATGGGGAGGGAGATGACCCTCGGGGCAATCTACCAGCACCTCTCTGACCTAGAAAACCGCGGTCTCATCTCATCATACAGCGAGGGTAGGCGCAGATACCTGAATATTACGGAGAAAGGAAGGCGCGTGCTCGAAGCCCTCAGGGAGTTGAGGGTCCTTCTTTAGGGACCAGTCGATTCGGAAGAGCCGTGAGGCGTTCTCACCCAGAACCTTGTCCAGCTCATCTCTTTGAAGCCCGGAGACCTCGACCTTCTTCCGTTCGAAGGCTGGATGGCCGAAAGGCGCGTCGGAACCGTATAGGACACGATCAACGCCTACCACATCTGCGGCCTCCTTGATCTTGCTGTGCATGGGCATCCCCGAGGTCTCAAGGAAGACGTAATCGTTTCGTTTGGCGACCTCGATGGCGCCATTTATGTAGACTATGTGCCCGTGGCCCATGTGACTGAGTACTATCGGCACCTCCGCGCGCGCGCGAAGCTGAAGGAATTTTCATTCTACGTGTACTCGAAGGGACCAGCGTTGTATTGGAACGAGTAAAAGAATCTACCGCAATTCTTAAATGCATTAGTTATAGCTATAGCAAATCATGAGTAGTTTTGGAACACGGGAGTTAGCTGCATCAGCTGTTATGGCGGCTCTGGTCTGTGTTGCGACAATGCTAGTGCAGTTCCCAATTCCGGCGACGCAGGGGTTCTTCAACGTCGGGGACGCCATGGTCATGGTCGCAGCCCTCACCTTTGGGCCTGTCGTGGGCGCCATAGCCGGCGGGATAGGTTCGTCCCTCGCGGACTTTCTGGGTGGATGGTATGTTTGGGTCCCCTTCACGCTGGTGATCAAGGGCGTCGAGGGGCTTCTGGCGGGTATGGTTCTCAGATTCGGAGGCGAAGAGCATGGCACGCTCAGGGTGGTACTGGCCTGGCTCGTCGGGGGGCTTGAGATGGTCACAGGGTACTTCCTCGTGCAGGTATACATGTACGGATTCAGCGCGGCGTTGGTAGAGGTGCCCTTCAACTTCGTCCAGATGGCGGTCGCCGGCATAGTGGGGATACCCATATCCTTAGCCCTGAAGCAGAGGCTAAGAATCTAATAGTAACCCCGTGAATATACACTCGGATGTCTTCGGCTGAGAGAGCAGCGAGCATACTACCTGAACTCAAACCCGAGGACATCCGAGTTCTTATGGCGGTGGAGCTCGGCATGGCAGGTTTCAAGTCCGTGCCCCTAAACCGCATCGTGAAATACGCGAACCTCAACCGCCAGGAGGTGGAGTTCAGGATCAGCGAACTCAACAAGCGGGGACTCCTATACGGCCAGAAGGGGCCTTACACGGGCTACCTTCTCAACTACACTGGGTACGACTGCCTGGCCCTGAACGCCCTTGTCAAAGCTGAAGTCCTTGAGGCTCTCGGTAGATCCCTCGGCGTGGGCAAGGAGTCCGACGTACACGAGGCCCTGACGCCTGGCGGGGACAGAGTCGCGGTCAAGTTCCAGAGGTTGGGGCGGGTCAGCTTCAGGGACACCCGACGGAAGAGGTCCTACGCAGAGGACGGGAGCCGCGTCAACTGGCTTTACCGGTCCAGACTCGCAGCGGAGAAGGAGTTCAAGGGCTTGAGGCTGGCCGTTGGGGCCGGCGTTTCCACCCCCAAACCCCTCCACCAGAACAGACACGTGCTCGTGATGAGCTACATCGATGGGTACGACCTCGCGGATGTCGACAGTCTGGATGATCCAGAGGGTTTTCTTGAAGACGTGCTCCTGAACGTCCGGCGGGCTTACTCGGCGGGCGTTATCCACGCCGACCTGAGCGAGTTCAACATAGTCGTACGGCCCGACGGGGAGGTCCTCCTGATAGACTGGCCCCAGTATGTGACCATACATCACCTGAACGCTGAGATGCTGCTGAGGAGGGATGTCCACAACGTTCTGAAGTTCTTCAGCAGTAAATTCAACGTCGATAGAGACCTAGAAGAGGCCCTAGAGTACGTTATGCAGGCTGACTAGCAGCTAGGCTTTTTCTCATCGTCCACGGGAGCCGTTCCTGACGGCAGGTGTCGATGTCTACGACTTCCTTGGAGATAGGTTACTCTTAATATCCTTTGAGGGGCACTTTACGCCAGAGGTTCTAACATGGCGTATGTTAGATGGCATGGGCACGCCTGTTTTGAGGTCAGGGACTCCGCGACTATAGTTATGGATCCCCATGATGGCGACTCCCTCGGTCTTCTCGTTCCATCCGCCAAGGCAGACATTGTCCTGATCTCTCACCCCACAACGACGACCACAACAGCGGCGTATCAGTCGTCGCCAAACCCGACGCGACCATAATCGACGGGCCCGGAATTCAACGACCTAAGGGCATCGAGGTAAAGGGGATCGACGCCTTTCACGACGATGTCCACGGCAGCAGGCTCGGAACAAACGTCATCTTCGCCTTCGAGCTCGAGGGCGTCCGCTTCTCACACCTCGGGGATCTGGGCCACATCCTCTCCTCGGAGCAGATAGGTGAGTAGAGCCGGAGGTCGTCATCCCGATGCATTATAAGACCGAGGGCATCATATTCCCGTATGAAGTGGGAAAACAGTAGGAAAATATCGTTAATCGCCGTGTGTTTTTCGAACTTCATGTATGTTTATAAAAAAAAGCGGGCTGTGTGTGAATATTGATTACATGAGCGATATGGATTAACAGTCCGAAAAAGTTCTATGTAGGTAGGTTCAGTACTTTTATAAATTGACTTCCAAGCAGAAAGCAGTCGTCATCATAGTCGCTTTTAGCTTCCTCTCCATTATGCTGACCGGATTAATCAAATTCAATCTCAGCGCTAATGAGGTGTTCTTAGAGATCACACACTCTAGTTATTATGAGTTCTCCGTCACCGTGAACGGGAGGGGTGAGATGAGCTCTTTCTACGGCAGGTACATAGCCACATTAGTAAATCCTCCAGAGGAGGAGTGGACCATATCGGTCTGGGCCAAGAAGATGGGGGCTAATACGGCCCCGTTGTCGATAGAACTTAAGCTCAAGGATGGTACAGTTCTGGGATTCAAATCAACTTATGAACCTTTTGGGGAAGTGGACTTATCAGTAGTGATATACTGATCATATTCCTCGCGCGCGTATTTACGTTATCTAAGCGATATCCACCTTTTATACGGGAACCCCTCTGTAAACTATGAAATAAGATTTGAGGCTATGTGCATGGTTAGAGTAAGATGGTTTGGACACTGCTGCTGGGAGATCAGTGGAGACGATGTCACAGTCCTTACCGATCCTCACGACGGGGAAGGCCTCGGCCTCCCTGTGCCGGATTCTAATCCAGATGTTGTGCTCGTCTCTCACCAGCACGAGGATCATGCAAGTGGAGTTAAACTATTTGAACAAATCATGGTTATAGACAGCCCCCTTGAGACAACGGTGAATGGCGCGAAGATCACTGGGATAAAGACCTATCATGATGATGTCCAGGGCGAGCGATTGGGTGAGAACATATTTTTCAAGTTCATCGTGGATGATATGGTCTTCGGGCATGCCGGTGACCTGGGCCACATTCTGGACCAGAACAGGTTAGCCCAGATAGGGGAAGTCGATATCTTGTTCTCTGGGATAGGTGAGACTGCTCAGGCCAATATTGATCTAATAAAGCCCCGTTTGCTTATCCCAATGCACTACCATGTAGAGGGCATCATCTTCCCTTGGTTTAAGATGCCAGACGTAACCGAATATGTCACGGATAAAGACCATCAAATGCTAAACACAGACACCTTCACGTATACGAAGGAAAGCCTGCCATCAAAGATGAAAATACACGTATACAAACTACCATAACCAAGCGAAAAAGGGCTCTTCGCGCGCGAGGGTATTTTGCATTACCTAATGAAGACATGCTAGAGTGGTTGTATGGGACAGGTTTCCAGTCGCACAAAACACACGCTCGACAATAATGCAAAATACCTTTTGTTCTACATATTCTCCCGATATGATCGCCACCATAGACCTAGAGGAAATAGTTGGAACGATCGACAGACCATGGTCGCCCGTCGATGTGGCGCGGGTGAACGATCAGGTCGTCAGGATGGCGCTGTTCCAGGGTGAGTACCACTGGCACAGGCACACGAACGAGGACGAGCTCTTCTACGTCTACAAGGGGAGGATTGTCATTCACATGAAGGGGCATCCAGACATAGCTCTCGAAGCCGGTCAACTGGCGGTAGTCCCCAAGGACGTGGAGCACCGCCCTAGAAGCCCGGATCCCTCCTATGTCCTCATGTTCGAGCCACATGCTCTGCAAAGTAGGGGAGATCAAAATGAACACGAATGATCATTAATCTCGTCGCGCGCAAAAATATAATAAGATACATCAGATTTACACACTGATCATGGAGTCTAAGGGAATCATAATAGGTTTAATTATCGGCCTCCTCATAGGCGCTGGAGCTATCTACGTGGCTGTTCCTAGGCCCGATGTTTCAGGCTTTGAAGACCGGATCGAGGAACTTGAATCTCAGGTGACTGATCTACAAATCCAAGTAACAGAACTCCAAGAGGAAGATCCTCGCGTGCGTGAATATTACCTGGGCGGGGAGCGCTCTGAGGAGCCGCATTTCTACTACATAGAGAGCAGGATCGTCTC
>Ga0114921_10000218_pt1 | contig 23760 bp, 22 predicted proteins | sample BentaG_FD_87016 | JGI IMG/M metagenome (GOLD analysis project Ga0114921, IMG submission 87016) | Deep subsurface microbial communities from South Atlantic Ocean to uncover new lineages of life (NeLLi) - Benguela_00093 metaG | ecosystem: Environmental > Aquatic > Marine > Oceanic > Sediment ... | reverse complement strand
GCAATACCTTACAAGTGGAATTAGTCAATGACACTGGTTCTCCTAACAGCATTTACATGAATTATTTTGATGTAGAATATTATGATAAATTCTTCGCTTCAGATAATGTCCTCTCCTTCGACATTGATGTTTCAGGAAATAAAAAAATTCAAGTTTCCAATTTTTATGAGAGTTCTATAGAAATATTTGATATCTCTAACCACAACAACGTGAGAAGGATTGTGAGTTTTGCAGTCAAAAAGACTGGAAGCTACCAGGGAAGCCCTTTTGCAAAGAAATCTTTTAAAGCCATATTTGGGGGGAAATTTTCGGGAAAAGAAAAATATTTGGCTTTGACCAAAAAATCAATAATAAGAGGGAGAAAGTATCTAAAAAAATTATCTTCATCCACAATTCCGATGAACCAAAAAACAGATTACATCATAATCTCGCATGAAGATTTCTACAAGAAAGCATTATCTCTCGCCGATTATCGAGCCAGCAAGGGTCTTAAGGTTCAGGTAGTAAAAGTTGGAGATATTTATGACCAGTTTAATCATGGAATAGTAAGCCCCCAAGCAATTAGAGCTTTTCTGCGATTTGCCTACAGTGAGTGGGAGAAGCCCTCTTATGTACTTTTTCTTGGAGACGCCAATGTTGATGCTCATGATTACATGGGAACAGGGCAGAGAAATTTTGTTCCAACTTATTTGTATGATACAGCCGATATTCAGATACTAAATGACAACTGGTTTGTTTGTATCTCTGAGAATGACATGCTGCCTGATTATTTTTCAGGAAGAATCCCAGTAAAGTCAGCGATTGAAGCTAAGAAAGTTATAGATAAGATCATAAATCACGAGAAACTTCTTGGCTCCCGGCTCATGAAGAAATCCATCTTTGTGGCTGATGATAATGATGATATGTTTCCAGATTTAAACGATGAGCTTGCCAAGAAACATTTCCCTTCTGATTTTAAAAAGACAAAGATCTATTTAGGAAATTACACTTACGCAGATAGTGCTACGGCTGATTTAATAGAAGGAATAAATCGGGGAGCATTAATTGTAACATATGTTGGTCATGGTTCTTATGATAATTGGGCTAATGAGAATATATTCTTAGCTTCAGATGTTGATTCTCTGGCAAACTCGAGATTTCCGTTTGTCGTTTGCCTCACCTGCCTCAACGGCTATTTTGCCAATTGGCCTCGGGATCTCTGGAGCCGTCATATAGATGATTGTCTTGCTGAAAAATTTGTAAAAGCTCCAAACAGAGGCGCAATCGCTGTTTATGCTCCTACTGGCTTAGGATATACCTGGGAGCACAGACTTCTAGGCATAAGTCTTTATGATATGCTATTCAAGTCAGGCGAAGTAATCTTGGGAAAGATTACCACTCAGGCCAAGATGGATGCTTTTGCTCAAGGATCTACACTGGAACAAGTACAGACGATCATGCTGTTCGGAGATCCTGCATGCTCCTTAACACGCATAAGGAAGTGAAACATTAGCTGAGTCTTCTCCTCAGAGCTGGAGATTGAGTTAAGAGAGTATCTTTGGTATGAAAGAAAGGTTCGTTGTTAAAGATGTTGGGGAAGAAGGGGTGATGATCTATGACCAAGAACGGGATGAAGTACACTTTTTAAATCCTGTTGCTTATTTTATCTGGACTCTATCAAGAGAAAATAAATCCTTAACTGAAATTGAAATGGCATTAAGGAAAAGATTCCATACAAAGGGCAAAAAAAATGTTTTTGTAGATATTAAAGCTTGTTTGGAAGAACTGAAAGAAAAAGAGCTTTTGGCTCTATCACCACAGACAAGAAAGTAAAGCATTGAAAAAGTGAAGAAAAAAAAGAAAAAGTAACAACAGGAAGAAATGACTAAGTAAGGGGGGGTCAAGCAAAAAAAGTGATACCCAACGCTTTCAATTTTTTATGAAGAGAGCTTTTCTCAATCTTGAGCTCAGATGCTGTGCTGGCAATGTTCCAGTTATTTTTCTTTAAAACATTATGAATGTATTCTCTTTCGAAATTTCCCCTTGCTTGTTTTAGGGATTCATGATTATCAAAGCCGGGAGCATGCTGATATTCCCTAGGCTCTACAAGAAGTGGAAGATGAGAACCCTTAATCTCGACATCCTGGACCATTATCACAAATCGTTCTATGACATTCGCTAGTTCACTAACATTTCCTGGCCAAGAATAGCTGAGGAAGGCTTTCATAGCTTCCTCATTCATAGTTTTCTGCTTTTTTCCGTATTCAGTGCAAAAATATTTAAGAAAATAGTCAATTAACAATGGAATATCGTCTTTTCTTTCTCTTAAAGGAGGAATAGTCAAGGGAATAACACTGAGCTTGAAGAATAAATCTTCCTTAAATTTTCCTTTGGTGATGAGTTCCTTCAGGTTTTTGTTCGTGCTTGCTATGATTCTGGTATTAACGGGTATGGACTCATATGAACCTATAGGTTCATATTTGCCTCTTTCCATGACTTCCAGAAGCTTGCCCTGAGCCTTTAAGCTCATCTCGCTGATATCATCGAGGAAAAGTGTGCCTCCATCAGCAAGGAGCAATTTGCCTTTCTTATTCAAAAAATTATGATTCAGTTCCTCTTTAGCATATCCAAATAATTCGCTTTCGATTAAGTCATCTGGAATAGCTGCGCTGTCTATTTGGACAAATCTCTTATTTTTCCTTGGGCTTTGCTCATGAATTAAACGGGCAACAAGCTCCTTTCCAGCACCATTTTCCCCGTAGATGAGAACTCGGCCGTCGTTAGGAGCCGCCATTTCCACCTGTTCTTTTTATTTTTGGATGGAAGGGCTTTTTCCCACAAGTTGATATCTAGGTTTTATTTTTTCTCGAAGCTGAATATTTTCTTCTTCTAACTTTTTTTGCTTCAGCGCATTTTTTGCTGTTAAGACTACCTTCTCTAAGGAGAGAGGTTTCTCTAAAAAATCATAGGCGCCAAGTTTGGTCGCCTTGACAGCTGTTTCTATTGTTCCATGTCCAGAAATCATAACAACTTGGAGATTTTCTTCGGACTTTTTGATTTTTTGCAGGAGGTCAATCCCATTCATTTCGGGAAGCCAGATATCAAGGAGAATGAGGTCAAAGTTTTGTCTTTTGAGTATTTCGAGACCGTCCTCACCATTCTCAGTAGTTTTAACTTCAAAACCTTCATCCTCAAGAATTCCTTTTAGAGAAGACCTGATACCGGCTTCGTCGTCGATGACAAGAATCTTATCTTTGATCATGATGGAATTTGAATAATAAATTTAGCGCCTTGGGGCTGATTGTTTTCAACTATGATGGAACCATTATGTTCTTTAATTATTCGATTGACGATTGCTAAACCAAGGCCTGTTCCTTTCTTCTTGGTTGAAAAATCAGGAAGAAAAAGTTTTTCTTTATCTCTTATGGAAATGCCAGGACCCGAATCTGATATCTCGATTTTGACTCTTTGCTGATTTTTGTCAAAGGAAGTTTGTATCCTTATTTTTCCCTTTTTTTTCATGGCGTCGATGGCATTATCTATTAGATTGATGTAGACTCTTTTCATCTGCTCAGGATCAATTTGAAGGGGAGAGGGAACATCAGCAGAAAGGAGTACATCGAATTCGATCTCTGGGAATATGCCTTTAAAAGGAGAAATTGTTTGGTCGATGATTTGATGAATATCTGCAGACTCAAATTTAACAGAAGGCATACGAGCGAAATTAGAGAATTCATCTGCTAAAGATTTTATAGTGCTCGCCTCTTCAAGAATTGTCTTGGCACCTTCTTTGATGACAGCATGGGAATTTTGATCTTTTTTCCTTAAGTTTTTGATAATGCGTTCAGCTGAAAGCTGGATAGGTGTCAAGGGATTCTTGATTTCATGGGCAACTCTTTGAGCAACTTCTTTCCAGGCAGCAATTTTCTGAGCATTAATCAGCTGTGTTAGATTGTCAAGGACCATGATCATGCCAGAAAATTTATTGTTTGGTTGACGCAAAGGGGATAAAGTTAATGAGACGGTTGTGTTCTGTCCATCTAAGTTAATGTTGACTTCTTTCTCAGATAATTCGTACCTATTTTTAAGACCTAATTGTATATTCTTCAGTATTTCTCGGTATTTTTCATGGCTAAGCACGTCTTTATAGCTTTTACCGATGAGATTTTTTTCTGGCAAAGCCAGCATTTCACGGGCTGATGGATTTATTGTATTGATGATTCCTTTAGAATCCAGGGTTACCACTCCGGTGATTATGTTTTCTAAAATTGTCTCGATATACTGCTTTCGAGCTTCCAGTTCAGAAGTTTTTTGAGCGATGTTCTCCTGACCTTCCCGCAAGTCAGTTACCATTTGGTTAAAGGAATCTATAAGAATCCCCAGTTCGTCTGAGGCTGGATCTTCGACTTTAACTTTCAGATTTCCTTTGGAGACTTCTTTTGTAGCCTGAGCTAATTTTTCGATAGGTACGGTAATCCCTTTTGCCAAATGAAATCCAATCCAGCTGGCTGCAAAGATGATGATGAGAGTAATAAAAACTAAGGTAAAGATGTATAAGGTTTTCACTGGGTTTTTTTGAATTTTTAGCTGACGGTATCTCTGAACATAGGCAGAGATGTTATTGAGTTTCTGAGCATAATTTTGAGGAAGAAATTTTCCGGTGATCACCAGGACATTTCCTACATCTGGAATATTGAATGAAATGCCAGTGCGGATGAGTTCTCCTTTGCCCATGGCTTCAATGCTTCTGAAAACTTCGCCCAAGTGAGCCCTTTTGATAATGTTGGCTTTAACATCTTGATAGTATTGGCGGGGAAGATTCGCATTGAGGTAGGCAAATATTTCTTCTTCTTCAATATAGATGCTGATTTCATCCAGCTTGTATTCTGTTAATTTTTCTTGAGTGAGATTCATTAAATCCCCTCTTTTTTCAGGGTAAATGAGTTTCTTTGTTTGAATAGCTTTCCCTAGCTGCTGGGCGTAATGGAGGGTCAATTCTTCGCTTTGTACATAAAATCCGTCAGCTGCGCTTTTTGTATCGCTTAATATTTTATCAATAGGCGTTTTGAACCATTGTTCAATGTTGCGATTGATCAAGTCACTGGCAAAGAAGAAGAGAAGTAGAGTAGGGATAAAGGAAAGTGCAATAAAAAATAAAACAAGCTTTGTTCGAAAATGCGCTCCTACTACTTTTCTTTTTCTTTCCAAATAGAGTTTTATGAGGTTTCTACTTAAGACAAAGAGGAGGATAAGAAAAAGAAGGAAAACAATGAAATACAGAGAAAATAGGAGAAAATTTGTAATTAATTTTGGAGAGAATTCCTGTGATTTTTGGACAAAAAATTCAATGATAAAAAAGAGAATGATCAGAAGCACAATAATAGCTCCGATGATTCTTGATCCTTTTTTCTTTGAATTTTCCATCTTTACTCTTTTTTCATATCCTCTCCATGAAGCAGGAATTCATGGTAATTATCTAAGGTTATTTTAATGTTTTTCATAACAGTTCCAGAAGAACCTAGGGGCTTTCCTACTCTTCCGTTCAAAAAATAAGATATTCCTCCGGCATTACCAAGATGGAGAATCATTTCCTCAGCAGCCCTAGCTCTAATACGTTCTCCGGGTTTTTTTAAACCGTTTAAGTCTGCAATAAGCTCTCCATCTGAGTAAACCTGAATCCATGTTTCCTGAAGAAAAGATATTTCAAGGTTTAGTCCATTTTCTTCTCTTATTTCAAGAAGTGCCTCAGTGATTGGATTAGGTGGAGGAAGGGCCTGTTTGTCCAGAGATGCTATTTCTTGGGGGAGAGTAGAGGCTTTTTGTGGTTTTGAAATAAAGTAAAAGGCAAGAAAAATTAAGATAATAAGGACGAAAATAAAGATGAAATTGAAAAAGTTCATCCTTTTTTCGTTAGTGCTTGAAGAGGCTTTTTCTTTTTTCTGCTCCTTCTCCAGAGTTTCCTTTTCAAAGAGAGAATCTTCGTAGTACTTGTTAATGGCGTATTCCTCTTCCAGACCAATACTGCGGGCATAAGCACGGATAACTCCTTTTATGTAAAATTCACCAGGAATTTCATCCAAGTGATCATTTTCCAAGGCTTGAAAAAGTTTAATACTTATTTTGGTAGAATCGGCAATATCTTTTAGAGGTATTCCCCTTAGTTCTCTTTCTCGTTTGAGTTCTTTCCCAAGAGATGCCATTTATCCAGAATTTTAGGACAATTAAAAAAGCATGTCAATCATCTAGAGCTAGACTCGCTAGACTGGCTGGACTTGCTAGAGTAGCAAGTCAGGCGGAATAGCCTATTTGGTTTATTTTGTTTGCTCTATTTTATTTAGTCGATTTTATATGTTTGTGTTGTTTATTTTGTTTTTTAGACTTATATTTAAAACTACCTAGATAGATATAATTGGAACAGCCATGAATTTAGAGAGATTAGAAATGTTGCAGGAGAGATTGGCTTCTAAAGTGCATCTCGTGAGCGAAGTCAGACAGGTCGATTTGGTTGGTGGAGCTGACTTTGGCTACGATAAGGAGAGGAAACATATAGGAGCAGTTATCGCGATTTTGAAAGTTCCTGAATTTGAGGCAGTAGAAATTTGCCAAGCTAGACGAAAAGTAGAATTTCCCTATATTCCTTCTTTTTTGGCTTTTCGCGAAGCCCCTGTTTTTTTTGATGCCTTCCGTAAGGTTAAGATAAAGCCCGATGTAACCTTAATCGATGGTAATGGAATTGCTCATCCCCGAAAGATTGGTTTAGCTTCTTATGTAGGTGTCATCTTAGATATTGTAACCATTGGATGTGCTAAAAATCCATTTTTTCCCTTTCATATTCCTCGTGAGCATAAAGGAGCTTACACTTTTTACATGAACGATAGAAGGGAAAAAGTGGGACTTTGTCTTCGAACACGAACAGGAATAAAGCCTCTTTTTGTCTCGCCAGGTCATCGAATAGACATCATGATGTCCTTGAAAATAGTGCTTCAGTGTTCAAAATTCAGGATTCCAGAACCTTTGAGAACAGCCCATAGATTATCTAAGAAAATGTTTTAAAAAGTGAGAAAAACAAGCCCATCCCTTATATTTATAGAAAAGGTAGTAATAAACAGAGTATGTTGAAAAAAATAACTCGTCTTACCTTTCTCTAGTCTAGCAAGTCTAGCCAGCCTTGTCAGTCTAGCTCTTTTATATTTTCATGAATTGAGACAGAGGGCCAAGGCTCCCCAAAAAGCCTATAATGGCCCCTCCTCCCACAAGAAGCGAACTTTGAGAGAAAGAAAGATAGCGGAAGTTAATAATTTCATTGAGGATACCTAAAGATGTTCCTAGATAAAAAGGGAAAATCTTTATCAGAAGGAAGAGAAAGAGGAGCGAAAACAGCCCACCAAATATGCCCAGCACGATTCCTTCCAGGAGAAAGGGAGTTCTAATGAATGTGTTTGTTGCTCCTACCAAACGCAAGATTTCAATTTCGTCTTTTCGAGCAAATACATTTAACTTGATGACATTGGATATGATAAAGAAAGAAGTCAGGATCAATATTCCTCCTAAAAAAATACCTATTGCTTTAGCTAGCCTGCTGAAGGATTGCATCTTTTCTACCCAATCTCTGTTGAATTGAACATCTTCGACACCTTTCATATTTTTTATTTCATTGATGAAACCCCGAATCTCATCAGAATTTAAAGCTGTTTCACTAAAACTGACTTCAAAAGAAGGGGGGAAAGGATTTATTTTTAAATTATCAATAATCTCCTTTAGCTGGGGGAAATTTTTTTTAAATTTTTTTAGGGCTTGATTTGAACTTTTGAATTGAACATTCTTTACTAGAGTAAATTTTTTCAGGCTTTCTTCGATCACTCTAAACTCTTTTTCGGATGTGTCCTTTTTTAGAAAAAATACAGCCCCAATATTTTTAGAGAGTTCTTTTGCTGTGTGCTGAAGATTATTGGAAAGGGAGAGAAAGATGCCAAGGATAAGAAGAGACAAGCAGATGATAGTTATAGAAAAAATATTACGGACTCTGTACTGCCAGAGGTTGTTTGATGTTTCCCGAATTAGGTATCTAAGTTTTTGGATAATTAGAGCCCTTCCTTTCCGACTAATTTTCCCTTTTGAAGGAATAAGATTTTATATCCAAAATGGCGAATCAGTTCCCTGTCATGGGTAGCCACAATGATAGTGGTTCCTTGTTTATTTATCTCCTTAAATAAGCTCATGATCTCAAAGGCCAGTTCTGGATCTAAGTTTCCAGTAGGCTCATCAGCTAGGATGATTTTAGGATTATTTACTACTGCACGAGCAATTGCTAGCCTCTGTTGCTCGCCGTATGATAAACGGGAAGGATATTCCCACATTTTGTGCTGAAGATTGACCATCCTTAAAGCATTAAAAGCTCTTCTTCTTATTTCTTTACGTGACATTCCGAGAACTTGGAGAACAATCCCTACATTATCAAAGACCTTCTGGTGGAAGAGAAGACGAAAGTCTTGAAAGACAATCCCCATGATTCTTCTCAGCCGATGGATTTTATGGTTAGCAATGCGGAGGGTATTTCGGCCGTCGATGATGATTTGTCCATGAGTGGGGAAGAGTTCTCTGAAAATAATTTTTAGCAGAGTGGTCTTTCCTGAACCACTCGGTCCAGTGATAAAATAAAACTCTCCTTTCCTTATGTGAAGAGTCACATCTGAAAGAGCCCAATGGGGTTTTTGGTATTGCTTCCAAATATGATAAAGTTCAATCATCATTAACTAGTTTATCTAGTTTATCTAGTTTGTCTAGTTTATCTAGTTTTTTTTGTTATTTAATTCTATTCGCACTGAATAAACTAAATAAACAAGACAAACTAGATAAACTGTTTTATATTATTCATCCAGAATTTCTTTTAATATTTTATTGACAAGTTGAGGATTAGCTGCTCCCTTTGTTTCTTTCATTAGCTGACCAATAAAAAAACCTAGGATTTGGTGTTTACCTGCTTCAGCGAGTTTAATCTGACGCTGTGTCTCATATTCCAAGGCTTTTTGTAAGAAGCGGAAAGAGTTGAGGTTTTTAATCTCGGCTTTCACCCCCTTTTCCTGACTTTCTTTTTTTCTCACTGAAAGATTGGCATCGCATCGCAGACTTCCTTCCTCCATGTTCCCGTCACAGATATCAAGATACTGGAGGATCATCCTAAAGAGCTGGAGAAACTCGACAGCTTCTGAAGGAGAATTTATTTCCGGTTTGCCCACTATTTCTAATAGGGGAACACCGCTGCGGTTAAAGTCGAGATATGTCTTTTCTTCAGAGTCAGGCATACCGTCATGGATGGATTTTCCTGCATCTTCTTCGAGATTTATCCTTTCGATGCCTATTAGGGGTTCATACATAAAATGTTCCTAGGCTGAGGAGAGATTATATCATATCGATTTTTTGATTCAAAGAGGAGCTCGGGCTGCAAACGGTTTTTTCATCCACTGTCCCTCGCTATATGGGAATATTGTAGTGGGGAGCTAGGATAAGGAAAAAGAACAACTAGATTGCGAATAAATACATAATCCAGCCAAAGACGAGAGCGCCCACTACCATGATAAGGAAGAGAAAGAGACCATACTTAATCTGGTCCTTTTTGTTTTCTCTTCTGATGAGGGCTAATACAACACAGACGAAGACAGAGTAGAGAATCATAGAGAAGAGGTGACTTTTAAAAATCATTTCTTCTTACCTAAAGCAATGTCAAAGGCATCTAAGGCAACAAGGAAGTTCAGAAGGCCAGCTCCAGCAATGTAAGCAGTGCCAAATTCAAATGTAACCTTCTTTAGATTTCCCACACCAAAGGAGAAAATTCGGGAGAGGATGTAAAGGAGTCCGTTTCCTATATCAGCAAAGAAAGAGAGGATGGTCAGAGGGTTTTCCGTCTGGAAAGGATAAATCCTTCCTCCAAAGAAAAGTCCGATTCCTGTCATTGAAGCTATACATACAAAGAAGATAGCACCGCGCCAGTATTTTTTCAGGTATATATGGCCTAATCCAGGGATGATCCAACCAAGGAAGAGGGAGTTGAATGCCTGTACTTTCATTTTTAGCTAGATATAATAAAAGAAAAAATAAAGCAAATCAAGTAAAATAAGAAAATGCCCGAACTTCCTGAAGTGGAAACCATTGTGGTTGGCCTCTCTACAAAGCTCATAGGTTATGAAGTGTCTTCGTTCAGGCTCAGTTTTCCCCGTCTGCTCAAGAACAACAGAGAGCAAATCTTAAATAAATTCTTAGGAAGCAGAATTCTTGGCCTTCGCCGGCGGGGAAAAATGATACTCATAGATTTTGACAATGATCTGACTCTTCTCTTTCACCTTAAGATGACTGGCCAATTCTTCATTTCTCCATCGTATGAGCCTCATGACAAACATACTCATTTCGCGCTTGCCTTTAGAAACCAGAAGGAAGAACTGCGCTTCAGGGATGTTCGTAAATTTGGCTCTATGCTTTGCTTTCAGACTTCTCAAACTCTAAAGTTTGATGGCCTCGGTCCTGAACCCCTTGAGATTAGTTTTCCTCGCTTCCGATTCCTTTTCCAGGGACGTAAAGCGCGTTTGAAAGGCTTGCTCCTCAACCAAAATTTCATAGCAGGTATTGGCAACATTTATGCTGATGAGATTCTCTTTGAGGCAAAACTCCATCCCTTAACTTCTGTCTCTACATTAGAGGAGGAAGACTTTAAGGAATTATGGAGGGCAGTGCGTCTTGTCTTGAGAAGAGCTCTTGAACACCGAGGCACATCAATACGTGATTTCAAAGATTCTGAGGGTCGGGAAGGCAATTTTCAGAATTATCTTCAAGTATATGGAAGGAAATCTCTTCCTTGTTTGCGCTGTGGAGAGATTATTGAGCGTTTGCGCTTTAACGGAAGAAGCAGCTATTTTTGTCCCATATGTCAGAAGAAAAGATGAGTAACTCCATGAAATTTAAGGAAATTTTAGGACAAATCCCTCTTTTCTCTGAGCTTTCCGATTCAGACATAAATGCTCTGGAGAAAGTTGTAATAAGCAAAAAATTCAGAAAGAATGAATACGTTTTTCATGAAGGCGACATGGCCTCTCATCTCTACGTAGTCGTTTCTGGGAGAGTCAAAGTCTTCAAACTTTCTTCAGAGGGAAAAGAACAGATTCTTCAAGTGGTTTCACCTTCTCAGATGTTTGCTGAAGCAGCCATGTTTTCTGGCGAAGATTATCCTGCCTTTGCCCAAGCTCTGGAAGATAGCGTTATATTTTTATTAGAGAGAAAAAAGCTTTTAGAACTGCTTGCTCATAATCCATCCCTGGGCTTACAGATGCTATCAGCACTTTCACTTCTTCTTCGTCGGCTGAACCGCTTGGTAGAAGATCTTTCCTTGAGAGATGTTCAAGCGCGCGTGGCCAAATACCTGCTCGACCAATCAGCCAAAGCAGGCAAGGATGAATTCCTCCTCCCCCTAAAAAAGGAAAGCTTGGCTTGGGCCTTGGGAACCATCAGTGAAACCCTCTCCCGAAATTTGAAGAGATTGAAAGATTTGAATGTCATTGAGATCAGAGGGAAAAGAATAATAGTTATAGACAAAGAAGCCCTTCTTAAAATCTCAGCCGGTCAAAAAATATAATTTTTTGACTTAAGTCAAGGAATTAAGATTCTTTCTCCTTTATATTAATTTCAGAATACTTTCAAGGAGGAAGAAATGAAAAGAAAAATCATAAAGATCGATGAAGAGAAGTGCACAGGCTGCGGACTTTGTGTGCCCTCGTGTGCTGAGGGTGCTCTTCAGATTATTGATGGTAAAGCTCGCTTGGTTTCCGATAAATACTGCGATGGTCTCGGTGCCTGCCTGGGAGAGTGTCCTGAAGATGCCCTTTTTATCGAGGAGAGAAAAGCTGAAGGATTTGATGAAAGAGCAGTCGAACAGCACCTAGAGGAAGTGAAGCACAGTGACTCTAAAGCTGAAGAAGAAAATTTACCTTGCGGCTGTCCTTCTTCTCTGGCGATGTCTTGGCAAGAAGAGAAGGTTGAATCCGAGCCGAAAACCGCTCATAGAGTTCGTTCAGAATTGAGACAGTGGCCTGTTCAGTTAACACTTGTGAATCCTGATGCAGAATATTTTAAAGAAGCAGAACTTCTGGTAGCAGCTGATTGCGTTCCTTTTGCTTATGCCAACTTCCATCAAGATTTTCTCCATGGAAATGCTCTAGTTGTGGGGTGCCCGAAGCTAGACGATTATGAGTTTTATCTCAATAAATTGACTGAAATCATAAAACGTGGTTCCCTGAAGAAAATAAGTGTGGTCAACATGGAAGTTCCCTGTTGTTTTGGGTTAATAAACCTTGTCAAGGAAGCTCTATCTCGAGCAGGGAAAGATATCCCTCTTGAGCAGGTCGTGGTGAGCATTAGAGGAGAAATTTTAGACCAGAAACAAGTTTTTCGCTCTCGCTCACCGCATTTAAGTGAATAGTATACTGAAGAATAAATTTCTTGATTTATGGATAAACGGAGTAACGGACACACGGACTATCGGATTTACGGAAATATTCCTCTGTAACGATACACTTCAGCAATCTTTTCAATGGCCACCACATAAGCAACGCATCGAAGGCCGATCTTTTTCTTTTTGGCTACTTCCCAGACTTCTTTGAAGGCTTTTACCATTTTCTTCTCAAGCTCTGCATTGACTTTTTCCTCGTCCCAGTAAAGTCCACTCAAGGCTTGAACCCACTCCAGATGGCTGACCACTACTCCACCGGCATTAGCCAAGATATCTGGAATGACATAAACACCCTTTTCCTCCAAGATTTCATCAGCTTCGGGTGTTGTCGGACCATTGGCACCTTCAATAATTATTTTTGCTTTTATCTTGTGAGAATTTTTCCGGTGTATCTGGTTTTCCAGAGCAGCCGGAATGAGAACATCTGCATCTTGATACAAGAGTTCATCTCGTTCGATTCGTTTTCCAGGATGTTTGATAACACAGGCATGTTTTTCTACACACTCTATGAGTCCAGGTACATCCAAACCTTGTGGATTGACGAGACATCCTGAAACATCAGAGACAGCCACAATTTTTGCTCCCATCTGAGAGAGAAAAAGAGCAGCATGACCTCCTACATTGCCAAATCCCTGAACAGCAATCTTGGTTCCTTTGAGGCTTTTCTTTTTGGCCTTAAAAAATTCTCTAGCAATGATAGCGACACCTCTTCCTGTGGCCTCTTTTCGGCCTTTGGAACCACCCAGAATTTCTGGCTTTCCAGTAACAATTCTAGGTTCTGTGTAGCCTTTAAACATAGAAAAGGTATCCATAATCCAGGCCATGGTTTTGGAAGTGGTATAGACATCCGGAGCAGGAATGTCGATGTGAGGGCCGAGAATAGGCATGATTTCTGCTGTGTATCTTCGTGTGAGCCTTTCCAATTCTCCTTCGGATAGCTTTGTGGGGGTGCAGATGATTCCTCCTTTAGCTCCTCCGTAGGGTAAGTCCAGGAGGGCACATTTCCAGGTCATCCAGGCTGCAAGGGCAACGACTTCATCTTCAGAGACATAGGGATGGTAACGGACACCTCCTTTGGTTGGTCCTTTCGCATCATTGTACTGACATCGAAAACCATTAAAGACTTTTATCTTTCCATTATCTAATTTTATGGGAATGGAAACCTTGAGAGTCCGCCTTGGTTTTTCAAGAATCTTTAATAGATTGTGATCAAGTTTGATTTCAAGGGCAGCTTTATACAGTTGTTTCTTGGCCTTTTTTGCTAAAGAATCATCTATCATTGTTCCTCCTTATTAAAAAGCTCGAGAGGACGAGCTCGTTTGTTCACCTATTACTCCTTATCAAACTTGTTTAGATTGACATGTAAAGCAATATCATTATAATTGTATTTCTTTTTTGATTGCAATCTTTCAGTCAAACAAAGATATACGCATAAAGGAGGAAGAACCCGATGGCTGAGGAAGGAAAGACCTATGTTTGTGAAACATGTGGTCAGGAAGTAAGAGTCGTAAAATCTGGAGTGGGCACCCTGGTTTGTTGTGACCAACCCATGACCCAAAAAGAGGAATAAAAAACCTAATTTATGTGGAGGTAAATGATGGAATTGTCCACTTTTCAGGATGTTGTCAACTTTGCCATAAAGAGAGAAGAAGATGCTATCCAGGGCTATGGTAGCATGATCGAAGTGGCAAAAAATCCTGGAATTGAGATGCTTCTTCAAGAATTGCAGGAAGAGGAGAGAAATCACAAGAAACTTCTTCAAGGCTTATCAGAAGGAGAGATTAAATCTTACCAACCAGCTAAGGTCTTGGATTTGAAAATTAGTGATTATTTAGAGGAAGAGCCCTTGGACTCGGATATGGATTTTCAGCAGCTTCTCATCTTCGCTGCAAAAAAAGAACAGGGCGCTGTAGAGCTCTACTCAAATCTAGCAAAAAATGCTGAAAGCGAAGAGCTGAGGAAGTTTTTTGAGTTTTTGATCGAACAGGAGAAGTCTCATAAACTGAAGTTGGAAACAGAGTATGAAAAGCATGTGTTAGCAGAGGATTAGACTCAATTTAAAATTAATCTCGTTATCATACAGCAAATTTTTTGAGGAGAATCGAGATGGAGAAATGGGAATGCACTGCTTGTGGTTACATCTATGATCCAGAAATGGGAGACCCGGAAAGCGGGATAAATCCTGGAACTCCTTTTGAGGATTTGCCCGATGATTGGGTTTGTCCCCAGTGCGGTGTCGGAAAAGATTTTTTCCAAAAAATGGCTTGAGATTAGGTTGAACCCATTGGGCTAATATGAGAGTTATAATAGTAGGAAATGGATTAGGCGGGACCATTGCGGCCAAAACTCTTCGGGAGATGGACTCAAGTGTTGAAATTGATGTTTTTGCAGATGAGAAATATCATTATTACCCCCGTCCGAATTTGATCGAATTTATCGCGGGCAATTTACCCTTAGAGAAGATTTTCGCCTTTTCAGAGGAATGGTACAATCAGCAGAAGATTAAGGTCCACCTCCAGAAACCTGTAAAAAAGATTATGCCTGATTCACAAGAGATAGAAATTGAGGATGGCCGAAAAGAGAAATATGATGCCCTTCTCCTGACGACAGGTTCTTTTCCTTCCATTCCGCCCTTTAAAGGTATGGAAAAACGCGGAGTTTTTACTCTGAGAACACTGGCAGATGCCCTTGAGATTCTCGAATTTCTTAAAAATCACAAAAAAGTAACAGTCATTGGAGGAGGACTGTTAGGTTTAGAAATTGCACGAGCCATCAGCTCAAGGAGCGCAGAGGTTGTTGTTGTAGAATTTTTTGACCGATTACTCCCTCGTCAGGTAGATGAACAAGGTTCATCCATCTTGAAAGCCCAAATCGAAAAGATGGGCATGAATGTTCATCTTGGCTTGGCCACTGAAGAAATTTTTGGGCAAGATGAAGTGAAAGGTTTAAGGTTTAAGGGAGACAATGACTTGGAGGCCGACATAGCCATCGTTGCTGCAGGGATTAGGCCTGATATCAGGATTGCCAAGGAGGCTGGGCTTGAGACTGCTCGTGGCCTCGTTGTTGATGATTACCTCCAGTCAAGCCATTCAAAAATATTTGCTGCGGGAGATGTTTTGCAGCATAAGGGAAAAATCTACGGTATTATTCCAGCAAGCTTTGCTCAAGCTCAAGTTGCTGCTGCTAACATTATGGGTCAGAACAAAAAGTATGAGGGAACGATTCCTTGGAATACTCTAAAGGTTGCTGGCCTTTATGTGACATCTATAGGATTAATTAATCCTGAAAATGATACCCAAGAAGAAATCGGAGTTGAGAAAAGAGAAGAAGGAGTGTATAAAAAAATCATTATCGATAAAGGAATCATTGTGGGTGCTGTGTGGATAGGAACTAAAGAGGGCATAGATTCAATAAGCCGGGCAGTGACTCAGAGAAAAAATGTTGAGAAGTGGAGAGAGTCGATATTAGAAGATGATTTCGATTTTTCGCTCTTATGAAATTTAAGACTGTTATTGCCATTCTTGTTTCTTTTGCCTCTCTCTCTGCTGCTCAAGAGAAGCCCATAGGCTACCTGTCTTTTGAATACATTAATGGTCAGAAAGAAGGTGAAGCCCCTAAAGGAACCTTTGGGAATGCTCAGTTAGGGATTGTTTTTTCTGGGGAAATCACTGACAAATTCGATTATTTAGCAGAAGTAAGGTACAGAGAAAATGAAGTTAAGGTTGAACAGACTTGGGTAAGATTCAAATCCTCTGAAGCTTTTTCTCTCAGTGTAGGTCTTTATCTTGTGCCCTTTGGGAAATACAATCTCTTCAACCGGCCTCATCAAACGAATTTGATCAAACTTCCCCTTAGTGTGAAGGAAATGTATCCATCGAGTTGGAGAGATATAGGAGTAGTACTGGAGGGAAGGATGGGTTCTTTGTTTTATACTACTTACATGGGCAACGGACTAGGTGAGGGGGAGAACCTAAAGACAGGCCAGCAGTTTGAAGATAACAACGAAGATAAAGCAAAAGGAACGCGGCTGGGTTTATTCCTCAGCCAGCAGTTTGTGGTTGCTTTTTCTTATTATAAGGGGAAATATGATGACGACAACGCTAGAAACTTGACCCTTAAAGGAGCAGATTTAGAATGGGAATTAGAGGGTTTGCGAATTCTAGCCGAGTATTCTAAGGCAACGCTTGAAAATCCTGAGCCTTACTCTTCAGGCAAGGCTGAAGGTTATTTTATTCAAGTTTCTTTCAATATAGATAATCTAAGACCTGTAGTAAGCTACCAAAACCTCGAGTACAAGGATCCGTTTCATGGCCCAAACTTTATTAAGCCCTTCTACTCGGGATTAGGGATTTCAGAAGATAAGAACCGCTGGTCCTTTGGTTTTGTCTATTTCCCTTCTCAGACGCTTCTTTTTAAGTTTGAATATGACTATAATCGAGAAAGACTCGTAGAGCTGGAGAATAATACGATTTTAGCCCAAGTCGCTTTGAGCTTTTAGTCTTGTTTCAAGAATAGAGTTCTGATAAAATTCAGACTCATTCGAAGGTCCTCATTTAAAAAGCGAGATTTTTCAAAAGGACTTTTATGGCTAATTTACTCGTAATTGGAACTCAATGGGGAGACGAAGGAAAGGGTAAGATTATAGATCTTCTTACTCCTCCTTTTGATGTGGTTGCTCGTTATCAAGGAGGACACAATGCCGGACATACTGTATGTGTCAGGGGGAAAAAGGTCGTTCTTCATCTTATTCCCTCTGGTATCCTCCGTACTCACAAGCTGTGTGTAATCGGCAATGGAGTGGTCATAGACCCAAAGGCCTTTCTGGAGGAAATCAAAGAGCTAAAAAAATTCGGGGCAGTTATCGATGATAATCTTGTTGTAAGCAAAGGGGCTCATCTGATATTTCCGTATCATTCTTTAATGGAAAAGATCAGTGAAGAAAGAAGGGGAACTGGTAAGATTGGAACCACGCTTCGAGGAATCGGACCCTCTTATGAAGATAAAGCAGCTCGCCGCGGAATTAGAGCCGGGGATCTACTGGATCTATCTGTTTTGAAGGAAAAGATCGAGAAAAATATCGAGGAGAAGAATGTTTATCTTGATCTCTATCATCTCCCAAGACTTGATCCGGCTGATATTTTTGAGGAATACGCTGGCTACGCCTCTAAAATGAAAAAATACATCAATGATGTTTCTCTTCTTTTAGATGAAAAAATTAAACAGGGAAAATCTATTCTCTTTGAAGGGGCCCAGGGTGTTCTCCTGGATATCGATCATGGTACATTTCCTTATGTTACCTCTTCCAATTCAACTGCCGGAGGCGTTTGTACTGGCCTGGGCATCAGCCCTGAAAAAATTCATTCTGTTTTAGGAGTATCAAAAGCCTACACGACTCGTGTAGGAGGAGGTCCTTTTCCTACTGAAATAGCCGATGAGAGAGGAAGAATGCTCCTGGAGAGAGGAAATGAATTTGGAGCCACAACCGGCCGCCCCAGGCGGTGTGGTTGGTTTGATGCTGTGGCTGTATCTTACTCCTGCCGGTTGAATGGGATCCATAGGATTGCCTTGACTAAGATAGATGTTCTTGATGAGCTTGAAGAAATCCAAGTTTGTGTGGGATATAAATACAAAGGAGAATTGCTGCAGAGCTTTCCAACGGAAAGCTGGATATTGGAGAAAGTGATTCCCAGGTATAAAGAAATTAAAGGCTGGAGAACATCTACCAGAGGAATGACTGATTTTTCTGCTTTACCACAAGCTTTCAGGGATTATCTCAGTTTGATTGAGGACCTGCTTGAGGTTAAAGTTTCAATCATCTCAACAGGCACAGAAAGAAGAGATACCATATTGCGGGAGGCGGAGCTAAAAAAGATTCTGGATGTTAATGAAGTAAAAGCTCAAATTTAGAAAATCAAGAATCTCATAACACCAAGAATTGTGTATGAAAGAGCTGCTCTGCATCTGCTGTGCGCAGAGCAATAAGTACCTGAATAGGTTCGAATTCAAAAAGAGAGTGAGTATATAAAGAAAATGGAAGGAAAACTCATACAATGGGTGGAAATAGATAGTTCTGCCCTCATCCACAATATCCAACAGTTCCGTAATATGGTCGGTGATAATGTGCAACTTTTAGTAGTGGTGAAAGCCAATGCCTACGGTCATGGAATTCTCGGGATTTCGAGGACAGCTTTAAAGGCAAAAGTGGATTGGCTCGGAGTGAATTCTCTTGAGGAGGGTTTACTTCTTCGCCAGGAAGGAATTGATTGTCCTATAATAGTCTCCGGTTATGTGTCTTTAGTTGAGTTAGAAAAAGCTGTTGCCAATAATCTTCGTTTAACTGTCTATAATCTTGAGACGATTCCCATCTTGGCCAAAGTAAGCCGTCGTCTAAAAAAAAAGGTCTTTCTTCATCTAAAAGTTGAAACTGGAACTTATCGTCAGGGCATTGGAGAAGAAGAGATTCTCCCATTCATAAAAGAAATCCAGAAACTTCCTGATCTGGTCATTGAAGGCCTGACTTCTCATTTTGCCAATATAGAGGATACAACAGATCATAGTTATCCTCGTTCCCAGTTGGATAACTTTCAGAGAATAATCAAAAAATTAAGAAAGAACAGAATTGAGATTCCGATTAAACACATGTCCTGTTCTGCTTCGGCTATACTTTTTCCAGAGACCTATTTTGATATGGTACGAGTTGGAATTGGTGCATACGGATTATGGCCATCAAAGGAAACTTATCTTTCTTGTCTCCTTCAGAAACGCCAACCTCTTTCTTTAAAACCTGTGCTTTCTTGGAAGATGAGGATCGCTCAAATCAAGAAAGTTCCCAAGGGGGCATTCATTGGCTACGGCTGCACTTACAGAACAACTAGGGAAACAACTCTGGCTGTCCTCCCTGTAGGATACTACGATGGCTACAACCGCAGCTTATCCAACTCTTCCTATGTCCTTATCAATGGCAGCAGAGCACCTCTCCGAGGCAGGGTATGCATGAATTTCATCATGGTTGATATCACCGACATCTCTGGAGTAAGCGTTGAGGATGAAGTTGTTCTCCTCGGCAGGGATGGAGAGGAGGTTCTTTCAGCAGATTACTTGGCCAGCCTAGCCGGGTCCATAAACTATGAGATTGTGACGCGCATCAATCCCCTTATTCCTCGGATCATTATCTGAAAAACAAAGTAGCGGGGTCAGGTCTTGCATTATTACATTTTTTTACGGTGTTATTTTCCTATAACCAATCCTTCTGCACAGTAAAATATCATAATGCAAGACCTGACCCCCTCTTTCTTGATATGGATGTTTTCTTGACATAATCCCTTTCCGATGGTAAACCTATTACTGTTAAGAAAATCTTTTTTCAAGCTCTGGAGGTCATAAATGCCTGCTAAGAAAACCAAAAAGAAGACGACAAAAGCTAGACCAAAGAAAGCAGTTAAAACTGTAGCAAAGAAGAAGGTAACCACAAAGAAAAAAGTAGCTAGGAAGAAAAAAGCCCCCACTAAGGCAGCAAAAGCTCTGGCCTATGAATGCGGAATATGTGGCTATCGCATGATCGTGGATGAAGTTTGCGGCTGCGTTGAGGAACACGTATTTGTCTGCTGCAATAAAGTTATGAAAAAGAAGAGGGAAAAGAAGGCAGCATAGATCTTTTCCTCAAAAAGATAGTAATTTACTGTAAAAATCTAAGAAAGATTAAATTGAGGCTGTCCTTCTCATTAATCGATACCAGTCTTTCTTAAACATAAACAACTGAAAGGATATCTGTAGTTGTTCTTTTCCGATTAGTTTCTATAGAGGGGAAATAATAAAGAAAACATGGCCAAAAAAATCGTTCCCCAGAAATCCGGTGCCCTGACTTATGACAATTCAAAAGATTTTGAGATTTTTTCCTTAATATCCGAAAAGATCAGCCAACTTGCTGATCTAAAGGCAACCCTGAATGAAATTCTCAGAATCTTGAAACCTGTGACAGGATGTCATCATTTGGCCATCAGGATAATCGATTCTCAGGGAAATATTCCCTTTTATGCTCATCTAGGATTAGAGAGAGAATTTCTAGATTCAGAGCACTGGATTACCATAAATGATTGTTTATGTGGTTATGTTGCCAAGGGAAAAGTGGATAAGAAATTACCTTTTATCACTGATTATGGTTCTTTCTACACAAATTCGGTCTCTGAATTTTTAGGCCTACTGGAAAAGAAGCCTTTGCTAATCAGAGAAGTTCCTTTGAGGCGAACTTGCAGCGACATGTCTTATGAGTCAATTGCTTTGATTCCGATAAAATCAAAAGGAAAAATCACTGCTGAGCTTTATCTTTCTGATGAGAAGAGAGGACTTTTTCCCCTCCAAAAGGTACAGTTTTTGGAGAAGGCAAGCATCCAGATTGGGATCGCAATACAAAATTCCAGGCTTTATACTGAATTGTCAGAATCCCAAGGGAAACTGAAAGATTTATTCAATTCAGCCTCTTTTGGCATTCTGGAGTTGGATACAAAAGGGAGTTTCCTTCAGATAAATAGAAAAGGCGCCATCCTCCTGGGTTACTCTTCTCCAGAGAAGTTATTGGCACCCAATATCAAAATAACTGATCTCAACCTAGACAGGAAAGAATGGGATCAGTACATAGAAAACGTTGATACTCAAGGTGCTGTAAATGATTATCCTCTGACTGTTTGGGCTGGAGAGGAGAAGCAGTATCTGGAATTTTCTCTTGCTTCTGTTAAAGACTCCGCAGGGAATATCAAGGGTTACAGGGGGACTTTTCGGGACATAACGGATAGGTTCCGATTGGAAGAAGAACGGTTGAATAAAGCCAGAACAGAAGCCTTGAAAAACAGGTATTATCAGGAAACTCTGGCTCTGAAGGATGAAATAAAATCAGAATATCCTTTTGAAGAGATGATTGGGACAAGCGCGGCCATGCAAAAAGTAAAAAAGGCCATTCAGCAGGTTGCTCCCTTAGATACCACGGTCCTCATAAAAGGAGCAACAGGCACTGGTAAAGAATTGGTGGCCCGGTATATCCACGAACTCAGCGCTCGAAAGGATAGAATTTTAGTCAAAGTCAATTGTGCAGCTTTATCTGAAGGTTTAATCACCTCAGAACTTTTTGGTCATGAGAAAGGAGCTTTCACGGGAGCCCTACAGAGAAGAATGGGGCGATTTGAATATGCTGATAAAGCGACTATCTTTCTGGATGAAATAGGTGATTTACCTCTTGAAACTCAAGCTATGCTCCTTCGTGTCCTCCAAGACGGTGAATTTGAACGAGTTGGGAGCTCGAAGACCATCAAAGTGGATGTCAGAGTTATTGCCGCCACGAATCGCGATTTAGAGCTTCTGGTTAAGGAGAAAGAATTTCGGCAAGATTTATACTTTCGGTTGAATGTTTTTCCCATAGAGATTAGTCCTCTTCGAGAACGAAAGGAAGATATTCCTCTTCTGATTGCTTATTTTTTAGAAATCTATAGGAGGAAAGTCGGGAAAAAAATAGATAGCGTGGAAGATAAGACCATAGAGCTTTTCATGAACTATCCTTGGCCTGGCAATGTCAGGGAATTGGAAAACATAGTCGAGCATGGCTTGATCATTTCCCAGGATAAGACTCTCGAAGTTCCTGAGGCTTATTTTAAGCGATTTCCTGTTGAAAAAGGAGAAAGAAAACTTGTTTCATGGAAGGAATATGAAAGGCGATACATCACAGAAGTTCTTGAACACACAAAGGATTTAATTTACGGCCCTAAAGGTGCTGCCAAAATTTTAGGTTTAAAGCCTTCAACCCTGCAAAGTCGCATGAAAAAACTCGGCATAAGTAAGATCAGAGAGAGTTAGACTTTCCCTAAAAACCCCAAAGAGCATCGCCAACACCGATATTTCGGTGAACATAAGAAAATTATTTTTTTAAATTTTTTCATTTGCTTGTATCTTTTTTCTAATCAATGAGTTAGAATATTATAAAAATAATATTAATTTGGTATTAATATTGCATATTACAGAAAAGATGATAAATGATATTTCAGTATTGATTGCCGGAAAAGCTGGAGATGGAGTTCTCTTTACTGGTGATGTTTTAGCCAAGATGCTGAAAAGATCGGGCTGGGAAGTAGCAACTTACAGGGATTTTCCATCTAACATAAGGGGAGAACCAACGAATTACAGCATAAGAGCGGCACTTGATAGAATTTATGGAAGAGCAGATAAAGAAGATATCCTCATGGCCTTTGACTGTGAAGCAATCATAAAACATAACAAGAAAATGGCTCAAGGGGGAGTTGTTTTTTGCGATGGGGAAGATCTAGTCAGACTCGATTCGTTAATAAAATCAGGAGTAACTTATCATAAATTTCTTTTAAGGAAGCTGGCTAAGGAAAATTTTGGCGATGAAATCTTTAAAAACATGGTTGCCTTGGGAGCCTTAAGCTATATTCTTGCTCTGGATTTTTCAGTAGTAAAACAGATCATTTCCAAAACCTTCCTGGAGAAAAAGGGTGAGGAAGTTGTTCAGAAAAATATTAAAGCCATTAGCTTGGGCTTTAAAGAGGCAAAGAAAATCATCAAAGATGAGGAATGTCATGTGCTTCTGAAAAGAAGGGATGAAGACAGGCTTCTCATCTCAGGAGATGAGGCCATTGCTTTGGGAGCCCTAGCAGCGGGGTGTAGGTTTTTGGCTGCCTATCCCATCTGCCCTGCGACAGAGATATCGCAGTGGCTGGCTATCTATTTGCCTCGGTTCAATGGTCTGGTTGTCCAGACTGAGGATGAATTGAGTGCTATTAATATGGCTTTGGGTGCTTCGTATGCAGGAGTAAGAGCCATGACATCCACTTCTGGTCCAGGAGCCTCTTTGATGATGGAGGGTTTTAGTTTGGCAGGAATGGCAGAGATTCCCTTGGTGGTGGTTCATGTTCAAAGAGCTGGTCCAAGTACTGGGATGCCCACGAAGACTGGACAGGAGGATTTAAATCAATGGCTTTATGGCTCTCATGGAGAGTTTCCTCGAATAATTCTCTCTCCTGGGACTGTGGAAGAATGTTTCGAGTTCACCACAGATGCTTTTAACCTGGCCGAAAAATACCAATGTCCGGTGATCCTTCTTACTGAGCAGGATTATGGGCAGAACCTGCGCACGGTGAAAAAATTCAATCTATCAAAGGCAAAGATTGATAGAGGAAAACTTCTATCCCAGAAAGAGCTTTTCCAGATAAAGGACTTCAAAAGGTATGAATTTACTCCAGACGGGATTTCTCCAAGGGCTATTCCTTCTATGAGAAATGGGATTC
>Ga0114921_10000217_pt1 | contig 23787 bp, 21 predicted proteins | sample BentaG_FD_87016 | JGI IMG/M metagenome (GOLD analysis project Ga0114921, IMG submission 87016) | Deep subsurface microbial communities from South Atlantic Ocean to uncover new lineages of life (NeLLi) - Benguela_00093 metaG | ecosystem: Environmental > Aquatic > Marine > Oceanic > Sediment ... | reverse complement strand
ATAGATATTTTTTGCTTAACCTAGTTTTTTTTAAAAGACTATATTTGAATCGAGCTTCACTCTCTTGATTTAAACTTTGACAATCTTCACAATAATAGTTAAACTTTTTATGTTTTTCACAAGATTTTTTTGCCATATAATAAAATCATCAGTTTTCTTTTTTTACTTAAGATTAAAAAGATAAATTTTTTTTTAGATAGTATAATGCTTTAATATAAAAGATAATCACTAATATTAAGGATTTTCTTTTTAGAAATTAAGGTGCTCACTAATGGTTAATAAGAAAAAAATTCGAAATGAATTTGATAAAATCTTCGAGAGTGGTAATGAAAATGCAATTAAAATGATGTTGGATAAGTTTCCCTGGTTATATGATGAAGTTTCAAACGAAATGGAGGGTTCAATAGGGGAACAACAGCAAATAATCGCAGCTTTAGGCGTAATGGAGGATGAACTAAGGGGTCCAGTTCCTTTAGATGAAATTGTTTTTAGCTTACAGATAGATTTTAATATTAAGAAAACGGAAGAAGAGGTACATAATATTTTAAAGAGCACTGAAGAACTAAATTTAGCTAGGAAAGACTCAAACGGTTGGTCTTTAACTGTGGAGGGAGAAAAAGTATGCGACAATTATTTGAATAAAACTCTTGGAAAGATTGAGCTTAAATAAAAAATTCTCTCCATTATGTTGGTACATAATAATGATTGCTCATTTCTAAAACGAAAATTAATAATATCATTCAACCATAATATTTAATTTCCAAAATTTAGTCTTTTAATATAAAAATTTAATTTTCTCTAATTTGGTGGAAAGATGAACGAATGGGAAAAAAATAATGATAACCCGGATCCAACAAAAGAGGCATTTTTTTCTAATATGGGGGACATGGAAGAAGAGATTGCTTCTGAAGCTATTGAGCTAGTTCGACATGCCTTATCACTTGTAGAGGCTCAATATTACGACGATGCTATTGAGATTTTCCGTCAAGCAATTGGTTTGTATGCTCAAATTAATAAACTAGAAGAAATTAAAGCTTTAAATAGTAAAATTGATGAAATCTATTTATTAAAAGAAAAATCATTTAGAGAGCGCGAACTGGAAGCAGCTAGCGAAATTGAGGTTGCTCGTGACGATGAATTATTACGCCCAAATGCCGAAAATTCTTACAAAGACGCAGATTCACTTATAGTGAAGGCTATAGAACTTGTAAATGAAAAACAATTTAATGCGGCTCTTGATACGTATGATGATGCAATAAATATTTTAAAAAACTTAGGAAAAAACTCTGAAATAGAGAAAACAAACGAGTTAATTGAAGATTGTTATAACAGAAAAGCTGATTTCTTACGAAAACAAAAGAGCTTAGCTGCTGGGGGGGAGCCTTCAACACAACAAGCACCTGAGGGTGAATTATCAGAATTAGAATTAAAAGCACAAAAAATACGAGCTTACGAAGAAGCTAAGAGGAAAGAAAATGAGGTATCTAATCAAGCTTATGACTTAATAGGAAGAGCTACAGAATTAAAAAGTTTACGCCAGTATGATGAATCTTTAAAATTATTTGAAGAAAGCGTTTCTTTATTTGAGGAAATCAATTGGACTAATGAAGTAAAGAAAATAAAAAGTATGATCGGACAAGTGGAGGGAGAAAAAGAAAGATTTCAATTTGAATTTCAGCAAATCAAGGAGAGAGAACAGCAGGAACTTGAAAAAAGGAAGCAACAAGAAGCTCAACTAATAGAACGTGCCAATATTGAAGAACAGGTAAAGCAACAAACACAAGCCGAAAAATTAAGAAAACAGGTTGAGAAAAAACAGGAGGATACAAACATCCAAAATGAGATTTCTGAGATGGTAAATCGTGTTGAAAAGTTAGCAAGAGAATATGAAATAAGCATGAAAAAGGCGGTTAAGAAAGGAACACTAGTTGAAGAGTGTATCTATCCTATGGTATAAAGATTTATGAGCAGATAAAACAGAAAGTAAAGAAAATAGGATGGAAAGACCAAGTTGTTATCTATGATAATCAAATTAGGCATTATACCGCCCTATTAGAAAAAGATACAAAATTACGGGTAATTGAGAGTAAAAAACTTCAAAAACAAAAAGAATATGATAAATCTTTAAAAATAAAAGAAGATACGCCAGTTGTTGATGTGCCAACAGAACAATTAACACAACTTCAAGATCAAAGAAAAAGAGAAGGTGAGATTAAAAAATTTAAAGAAAATATTGAGAAAACAGTGAAAGCAGCAGAAATATTGGCTCGAGAGTACGACTCTACTTTTAAAAAAGCTGTTAAAGCAGGAAATTTAAATTTTGATTCCAAATACCCTGATATAATAAAAATTTATACTGAGGCAAGAGACAGCGTACTAACGAAAGGGTGGAAAGAGGAAGCTATTATTTATTCAACCCATATCAGAAAATACACTGAATTATTCGATAAAGAAAAGAGAATTAGAGAACTTGAAGGTAAGAAAGGCGAAGAAAAAAGAAGATATGAAGATTTCCAAAAGGTTCAAAGAGATGGTTTTGATGCTGAAAAATTGAAACAGGTAGAAGCTCAAAAAATGAAGGAATACGATGAAATGAAATTTCAAGAAGAAATTAGTAATCTCGTGAATAAAGCTGAGAAAATGGTAAGAAACTACGATGTAGCACTTAAAAAATCACTGAAGGAAGGGAAACTAATAGAAGAATCACCTTATCTTGAAGTAATCGAAATATATTCAAACGTGAGAAAGAAAATATTAGAAAAAGGTTGGACAGAACAAGGACTTATATACACAAACCAAATAAAGATTTATCAAGAAAAATTAGAGAAAGACAAAAGATTGAGGGAAATTGAGCATAAAAAAGCGCAAAAACAAGAAGATTATGAAAAAGCGCGAAAAATGTTGAAAAAGGAGGAAACTGTTGGTCTCGATGTTGATAAACTCAAAAAACTCGAAGAGTCTACCAGGCAAGAATTAGAAGAAGAGACTTTTGAGAGAGAAATAGATGAAATAGTGGATAATGCCGAAAAAAAGGCTCGTGAATATGAGTTGGCGATCAAGAAAGGACAATTCGAAAAAAATTGCCCATATTTGGAAATTGCTGAAATCTACAAGAAAATTAGAGAAAAAGTGCATGCTCGAGGATGGAAGGATGAATCTGAAATATATGGTAACCAAATAAAACTTTACCAAGATAAATATGAAAAAGATAAGCGTTTGCGTGAGCTGGAAGCTAAAAAAATACAGAAACATATGGAATTTGAAGAAGCCTTAAAAACGACAAAAGAAACGAAACCACTAAGGTATCAAGAAATAGAAGCTCTCAGTAGTAAAGACAGAGAAACTGAAGATATAACGAAGCAAGCAATGAATTTGATAGATGAAGCTGAAAGTAGCGTTCGGAGTTATGAACTGAGCCTAAAAAAGGACATTTTAACATATAAAAGCCCATATGAACAAGTAATTTTGAATTATGATAACGCACGAAAATTATTTCAGAAGATAGGATGGAAAGAAGAAGCGCTTAAATTAAAGGGCACAATAAATTATTATAAAGATAAAAAAATAAACGACGATAACCTCCGAGAGTTTGAACAACAAAAACTAGAGAGTTCTAAACAAAAAATTAAGTTTAAACCAAGAGAAAAAGTTTTTGAGCACGAAAAAAGAATCATTGATTTTGAAAAGTTAAAGGAAGCAAAATCTAAAGAATCTGAAGAAGTTTTAAAGAACATAAATCGTGCCGAAAGATTAGCTCAGGAATATGAAGTAAAAAAGAAAGAGGGCATTCTGGATTCCGAGTCTCCGTTCGAAGAAATAATTAACATCTATAAAAAAGCAAAAACTGATTTCAAACAAATCGGTTGGACTGAAGAAGCAAACCAATTAGAAAATGCTTTGAACTATTACCAAGAGAAATCTAATGCTGACAAAAGACTAAGAACTTTAGAGAAACAAAAAATCACAAAACAAGAAGTGCAAATAGGGAAGCAAAAAAAACAAGTAAAATTAGCAAAGGAAGCAGAAGAAAAATTGCTAAGATTGAAAACTCAAGCTCTTGAAGCTAAAAGGGTAAGCGCTATGGAATACGAATCTAAGAAAGACCAGGCATTTCATTTCATGGATCTCGCTAAAAGAGAATTAAAACAAAACAATTTTGAGGAAGCTATGAGTTACTACAAAGAAAGCGAGAGAATATTTGATGAGATAAACTGGCCAGAAGGAATTAGAATGATAAAAGAATCGATATATGTCATTAAACTTAAAAAGGAAAGAATTGAGCGTGAAGTAAAGCTAGTTGAAGCGAAAAAGCTAGAAAAATTAAAACTTGAGGCTCAGATTCAAGAGAAGATTAGTAAAGCTAAAGATTTGCATGATTTGCAGCAAGAACATAGAAGAAAAGAATTACTTGAAAGTCAAGAGAAAAAAGAGAGGGAGAGAGAAATTTCAGAAAAAGCTTTACGGTTCTTGGAAGAAGGAACTAAGCTAAAAAATAAAAAGAATTTCGAAGAAGCTTATGATAAATATATAATGGGACGAGACATGTTCAAAAAGATTGAATGGGAGCATGAAGTTAGCAGGATTAATAACGACCTTTTGATTATACTCAAAAAAGAAATGAAACAAACAGAAAAACTAAAAGCTTACCAGCAGAAGAAGGTAGAAGAGAAACAAGAGTTAGAGGAGTTGTTAAAAGATGCAGATGAAAAACAAAAAGAACTTGAAAGCATAAGGAAAGTGGAAAAACGTAAGCAACGTGAAAAATTAATTAAAGAAGAACTAGATAGCGCTATTGATCTAATTAAAGAGCTTAAATATAATGAAGCAATATTCGCTTTAAGAAAAATAAATAAGAAAATAGAAAACACTGATTTTGATAAATTGAATAAAGAAATAACAAAGCAAATTGAGGGGGTAGAAAAAGCTAGTCAGGTTCCAATTGTTACGAATATTGATCTCGATAAAGACGAGAACTTTGATAAATTCAAGCTAGCTTATCAAGCGTTAGATAAAGCTCAGATATCTCTCTCAAACAATGCCTTTATGAGAGCAATAACAGAATTAAACGAAGTTTTGTATAACCTGAAGGAAACTAAAATTGGAATTAGATTTATCTCAGCAATTGAAAATAAAATAAATTCTTACAAAAAAGAATTAGACATTAAAAAAATCCCAGAACAGAAAAAAAAAGTTCCAAAGATCGAAACAGACGATATTAGAGCAAAAATTTCTGCTAGACGCGCTGAAAGGCGAAAAAAAATTAAAGAGATAATGGAAAGATAACTACTTTTTATTTTTTCCTTTAGAATTAAAAAAAGAAAAAATTAGAATAAAAAATTAAATAATTTCTTGTATTTGATTTTCAATAAAATTTGGGCTAAGGTTTCGCTTTACACTCTCCTCTATAAGATATTCGGTTCGAATTAAATCCCTAATTCCGACTCGGATAGCTTCACTTCGATTGGGAAACTTACCCTCCACCACCAGAATCTCTAAAACCTTTAAATACGATTCTGGTAAATTAACTGAAATTAACTTTATTTTAATCACCAATTTTATGAGGTTCTGAGAAAAACTCTAAGTTTTTCTATACAATTATATATACCGAGGTGATATTTAAGTATTTAGTGGAAATTGACCCCAAGCAATCCGACAAAATAAATTCAGAAAAGATTCAACGAATTATAGATTGTTTGGGATTTTTGTCTGCTCAGTTTTAGAATAAAGATTCAAGTTTTCAAGATCAAAAAGTTTTTATATACCTTAAAGTATATATATTACACCTTATATGTAACACCTAATAATTATAATAATTACTAAAAAAGAAGTGATTAAGTTTGGCTGATATAGAAGCTCAATTAAAAAACCACCTAGAAACTGGAGCCGATTGGGAGAAGATGGAAACTCCAGTACCTGGCGTAAGTGTAGTTAAAGTTCCTGCTACTAAAACTCGCCCCGCTTTATTATTCTTGGAAGTAAATCCTTTAAAAGAGGATGGTAAACCGATGAAAAGAAAAGGACTATTTGTTGGTTCCAAGGAGATGTTGATTAAATTTAGTGAGACCTTAAGTGATGATAAAGTGTTTCAATTAATAGGGGAAGTAGAAAGAGTTAATCCTGAAGTTCTGTCAAATGGAGCAACGAAAAAATTAGAAATGTAATTTCATTATTTTTTTTTTTATTTCTTTAATTTTATTTTAAATTCATTTTCGAAGCAATTTTAAATTTGGAATACTTTATTTTTTTAAATATTCACACTATTTAGTTAAAATTCTTAAAAAAAATTTGAAGTGATTTCATGGGAAAAGAATTTGATGGAAAACATTGTATTCAATGTGGTGGACAGACCTTTAGATTAGTTAACGACGACTGGATGTCGAGGACATTTCGGTTTGTTGAGCATGGACAATTAAAGATGTGTGATGGTTGTGGAGCTAAATACTTGATTTGTGGACAGTGTGGATCGCTTTTTACGAGGGTCCATCCTGCTTTAGAAGCATGGGAAGTTAATCAAAAATGCAGCGTTTGTGGTTATGAAGATCCTGAGGTCAAAGCTTGGGATGGAGTCTCAGCGCGTTAAAACTTTAACCTCTTTCATTTTAATTTTATATTTTAAGGCATGTAAAAAACAATTATTTACTAATCAACAAAATATAAATTTTTGAAAAGTAATTTATAACTTATTGTAAGATATTATGTATTTCCAGTTGATTTGATATGAAAAATATTAGAATAGAAAATGCAACACCGGATCAAATTGAATCATTAGAAAAATTGATGAAATTATTAATCTCGCGGTATGGGGGCGAATTTGACAATAAACGGTTTGACTGGGGAATTTCCAGGCGATTATACGATCCATTACAGCGCCATGGGATTCTAATTGCGATTGATGAAGATAAAGATAATGAAGTAGTTGGGATGATTATTGCAGAACTAAGAATCGATCCATTTGGCGCATCCGAAGGTTATATTAAGCAAGTATATCTTATGGAAGAATACAGAGGACATGGTACTGGTGAATTGCTCGTTAAAAAAGCAGTCGAACATTTGCAGAAAATTAAAGTAGAACGAATAAAAGTAAATATTAAAGAAAATGCAAGAGAAGCCGCAAGTCTTTACGAAAAAATGCATTTCAAGAAGGTGTACGAGGTTTTAGAGCTAGATATATCTAACGAAAATCTTGAAGATTCCACATAGAAGGGAAGGATTATTGGGATTAAAGAAGAAAAACCGTGGGTTGAAAAATATAGGCCGAATTCTTTTGAAGAAGTGGTAAGTCAGAGTATAGCTATTAATAACTTAAAAGTGTTTGCTCAAAGCTCTGATATGCCTCACATGATTTTCGCGGGTCCAGCAGGCACTGGCAAGACGAGCACCGCCCTAATTATCGCAAAAACCGCAATTAAAAAACAAAATTATTATGCTAATGTTTTAGAACTAAACGCTTCGGACACAGTAAGGATGGATTTTGTTAGAAGTGTGATTAAAAATTTTGTTAACCAAAATTTAATGCTTGACGACAGTACGTTAAAGTTTGTTATTTTAGATGAAGCAGACAATATACCCAATCAAGTCCAACAGGCATTAAGAAGAATCATTGAAAAAACTTCTAGTAATGTGAAATTTATTCTATTATGTAATTATATTAATAAAATAATCGATCCAATTGTTTCTAGATGTGCTGTATTTAGATTTACGAATCTAACTAAAAAAAGAATAGTAGAGCGATTAAAGTTTATAGTAAACAAAGAAAAATTACAAATTCCTCAATCTCGCGAAAATAAATTGTATGATACTCTATTTTTTATCTCAGGTGGAGACTTACGAAAAGCTATTAATACTTTACAAATGTCAGTTTCACTCGAATTGATAGACAAATTAGATGCGAACGAAATTTTAAAAATTTCAGGATTTTTGGAAGAAAAAACATTAGAAAGGTTAATAGATGCAATCACCGTTAAAAATTTTGACGAAGTGAAAAATATTTTTGACACAATTGAGAACCTAGATTCCAGAAATTTTATAAGACAGATATTAAAACGGGTTGCGGATCTTAATATTCAATTTAATGATTATAATAATCTTATAGCGTTCGTTGGGGATATAGATTATAGAATTAGTCAAGGAGCAGACGAGAAAATTCAATTAATAGCTTTAATTGGTCAGTTGATTAGATATACTAGTATCTAAAATGAATTAATAAATATAAGGAGGAAATGTGCTTGCTTTCAGAAATTCCTATATGGCGTATAAAATATATGCCTAAAACTTTAAATGAAGTTTGTGGAAGAGAATCAATTAAAGATAGATTAAGCGTAGCAATTGATCAGAGAAATTTCCCACATTTTTTATTTGTTGGAGAGGAGGGGATCGGCAAAACTACAATTGCAAATCTGTTTTCAAAGGAATTTTTAGGAAGTTTTTACGATGCGAATTCAAAATTAGTATATTCAAAAGTGCCTTTAACTGATGTGGAAAGGAAACAAGCGCGTTCTGAAGCATACGTTTCAACGAGTAAATTAGGGAGTTTAGCGGGAAGGAAAATAACAACGCCAGCTTTTCTTCAAGTTAGGATTAAACCGTTTGTACAATTGAAAGTATTAGGAGATGCTCCTTTTAAAATTCTTATTGTAAAAAATTTCGATTCTCTAGGTTCAAATCAGCAAGCATTTCGGAGATTAATGGAAATTTATGGTACAAACTGTAGAATGATATTAATAACAACTAAAGTGTCACGAATTATAGATCCAATAATGAGTAGATGTCAGATTTTTCTAATTTCACCAGTTGATTTTAGCTCGTTTAAAGAATTGATACAAAACATAGCTCAAGAGGAATCTCTAAGAATCGAACAAAATGTAATCGAAATTCTCTATAAAATCTCAAAAGGTAAAATCTCGCGCGCTATAGACTTACTTCAACTTTGCTCAGTTAGTGGAGATGTGATCGATTCAGATAAGTTGTATGAAAACTCAATTAATCCTAAAAACAACATGGTTAGAGCACTCTTATTAATGTGTTTTAAAGGCAACTTTCCTAAAGCGAGAGAGTTATCTAGGAAAATTCAAACAAGTTATAAAATTACTTCACAAGATATGTTTCAAATTATGCTAACTGAGATAGAAAAAATTCCGATTAGTAAATATTCTAGAACTGAGATAATTAATCTGATAGCAGAAGCGGATTTCAGAGCAATTGATGGGAGAGATACTGATATCCAGATTTCAAATTTGATAGCCAAAATATGTAGTTTTTCAGAGTTTCTGTAGGTGGTTTATTTGACGATAAAATCTTATGAAAAAATTCCATGGGTAGAAAAATATCGCCCTAAATCAACTAAGGATATGGCTTTGCCTACTGCTAAAGATAGAAGGCAAAAGGTTAACATAATCGAAGAATTAAGACATTTTATATTAAATTTCTTTAAAGAAAAAAGAAAAATTAACGAAGCAAACAAAACAATTAGGGCATTCAATCGAACTCACGAAGAGAAACAACACAAAGAAGAACTAAAACTAGCTCCTGAGAAAGCAGCAGTGCTACTTGAAGGACCTCCAGGAGTAGGAAAAACTACAATTGCTTATGCTTTAGCAAACGACCTTAATATGGAAATTGTAGAAACTAATGCTTCCGATACCCGCACAAAAGCAGCTTTAGAATCAAAACTAAGGGAAACAACAAAATCACGAGGTATTATGGATTTTGTAGTTGAAAGCAAGAAGAAATTGATATTAATCGATGAATTAGATCGAATTTATGGGGTTACGGATAGAGGTGCGGTTCCAACAATTATTAAGCTTATTGAAAATACGCAATTTCCTATTATAATGTGCTCTAATGAGTATAAACAGAATCTTCAATCGCTATACAATAAAATCAGAAAATTTGAAGTAGATTCCTTGACAAATGATGAAATGCTGAAAATTGCTAAAAAAGTAGTATCTAAAGAAAAGATATCCAATTTAAGTATAAAAGACTTAAATTTAATTATTAATAAAAATAACGGGGATTTGCGGGGAGTAATTAACGATTTGCAGGGTATTAGTCAAGGTTCTTCAGACAAAGACAGTAGAGAATTAATTTTAAAGTTAAATAGAGACAGTACCGAGGAAATTTTTACTTTGGTTAGAGATTTGTTTCAAAAAGCCAATACTCTAAGAGAAGTACGAGATTTAACTAATAAATCTGATGTAAATTATAATTTCTTATACAAATGGATTAACGAGAATCTTACTTCATTTATTAGACTTAATAGAGAAATCGCTAATGCCTATGAAAACCTTTCGTTAGCTGACGAGATTTTTGGCAGAATTCGTAAAAACCAATATTGGTCCTTACTACCTTATTTCTACGATCTCTTTGCCGGTGGTGTTGTTCTATCTAGAAAAAATAGGTCACCAGATGAAAGCTATCGTAGAATTGTATTTCCAAGGTATACATCTTCAGGATTTTTTTCAATGTCTGTGAATGAAAAATCAATAGTAGAGAAAATTCAGAAGAAGTATAATATTTCTGACATTGAAATTATCCAGGATTTCATCCCATTTCTAAAAGTTTTATGTAATTCTTCAAGAAAACAGTTAGGTAATATAAGTAATTGGTTCGAATTAGACGCTAAAGAAAAAAAAATGTTGAAGTAAAAATTGAACAAAAACTTGATCAAGTTTGAGTAGATAAATACATTAACTAAATGTGGTTTCTAAGACAATCTCTTGATGTAACTTTTACAATCAAGTAGATCTTCAAAATATATCGTTATTTTAGATAAGTCTAAACAATTTTAATCTGATTTCAAATATGGTGCCCAGGAATAGAAGAATAATTATTTGGTTAATATTAAATAAATGAGTAAATTTCAACTCGTAACTATAATTAAAAATGGAATTTAAACATAAAATGACAGATTTAACGCAAGAGCACATAGGAGAAGAAAGAGAAACAGTTATGTCTAAATCTTCTCGAGTTGTGTTACAAATTAGTGGAGCGGCCCTTTTTGGTGCCCTTTCTTTAGTTGTTTCAGCATTCACAACAAGGATTGTCCCAAGGATTCCTGGATGGGAGATAGCTATAATTGATCCAGTATCAATAATATGGGTAATGTGTTTTCTCATATTTGGAGCAAAATCGGGAATGCTATGCTGTGTTATTGGGACATTTGGTTTAATGATATTTGATACGTCTTTCCCAATAGTTGGGCCTTTAATGAAATTTTCGGCGACCTTTTCTCTTATAATAGTTCCCATATTGTTATTAAAATTATTCAAGTATGAGGAAGGAGTTAAGAAAAGCCAAAAAATTAAAAACCCACGAAATTTTGTTGTTTACGGCATACTTGGAATATTACTCAGAATTGGAGTTATGATGATAGCAAACTATTTACTATTTGTAACTGTATTAGCACATGTTTTTCCATTCGTGGATTTGAGTTTTTTAGGACTCCCAGGTGTAACAGGTTGGACTGCGATTATTATAGTAGTGATTTTTATTAATGCTGAAACAAGTTTGTGGGATTTAATAATACCTTATGTGATAGTATTTGGGGCAAAAATTGACCAAAAATTCTCAATTTGGTAATTTTCTTTTTAGATTTCTTTCCCATTTTTTTTTTTTTTGTTTTTTTATCTAAATTTCATAATCAGATTTAAGTTTAAGATTAAATTATCTTTCTAACAATGTGGTGATGATAATTCAAAAGAATTTTAAACATATATTTTTTAAAATCGAAAATAACGTGGGAAGAATTACTTTAAATCGCCCAAAACGATTAAATGCTTTAAATTATCCACTACTATTGGAAATAATTACGGTTTTAGAATCAAATTCTAAGAATAAGCTAATCCGCGCTTTTGTTTTTGAAGGTAATGATCAATCTTTCAGTTCGGGTGATGATTTAAAGAGCATGGGGCCCGAAGGAGTAAAATTTAAACCACTGGAAGATGGTTCCAAACTTCCACATCATAAAGTCATTCGTTTAATAAGAGAAATTCAAAAACCGTTTATTGCTCTATTACAAGGATATTGCTTAGGCGCGGGATTCGAACTAGCTCTTGCATGTGATTTTCGTATCGCCGCCGATAATCTTAAGATGGGAGATCAACGCGTTAATCGGGCTCATTGTGTGATGAGTGGAGCAAGTTGGCTTCTTCCTAGAATGGTAGGATTTGCGCGAGCAACGGATATAATTTTGACAGGCCGTTTACTTGAAGCTAAAGAAGCACTATCTATAGGTATGGTAAACAAAGTCTACGCATTATCAGAATTTAGCTCTAAATCAGAAGAATTTATTCAATCAATAGCAAATTTACCCACAAAATGTTTGGGATATGATAAGAATATGTTAAATTTTTCTCAAAAAAATGAATTATTCCCTTCTCTTACTCACGAGTTTAAATTATATTGCAAGAACATTGCATCTTATGATTTCGGGGAAGGTATGAAGTCCTTTAAACAAAAAAGGGAACCTAAATTTAAAGGAAAATGATTAAATAAATTTTTACATTACCAGTATTATCAATATTAAGTACTACTAATTAAAGCGGGTTTAATATGCTCTCAGAAGAAATAAAAGACTTTTTGTTAGAAAAATCAGTAAATAGATTTTTAAAGTACGTTCAAGTATGGACCACCTCTGACGATCTTTCCCAATCAACTCCATCAACAGAAAACCAATTTGAATTAGGAAAGATCTTAGCCACTGAACTAAAGAAATTAAATCTAGATAATGTGATACACGATGATCATGGTTATGTTTACGCGGATTTACCTGCAAGTAGTGGGTTAGAGAATGTTAAAAGGATCGGTTTAATAGCTCACATTGATACTTCACAAGCAGTAAGCGGAAAAAATGTTAAACCTGTTATTCACAAAAATTACGATGGGGAGACAATAGGATATGCTAGCAATAAAAATATTACACTTACTACTGAAGATTCACCAATATTGAAAGAATATATTGGATTAGATATTATTACTTCAGAAGGTGATACATTACTAGGTGCCGATGACAAAGCTGGTGTTGCAGAAATCATGACAGCGTGTGCTGCATGGCAAAAATATTCAGAGTTAAAACATGGACCTATTACTATATGCTTTACTCCCGATGAAGAAGTAGGAAAGGGAACTCTTAATATTAACAAAAAAAGGTTACCCGAAATTTGTTATACCATGGACGGTTCAGAAATGGGTGAATTAGAGTTTGAATGTTTTGATGCGTGGAAGACGATGATTACCTTCACAGGACTTAGCGTGCATCCAGGTTACGCGAAAAATCTTTTAATTAATGCCGCCCATATTGCAAGTCGTTTCCTTAGCGAAATACCTGAACAGGAGTCCCCAGAGAACACTGAAGATCGAGAAGGCTTTTATTTCGTAACAGGATTTAAAGGAGAAGCTGAAGAAGCTAAAGTAGGATTATTAATCAGAGATTACATAGAAGATAATAATGAGAGAAGAATGAACTTTCTTCAGAAATTAAAAGAACTTTATGAATTACGATATTCAGGATTAAAAATAGATCTTCAATTTGAACACCAATATAGCAACATGCTTCGCTTTATTGAAAAAGACAAATTTGTTGTAGATCTGGCAGCAAAGGCTATAGAAATGGCAGGCTTAGAAGTAAAATTTCATTCTATTAGGGGTGGAACTGATGGTTCCAGATTAAGCGAGATTGGGATACCAACACCGAATATTTTTTCGGGAGGATCATTATTCCATTCTAGAAAGGAACATATTCCTACATTGGCATTGCAAAAAGCTTCAGAAGTTCTAATACATCTAGCAAAATTATGGATTTCTGCTTAAATTTTAGAAATGAATCATAATAGAAAAGAATTCAATTCTTTTTTAATATTTTAGAAAAATCTGTGACCCAAAATATAACAATGCATACAGCTAGCAAGATCGAAATATAGATGAATGCCCACGTAAAATTAAAAACAGTGTATATAATACCGAACACTAAAGCCTCTAGCATACTAATGAACCCTACCGATAAATAATAATATCCGTAAGCTCTCCCTCTTTTTTTTTCCCCCGCCAAATCAGCTATATATGCTCTTGAGATAGGATCTACAGAAGCTAGATAAAAACCATGCATAATATAAATAACAATTATGAGAACCACAGAAAACCACGAAACTTCAATAGGGAATGCAAGAAATACACAAGAGACCAATAGAACTGATAATCCAATAATGATTATTGGTTTTCGTCCAAATTTGTCAGAAAGGACTCCATTAATAGGGGAGAAGATTGTATATGTTAAATTTAAGATTAGGTAAAAAACAGGGATTAGATAGTTTAAATTGATAGGCGTATAGTCAGCAGCTCTTAGTATTAAGAACACTACATCTAGACTAGCAAATTCAATAACTCCAAGTATTACTATTAATTTTATAAAATTCTTACTAATTTTCTCTACTTTATCTTTCTGAATTTTTTTTTCTAGTTTTTTATCCAATTCTTCAGGAGAAACATCTTTAACTGGAATTAGAAGTGCAACAGCTATAAGGCCCGGTATTATAGAGAAAAATATAATTTGTGAATAACTCCACGCCAATAATAGCAAAATAAAAGCGATTAGAGAACCAAAAACAGCCCCTAATGTATCCATGGCTCGATGTAATCCAAACGCCTTTCCTTTTTTTTCAGCATAATAAGAAATTAGAGTATCTCTTGAGGACGTTCTTAATCCTTTACCTATACGATCGGTAATTTTTAATCCGAAAGCCATTTGCCATGAAGGGCTAAAGCCAATTAAAGGTTTTGAAAGGTTCGATAACGAATATCCTGCTACGATGAACGGTTTTCTCTTGTTTATTTTATCACTCATCCAACCCGTAATACCTTTTAAAAGATTGGCAATTGCATTAGTTATTCCTGAGATTAGCCCTAATATAAGTGGATTTCCTCCAATTGAAATAATAAACAAAGAAAATATGCTTTGGATACTCTCACTTGACATGTCTGTAAAAAGAGAGACAAGCCCCATTAAAAAAACAGGAATAGAAACTCCAAAAATTAATCGCCGTCTTTTGATAGTTTTAGTATTTGGTTGGTTGTCTGGTGTCATAATGATTCACAATCTGATAATACTTCAACAATGATTATATTGTGTTTTCTAGTAATTACTAATGCTTAATTAAGAATTTGAAATTGAAATTTTATTGAAAAAATAGAAATTTTTTTGGATGCGACTATATAGATACGAATAAGTGAAGTGCCGCACCTATACCAAGGGCGTTAGAGACTACGGCCGCAAAGAAAAGTTCGATGATAACGAAAGAGCTTAAAATAACGGTGCTAAAGCGTTGAGTTTTCTCATAAATTAAGGTATTTTGAATTATCGCATACAAGAATATTAGATACATAAAGATGACGGAAGGAAAGAAAGACCATGACCAAGTTAATATTATTAAATTGATTTGTATGTATGTTGCGATTAAAATTATCAAAATGGATTTTTTCCGTTCTCCGTTAATGAAATTTAACTGGGGGTATATGACTTTTCTATATAAAAGTTCTAGAGAGAAATATACAGGGAATGATACAACTGCGGCTAATAAAGTATCGAAGAAATTAGATGGCCACATGAACGCAAAAGGATAAAAAAAACTAAAAATTAGATAAATAGCAATAAAATAAGCATTGCAAATTAAAGAGTAAAATATGTATTTCTGTTGAATTTCAGATTTAATTAATGCTTTAATCTGTTTTAAATCAAATTTAACCTTTTCCTCCTTTAATTTACGTAGATAGATAATAATTTTAACAGTAAAGTAAATTGCAGTAATATTGAGAGAAGCAAAAAAAATACCTATAAGACCTAAACCTCTTTCAAATATCTCCCAATTAAGCAAGAAGAGGGTTGTATAAACTATTATTTGTAAAATTTTTCTTATTCTAACTGCTCGATCCTTAACTTTTGAGAGTATTCCCGTTATTTTAGGCATAGGTTTCTCTAAAACCTCCTTTTTGTACGGGAAAAATTTAGAAGTATAGATTGTCAGTGATAAAACGATTAGTATTAGTAATATCAGAGTTATAAAAATTATAGCGTAATTTACTAGGAATGTAATATTTATTGGTCCGTTTGTAGTTACAGAGTTGAAAAAATAATCCTCAAACCATTTTATTGATTCTATTATAACAGTATTTGAAAATAATTGGTGACCTCCCCCAAATAAAGGTTCTGTTATAGAAATTACGTCGCAACCAGTTAAGTTTTGAGCTACTAAAGCTTGATCTTCAAAAGAAAGTACTTCATCATCCTCATGCATGATAATCAAAAGATTATTTGTGTTGTTAGGGGTTAGAAGATTAACAGGAATGTACTCCTCGAATTCAGGAGGTATAACGGGAATAATGTGAGGATCAAAATTGACCAAAGGAGCCCAAACAACAGTTACATTGAACCGGGAATCTAAAGCTTGATTCATAAGCGAAACAAAGGCCCCTAAAGAATGCCCTATCAATCCAATCTGAGATGTATTCACATCTGAATAGAAAGGTAAAGTTTCGAGTTTATCAAGTAATCTTGAACAATCTTGAGCTAAAGCAGGCATGTTCAAAACAGGATCAATATTTATGATGTTCCCTCCACTTTCCCCGTGTCCCTGGTAATCTAAAGCTGCCACGTAAAAACCTCTTTTAGAGAGTTCGATAGGAATCCTAAGATCAAAATCTCTTTGACTCCCTATACCGTGACAATAAATAACTAGAGGTCTTTGTTCTTGAAAGTCTAAATTTTTTGAGGGATAATATAGATTTGCGTAAAGAGTTGCTCCAGCAGATTGAAATTCGACTCTTTCATAGCGAGAATAACTAATAGACCTATCATAAACTAAATAAGAAAGAGAGAGCACTAACAAAACGATTAAAATGATTATCCTCTTAAAGAACTTGCGATCCTCTTTATCAAAAACACTCATAGTCCATTATTTTTTACTATTTTTTTTATTCAATAAATAACTTTTTCCAATCAAATTCGAAGTTCAATATTTTATACTTAGTTTAACTTATATATTTAAATTAAACTTATAATTATTAATTAAAAACATTTATGTGAATCTAATGTCAGAAAAAAAAAATGCTACAGAAATCATCGAAAACTCGTTGCGATCTGTTGAAGATAATTTTAAACAATTTATCGAAGTTTTAGAAACTGCAAAAACAGAACTTATCACGCTAGAAACAGATAGAGAGCAACTAAGTCGAGATAAAAAAACGCTTGAAATGGAAAAGGTTCAACTAGAGCAAGAAAAAGCGAAATTGGAGAAAGACAAACAGATTTTGGAACATGAAACGCAAAAACTTGAATTAGAAAAACAAGAAAGAGATAAAAAAATTGGAACTATGACAGAGGAGCAAAAACGTTTATTAAAAGAATACGAAAAAGTTAAGATCGAACTGGCGAAATTTGCTAAATTAGCTGAAGAGGCTGAGTCTCAAGATTTAGATTTTGAAAGGATAACAGCGCTATTATCCATTTTTCGAGTTCTTGTGGAAAAGATTTGGCAGGGCCAAGCACATTATCGAATTTTAATGACGCTCCATGGCGAAAAGGAAACTTTGACTCGCGATGAGTTAAAAAATACAACGGGAATTGGAGGCGCTTACATTTTAAGAGCGGTACAAGAGTTAGCTAACGTAGAATTAGTAGACCATGACATTGATACTAGTCAAGTTACCCTAAGACAGAGATTGTATTCAAAAAAAGCCTTAGACGAAAAGTAATTTATTTTACAATTACCATTTCGTGTAAGGTATCTCCTTTTTCTTTATATGTAGCACCGTCATAGAGAAGATCTATTAAATACTCAGATTTCAATCTAAAATATCCTGGCTTGATTCTCAAGATATTTTTAGCGAGAAAACGAAGAATCGGGCTTAATTCAAATAGTAAATTATCAGCATCAATAATTTCCAGAACGTTTAGAGAAATGGATTGGCTATCAGAGAGTTTAAATGTTATTGAATTTGTGTATTTATTCCCTGCCTTTTCATTGTATGTAAATCCTTTTTGTATGAATTCAAATTCACCTGTGCTATGAATGATTTCATCACCTTTTGCAATCATTAGTATATTTATTGGATAATCGTCCATTTTTTTATTACATTTGATATACGCATAAATAATGGTAAAATTGTCTGAATATACACGCCCCCAATGCCAATACTCTACAACTCTAACTAAATTGAAGGTAATCCAATTATGATCGTGATATTCAATACCTTTTACCTTAATTTCTTTGTTGTCTACCTTAATCGTTCCCTCAACATCAGCTCGAGGAATTGCTACAGCCCAACCAAACTGTCCTAAGGTTCCAAACTCCGTAAATCCTTCACCGGGCATCCAACCCCTTAATTTAGGTGTAAAAAATAGGTGAATCCCAAGTTCATCTTCATCTAAGAAGATCTCATACATAGGCAGTTTTTCATTAGTGTAATCAACCTTGATATAATTCTTTCCTATTTGTACATTTGCGTTTTCTTTTGTTGCTACCAAGTCAGAACGCTCGTAATCAAAAATTTTCTGTATCTTTTCACCATTTGGTTTATAGATTGTTATCTCTACTCCAGTTTTACCAGTTCTTTCATGCTTTGCCCTAAAAAATCCTACTGCCATATATCCATTGTCAAGACGGGCGTCAAAATACCACCACTCAAAATTCCCTCTTTTTTTCATGTCTATATGCAATCCATCATTTTCCGGTTTAAAATCGCGAATTGTTCCATCCTTTTTTCCGGGACCTAACCATACTTCTTTAATCTTATCTGTCATTTTTTTAACCTGTTAAAATTTTTAATAGCTTTAATAATGCAAGAAGTTTAAAAATACCCCTCACTTTCACTTCAAATCTGAGAATTTTGACTCCCAGTTTTATTAATGATATTCTTTTTGTTGCGAGACCTAGAAAAATTTGAGTATCCATCGCAACATAACCATTCCATTTAGTTACTTTTTTCTTAAGATTTGAGACTGGTTCGTTTCTAATAGCTTCAATTTTTAAAGTCCCATTATCAATTGTCACTAGCGCAGCATATTGCAAATTTGTAGCATTTATAAGAATTTTACGTTTAGTTTTTCCAAAAGCTTGTTTAAATTTAGGATCGTTATTTAAAGGATTCATAATGTTGGCGATAAGCCCCGCAAAACCTCTTGGTTCCTTTAAAACTACATTCGATTCAGTCACGCTTTTTAATACCTCCATCATTAGCTGAAATATAAAAGCCTGAATCAGAAATACCATTGGGATCAAAGGTTTTTTTAATTTTCCTTAGCCATTTATGGTAATTCATCAAACGAGGCCCCCAGTGATTATGTAATTTATCTCCTTCAATGAAAAATGGCACCCCTAAATGTCCAAGTAAATCCATTTGATTACTTTCTTCCATATAATCACCCATTCCTTTAACACTTTCTATGTCTGTCTGATCAAAAAAAGTAGGGGCTTCCATGTGGAAAAAATGTCCTGACTCATAAGATGTCATCCATGCCCCTTCTCCAAAATCGTTGGCTATTACTCCCTTTTCAATAAATTTTTGCTTTAATGGTACATTTTTCATTTCTGCTCGTAGACACAAAGCTGCAGAATCACATTGACCTTTTGCTGATTGAAAACCGCCAGTAGCAATAAATCCGTGGTATCCAAGGTTTGTTCGCAAACATTCTGCGTAAAAGAGTGATTCTGGTTCGTATTTAGTCCCTATAATATTGATTAGGTTAAGTTCTTCCATTAAATGGCTCATTACTTTTTGCTTATAATCAAACTCGCGTTTTGTACGAGCTGCAATTACAACTAATAAGGGACTTTTCATACTTCCAAATGCCATTTTATCCATTAGACTTTCTAAAGTGTATGAGAAAATCGCCATAATGGCATAACTAGACATGTGACTACAAATAAAAGAGATTTCTTCTTCTTCAACTCTTAAAAGAGATTTTTCCAAATGTTTAAAACTCTTACAATCCATCACATATGCTCGAATAAAATTAGGAATTTTAAAATTGTATATTGGAGAATGTCCTTTCAGAACAAATTCGGTGTCACATGGATAAGGAAAGAGTTTTGTTGCAACTCTCGTAAATACTCCAAGGCCAGATTTTGTTCCTACCCATCCGCGCATTATCCCTCTCAAACTAGGCCCGGGCCCATCTCCAGAATACCAATCATGCTCATTTTTTAAGCCAAGAGAACCTAATCTTAGAATTTCTCCGGTGGGTAAAACCCATTCTGTACCCAACACATTTCTCGCGCTATATCCTGTTTGGGGGGAAGTGAATCCTGGACCCGCCATTGAAGTATGGCTTGCCAGTGTCGAAGCCATAGGGCCAGCACCGGGCATATGAATGTTCAATCCATATTTCATAGTTTCGGCTTGTAGTTGTGCCCCACTTACGTAGGGTTCAACCACAGCATAAAGATTTTTTACGTCAATTTTTACAATTTTATTCATTCTCCGTAAATCTAGTATCACAGAATTATCAGTAGAGGGTTGGTTCCACGGTCCAAGTCCAGTACTCTGCGCTTTAAATTGTATACTGTATTTATTACACAATTGCACGATTTTTTGAACTTCTTCTGTAGATGCGGGTAATAAAACAGCTTTAGGAATTGGAGAAAAAGGGATCGGATCTTTATCTTCCATATAATTTACGAATTCTATACACCAATTATAGGCATATGCGTTTGTCATTACTTCTCCATCATCGATATTTTCAACGCCTACTACTTCCTGAAATTCTTTTAGAATCTCCTTTTCTAACAAATTTTATGCAACCTCCGCTATCGCTTGCTTTAATTTTTCTGGTTCTAAGCCTAAGGCCATTAAAATCAATTCGCTTATGTCGAAATATTTTAATTTAGATTTCTTTTCCAAAATACCATCTTGTAAATTTGTAGAACAAAAAGGACAAGCTGAAACAATGATATCCGCACCTGAATCTTCAGCTTCTTCGATCCGTGTCTTGGCTGTCTTTAAAGCCATCTCCGGAAATGCAGATTTTACTCCTGCGCCGGCACCACAGCAGTACGCATACTCCTCAATCCTCTCCATTTCTACGAGTTTCAATCCCGGGATTTTATTGAGGATCTTTCTAGGAGCGTCGTAAATTCCTTTGGATCCAGTCCTTTTTGGTTTAGGAGGAACATTAATTGACACTAAGGGCATCAGTTGAACTGAATCGCCATCCCAATCTTCGTACCTTTCAGCGTTCCTTCCTAAATGGCAAGGATCATGATAAGTTACTGTTATAGGAACATTCTTACTAAGTTTTAGATCTCCTGATTCTAATAAATCATCAAAAAATTCTACAATATGTTTTACTTCAAAATTATATTTTCTTCTTAATGGATAATCAACTTTGAATGTATCGTAACAACCAGCACAACTGAACACAACGGTTTCAATACCTTTAGATTCAATTGTATCCAGATTCTTGTTAAGAAGATCTTCAAATGTATCTTTATCGCCAACGCGTAAAATAGGACTTCCACAACAAAACTCATCGCCTTGTAATACATTGAATGGCACATCCGCTTCGTTCATAATTCGTGCTGCTGCTATTGCCATTTCTTTTCTTCTATAAGAAGAAGTGCATCCAGCAAAATACAATATTTTCGCGTTTGGATTGAGATTGATGTCATCTGGTATCCAATCCAATCTTTTTTCGTGTGGTTCATTATATGGATTATTTACTTTTTTGACTGCTTCTGTATATAATTGTTGTTGAGGCATAGGACCGAAACCATCTTCTACTAATTTTTCCCGTAACTTCATCATAATCTCTAATGGTTCTAATACATTCATATACTTGCAAGCTACAGCACAATTACCACACTCAGTACATTTGTATACGATATCGCGAAGTTCTTCTGATGGTTTAATTCTTCCCATCTCATAAGCGAGAGCAAGAATTATTTTACCCCCGCCACTGTAAGGATGGAAATTATAGATATCGATCGCTGGACACGCCGAAGCGTATTTTTGACTTTTTATTTGGACTTGGGGAATCCACTTGCAGACAGAACAACGTACACAGCGTTTAATCATTTTCTGATATTCTTCTTCGTCCATTTTAATCTCTTTCGTTTTTAAATTTTCATAAATTCTTAGAGTTTAATCGTCAAAACACAAAACTCCGGGATTTAATACATTATTTGGGTCGAATATTTTTTTAACCTTTTTAAGGGCAGCAATAGTTTCTACACTATGAAGTGAAAACACAACTTTAGCCCATAATCCATAAGGTCTACTAAAAAAAGCTCCGTTTTCTATCAATTGATTTCCTACATTTAAGATTTTCTCTTTAATGGTTTTAACAACATTATCGCTTTCGGGTTCATAATACAAATCAAATTCAATATGATATGAAGTTCCTTGATTTATAGGTTGAATGTAAATCCCGAAATCTTTCTTATTATTAGCATCCATCAATGAAATAAATGTGGGAATTTTTTCAAAACTAGATAAAAAGAAAATATCTTGATAGGCTCCTTTAAATCTCATTCTCCATGGTTTATTACATGGTTCATTAAGAAAATGAAGAATTTCTTTAGCAGAAATTTTTACCTTGGGTGCTGAAAGATTTATGCCTAACTCTGCTTTAATTTCGTCAATATCCCCTTCTAGATATGAAATTTTGTCTTTGGCTAATGGGCCCCTGCCAGAGAGAATGTAAATTAAATTCCATCTTTCTAAGTTTCCAACTAGTTCAGAAATTTCTTGTGGATTTTGCTTAAGCAAGCAAGCCAAGTTTAAATTATTCAAAATAAAGAGTTCATCGCAAAGCCTATATTTTAGTAACTCATATTGAAGATCTAATAGATCTTGAATATTGTCCGATTGAAAATGGTAGACTTTCTGAGTAGAGGGGAATAATTCTAATTTCAACGTAGCCCAGGTTACCACTCCTAAACTCCCTTGAGCCCCTTGTATTATCCTAAAAGGGCTAAATTGAGTAGGACCCATTGGATTAACTTGTGCTTGACCCATTTTTTGTTGTTGCTTGATTGTTCCTGGTCCAGCAGCAGTTCCGGTTCGAAACAAATCCCCGGTTCCAAATACGACTTCCGTACATAATAGTGGATCAGAGCTATCCCAATGATATCGAGGTATTGTAATTGGTTCTCTTTCGAGAGCTGTTGCTAAAACGGATCTAGAAGCTGTTGGATTAAGAGGTAAAAGTAATCTTAACCCTTTTTTTTTGAGGATAGGAACTAATTGACCGAAGGAAACGCCTGGTTCAACCATAACAACCCGATTTTTTCTATCAATCGAAAGAACTTTATTCATCCTTGAAAGATTTAAGATAATGGAATTATCCTTTTTAGGTAAGGAATCTCCGTGATGTTTAAATTTCGAATCTAAGCTTACGGGAATAATATAGAATTTCAATTCATTCGCTAGTTTCACAATATTTGTTACTTGTTGAGAGTTAGAGGGCCAAACAATACACAATGGAGATTTTCCTTTTATAAAACTTAAATCCTTAGAGTATTCTTTTAAATCTTCTGGATCCTGTGAGACATTTTTAGATCCGCAAATTTTAGTTAAGTTTTGAAGAAAATTATCGTTATTCATAATCATAACTTTTTTCCCACTAATTGTTCAATTCAATATTCTACCGTATATAGATATTTTGATTAAGAATACGAGTGTAATTTGTAAGGAAGATTAGCTGGAATAAAATATCATTAAAGATACTAAATGCAGAATTTACACCTAAATTATTATTATGCAATAATTTTTTCATAACGGATTTAACAATATTTTTATACT
>Ga0114921_10000216_pt1 | contig 23794 bp, 21 predicted proteins | sample BentaG_FD_87016 | JGI IMG/M metagenome (GOLD analysis project Ga0114921, IMG submission 87016) | Deep subsurface microbial communities from South Atlantic Ocean to uncover new lineages of life (NeLLi) - Benguela_00093 metaG | ecosystem: Environmental > Aquatic > Marine > Oceanic > Sediment ... | reverse complement strand
GCTTTGTCGTAATAGAGAGCACTGAGCAAAATTTTGCCCATGGCCTCCATTAACAATAAAGCCTGACCCCAAGCTTCTTGCATCTACGGCAATCTCTACTCGTGAATAATTCAGGTTAATTAATTGTAACTATTGCTCGACTATTGCCTTTATTTATATAATATTATGAGGATTATTAAGCCTGAATAAATGAGCTATTCACCCAACATTTAAATCGTAATATAATAAACTCATGAATTCGACAAATAAGTATTTCCCAAGAATTACACCTTGCCTAAAATTACCACTTGACAAGAAAGAGGATATTGTGATTTAATAAAGCAAAGAAAAGTAGATTAAAGTAAATTAAAGTAAATTAAAGTAAATGAGAACGATTTGGTTAGGAAGTAAAATAATCCAGCAATATTCTTTAAAGGATATCCAGGAAAAGCTCCAGATCAGCAAGGTGACAGCTCTTCGACTGGTTGGTTCTGGCAAGCTTAGAGCACAAAAAATAGGCCGAAAATGGTGGGTCAATGAAGAGGATTTTATTGCTTTCCTGGAGGGAAAAAACACGGGTTCAAAAGAATCGGAGAAGTAAAAAGTAAAATAACTAAGATAAAGCTTGTATAGGCCTACCCAACTCCTAAAACCATTATTTTTAACTTATATGCCCCAAAGTTTAGAGGAACTTACTTCTTTTTGATTTTTAAGATTTAAGAAATTTGAATACAAACATCATTTTTTATGAATAATTCAGGTTAATTGACTTCTAAAGGGATTTTGCCTATCATTCTCTCAAAAAGAAAAAATATTAAATTTAAATAAAAAATTATTAATTTTATTAGTTAAAAACATAATTTGAATATAAATAATTTAAATTATTGAATTATTCGGGCAAGAAATAAGGAGATTCAAGATGAACAAAAAAATTGGAATAATTTTTACATTTATAGGAATTGGGATAATTTTACTCTCTGGTTATTCCCTATCAGAAGGCCCTCCAGAAAAGGCAAAGCTTAATGCAAACCTAAAGTGGAAGTTCATGACAGAAGGTCCTGTGCACTCTTCTCCTGCTGTGGTTGATAGCGTGGTTTATTTTGGAAGCGATGATAATTATCTTTATGCCTTGGATGCAGAGACTGGGAAAGAAAAATGGAAGTTTGAAACAAAAGATTCAGTTCAGTCTTCTCTTGTTGTGGTTGATGGGGTGGTTTATTTTGGAAGCGATGACAATTATTTTTATGCGGTGGACGCAGAGACGGGACAAGAAAAATGGAAATACCAGACATGGAATAATATACGTTCCTTACCTGCTGTGGTTGATGGTGTGGTTTATTTTGGGAGTGAGGATCATTATCTTTATGCGGTGGATGTGAACACAGGGCAATTAAAATGGAAGTTCAAAGCAAGGGGTGCAGTGGACTCTTCTCCGGCCATAATAGGCGAGGTGATTTATTTCGGAAGTGAAGACAGTTATTTCTATGCGCTGCGATTAGTGCCCTTCAAATAATAAAGGCATTTGAGCTCATACGATTTAGAAAATTAAGCCAAATGCTCTTCATCGATGGGGGGAAGCCTGCGAGATTTACAATCTCGTGCTTTTGATTTTTCCCTACTTTTTCCTCTTGATATTTCTTTTTTCCATATTCTCAAGAACAAAGGGATATTTTTCTAAGAATTCAAGTTCAAGTTCAGCTTTTATACTGTATTCATGGAGAAGTCTTTTTAAGCGACCTATTTCAACATCCGAAAAGAGATCTTTCATCACTGCAGGCCAAGCTTTGATACCTTGCTTTTCACATTCCTTGAGGGCCATTATGGGATAGAGAAAAAATTCCTTCTTGGCCCCTGTTATAAGCTCAAAAGAATCTTCATCTATTCCTTTTAAAGAAATTCTGATCCATATATTTTTCAATTTTAGATTTTTTATGAGGTCCTTCCTGTAACCAAGAGCAAATCCGTTCGTCTCTAAGATAAATATAGACTTAGGTTTTTCTTGAAAGATGTTTTTGATGACTTTAATCAAGTGTTTGAATGAGATTTCGCCCAGGATGGGCTCAGATCCTGTTATTCTAAATAAATGAAAAAATTTCTTCCTGGCAATCTTGAGCAGGTTTGATGAAACTTCCTGGGCTGAATAGAATTTTCCAAAGCGCAGAGGGTTTAGATTTCTGTAATAATTCCAACAGTAGGCACAAAGGAAAGAACAACCGATGGCATCGGCTGTTGCTATCCCTCCATAGTAAGGGGCAGGCCTGAACCTGTAGTACATTCTTTTTCCATCTCTCACTACAAGGCGCTCGCTCTCTTCTACCCTTTCCACAGGATCAAAGGGAAAATTTAACTTCATTTTTAAATCATTTACATATAATCATTGATAAAGGAGATGTATTCTTAGAGAAACGAATATACCACTTAGTTTTTAAATTTCCAAAACTTTATCCATAGAAGTATAACTTTATTTATTAAATTTTAGGCTTTGTCCCGGAATTCTTAATTCCATCGCGCAATTTTGGGATAAAATCAAATTTAAATTTATTGCTTTTGGCTTTAGGTGGGAGTTGAAAAAATAAAGATTTGATAAGGAACGGATTTGATAAGGAGAAGTATGTTTTTTGTGAAATTTGAATGGGATAAGAAGTTGTACCTATTTACTCTTCAAATTGATTAAATAATGGACAGCAAAAGAGATAGAAGCGAGCAGGAGAAGTCCCGTACCTGAAAGATAATAGTGAAATTTAAATATTAATCTTCCTTCGGGCATGAATCGAGCGATGAAAGCTAAAATCAAAGTGACCGCGGCGGATATTAAAGCTATGTAACTTAAGGTTTTCATGCTTCGTTTCTCCTTTCTCGTTAATTCGAAGTAATAATAACAAAATTAAATAAAAAAGACAAAAATAGATATTAGTTTTTAAAGAGAAAAGGCAATTGAATAAATCAAATTTCTTGCAGGGTTTTGTAGGGGATTAGACCTCTACAGTTATTACTCCACTTTTCACTTATCGTCATAGAGCCAGTAAGGTGTTGAATTTCTTTACGATTTCTGATATTTTAGATGGATGTTTGTAAGAAGTGAAACGAGGAGATAAAATTATTTGAAGAGTTATGGTGATATTGACAGTAAATTTAGATTTGTTATTATAGCCGCAAAGAGAGCAAAACAGCTCTTAAGAGGAGCCAAGCCAAAGCTTAAATCTAAATCAAAAAATCCTATCCGTATAGCTCTGAATGAAGTGGCCCAGAACTTGATAGATTATGAAATTATAGAATCAAAAAAGGAAGAGATCTCTAAACCGGAAGAGCAAGTTTTTATCGGGGAAGAGTTAATGGAAGAAGGAGAAGAAAAGGAAGAAAAGGCGGTTGGACTCAAAAGTAAAAAAGAAGTAGAACATGAGCTTGAAGAGGAAATTGATGAAAACGCTAAAGAGGATGTAACCGAGAAAGAAAAATAATTTTTTGGGATTAAGGTATGGCCATAGGGGATTTCATTTTTTCCTTTCCCTTTTGATAAGCTCCACATAGTCAAGTTTTATGTATTCTTTTTTTGAAAAGCCTAAATCCTTAGCAAATTTTACTATTTTGTTCCTTTCGCCTTCCATTTCAATAAAGTTTCCGACGGAGGTTTCATCTAAACATATTTTTAAAGAGCCTTTTTTCAAAATTGTCCTGTATTTTTGGTAATTAAAAACAGGGACGAGGCCTAAGGATTTCAGAATTTTCTTCAACTGCTTTTGATTTTTGACTGCTGTTTCGTATTCTTCTCTGATTTTGAATTTTCTTGATTTTTGAGGAGGTCCTTTAAAAGTCAAAAAAATTGTTTTGCCGATTACTCTCAGCCTCAAAGCTTGTCTCTTTTTATACAGAGTGTGGGAGGGAAAATCATACAAGGTGTTCTCCTCGAAAAAGCGTTCTTTTTCCAATATTGCACCCAATTGGGAGATTTTTTCTCTGAATGAGGTTAAATCTTTAGCTCTTATTTTTACTTCGATCTCAGTCATCAATCTCTTCTATTTCGTTTATTAAGTTTGTTTCGTTTCCTTAAAAACCAAATAAGCTAAATTGACTTTTGAGTTTATTCTCTTCTTGCGTCTCACTTTTCATGTCTTACGATTCATTCAATTTGCATTTTGAGATTTGAGGTTTTATTGCCTTTCTAATTATTCTGGCATTTTTCCATTGCTTCTTGCTGTTTACTTGGTTAGCCGGTTTGTGTGTTGATCTTTGGCTTTTGAATTTTGATTTTTTATTTTTACTGACTGCTTGCTATTTACTTATTCCTGGTGATTATGTAATCCGGGAATAAGGTAAGGGCATCTCGGTGGATAGATTGAGGGAATTGAGAGATAATCTCTTTGGATTTTTGGGATAATTCTTCGGCCTTTTTATAAGTATAATCAAGAGATCCGTTTGATTTCAGAATATGAAGAATTTCTTTTTGAGAATCCCTCTCAAAATTTCTTTTTCTCAATATTTCTGTGATGCGCTCTCTATTTGCTTTGCCATCGTTTTGCAAAGTGTATATTAAGGGCAGAGTGATGCGCCCTTCTTTTAAGTCCGAAAGAACTGGTTTTCCCAGAAAATTTTCTTCTCCTGTATAATCGAGGAGATCATCTATAATCTGAAAGGACATGCCCAAGTTTGTTCCAAAGTCTATCAAATAATTTTCTTCTTTTTTAGAAGCTTCCCCAATAATGCCCCCTAATTGGCAGGAGGCGGAAAAAAGAGAGGCAGTTTTTTTATTGATAATCTCTAAATAATCCCTCTCGGCAAGCTCCAGGTTTCCGCTCATACAATATTCGATCAGCTCTCCTTCAATCATTCGGGCAGAAATATCAGTGAGAATATGGATTATCTGGCTGTATTCACTCTGGAGGGAGAGGCTGATAGATTTTATATAGAGGTAGTCTCCCAAGAGGACTGTTATATTCGGTCCCCATTTAGCATGGACAGATTTTCTACCCCTTCGCAGGGTGGAGTTATCAATAATATCATCATGGATGAGGCTGGCCGTATGAATGGTTTCGACCAAGGCTGCAATGAGAATGTGTTCTTTTCCTTGATAGCCAAGTAACTTGGAACACAAGACAAGGAGAGCCGGTCTTATTCTCTTTCCTGTATTCTGAAAAAGGTAGGTACTCACCTCAGAGATGAGTTCGTTTGAAGATTGAGAAAAAAGCTTTAATTGCTCTTCAACTTCATCCAGGTCTTCCTTAACGTTCTTGTACACTGAAATGAAATCTTGCCTTTTTCCTAGTTTAGATTGGAGGATTTTGTTTGTTAATATTTTCATTGATTATTTATAAATCGCCTAATCATTGGCAGTTCAATTTTTCTTTTTCAAGAGTGAACTCAGCTTGGCCGTATTTAGGCCGAGTCTGTTTCTTATTTCTTTGAAGGCGGGTTTTACATCTTTAGACATGGCAAGAAAATTAATCCCTGAAACAATATCAAAAGTGTATTCTTGAACCATAAGGGCTCTTATCTTAACATCTCATATCCTTTTTTTCAAACTTAAAGATTGATTTAAAATTTCGAGTGGTCGTACCAGCCAGAGCAGCCAAGGAAGTATTCTTTATATTAGCCAAAACCTTAGCTATTTCCAGGACATAGGATGGCTCATTCCTTTTATTTTTCCCTCGGTAAGGAACAGGGACGAGAAAAGGAGAATCTGTTTCAATCAAAAGGCTTTCCAAGGGTATTTTTTGAGCAACTTCTCTTAGAGATTGGGCTTTGGGAAATGTTAAAATCCCTGAAAAAGAGATAAGAAAGTTATAGTTCATCATTCTTTTTGCTGTTTCCCAATCTTCTGTAAAACAATGGAGGATACCGCCCCGGCTGAAATGTTCTTCTTTTACTGAGTGAGCGACTTCTTGCCCTGCTTTTCGGCTGTGAACCACTACTGGAAGAGCCAATTCCTGAGCTAAGTTGAGTTGATGGCGAAAGGTTTCTATTTGCTCTTTAGGAAGTGAAAAGTTATAGTGAAAATCGAGGCCGATTTCACCCACTGCAACAATCTTCTTTGATGAAGCCAGCTTCCTGATTTTCGGGGCAAGATCTAGTTTGAAATATTTAGCTTGATGGGGATGAATTCCAGCTGCAGCTAAAAGGTTGTCATATTTTGTGATGAGTTCCATGGTTATTTGAAGGCTTTTAGGCTTTGTGATATCAGCTGGGCAAAGGATGATTTTTACTCCAGCCTGAAAAGCTCTTTCAAGCACCTGATTCCTATCAGGATCAAAATCCTCCAGGTCTAAATGAGCATGAGAATCAACAAGCTCATATTCTTGGTCTGTCTGGCTTTTCTCGTTCATCTTCTCTATCTTATTTCTTTCGTTTTTTATGTTTATTTTTCAGCCTGCTATTTGGATTTGCTCTAAAGATACGTGATTTAATTCATCAGGCTACTTTCTTTTTTTCTCTTTTCTAGTTTCTATTCCCCCATTCGCTGTGGTTTCCCATCGCGAATGGGTCGCAACGAAGCAGACGTCGTTGCCAGGAGCGATATTCGGAAATAACAACACTTTTTTAGTATTATGCCCGCGATGACGATTTTATTTAGAATAGAGGTCGTTGGATGCGAGGCGCTTGGGGTCAGGCTTTGTGGATCTTAGTTTCGCCAATAATCATCATCAAGAGCTCATTTTATTGAAAATAAAATAAGGTGTCGACAGATTTTAGGAATAATTCAGGTGAATCACCTTTCACTGCTCACTCTAAAATCTTCTTTTTCAAGTGGCGGAGGGGCAGGGCACCGTAGCTGAGGAGTTTTTGGAGAAATTCCTTTTGGTTGAAGGCATCGCCTTTAAGCTTCTTGTATTCCTTCTCCATTTCCAGAATTTCCTGGATGCCCACATAAGTATAAGCTATTTCCAAAGGATTCATGCAAACATGAACCCATTTTTTTTCGGCTTCAGGTTGAGTTTGAAATCCTCCCCTGACCATATAATTAATAGCTTGTTCTTTTGTCATGCTTCCTTCGTGGATATTGAATTCGATAAGAAAGTCAATGACTGTTCTCAGGTATAATTTGAGCTGGTGTAGGCGAAGTTTCAAGTCATAGCTGCCAAAGCCTGATTTTATCAGCATATCTTCAGTATAAACAGGCCAGCCTTTAATCAGGGGCATGTTGGGATATAAATTTCTTATAAGAGAGGGATATTTTTTGGTGTAAAGAGATGGAACAAACTGGCCCGGATAGACCTTCCGCACTGTCCAGAAGTAAAGAAGGAAGTTATTGTATTCTTCCAAAAAAGCTTCTATTTGTTCTTTTTCCCAGTCTTCAGGAATATCCTCAATTTGGAAGGTATAGTTGGTCGAAGTTTCGTAGGCGCCTGGGGTGACAAGGCGAGTCCAGGTTATCCCCCTGCATTCAAGGGGCATGGATTCAATACTGAGATTTTCTTGGGGCAATTCGAGGAGCTGTTTTTCAAGGATAAAGCTTTTTAGCTCTTCCTTTATCATTTTAATCTGATTTATAAACTCGTCTTTGCCAACATGTGCTTCTTTTATCTTATCCAGCACTCCTTTGATGACTGTGCTTCGAACTTGTTCTTGGGTGAGTCTGGTTCCCATTTGTTCCAGGTTTATATGGGGATACATAATCTTATAATAAGACATACAGACCAGAAACATTTCTCGCCTGATATTGTTATAGTCAGCTTTGGCCCTGGCTAGGAGTTCACTTAAAGGGAGGGAGTTATAGAAAGTGAGTCTGGTGAACCGACGATGAGCTTGGTCTCCAAGCCGGAAATTTCCAGTCGATCGGAGAAGAAGCTCATTCTGGAGAAAACTTTGATAATCCACTAAGGCAGGAATGACTTTAATTAAGGCAGCCTGAGCCTTGGATTTAATTTCAGGAGAAGCTTGTTCGTAGGACTCTGGAAATTCCATTTTGTAGAAATTAAAAATAGCAGGGAATTGCTTGATAGCATTTTCGGTAAAAATCTGGGGAGGGGTTTTCAAGTTTTCTTTAGCCCGTTTGATAAACTTGGGCAGTTCTTTCATTCTCTCAGTGGCATTTTTCACTCTATTATCTAAAGGAGCAAAGTCCTTAGTTAGGAGGCTACGAACGCTATTGAGGATAATCTCATTGTAAAAAAGAGGATTGTATTCCCAGGGAAGGAGACTTTCATGGTTGAGTAACTCTAAATCTAAGGCGTTAATAATCATTTCATGGTCAATTTGGCTCTCAGGGTTGAGCTTGAATCTATCGATTTTGGCTACGAATTCTTTGTTGAAATTATCCAAAGCTTCGTGACGTTTTTCAATGTTTTTGCTGCTTAAGTTCTCTAACTTGTTGTCATACTTGTGATAGCCGGCGAGGGTTGCTGCTGTGGGGTAAAATTTCCACATTTCATTGAGATAGGACTCCACAATTTTTTCAAACTTTTTTTCTTCTTGATTTTGCTCAGAGAAAAGGACGTTACTACTCAAAAGAACAAAGGCGATCAGAGTAGATAGAATGAATGCTTTCTTCATTGGAACCTCCTCTGTTAATGCATTTTTTCTTAGAGTGGGTTTCTTTTCATTGGATTTTTTAGGCGAAATCCTACCATAAAGTTAAACTCAAAGGCAAATCTTCATCTTAATCAAGCTACCATCTGATAACAGCCGAGGCCCAAGTGTAGCCTGAACCAAAGGAAGTTAAAACCACTATATCGCCCTCTTTCAATCTTCCTGTTTTTACTGATTCATCCAGAGCAATGGGGATTGAAGCAGCTGTAGTATTACCGAAACGATTGATGTTTCGCACCACTTTTTCCACTGGAATTTTTAAAATTTTAGCCACCATTTGGGTGATTCTGTCGTTGGCCTGATGAGGGATAAGAAGGTCAACATCATCAATGGTCAAAGAATTATGTTCCAGGCCAATTCTTACAGCTTCGGGCATTTTTTCTGCTGCATTTTTAAAAACATTTCGCCCATCCATATGAGGAAAGAATCTTCCTTCTTTAAAAAATTCAGAAGCAAAAGTTGGCTTGTCTTTAGGACTTGGTTTTTCCATCCATAAATCAGAAAGAAATCTTCCGTCTGAAAAGAGATGAGTTGAAAGAATGCCTCTACCATCATTTTTTTCGTTGGCCTCAAGAATCACTGCTCCGCCCCCATCGCCGAAAAGAACAGCTAAATCTCTTCCTTTATCAGAGTAATCTAGATTAGTTGAATGAACTTCTGCGCCCACAACCAAGATTTTGCGGTAAACTTTATTCTTTAGGTATTGGTCACCAACAGATAGAGCGTATATGAAACCGCTACACTGATTCCTTACATCAAGGGCTCCGATACCTGGAAGTCCCAGCTTTGCCTGGACTGAGACACCAATACCAGGGAAATAATGATCAGGAGAAAGGGTAGCAGCAATGATAAAGTCTATTTCTGATTTATCGATTTTAGCCTTATCAATAGCCCCTAAGGCTGCTTCATAGGCTAAATCAGAACTTCCTACGCCTGGCTCCACATAATGTCTTTCCTCGATTCCCGACCTCTGGCGAATCCATTCATCTGAGGTGTTCATGATTTTTTCTAAGTCGAAATTAGTGACAACTTTAGGCGGTGCGTAGTGGCCAGTTCCTGATATAATAGATTTTATACTCATTTTATTCCGTCAATTATAATAAATAACTTATAAAAAATAAAGATATAGTTTTCTTGACTCAAAAAGAGAAAGTAAGTAATATGCAGTTGATTTAGGGAAGGAAGAAGGAGCTTTTTTTGAGGAAATTTGCCCTGCTGTTGATTTTGTGTTTTACCTTTTCTCTTTTTTTCACAGGTGAAGAAAATAGAAATCTGAAAATAAAAAGCTCGATAAGGCCGGGGAAGCTTTCAAGAACTCAGGAAGGGGAAGTTATTTTTGAGCTAACTGTCGAAAGAGGAATCACCATAAGTCCCCAGCCCTCTTTTACTATCGAATTCAGTCCCTGTGAGGGCCTTGTTTTCCCCAAAAATTTCTTTACGGCTTCAGATTTGAGCGTTGAGATTTTAGAAGAAAAAGGTCATGAATACTTAAATTTGAAAGAACCCATCAAGATACCTTTTACTGTAAGTACAGATGCGAAACGGGGCCGCTGTACTCTCCAAGGAAAGATTAAATACTTTGCCTGTTCCTTGGAAAATGGTTGGTGCCTTAAAACTTTCTCTAAATTTTCTGTCCTTTTTTACATCCGCAAGACCACAATCAAGAAGAAGTAAAACTTTTTCTGTCCGTTCTCATTTATCTCGTCTGTCTCTTTTATTTATTAAAAGCGCAATATTTAATGTCATCGCGAGGAGCGAAGAAGATTCCTTCGCTTCGCTCGGAACAGGCTTGGCGATCCTCTGTTGCGAGTGAAACGAAGCAATCTCATCAATTAAGGATGAGATTGCCACGCCCTTTCAGGGCTCGCAATGACAATGTAAAGTCATTTATTGCGTTCGTATTAGTTTGTTTTATCAATTGTGTTTTTTAGAGTTTATTGCCTAAAAATGATTTGTAACCAAGGCAAGTCAAACGAGACAAAAATTTTCCCTTCAACGTAAGTTTTTATTTTTCCGTGATAACCAGAGATTTGGATGTCTTTGGGAACGGATGAATCGAGTTTTAACAATTTAGCCTTAACAGGTCGGTTTTTGAGGGGAAGGGAACTCAGGCCAGTGGTTCAAAAACACGCACCTTTTAGATTATCAAGACCGTCTGGATAATCTGGACTGTATTTGTTTTTCTTGCTTGCTGCTTGCTGATTGCTGAGTTACCAGTTTTGAGTTTTGACTTTTATAGCCACTTATGTTTGAGGTACCATTGGATTGTTTCCTTTATTGCTTCTTCCAGGGTGTATTGAGTTTGGAAAGAAAGCTTTTCCTTAGCTTTCTGAACGTCTGCAATCCAGCCTTTCTGCTTCATTTCTTTAAATTTGTTCCGATTGAAGATGCTCGGTTTTCTTGTTACTATTCCTGTTAACTCTGCGATTAGAGCCCAGATATAGGCTATAGAGAGAGGGATGGATATCTTTTTTAGTTTCCTTCCCATAACTTGCCCCGCAGCTTTCCCCATCTCATCCCAATCATGGGGCCTGGAGTCAGCAATATTGAAGATTTCTCCACTCTTCAGTTCTTTTTGGAGGCAAAGATAGAAGGCTCTTAAAAGGTCTTTTACATAACACAGGCTTAGAAGTCTTCGAGAGCCGCGAAGTGAAGGAAGGATTCCTTTTTTTATTTGAGTGAAGTAAGGGAAACACCCCCTGTCTCTTGGACCGAAGACAACTCCAGTCCTCATAATGACAACAGAAAAATTATCTTTATATTTCAAGACCTCCTCTTCACCTCTTAATTTGCTTTTTCCATAGGGAGTAATTGGATGAGGAATATCCTTTTCATTGACAGCTTTGCCATCTAAGGAAGGCCCTGCAGCAGCAAGGCTACTAAGGTAGATAATTTTGTCGGGAAAAATCTTGTGTGTGATTAGAAATTGAAAAAGACTTGCTGTTCCTTGTTGATTTACAGTATAATAATCAGCCATCTTGAAGGCCTTAGTCAGGCCTGCGAGATGAAAAACGTAGTTAATATCTGAAGGAAGAGGAGGAATAGAAAAAAGGTCTCCATTGAGGAAGTGAATATTTTTCCTCTTGAGCCATTTTAAATTATTGAGGTTTCGGACAAGGGCAAATATTTGAAAGTTTTTCTCTGATAAATAATCAATGAGATGGCTTCCAATAAAGCCGGTTCCGCCAGTGATAAAAGCTTTCATTGGTTAAATTGTATGAAAATTGCCCGCCACGGTCAAACCAAAACAATTTGTAAGCTAAACGGATCAATTACTGTGCTGCTCAACTTCTATTCGAAGGATAGCCTATGATAAAGGAGGAGAGGGTGAATATATTTGACAAATGTTATAACTTTACCCGAGCTGATGAAGCTATGGAAATTGATATGTATCCCTATTTTACGCCTATTCAGGAAGTTAAAGGGAATAAAGTGAAAGTTGATGGTAAAGAAATGATTATGGTTGGTTCCAATAATTATTTAGGATTGATCAATCATCCTCGAGTGATAAAGGCTGCTCAAGAAGCAATAGATAGATACGGAGTGGCCACCTGCGGCTCCAGGTTTTTAAATGGAACCTTAGATATCCATGTTGAGTTGGAAAGAAGACTGGCTAAGTTCATGAAAAAGGAAGCTGCCCTCGCCTTTAGCACTGGTTTTCAGACAAACCAGGGAATAATCTCGACAATCGTGGGTAAAGGAGAGTCGGTTCTTACTGATAGGATGGTTCATGCCAGCATCTTCGATGCCTGCCGCCTTTCTTTTGGTAATGTTTACAAATTCAAACACAATGATATGGATGACTTGGAAAGGCTTCTTTCTTCCTTGGGTAAAGATAATGGAAAGCTGATTATAATTGATGGTGTTTTCAGCATGGAAGGAGATTTGGCCAATTTGCCGGGGATTGTGGACTTAGCCAAGAAATATAAGGCCAAGGTGATGGTAGACGACGCTCACGGGATTGGAGTCATGGGGGAGAATGGAAGAGGCACAGCCGAGCATTTTGGAATTGAGGATGATGTTGATTTAATTATGGGTACGTTCAGCAAATCTTTTGCTTCTCTGGGAGGCTTTGTGGTTGGCGAGAAGAAAGTTATCTCCTATATCAAGCATTTTGCTCGTGCCTTGATTTTTAGTGCCAGCATAATTCCTGCTTCTGTAGCGACTGTCCTGGCTACCCTGGATGTGATTGAAACAGAGCCGGAAAGAAGAGAAAGGCTTTGGCAAATTACAAACAAAATGAAATCAGGGTTCCAAGCTTTGGGCTATGATACAGGAGAAACAGAGACTCCCATTATTCCGGTTATTATCGGTGATGATGATATGACTTTCATGTTATGGAAATTTTTAAGGGAGGAGGGTATTTTTACTAATCCTGTTATTTACCCCGCAGTTCCCAAGGGCCAAACGCTTATAAGAACAAGCTATTCTGCCACTCATACAGATGAGGAACTCGATATTGTCCTTGCAAGCTTCGAAAAATGCGGCAAGATATTGGGGATAATAAAATAAAAGGCTGGACAGGCGAGAAAAGGAAGCAGAAAGTAAATTGAAAAAACTCAAAACTCAAATTAACGTGGATTATTCACGTTAGAAATATTTTTTTGGTTATAATAATAGAGAAATGAGAAAAAAAATAGGAATAGTCTTCCTGCCACTGTTGATAATTTATTCTGGCTTTGGTCAGGCCAAAAGGACTGTCTCAATCATGCCTTTAGACCAGATCAAAGCAGGAATGAAGGGTATAGGGAAGAGTGTTTTCAGAGAAAGAAACGTAGAAGAATTTGATGTCGAAATTTTGGGCGTCCTTCGTAACTTTCAACCGAAGAAAAACTTAATCCTGGCTAAACTTAAAGGGGGAATCTTGGATAGAGCAGGTATGATAAGCGGCATGAGCGGTAGTCCGGTGTATGTGGATGGAAAGCTAATCGGTGCCATTGCTTATAGCTTTCCTTATTCCAAAGAAGCTATTGCTGGCATAACTCCCATTGCTGATATGCTCCCTATATCAGGTGAAAAGGAAAGTGCCAGATCTTCTTTTTCTTCGCGAATCCCCTTGAAAAAGTCTTTAACTTTAGAAGAACTTTTTGAAATAAATAAAGACCTTTTTTCTTCTAAAGCTGCTTCCTTTTCTGAGGGGCAAACTTTTCGTCCTCTAAGCATTCCCCTTGTTTTCAGCGGCTTTTCTTCCAGAACATTTGAAAAAGCAAAACCCCTTTTTAGCAAATTAGGCTTTTATCCCATTAGCACAGGTTCTTTAGGCCAGAAGCTTGAGGCTCTTACACCTCCTGATCTTACTCTCAGGGAGGGTGAACCAGTAGGTATCCAGTTGGTGGGAGGTGATTTAAGCCTGGCTTTTGTAGGAACAGTGACCTATATTGAGGGGAACAAGGTCTTTGCTTTTGGTCATCCTCTGTACAATTTAGGAAAAGTGGATTACGCCATGACCAAGGCAGAGGTGATAACTGTTGTTCCCAGTCTTTCCGCTTCTTTCAAGATTACCAATACAGATATTTTGGTGGGGAAATTTTCCCAGGACAGGGCTACAGGAATATTTGGCGAGATAGGAAAAATGCCTCAGTTTATTCCCATGAATATCAAGATAACAGGGGATAAGAAGGATAAAAAAGAATTCAAAATAAAAATCGTTGACGATAAAATACTAACTCCGGTCTTTGCTAATCTTGCCCTTTCTGGCGTCCTCTCTGGTCAGGAGAGGTCTTATGGTGACCTTTCCCTTAAGCTCGAAGGTAATATTTACCTGGAAAACGGAAAAAGTATTCGTCTTGAAGACCTTTTCTCGGGAAATTTTAATACATCTGTTGAGAACTTATCAGGCCTTATCACTGCAGTTGTTTATCTATTAACCAACAATGAATTCAAAGACTTATCTATCCATCGCATTGACCTCAACATCCGTTCCTCAGAGGAGGTCAAATTTTCCTACTTGGAGAGAGTTTGGCTAGACAAATATGAAGCTTCTCCAGGTGAAAGAATCAGAATAAAGATCTATTCTCGGACTTTTAGAGGAGAGAGTGTGAGCCAAGAAGTCGGGATTTATGTTCCCCATCTTCCTGCAGGCTCTGATTTTCATCTTTTTATTGCCGATGCTACCTCCATATATAATATGGAAATGAGCCAGTACAAAAGCCGCGGTTTTGTTCCCCGAAGCTTATCCCAATTGATCAGGATTTTAAACAATCTTAGGAAAAATAACCGCATTTATTTTAAGATAATTGCTGCCAAACCTGGCCTTTTTTTAAAAGGGGAAGAAATGCCCAACCTCCCCCTTAGCATGAAATCGATGTTTTCTTCCCCCAGAGCTTCAGCTTCAGCTCCTACTGAACTCAATAAATCGACTCTAAGAGAATATCAATTACCTGTACCCTATGTTTTCAAAGGGGCAGCCTTGATTCCTCTCAAAATAAGAAAATAGGAGATAAGGGGATGAAAAAGAAGGTTGTTATACTTATCACAGCCCTTTTCTTTTTAGCTTTGGGACTTCAGGGAGTTGTTCCTCAAAAATGGGAATTACGGAGTAAAGATGATTTTTTGAAGGGAAAGTTTGAAGGGATCTCTGTCTCTTTTGATGGTTTTCTTTCTCTTTCTCCTAAAGAAGAAGATATAGAAGGACCGGCTGAGGAGTTTTACTTGTCATTTATTCTTACTTCAAAAGGAGTAATCTATCTGGGAACAGGCCATGGTGGAAAAATATACAGGATAAAACCTAAGGGAAAGGCAGAACTTTATTTCCAGGTTCCAGAGATGGACATCTACTGCCTTGCTCAGGACGATAAAGGAAACCTTTATGCAGGAACATCGCCCAACGGGAAAATCTATAAGATCACAGGCAAGAGTAAAGGAGATGTCTTCTTTAATCCCAGCGAAAAATACATTTGGGATTTGCTTTTTGTCGAAAATAGTGTCTTGCTGGCTGCAGTGGGAGAGAACGGAGGGATTTATAGGATAAATAAACAGGGAGAGGGAATGCATATTCTTAAAGCTGAAGAGAACCATATTCTTTGCCTGAAAAGGGATGAAAAAGGAAATCTCATTGCAGGAAGTGGAGGAAATGGCCTTCTCTATCGAATTTCTCCTCAAGGTAAAGCATCAGTTCTCTTTGAATCCCCTTATGAGGAGATAAAGAGTGTTGCTTTTGATAACAAAGGAAATATTTTTGTGGCAGCAGGAGGAGCAGTTACTCAGCCAAAAAAGGTGGAAATTCCGAAGGCTCCTTTCAAGTCAGAAACAGACATTACCGTTACTGTTACTCCCACGTCATCTGTTTCTCCAAAAAGCATTACTTCAATTCAGAGTCAGCCCGGTGCTCTCTACAAAGTCAATCCAGAGGGAATGGCAAAAAAACTCTGGTCATCCAAGGAAGATTTAATCTACAGTTTGCTTTGGGATAAAACAGAGAAAAAGCTGATTTTAGGGACAGGCAACAAAGGGAAGATATTTACTATTGATAGAGATGAGAAAATTTCCCTTCTCGTCCAGAAGAATTCTGAACAGGTCTATTATCTTCACTCCTTTTCTTCAAAAATTTATTCAGTTTCCAATAACCCTTCCCATTTAAGCATTATTTACCCTGAGCAAAGATCTGGCGGTGAGTTTCTTAGCCATACTAAGGATACAAAAACCGTCTCTTCCTGGGGAAGAATAAGTTGGGAAGCTGAACTTCCCCCAGGAACAACTCTCCAGTTACAGACACGAAGTGGGAATTCTAAAGAATCCAATAAGACTTGGAGCGACTGGTCGCCGCCCTATCAGAGAGAGGGAGGAGAATTGATTCTCAGCCCCAAAGCCCGCTATATCCAGTTTAAAGTCATGTTTAAGAGTCAATCGGGAAAATTATCGCCTTATCTTAAAAAAGTTTCTCTTTTCTATCTTCAGGCAAATGTTGCTCCTATCATCACTAATCTGGACTTGCTTCCTGTAAATCAAGTTTATATCAAGCCTCCTGAGAGGGAAGAGATTATTTGGGGATATGAGAAGGGCCTGTCGCAGAAGTATGAAGGAAGGGATAAAATCAAGACTTATGTGGTAAGAAAAAGAGTCGAACGCAAGGGTTTTCAGACTATTATCTGGGAGGCTTCGGATGAAAACGGAGACAATCTTATCTATACGCTTTTCATCAAGAGAGAAAATGAGAACAAGTGGCGAGTTTTAAAAGAGAAATGTTCAGAAAATATATTTGCTTTTGATACTCTCTCTTTTCCTGATGGAGTTTATATCATAAAGTTAATAGCATCTGACCTTCCATCTAATCCCCGTGGCTTAGAGTTGCAGAAAGATAAGATAAGCCAGCCTCTGGTTATAGATAATTCTATTCCTGTAATTAGGAATTTCCAGGTTTTTAAAGAGAAAAATAAGCTGGAGGTAACTTTTGATGCTGAGGATTCTATGTCGTCTATTGAAGAAGTGAAATATTTAATCAGGCCCGATGAGTGGCGGACTATTTTTCCTGTGGATGGGATTTGTGATTCAAAAAAGGAGGGTTTTAAGATATCGGTGAGGCTTTTGCCGAATTCAGATAATCTTATTACTGTAAAGGTTAAAGACAGCCATCGTAATATTGGGGTATACAGAAAAGAGTTTTGAACAATTCTATCTCGTTTATCTCGTTTGTTTAGTTTATTTCGTTTGTCAAATTAGTCTCGATGGTCCAGATTGTCCTGACTGTCTTGACAGTCTAGACAGTGTTTTCTGTCTTGCCTGCCTTGGTTTTCTCGCCTTTCTCGCTTCTTCTACCCCTTCTAGCTTACTTATTTTTTTTCTTAAACCTTCAACCAGTTACTATTTACTGCTTATCTTCACTTTTAACTCTTTCTAAATATTTATCCTCTCTTGTATCGATACGGACGACATCACCTTCTTTAATGAAGGGGGGAACACTCGTAGTCAACCCTGTTTCCAGAACCGCAGGTTTATTGCTGGCTGAGGCAGTGGCCCCTTTGAGGAAAGGCTCGGTTTTGACCACTTTTAAGTCTATAGTTAAAGGAGGTTCTACACCTACAGGTTTTCCTGCATGCATCTCTACGTTAAATATAATATTGGAGATGAGATATTTCGTGCCATCTCCTATTATTTCTAAAGGAAGCTTGATTTGTTCGTAATTTTCAAGATTCATAAAGATATAATCTTCTCCGCTCTGATAGAGAAATTCCATCTCAATTTTTTCGAGGAATGCCTGTTCCACGCGGTCTTTTGACCGAAATCTGTGGTCTAAGAGAGTTTGGTCCTTGAGGTTGCGAAGTTTTGTCTGCATCAGAGCATGACCTTTGCCAGGAGTAATATGCACTGCCTCAAGGACCTTGTAAAGCTCTCCCTCGACTTTTATAATCATGCCTTTTCTTATCTGAGTTGCGTTTATCATTTTCTTACCTCTAATTCGTTTATCTCGTTCATTTCGTTTGTTTCGTTTATTTAGTTTATTTGGTTTGTTTTGTTTGTCAAATTAGTCTCGTATTTCTAACATTTCTTGCTTGGTTCTTACTGTTTACTGCCTCCTGTATATTCGCCTTGCCCGTCTTGCTTCATTTTACTTCTTACGTCTTAAGTTTCTCAGTTTTAACTTGTGAGATTGCGCAGCCTGTTCCGAGCAAAGCGAAGGAATCTCATTCGTTCCTCGCAATGACACTTAACTTAATGCGTTTGTATTAGTTTTGACTTTTGAGTTTTTTTCTGCTTACTGCTCACTTAATTATCAGTTTTGAGTTTCTATTCTTACTCCCTCGTCTACATGAACAATATATACCTTGGTGCCCAATTTTCTTAAAGCCTTGGCTACCTTTTCTGCATTTTTAGGAGCATAGGCAAACATACAACCGCCACCTCCTGAGCCGTTTATCTTTGCCCCAAAGGCTCCTGCCTGAAGGGATGATTGAATCATTTGCTCTATTTTTGGAGTGGAGATCCTGAGATTGTCTCTCAACACAGAATGCTGGAGGGAGAGGAGCTCACCGAAACGCTTGTGGTCAAAATTATCTGACTCAAAAAGAGTTTTGCCTTCTGCTGTTAAATCTCGAGTCAGGAGAGTACCTCGGAGGAGTCTCTTTTCCCTGGGAGGAAGTTTTTCAATTTCCCTTCGCACTTCCGGGCTTAAGGGACTTTTCAGGCTAAAGCTTTTTATCTTTTTTCTCACAGAGGCTAAGCCGCGAAGAGCATGTCCTTTAATATAACCGAGCATTCCTGTTGTATCTTTTTTTTGAAGAGAATCTGCCAGCACAAATTTTTTTAAGGGACTTTTGAGTTTTGTGACTTTCATCTTCTCTCCGAAATGGATGGAGACAACTCCTCCCAGTGAAGAAGTGTAGTGATCCATTTTTCCTCCTGGCTCCTTGAATTCAGCCACTTCTGCTGAAAAGCTCAGCTCTGCTATTTCTTCTGGAATTTGGGTTCTTAAATCCTTGGCTGCTTCCAGCAGAAATTTTATCCAGGCCACTACTAAAGCTGAGGAGCTGGCAGAGCCGGCATTTATGGGAATATTTCCCTGAACAAGACACTCCCAACCTGAAGGAAATTTAATTCCCTTTCTTTGGAGGATATTGATGCCACTTCTGAGATAGTCTCTTTCTTGGTGATAAAGTAATTCTTTTTCAGGGAGGAATTCCATCTCTTCTCCTGTGTCAGGCAGACTGATTTTGAATTTTTTATCTTTTCTTTTTTTGCCGCTGATGGAAATCCTTAAGTTTACAGCTGCGGCGATGATGGATAAGCCGAAATAATCCTGATGTTCGCCGAAGAGGCATAATCTGCCTGGAGCAGAAACCCGAAGTTCGAAGTTTTTCATATTACCTTTTTTATCTGAAGTAGTCCAAAACTGTCAAATACAATTTCAATAGGGGAGAGAGGCCAATACAGTTGAGATAGTCCAGATGTTCCTGATTATCTAGAGAGTCGCGAATAATTTAAGATAAATTGTTATGGCGAGGAGCGAAGAAGATTCCTTCGCTTTGCTCGGAACAGGCTTCGCAATCTTACAGGTTAAAACGGATGGTTGGCTAAAAGTTGAGGGTTAAAGGTTTAAGGAAAAAAATTTGTCTTGCCCGTCTTTCCCGTATTGTTCCTTCCTCTTCTTTATTCTTTGCTTTTTACTGAATGTTGTGGTTGATTTTAGAAATTATTTTCTTTATAAAGGTCTCTCTTATTCCATTTAAAATGAGCGCACTCTATTTTTTAGGAACAGGTGGTTCTGTGGCTACCGTCAAAAGGGATAATACCTCATTCCTGATGAAGGTGGGCAGGACATTAATTTTAGTTGACTGCCCTGGAAGTGTAGTCCAAAAAATAAAGAAATTAGATTTAAACCCTTCCCAGGTGAGCTCCATCCTTATCACCCATATTCATCCTGATCATGTTTATGGACTCCCTTCCTTTGTTCACAGCCTTATGTTGGAGGAATTATTGGTTCGGCTCTATGGTTCAGAAGAAACAATAGATTTCTGCCGGAAACTTCTTGATTTGTTCCTCTTACTGGAGAGAGAAATGAAAATCAGGATAGATTTTATCCCCCTTAAGCCCGGAGAAAAAGTCAAATTGGCTGATTCCTTGGAAATAAATGCCTTTAAAGTTCCTCATAGCTCCTCTTCGTTGGCCTTCCATTTTTTTCTCAGGGAAAAGGGGAAAGAATTAATCTACTCTGGGGATACACCTGTTCATTCTTTTCTTTTTCAGCAAGCAGAAGACAAAGATTATCTCATCCATGACTGTAGTGCTCCTTCCCGTTTTTTTATTGAATATCCTTCTCTTTCTTCAATGCATACTCATTCTCTCGAGTTGGGGAAGTTTTCTCAAAAAGCAAGAATCAAATGCCTTATACCCTGTCATTTTTTTGGGGAATTGGAGTATCCTCTTTCTGAAATAGAAGAGGAGATAAAGAAAAATTACGACGGCAGGCTGATAATCCCTGAGGATTTTGAGAAAATAACGTTATAATAGACGCAAAGCTCAAAAGTCAAAACGAATAATTAAGTAAATAGTAAGGAGTAAAGAGTAAGGAGTGGGCGAGAAAGGCAAATACAGTCTGGGTAGTCCAGATGGTCTTGATAGTCTAAACGGTCTTGATGGTCTAGATTGTCGCGAATAATTTAAGATAAATTGTCATTGCGAGCGAAGCGTGGCAATCTCACAAGTTAAAACTGAGAAACTTAAGACGTAAGAAGTAAAATGAAGCAAGACGGGCAAGGCGAATATACAGGAGGCAGTAAACAGTAAGAACCAAGCGAGAAATGTTAGAAATGCGAGACAAATTTAATAAACGAAACAAACGAGACGAACGAAACAAACCAAATGAACGAGACTAATTTGATGAACGAGACAAACGAATTAGACGAGATTGGAGGCATTTATGAAAGGAATCAATATTTTGCTCCTCACCCTGATTTTCTCTTTTGTTGCCTGCGTCTCAAGTAAGGGAAATAAGAAAGCGGACATGGTTCTTCTGAAGGGGGCTGTTTGGACAGTTAATCCTAAGCAGCCTTGGGCAGAGGCAGTGGCTGTGGGAGGAGAAAAAATCCTGGAAGCTGGTTCAACAGTAGAAATAAAAAAATTGATCGGAGCTAATACCCGGGTCATTAATTTGAAGGGAGATTTGGTTCTGCCGGGGTTCATTGATTCCCATGCTCATTTCATCGATGGAGGATTTTCTCTGCTGAGTATTAATTTAAGAGATGTAAGAACCCGGGAAGAATTTGTTGAAAAGATTCGAAATAAAGCTGAAGAGCTCGGAAAAGGGGGGTGGATTCTAAACGGCGACTGGGACCACCAGCAGTTCACGCCTCCAGAATTGCTAAAGAAAGAGTGGATTGATGAGGTCACGGCCCAAAATCCTGTCTGTGTGAACCGACATGATGGACATATGGTTCTTGTAAACAGCTTAGCCCTGAAAATTGCAGGTATCACCAGAGATACACCTTCCCCCGAGGGAGGTGAAATCCTTAAAGACCCATTCACAGGAGAGCCTACAGGAATTTTGAAGGATGCAGCCATGGAGCTTGTTTTTATACATGTTCCAGAGCCTTCCCTTAAGGAAAAACTGAAGGTAGCAGAGGTAGCTCTCAGGCATGCTGCAGAGGTTGGCGTTACTTCTGTCCATGATATGGCCTCTGCCTCAAATTTTGAGGTCTACCAGGAGCTTCTCAGGCTTAATAGACTAACAGCTCGCCTCTACGTCTATTTTCCGATAAAAGAGATCGGTAACTTTATTCGCCTCAAGTTAAAGAGTCCTTTTGGGAACAATTTCTTAAAGATAGGAGGATTGAAGGGTTTTGTGGACGGCTCCTTAGGCTCGTCCACTGCCTTATTTTTTGAGCCATATACAGATGATCCTGAAAAATATGGAATCCTTGTCTCTGATATGTTTCCTGAAGGAATCATGGAGAAGAGAGTCATGCTGGCTGATAAATCAGGCCTCCAGGTGGCTGTCCATGCCATAGGGGATAAAGCAAATCATATTATCCTTGATATCTTTGAGAAAGTTATTGCTCAGAATGGCGTAAGGGAAAGACGCTGGCGGATTGAGCATGCTCAGCACCTCCTTCCCGAGGATATAGAACGAATGAGTAAGCTTCGTATTATTGCCTCTGTCCAGCCCTACCATGCCCTAGATGATGGCCGCTGGGCAGAAAAAAAGATAGGAAAAGAGCGGCGCCAGTACTCTTATGCCTATAAGTCTCTCCTGGAGAAAGGCGTGCTTCTAGCCTGCAGTTCGGATTGGACAGTGGCTCCTCTAGACCCTCTAACAGGAATTTATGCTGCCCTTACACGCCAAACAACAGACGGCAAAAATCCTCAGGGATGGATACCTGAGGAGAAAATTTCCCTGGAAGAAGCTGTTAAAGGTTATACCCTGAATGGAGCCTATGCTGAATTTTCTGAAAATATTAAGGGTTCTGTGGAGAAGGGAAAATTGGCTGATTTGGTGGTCCTCAGCCAGAATATCTTTAAGATTCCCCCTGAAGAGATTAAAAAGACCGAGGTTAAAATGACCATCTTCAATGGAAAAATCATCTATAAAAGATAATTTATTAAAATGATTTATTTCTATCTCATAGTGCTTATTCTCAGCTTTGCCATTCTGTTCAAATGTGCGGGTTGGTTTGTTGAAGGTGCCTCAAGAATAGCCAGAGTGATGAATGTTTCGAAAATGATGGTTGGAATTGTGCTTGTAGGCCTGGCCACTACTGCTCCAGAATTTTTTGTTTCTGTCCAGGCTGCTTATCTTGGGCACTCTGAGATAGCCTTGGGCAATGCTGTTGGCTCTGTTATCTGTGATGATGGAATTGCCATTGCTCTAGCTGCTCTTCTCGCTCCAGCGGCAATCATGATAAATTGCCGGATGTTGAAATTTGTGGGCCTTTTTCTTATTTCTATCGATATCTTAGCCTACCTTTTGGCAAAAAACGGGACTATAGGGCGTGTTGAAGGCCTCGTTTTTGTCCTCATCTTGGGGGTCTATTATTTTTTTATAATCAGAGGACAGAGGTCACGTTTTTTCAATAAAAAAAAGGGAAATAACAATCTGAAGAATAATAGTCTTTCTTCCTCCTTAAGAAAAGATCAGTTAAAAAAGCCTCTCTTTCTTTTCATTGGAGGAATTGCAGGGATTATCATCACCAGCCACTTAGTCATCCGGGCAGCCATTTATATTGCCCGCTACTTCGATATCTCTGAAACCATAATCGGGTTGACTTTGGTTGCCATCGGCACCTCCCTCCCTGAGATTAGTATCTGTATAACTGCAGCTTTGAAAGGAGAAGGAGAGATTGCAGTCGGAAACATTATTGGAGCAGATATCCTTAATATTTTGTGGATTATAGGAGTTGCATCCATAGTCAATCCCATAAAAGTGGAAGTAGAAGTCATAAACTTCGCTTTCCCTTATATGATCTTAGTCGTGGCTACAATGCTCGTAGCCATGAGAATTGGCTGCCGTTTAGGAAAGGCAAAGGGCTTGCTTCTTTTTGCCCTTTATCTCATCTACATCTTCCTCACCTTAAAACTCTTTTTCTGAATAAATAAGTTTATTTCGTTCATTTCTCTTATCTCGCTTCTCCAATTTGTCTCGCATTTCTAACATTTCTCACTTGATTCTTACTGTTTACTGCCTCCTGTATATTCGCCTTGCCTGTCTTGCTTCATTTTACTTCTTACGTCTTAAGTTTCTCAGTTTTAACTTGTGAGATTGCCACGCTTCGCTCGCAATGGGCATAAAGGTCATAAAATGTTGTTGATATTATATCTAATTTATTGTAAGCAAACAAGTTGGCACAATAATTAAGGTTGTTTATTG
>Ga0114921_10000215_pt1 | contig 23809 bp, 24 predicted proteins | sample BentaG_FD_87016 | JGI IMG/M metagenome (GOLD analysis project Ga0114921, IMG submission 87016) | Deep subsurface microbial communities from South Atlantic Ocean to uncover new lineages of life (NeLLi) - Benguela_00093 metaG | ecosystem: Environmental > Aquatic > Marine > Oceanic > Sediment ... | reverse complement strand
CCCTAATTTGACGCTCGCTTTGCTCGCTAGATTTGGTCTCGATTTCATCGGGGTCCAAATATGACGCTTGCTTTGCTCGCCAGATTGAGGATGCAGCGTCAAATCGATGTTCTCGCTGCGAAGCAGCGAGGCATCCTCAATTTCTGAGAAGGTTCGACAGTGGAATTAGGGCCTCTGTCTTACTCTATAGGCGTGTACCTCCTTTCTTTTGGAGTGGGAAGCATTTCTCAATTATTTTGTTCAATTGGAGGATACGCCTTTTTCTTTTTCCTACGAAGTCCCGAGATTGTATTTATTTTAGACTACCCTAATCATGCCTCTCCTTCGACCACGCTCAGGATGGTGAGTCCTTCGACGGTGCTCAGGAGTGTGAGCTTGTTGAACCATCCTTGACAGGAAGGTGGTAATATATTAGAATATACCTAGCATTCGGGGCAAAGGGAATTTGTGATGAAGACATATACGGCCAGGAAGCAGGACATCGAGAGAAAGTGGTATCTCGTAGATGCTGAGGGTAAGGTGTTGGGCAGGCTTGCCAGCAGGGTCGCAAGTATTTTGCGGGGCAAGCATAAACCGATCTATACCCCTCATCTGGATACTGGTGATTACGTAATCGTCATTAATGCATCAAAAGTTCGCCTCACGGGCAAGAAACCAAAGCAGAAGTTCTACTATCGGTATTCGGGTTATCCCGGAGGACTGAAGTCAGTAAGGTACGATAAGTTATTGAAAGAGAGGCCTACACGGATAATAGAGGCGGCGGTAAGGGGCATGCTGCCGCACAATAAATTGGGCAGGGCGATGCTCAAGAAGCTGAGGGTCTGTGCTGGGTCGGAACATCGGTACCAGGCCCAGAGGCCAGAGGCTCTAGACTTCTAATTGAGATGACGAGGGCATTCAATTCTAACGAGCCCGTTGATAACAATATCTACGGGGCGAGCGTTCTAAGGAGGAGGGAAAGGTGGCTGAGAAGAAGGTCGAGACAGTAAAGAAGGCAAAGCCGAAGAAGACAGTCCAATACTGGGGGACGGGGCGGAGGAAAACATCCGTAGCCAGGGTCAGGCTGATCCCAGGCAAAGGAAGGGTGACCATCAATAAAAGGTCCCTGGAGGAATACTTTCCCAGCGAGCCCCACGAGGCATTGATCAAGGAGCCGTTAGAGCTGACAGGCACACTCGAAAAGTTTGATGTCTTGGTCCGGGTGAATGGTGGCGGGAATTCTGGTCAGGCTGGCGCTATCAGGCATGGAATTGCCAGGGCGCTGCTTCAAGCCGACGATGCTTTGAGGCCGAGCCTGCACAAGGCAGGGTTTTTGACGCGCGACCCGCGTATGGTGGAGCGCAAGAAGCCTGGTCGTCCAGGTGCTAGAAAGAGGTTTCAATTCTCCAAGAGGTAAAAAAGTAAAATGGTTAAGGTTGCCATCGTTGGTGCGAGAGGATATACGGGAAAGGAGCTCCTCAAGATATTATTGGCTCATCCCAGGGCTGATGTTACCTGTTTGACTGCACGTATGGAGGGCTCTTCAAAGAAGATCGCTGAGATATTTCCATCACTATTGGGGCAGACCGACTTAGAGTGTAGGGATTTTGACGTCCAGGAGGTTGCCCAAAAGAGCGATATGGTGTTCTTGGCCCTTCCACATAGGACATCCTTGAGGTTTGTTCCAGAGCTCCTTGAGATGGGAAAGAGGGTCATCGACCTGAGCGCTGACTTCAGGTTTGATAATATTGATACCTATGAGAGATGGTATGGCCCGGAGCATACCCCTCAGAGCGAGAGCTTGCTTCGTGAGGCTGTCTATGGCTTGCCAGAGCTATACAAAGAAAGAATAAAGGATGCTCGGCTGGTGGCCAACCCCGGCTGCTACCCTACAGGAGTCATCCTCGGCCTCGCTCCAATCTTGGAGGAGGGCTTGGCCTCCGACCAGAATATCATCGTTGATTCAAAATCAGGAATCTCAGGGGCTGGGCGTGCGCCAGAGCCACAAACACATTATCCGGAGTGTAACGAGAACATCAAGGCCTATAACATAGTCAGCCATCGACACATGCCCGAGATGGCCCAGGAGCTCGCGAAGCTTGCCCAAGGGCCTATCAAGGTCTCCTTTGTCCCTCATCTCGTCCCTATGAATCGTGGGATATTGAATACCATGTATCTGTCCTTGCCCAAAGGGGTAAATCAAGCCGAAATCCTCAAGCTATATCGAGATTTCTACAGGGACGAACCTTTCGTTCGAGTCCTTGAGGGCGATCTCCTTCCAGAGACAAAAAACGTTGCTGGATCAAATTACTGCGATGTTGCTATCAGGGTGGATGGGGAAGCTGGGATGGCTATCGTAGTCTCCGCCCTGGACAACCTGGTCAAGGGGGCTTCGGGTCAGGCAGTGCAGAATATGAATATCATGTGTGGATTTGATGAAACTGCTGGCCTGAATTTTTTTGGGATATGAGAGAGATAGAAGGCGGTGTGACAGCGACCCCTGGCATAAAGGCGGCTGGGGTTCCTTGCGGGATCAAAGAGGATAGCAAGTCCGATTTAGCCTTGATCCATTCTGTTATTCCCTGTAGGGCCGTTGGACTGTTTACAACCAACAAGGTTAAGTCAGCGAGCATAAAAGTAAGCATGAAACATCTGGCCGATGGTCAGGCACAGGCCGTCATAATAAATAGTGGCAATGCCAATGCAGTTACCGGTAAGAGAGGGCTGGAAGATGCCCAGGAAATTGCGGGACTTGTGGCTTTGCAACTTCGCATAAAGACCGAAGATGTCCTGGTAGCTTCTACAGGAAGGATCGGCATTCCCCTTCCAATTGGAAAAATTGCAAAGGGCTTGAAGGAAATAGTTGGCAGGTTGAGCGAGGATGGGGGCCATGAGGCTGCTCGCGCCATATTGACCACTGATACCTTTCCAAAGGTTGCAGCAGTGGAGGTCGATCTGGATGGCAGGCCAGTAGTCGTTGGCGGGATGGCCAAGGGCGCCGGAATGATTTCTCCCAATATGCAAGCCCCGTTGGTGACAAGATCTACGGGGCAGGCGACTATGCTGGCTTTCATTACCACGGATTGTGCCATAGATGAGGGCTTGCTGAGGAGGGCTTTGGTCTGGGCAGTGGATAGGTCATTCAATGCGATTACAGTAGATGGTGCTCAGAGCACCAACGATATGGTTCTGATTCTTGCCAATGGTTTAGCAGAAAATCAAAAGATTTTTCAGAAGGATTCTAACTATCAGAAATTCTCCGAGGCTCTGGCTCAGGTAACCACCAGGCTTGCTAAGCTTATCGTCAAGGACGGCGAAGGAGCAACCAAGTTCGTAGAGGTAGAGGTGAGGGGTGCCCTCAATGCTCAGGGGGCAAAGCTAGTGGCTTTTTCCATTGCCAATTCAAATCTGGTCAAGGCTATGCTTTATGGCGGAGACCCAAATTGGGGGAGGATTATGGCGGCTATTGGATCGAGCGGAGCCCAGGTAGAGGAGGCCCGGATAGAGATATATCTTGGCGACCTAAAGCTGGCCTCAGGGGGTTGTGGGATGGAGTTCAGTCCAGCGAAAGCAGCCAGTATCCTCCGCGAAGATGAGATTAAGATCCTAGTCGACTTAAACCTGGGCAGGGAAGGGATGAGGGTCTGGACATGTGACCTCACTCCTGAGTATGTAAAGCTCAACGCTTGAGTTTGGTAAGGTTGATACCAACGAATTTCTACGGACCACGGAGAGTGGAAGATAACTAACAGTCAGCAGTTAAAGGCTGCATGCGGTGAGCTGTTTGTAATTCGTGAACATCCGTTGTTCAAGTATCTGGGGTGAAGGAGCGTGTCAGTCAGGGTTAGGTTCGCTCCGAGCCCGACCGGTCATCTTCATATCGGTGGAGCCCGGACGGCCTTATTCAACTGGTTATTTGCAAGAGGCCACGGGGGCAAGTTTATCCTCCGAATCGAGGATACTGACAGGCAAAGGTCGACGAAGGAGTCCATTGTTGATATCATTCGGGCCCTGGAGTGGTTAGGCCTGAAGTGGGACGAGGGCCCTTATCCCCAGATGGAGAGGCTGGATATCTACCGGGGGTATGCCCAGAGGCTTCTAAAGGAGGGTAAGGCCTACCAATGCTTTTGCACTCCGGAGGAGCTGGTCGAAAGACGGAAGCTCGCTACATCCAGAAGTGAAGCACCTGGGTACGATAGGAGGTGCCGCAACTCAACAAAGGCCGAGAGGAGGGAGTATATCTCTCAAGGGCGAAAGCCAGCAGTAAGGTTTAGTCTGCCTGAGGGCAGCATCCTCTTTGCCGATTTGGTCAAGGGCGAGATAAGGTTTGAAAATTCCTTGCTCGATGACTTCGTCATCTTGAAGTCTGATGACATCCCGACCTATAACTTCAGCGTCGTGATCGATGATGCCCTTATGGGAATAACTCATGTTATCAGAGGGGAGGATCACCTTTCCAATACCCCTCGTCAGATACTTCTCTATCGTGTCTTGGGGTTTAAGGTACCTCAGTTTGCCCACCTTCCGATGATTCTGGGCCAGGATGGGGCACCCCTTAGCAAGCGCCACGGGGCAGTCACCATCACACAATATCGCCAGTTAGGATACCTACCTCAGGCGCTGGTAAATTATTCAGCACTCTTAGGATGGGGAACTCCCGATAGTCAGCAGGTATTCTCAAGGGAGGAGTTGATCGATAGGTTTTCATTGTCCAGGGTGGGTAAGACCTCGGCCATCTTCGACATCAAGAAGTTAAATTGGATCAATAGTTACTATATCAAGGAATCCGATCCCAAAGAGGTCCTAAATTTAGTCATCGATTGTCTGAAACAGAGGGGCCTCGTACCGGAGAATGTCAGTCCTCAGAAACGCGAGTGGGTAGCCAAGGTGGTGAAGGTAGTCGGCGACAGGATGAAGTATATCCTTCAGATCGTCGACTATGCTGGCTTCCTCTTCCAGGAAGATGTCATCATTGACCAGAATGCCTCAAAGAAGTTTCTGACTAAGGGAGTAGCGGCATTTCTTTGCAGTGTGAGGGATAACCTGGCCAAACTGGAGCCATTCAAAGCCGATCCTATAGAGGAAAGTATCAGAGGGGATGTCGAAAAATTTGGCATAAGGCCGAAAGAGGCAATGCAGGCCATTAGAGTGGCATTGACTGGCCAGACTATCAGCCCTGGCCTCTTCGATGTGATAGAGCTTCTTGGTCGCAAAAAAACCTTACGCCGATTGGATGCAGCCTTAAAGCGCCTGTAGCTCAGTTGGATAGAGCAGCGGCCTCCGGAGCCGCGTGGGGAGGTTCGAGTCCTCTCAGGCGTACCAGAATTGATTCACCGCTTGCCCGGCAGGATGGGGCAAGCGGGACTTATTTGGGAGTGGTCTAGTGACCCCGTAGAGGGGGGCAGGTAGGACTTATTGGGGGATCGGCTAGTGGTAGGCCAATAGACTCTGGATCTATTAGCGGAGGTTCGAATCCTCCTCCCCCAGCTATTCCTGGTTCGCCTACCCCGTTGATAATTTCATATCTACGGGGCCTGTCCCGTAGTAATCCCGCTTTAGCGGGAGGACTTTACGGGAAATCCTGGCCACGCAGCTATTCTAATTGTGACGGAGCGCTTTCGGCTGCTCTTAGATTCAATTTGAATAAGGCGGTATCGTCTAGCCTGGCCTAGGACGCTGCCCTCTCAAGGCAGAAACACGAGTTCAAATCTCGTTACCGCTATTTTCCGAGTTTAGAGGCTAAAAAGATGGAGGATGCGATTGAGAAGGCTAAGGTTCTCATGGAGGCCTTGCCTTATATAAAGGCATTCAGGGGCAAGACCGTCCTGATAAAGTACGGCGGGAGCGCGATGGTGGACGATAACTTAAAAATTAATATCATTCAAGATATTATCTTCATGCAGTACGTGGGCATGAATCCCATAATCGTCCATGGCGGGGGCTATAAGATCAATGAGGTGATGAGAGAGTTGGGCAAGGAGCCAACGTTTGTCAAGGGCATGCGCGTGACTGATAAGGAGACCGCCGAGATCGTCGAGTCTGTCCTCGAGGAGAAGATAAACTCCGAGCTCGTAGGGCTGATAAGCGAGCACGGCGGAAATGCCGTTGGCCTGAGCGGTAAGGATAAAAGTTTAATTATGGCGACCAGGCATATACCCGAAAGCGGAGAAGACGTTGGATTCGTGGGTGATGTGGAATCTATAAATCCAGATATCCTGAATACATTAAAAAAGAAGGGTATTATTCCAGTCATTGCTCCTGTGGGCATAGGTAGCGATAGCCACACCTATAATATCAATGCCGACACTGCAGCTGGTGAGATAGCCGCTGCCCTGAAGGTGAACAAGCTTGTCATACTTACCGATGTGAGGGGCATCCTGCGTGATCAAAAGGATGATGGTACGCTTCTTTCCACCATTAGGATAGATGAGGTGCAGGGATTGATGGAGGAGGCCATCATATCCTCGGGGATGATCCCCAAGGTCAATGCGTGCATCAGGGCGCTCAGAGCAGGAGTGGCCAAGACACATATCATCGATGGCCGCATTTTACACTCCCTCCTTTTAGAGATATATACAGACAAAGGGATTGGCACCGAGATAATTAAATGAAGACAGATGAAGTAATGAAATTGGATGAGGAATATGTAGTCCATACCTATAAGCGAACCCCTTTGGTTTTGGTCAGGGGCCAAGGGGCCAGGGTCTGGGACAGCGAGGGGAACGAGTATCTGGATTTCTTAGGGGGGATAGCTGTAAATAGCCTGGGCCATTGCCATCCGGCGATGGTCAAGGCTATACAGGAGCAGGCAGCTAAGCTCATTCATGTCTCCAACCTGTACTATATCGAGCCTCAAGTGAGATTAGCGAGGCTACTGGCAGCTAACTCATTCGGGGATAAATCTTTTTTTTGTAATTCAGGGGCTGAGGCGAATGAGGCGGCAATCAAGCTAGCACGCAGGTATGGAAAAGAAAAAAGGTATGAAATCATTGCTATGGAAGGCTCTTTCCACGGGAGAACCCTGGCTACAGTGGCTGCCACAGGTCAGGACAAGTATAGAAAGGGGCTTGAGCCACTTCCGGCTGGATTTAAGGTAGTGCCATTCAACAATCTGGAGGCAGTGGCCGGTGCCGTTGGCCAGGAGACCTGTGCGGTTATGGTCGAGCCCATCCAGGGCGAAGGTGGGATAAACGTCGCCTCGGGCGATTACCTGAAGGGCCTGCGCAGGATATGCGATGATAATGGCCTTTTGCTCATTTTAGATGAGGTCCAGTGTGGCCTTGCTCGGACGGGGAGGCTGTTTTGTTATGAACATTATGGGATAGAGCCAGATATCATGACATTGGCCAAGGGAATGGGAGGAGGCTTTCCCGTCGGGGCCATGATTGCTACCAATGAGGTAGCATCCGCCTTCTCTCCTGGCGATCATGCCTCTACCTTCGGAGGCAATCCATTGGCCTGTGCTGTCGCATACACAGTTTTAGAGACTATCTTAGAGGAAGGTTTGGTGGCCAACGCCGAGTGGGTGGGCGAGTATCTTATGGAGAAGTTGAGGGAACACCAGAGCAGATATTCCTTTGTACGCGAGGTGCGTGGCAAGGGGCTGATGATTGGCATGGAGCTGGAGACCAAGGCCCAGGATGTAGTCGCCGAGTGCCAGAAGAGAGGAATCCTGATTAACTGCATTGTGGATAGAGTTCTGCGATTCGTGCCACCTTTAATCGTAACTAAAGAAGAAGTTAATCAAGTAGTAGATGTTTTGGATGATGTCTTCGATCGCCTATAGGGGAGCGACGTGGAGCGAAAGGACCTGATCTCGATCGGTGATTTGAGCGTTGATGAGATCGAGGAGATATTCAAGCTGACCAAGGGGTTAAAGGAGGGAGCAAAGCGAAAAAAGAAGTTTACTCCATTGGCCGACAAAACACTGGCAATGATCTTCAATAAGCCCTCTACCAGAACAAGGGTCTCCTTTGCCAGCGGCATGTATCAGCTCAGGGGCCAGGTATTATTTCTGAGTGGCAATGACTTGCAGCTCGGCAGAGGGGAGACCATTGCCGACACTGCCAGGACCCTATCTCGATATGTGGACGGAATTGTGATCAGGACATACGATCACCGGGAAGTATTAGAATTGGCAAAATATGCCACCATCCCAGTAATCAATGGCCTAACCGACCTTCTTCATCCTTGTCAGGTCTTATCTGACATCTATACAATAAGAGAGAAACTCGGGGCCATCAAGGGACTCAGGCTCGCTTATGTTGGCGATGGGAATAACGTCTGTAACTCCTGGCTCTATGGAGCATCGAAGTTTGGAATGGACTTGACTGTTGCCTGTCCTGTTGGCTACGAGCCAGATGGGGCAATCACCGAGGAAGCTAAAGAAGAAGGGGTAAACACTGGCAGCAAGATTAAGATCATTCGTGAGCCAGATCTGGCAGTCCAGGATGCTGATATCATCTACACCGATGTGTGGGCCAGCATGGGAGATGAACAGGAAGTAGAAGTCCGCCAGAGGGTCTTTCAACCTTATCAGGTAAATCAAGCCCTTGTGGATAAGGCCAAAGCCAATTGTTTGGTCATGCACTGTCTGCCAGCCCACAGGGGACAGGAAATCACCTCTGATGTGATCGATGGGCCACATTCTGTTGTTTTTGACCAGGCAGAAAATAGATTGCACCTCCAGAAGGCGATCTTGGTGTTGTTGATGGGCAGTAGCAAATGCAAATTACGGTAATGAAAAGATATGAATTACTCGAGTAAAATTATCGGGTTTGAGTTGGAGATTTGGGACAATTTAGTTCAGGGAGGAAGTGATGCCAGAAAAAATAAGAAGGATTGCCCTTGCCTATTCCGGGGGCCTTGACACCTCAGTGATCTTAAAGTGGCTGCAGGACAGGTATAATGCTCAGGTGATCGCCGTCGTCGCAGATTTGGGCCAGGGAAGAGATCTTGAGATTGTGCGAAAGCGCGCAATAAATACCGGAGCCAGCAAGGTAATAATCAAACATCTCAAGGAGAGGTTTGTAAAGGACTTCATCTTCAGGGCGCTCTGTGCTAATGCCATCTATGAAGGTAAATATCTTCTGGCCACAGCCCTATCTCGTCCATTGATCTCCGAGGTTTTAGTGGAAGTGGCGAAGGCTGAAGGGGCAGATGTGATAGCACACGGCTGCACAGGTAAGGGGAATGATCAGGTCAGGTTTGAGGTCTCCATCGCAGCCCTGGCTCCGAATTTGAATGTCTTAGCTCCAGTTAGGGAATGGGAGCTTGAGTCTCGTCAGGAAGAAATAGAATATGCTAAGAGACACGGGATCCCTTTGAGCGTAACCAAAGAAAGCCCCTATAGCATAGATAGGAACCTATGGGGGGCGAGCATTGAGTGCGGCGTGCTGGAGGATCCATGGTCAGAGCCACCTGAGGATGTGTATCAGATGACTGTCTCCCCAGAGAACGCCCCCGATAATTCAACCTATTTAGAAATATACTTTAAGGATGGGATACCAAAGCGAATAAACGGGAAAGAGTATAAACAGGTAGATTTAATTACTGAACTTAATGAGGTTGGAGGAGCCAACGGTGTGGGGAGGGTTGATCACATAGAGGATAGGGTGATCGGCATTAAGTCTCGAGAGGTCTACGAAGCTCCTGCAGGTACAATCCTTTATCTGGCTCATAAGGAGATCGAGAATTTCACCATCATTGGCCAGACCTTGCAGTTTAAGGATTTGATAGATAAAAGGTACAGCGAGCTGATCTATAATGGGATGTGGCATTCTCCCTTGCGGGAGGCATTGGATGGGTTTATCAGAGAAACACAAAGAGGTGTTACAGGCACCATCAGGGTGAAGCTCTATAAGGGAAGCTGTGCTGTAGTTGGCAGGAGATCCGAGCATTCGCTTTATAGTCAAGCCCTGGCCACTTACGGCAAGGGTGATATCTTTGATCAGCAGAGTGCAAAAGGGTTCATCGACCTCTTAAGCCTTCCCCTGAAGGTGAAGGCAAGGGTCAGTAAGAGGCAGGTAGGGAAAAGTAGAAAGCAAGGTTAATCAGGTTCTGGAGGAGGTCTGAAGGTGCCCATCTATGAGTATAGGTGCAACAAATGTAGGTGCGAATTTGAGGCATTGGTGTTAAGTTTGAAGGATTCCTCTGAGGTAAGTTGTACGCGATGCGGAAGTAAGGACTTGACGAGGTTAATATCGCGGTTTACTTGTCATTGTGCTGAAGAGTCCAGGCTCGATGAGTTTGATACTGGCAGAAAATACGGAGATGAATTTTATAGGGATTCCCGCAACATCGGCCTCTGGGCAAAGAAGCGCGCTAAGGAGTTGGGAGCAGACCTGGGACCTAAGTTCGACGAGGTGCTCGAGCGAGCAAGGACTGATCCAGGGAAATATATAGAGGATAAAGCGGAGGGATTGGAGTAGGAAAGAGGCGAGGAGGTATGGAAAAGACACAGGGCAACAAATTTATTAAAGATTCCGATAAATTGGTGGAAGGATTCCCCCCGTTAGAAACTTCTCGTTCAGATAAGAATGCATCGCTTCTAACGGGGTTTACTGAGTCCATTTCCTTTGATAGAAGACTGTATAGGTATGACATCCAGGGAAGCATTGCCCATGCTAAGATGCTTGCCAGATGTCAGGTCATCACTGCCAAAGAGGCCGAAAGAATCACCAAAGGCCTCAGAAAGATCCAAAAGGAGATAGAGGCCGGCAAGCTTAAGTTCGACCCCGGCTTGGAGGATATCCATACCCACGTCGAGCATAGATTGATAGAGATGATAGGAGATGCAGGGGCCAAGCTCCATACGGCCAGGTCTCGGAATGACCAGGTAGCATTAGATATGCGCATGTATCTGAGGGATGAGATAAGGGAGATTGCCAGGCTTATCAGGGAGTTACAGGCCACTATCTTGAAGGTGGCTGAGGCCAACATTGATGCCATCATGCCTGGTTATTCTCATCTTCAACATGCCCAGCCGATCCTCTTCTCCCATTGGTTCATGGCTTACTTCGAGATGCTCGATAGGGATTGGGAGAGGCTTTTCGATACCTTCGAGAGGGTCAACGTCATGCCTCTTGGAGCTGCGGCGCTGGCAGGGACATCCCATCCCATTGACAGGGAGTATACCGCCAGGCTCCTTGATTTTCCGAAGGTTACTCAAAACTCGATCGATACCGTATCAGACAGGGACTTTGTCCTCGAATTCATAGCAGATGCCTCTCTGATCATGATGCACCTTTCAAGATTGAGCGAGGAGCTGATCCTGTGGAGCTCTAAGGAGTTTAGTTTCGTCGAGTTTGCCGATACGTTCACCACAGGCTCGAGCATCATGCCCCAGAAGCGCAATCCAGATGTGGCCGAGCTGGTCAGGGGAAAGACTGGTCGAATCTATGGAAACCTCCTTTCGATGCTTGTCGCAATGAAGTCCTTACCCCTCGCCTACAATCGAGATATGCAGGAGGACAAAGAACCACTCTTTGATACCGCAGATACCCTGAAGGGAGCCCTGGCTGTTTACGCGAAGATGCTGGCAAGCATCCGGGTGAATAAGAAGAATATGGCCGCGGCCCTGGCGGGTGATTTTTCGACCGCCACCGACATAGCAGATTACCTGGTTAAGAAGGGCATGCCATTCAGAGAGGCTCACCAGCTTGTGGGTAGGTTGGTGAGAGAAACCATTGCCAAGCATAAGCAATTGGTCGATTTGCACCTATCTAACTTTCAGGCCTATTCCAAGCTATTTGGCAAGGATATATTTGAGGCCATCGAGCCGAGGGCTTCCATAGAGTCCAGGAGATCATTAGGTGGAACGGCAAAGGAGTCTGTGACCAGGATGATTGCTCAAGGCAAAGAGATTATGAAGAAGAGATGATTGGCGATGGGAGAATTTGAATATAGAGATAATGAACTTTATTGTGAAGGGAGAAAGGTCCAGGACATTGCCTCGGAGGTCGGCACTCCCTTCTATCTTTATAGCTATCAGACCTTGATAAAAAATTATAGAGATTTTGATCTTGCATTCAGCCAGGTAGATCATATTGTCTGCTATTCCTATAAGGCCAATTCTAATCTGGCGATATGTAAAGCCTTGGCCAATGAGGGTTGTGGAGCTGATGTCGTCTCCGGCGGGGAACTCTTTAAGGCGCTAACCGTTGGAGTGGATCCTCGAAGGATAGTCTTCACAGGCGTTGGCAAGACTCCCGAGGAGATCGAGTATGCACTGAGGGAGGATATCCTTATGATCAATGTTGAGTCCACTCCTGAGCTTGAGAACATCAATCGAGTGGCCGGAAGGTTGGGGAAGCGCGCACCCATTGCCCTTCGGGTCAACCCGGACATAGATCCAAAGACCCATCCCTATATTGCCACAGGTCTGGCCGAGAGCAAATTTGGCATTGATGTCTCAAAGGCGATCGAGGGATACAAGATAGCACAGAGTTTGCCAAACCTAAAGATCTTAGGAGTTCACAAGCACATAGGCTCTCAGATAACCCGGGTCGAGCCATTTGCCGAAAGCCTCGCTCGAATTGTCGATTTTGTGGCCCAGCTTGCTAACATTGGAATAGAGCTGGAGTACGTGGACATGGGTGGGGGATTGGGGATCGCCTACGGGGACGAAGAGGCACCTTCCATATCTGATTTTGCTCGAGCCACTATGCCCTCAATTAAAAAGTTGAACCATAAGATGATATTCGAGCCCGGCAGGGTCATTGTTGGCAACAGCGGAATATTGGTGAGCCAGGTCCTCTACCTCAAGGAGACGAAAGATAAGACATTTTGCATAGTGGATGCAGCGATCAACGACTTCATCAGGCCTGCCCTCTATGATGCCTACCATGAGATTATCCCACTAAATTTATCCAGGATCCAGGATCCAGGATCCAGGATCCTGATTGATATAGTGGGGCCAATATGCGAATCTGGAGACTTCTTCGCAAGAGACAGGAACATCCCTGCGCTCAAAGTCGGTGACCTACTGGCCATCCTGGATGTGGGGGCATATGGCTTCAGTATGTCATCGAATTATAATGCCCGTCCGCGGGTTCCAGAGGTTATGGTCAAGGGGGATAAATATTATATAACCCGTCGGAGGGAAAGTTTCGAGGACTTAATAATGGGAGAGGAGATTCCGGAGGATTTAAGATAATTGAGAGGAAGTGGTGATAGAGAGGATTTCTTTGATTGAACCGAAGGCACGGACTATCATGTCTTCAGCGGCGTTCGCCTTCCACACTTGGGCCTTCCTTTAATCGGCACCATTTTAAAGGAAGAGGAATATCAAGTGAGTGTATACTGTCAGGATATTAAGCGCTTTACTCCGCAGGGCGAGGGGCTGACGTCCGTGTGGTCGGCTCAGGTTAGGTCGGATGTCGTGAAAGATAAAGGACTTCTGGTACAGGCTGAGGTCAAACCAGGTAATGTTATTGATGAAAGCAATTGGCAAAAGGCAGTTTGTTGAGCGTTACAAAAAAGCAGAAAAGAGGTGGTTGTAACTGAGGTACTGAACGAGTATTTAGGGTTCAATTGATGGAATGGAATGAGAGGTAGCATCAGGCGTGGCAGCGTAGCGAGAACAAGATGCTGACCAAGGGGACAGGATGCCCAACCGAGCAAGGGCGTGATGTAATTGCGCCAATGCTATCCTGAAGAGACTGAGAAGAGGTCAAAAAGAAATTTAAAGAAGGAGATTCCACAATGGCAGAGAGTGAAATTGTCAAGTCTAAGGGGGCCTTCAAGAGAGAGGCCCGGGAGAGAGCTTATAACTACGAACGGCGGTACCATGGTTGTAGTCAGTGCACGTTGCTTGCACTTCAGGAGCTTCTAGGGTTGGAAGACGAGTTAACCTTCAAGGCCGCTAGCTCTCTATGCGGGGGACTGGCCCTTAGTGGTAACACATGTGGAGCACTCACGGCTGGAGTAATGGTTCTGGGCATGAAATACGGTCGTACCAATATTGAAGAGGGACTTGCCGGCCTGGTCAAAGGAATGCTGCCGGCGTATAGGTTAGTGAAATGGTTTAAAAGTGAATTTGGAACCACCGTTTGCCACGAAATCTCGGGGTTCGAAATAGATGAAGAGGGTTTGAAGGGAGCGATAGCGAACCCGGAGGCAATGGAAGCGGACCTGGATCCAGGACTGATTGAGAAGTGTTCTCAGCTTGTGGGCAAGACGGCGGCAAAAGTGGCTGAACTTATAAGTGAAGAGGGTTAGCCGGCAAAAGAGCTAGAAGGCGGCTGGGTGCCGACTTAATATAAGGAGGACAGAAGGTGGAACAGGCAAAGCAGAAAACAAGGCCATCCAGTAGTTTCGTGACATTCTGGGAAACAAGGGCTCAAGATGTCTGATCGGAATGTAGGCCGGTCCTGTGCAGTTTGACCCCGTTGAAGTGGTGAAAGGGAACAAGCCCACCATTGGTTCCGTTGGCTACGACCCTCAAACCTGGAAACGATCATTGGCTCTTCTCGCTAAAGGTATTGTGGCGCCAGTGGCGATTATTTATTACACACAGGCTGCCGCTGGAAGAAGCTGAGAAGGGCTTTGGGATGGCACCGAAAAAAGGAAGATGCCAAGGTTCTTTTAATCCCATGAAGGAGGGGGAAAATGGCAGAACCAAGCCGTGCCAGAATTAAGGCCTCGGAACTCTACCAAGTGGGTATTGTAGTCCGTGACCTGGAGAAGAGCATGGAGCATTACCAGAACATCCTCGGCATCGGGTCATGGGACACCATGAACATTGATTCTTCCACTCTCAGTGACATGACCTATCATGGCAGGAAGGTACAGCATAAATTCAGGGCTGCTCTCACCATGGTGGGGCCGATGCAGCTGGAATTGATCGAGCCTCTTGAGGGGGACAATATTTACAGCGATTTTTTGAAGGAGCATGGAGAGGGACTACATCATCTGGGGCACGTCAGGGTGGACAACTTAGAGGAGGCTATCCAAAGACTGGAAAAGGAGGGCTTCCACTGCCTGCAAAGCGGGCGCTTTCCCGGCGGTGGTTTTGCCTACATTGACACCGTCAAAACTCTGGGCTTTCTCATTGAAGTGCTTGAGTTGCCTGAGGGAGTGCCTGCACCTTACCGTCACTAAGCCATAAAGTGAAATACCCAGAGCCGGCATCCGGTATAGGATTTTATATGGTATCTTTTTGGCAGGAGGGAGAAGGTGTTATTAATATCTAGCAGCATTTTGGCCGGCTTCGGTGTTGTCTTTTTCCTAATGCCTTTTCAAATAGGATTATCCATGTGCTTTGGCCTATCATGGCGGTGGCTATTGGGGTGAGTCTATTATTTTAGGACTTAATGACCCCGTCCTTTTAATTAAAAGGACGGGGTGAAGATGGATTTGTTATTATGTCAAGGATTAAGTTTTCTAAGATGTGCGCGAGCGGAAATGACTTTATCATTATAGATAATCGCAAAGGTCGCATATCGCATATCGCATATCGCATATCCGATTTTGTAAGAGAGATATGTCAAAGAAAGAAGTCTGTGGGGGCGGATGGCGTTCTTTTGCTCGAGCACTCATCAAAGGCCGACCTTAAGATGCGGGTATTCAACCCCGATGGCCGAGAGGTGGAGATGTGCGGCAACGGAGCCAGGTGCGTTGCACTATATATAAATGCAAAGTGCCCGCCGAAGGCGATGTCTCGCTCCTATGGGGCGGACAAAATGCAAAATGAAAAATGCAAGATTGAGACGGAGGCGGGAATATTAGAAGCAGAGGTTGTGGCTGAAGATAGGGTGAGGCTAAAGATGCCTGATCCGAAAGACTTTAGATTTAACTTTAATCTTGAAGTTGACCGAGATATTCACAAGGCCAATTTTATAAATACGGGGGTGCCCCATGTGGTTCGTTTTGTCCGATCTTTGGACTCTATTGATGTGGGAGGACTTGGCGAAGCGATAAGGTACCATGAGGAGTTTCAGCCAGAAGGAACGAATGTTGATTTTGTCGAGGTAATTGGTGATAAGGACATTAAGGTTCGAACCTATGAGAGAGGCGTAGAGGGTGAGACCCTTGCCTGTGGAACAGGGGCAGCGGCCAGTGCAGTTGTTGCCCATTTGTTAGGCTTCACCCAACTCCCGACCATGGTGCATACTAAAAGCGGCTCCATCTTAACAGTATATCTTGATTCTTCAGATTCCCCGATTTCATCGGGACAGGCCAAAGTTACCAATCTCTTGTTAGAGGGAGCTGCAAATCTTATCTACGAGGGAGAAATAAAATGGGTAAGGAGGAGAAATGATGTTTAGTGGTTCTATGGTGGCTATGGTAACCCCGTTCAAGGATGGGAAGGTCGATGAACCTAAGATCCGAGAATTGGTTGAGTTTCATATCAAGAATGGAACGGATGCTATCGTTCCCTGTGGTACAACAGGAGAGAGCGCTACGCTTTCCCATGAGGAACACAACAGGGTCGTTGAAGTCACGATTGATGCTGCAAGGGAGAGGATTCCGGTGATCGCAGGGACAGGTTCTAATAGTACTAGTGAGGCTGTAGAGCTGACCAAACATGCCAAGGAGGCGGGTGCAGACGGGGCTTTAATAATCACCCCCTACTATAATAAGCCTACCCAGAGGGGATTGTATCTCCACTATGAGAAGATTGCCAATGAGGTCGACATCCCCTTAGTTCTTTACAACGTTCCTGGAAGGACAGGCATTAACCTTATGCCTCAAACAGTGGCCGATCTGGCCCGAATAGACAATATCGTCGCAGTCAAGGAGGCCAGCGGGAACCTCAAACAGATCGGCGAGATAGTCAACCTTTGTAGGGATAAGATATCACTCCTTTCGGGCGATGATTTTACGACCTTGCCCATCTTGAGCTTAGGAGGGAAGGGGGTAATCTCGGTTGTTGCCAACCTGGTTCCCGCAGATACAGCGGCCTTAATCGACGAGTTCAATAAGGGCAATATCGAGACCGCTCGCCGGATCCATTACAGGCTTCTTCCATTGTGCGAGGCCATGTTCTTGGAGACCAACCCCATCCCAATCAAGACCGCCATGGCTTTATGTGGGATGTTGGATTCTTCTGAATTACGACTTCCACTGTCTGCAATGTCTGGCCAGAATTTGGATAGATTGAAGAAGGCTTTAATGGACTTCTACAGTTAGTACGCGAATCAAAGGGCGCGAATAATTCGCAAAAAAGAGGGGTGATAGCTATGATCAAGGCGATTGTGAGCGGGGCCTGTGGGAGGATGGGCCAGACGCTGGTAAGGGCCATATCCAAAACGGATGATATCAAAGTTGTAGCTGCCCTAGAGGCAAAGGACCATCCCTCCTTTGGCAAGGACATCGGTCGGATGGTGGGTTTAGAGAAGTTGGGCATACTGGTGGTGGATGATTTGAATAACGTCATAGAGGAAGGGGATGTGATCATCGAATTCACAAATCCAGAGACTACCTTAGAACATTTGAGAACAGCGGTGGAATATAATAAGGCTATAGTCATTGGAACTACTGGATTCAGCGAAGAGCAGGCAAAGGAGATAAAGAAGCTGGCGGTTGATGTCCCCTGTGTTATGGCCCCAAATATGTCAGTCGGAGTGAATATGCTTTTTAAAACTGTCAGGGATGTAGCTCCAATATTGGGAGATGACTATGATATAGAAATCATCGAGGCCCATCATAGGATGAAGAGGGAGGCCCCATCTGGCACGGCGATGAGGATGGCCGAGGTTTTGGCTGAGGCCCTTGGCAGGAACATAAAGGAGGTGGGTATCTATGGTAGGAAGGGAACAATCGGCGAGCGTCCTCGAAAGGAGATCGGGATTCACGCTATCAGGGCGGGAGGTATTGTAGGGGAACACCGAGTCTTATTCGTCACCCAGGGGGAGATGCTGGAGATAACCCATAGGGTTCATTCGAGGGATACGTTTGCCCAGGGAGCTTTGAGGGCTGTCAGGTTCTTGGCCAAGGCCAAAAAGGGCTTGTATGATATGCAGGATGTGCTGAAGCTAAAGTAGAGGAGGGGAAAAGAGATGTGGTTTTGGAAGAGCTTGCTTACTCTGGCAGTGATTGGGGTCCTTGTAGGCTCGATAGGCAATTATGGTCTACGAAGGAGACTGCCAGGAGGTCGGTGGGGAGCGATAGTGATTGCTTTTTGTGGCGCTTGTTTAGGAGCCTGGATCCTTTATAGTGCTCATTGGTTGGTGGTGGGTAAAATCAATGTGCTTCATGCTCTCATTGGCGCTGGCGCAGTTACATATCTGACGAGCATATTCGGCAAGCCCCGTTGATAATATATCTACGGGGCAAGCCCCGTTAGGAACCCCGTCGTGTGCGGGTAAAAGGGTATAATCCAGATGATAGAAAGATCCCAGAGGATTCAACTATTACCCAAATATCTATTTGCCAAGATCGATGAAGCCAAGGCCAGAGCAATCTCTGAAGGGGTGGATGTTATCGACCTTGGCATTGGAGACCCAGATATCCCAACCCCATTGGCTATCGTTGATGAACTGTGCGAGGCAGCCAGGGATCCAGCAAATCATAGGTACCCCACCTATGAGGGGATGCTCGAATTCAGGGAAGCGGTAGCTGACTGGTTTAGAAGTAGATTTAATGTAGACCTGGATCCAACCGATGAGGTCTTGGTTCTCATCGGATCGAAGGACGGGATTGGGCACATTCCTTTAGCTTTTCTGAATGAGGGCGATTATGCCCTGATTCCTGACCCTGGCTATCCAGTATACAAAGCAGGGGTGATTTTATCCGGAGGGATAACATATCCTCTGCCATTGTTGAGCGAGGGCGGTTTCCTACCAGACCTGGATGGAATAGATAGGGATGTTGCTCGAAGGGCAAAGCTAATCTTTCTCAATTATCCCAACAACCCTACTGCAGCAGTTGCAGATATTAGATTCTTCGAGCGCGTTGTCGAATTTGCGAAGGCCAATGATATCCTGGTCTGTCATGATGCTGCTTACTCTGAGCTTGGCTATGACGGCTATAAGGCCCCGAGCTTTTTAGAAGCAAAGGGTGCAAAGGATGTAGCTGTCGAGTTCCATTCCCTGTCCAAGACCTATAATATGACTGGTTGGAGGATTGGCTTCGCGGTGGGCAACCCGGATATCTTGGCCGGCCTGCGAGGGGTCAAAAGCAACCTCGACTCAGGAGTCTTTAGGGCTATCCAATATGCCGGCATACAGGCCCTTAGGTCTGGCCGGGATTCCATCGCCAGGGCCATGGCTATCTATAAAAAAAGGAGGAATATCCTGGTCAATGGATTGAGAGAGCTTGGTTGGTCTGTACCTGTTCCCGGAGCTGCTTTCTATGTCTGGATTCCAGTGCCCGAGGGCTATACCTCCGCATCTCTCTGTGAGGCTCTGCTAAGCAAGGCAGGGATAGTCGTCACACCAGGAACTGGATTTGGCGAGCACGGAGAAGGGTATGTCAGGACCGCCCTGACCGTGGATGAGGCCAGGCTTGCCGAAGCAGTGAAGAGGATCGGCAAGCTAAAATGGGACTGAAAATGGATAAGATCGAGCTCGCAAATGTCTCCTTTTATGGCTACCATGGGGTCAGCCCTCATGAAAGGAGGAAGGGTCAGAACTTCCTTATGGACCTGGAGCTGGTCCTGAATTTAGCCGACGCAGCTCGGGCAGATGACTTGGCAAGGACTGTAGATTATCAGGAGGTATTCAACCTGGTCAATGAGGTTCAAGAGGCCAGGAGGTATAACCTCATAGAAGCATTGGCGGAAGATGTAGCTCAGGAGATTTTACAGAGGTTCAAAGTGGACGAAGTCATGGTACGGATAAAAAAGCCAGGAGTATCCTTAGGGGGCCCTTTAGATTACGTAGCTGTCGAAATAAGAAGGCGAAGTAAGGGTGAAAGGGGAGAGTAGTGGCCATTACCTATCTCGGTCTGGGCTCCAACCTGGGCGACAGAAGAAGGAATATCGAGGATGCCATTAAATTAATGGCACAGCGCAAAGACATTAAGGTCCGTGAGGTCTCTTCTTTATATGAGACTGAACCAGTAGGATATGAAAATCAGCGCTGGTTTATCAATGGAGTTCTGAAGGTAGAGACTACCCTTAAACCGAGGGAGCTTCTGGAAGCCCTGAAGGAGATAGAAGAAGCGCTCAACAGAAAAAGAGATTTAAGGTGGGGCCCAAGGACTGTTGACCTTGATATCCTTTTATATGATGATAAAAAGATAGAAGCCCAGGATTTTGTCATTCCACACCCCGAGATGCACCGGAGGGCCTTCGTCCTTGTTCCTTTAGCCGAGATCGCCCCGGACCTGATCCATTCGGTGATGGGGAGGTCCATCTCAGAGTTATTGGCAGATCTGCCCCAGACCAAAGTTGTAAAGCGGATAGAGTGAAATAGTCCTGGGCCCCAATTTTTGAGAAAAAAATCAGGCTAAATCTAACCTCATGGAAGTTTTACAGGCGCTCCTGAGGAGTGTTTTGATTGTGCAGCAGAAGTGTATTTACGATTTTAACCGAAGGAAGTATTGCAATTATGCTAATTTTCATTTCAATTTTGCGTCTGGCCAGAACTTCATATACGGTTTTTGAGAGGTTATAAACCTATAGAAAGTGATTTAAAGCTTTGTGAGGGTATAGAACGAAAGCAAAAACCCTACTTCCAAAGGAGCAGGAGATACTAAACATAGGGGGTATACTGAATAGGTGCCAGGCTTCTCTGAGCGCTTCTGGGAGACTTATTTATTGAGCCTGTTTTACTCGCAAAGTTGAGAGTTTTTTAAAAAGGAGTTCCTCTTTTGAACCAGGTAATGGAGCCAAAAAGAAAAACAGCGAGAATAGATTAAGAAGGATAATCTGATAATGATTATTTATGGAGTGAATCCCAAAAAACAGAAAGCACTGGAAGATAAAATACAGCGTCTTAAGATTTTTGAGAAGGATATAGTAGAGAAGTTTATTCGCTCTGGTGGGAAAGGTGGACAAAAATTAAATAAGACATCTACTTGTGTTTATTTAAGGCACATCCCTACAGGTATTGAGGTAAAGTGTCAAAGAGAAAGGTCTCAGGCGCTTAATCGTTTTTTGGCGCGCAGGATTCTGGCGAATAAGATCGAAGAGATGCTTATAGGACAGCAAAATGAGGAGAGAAAACGGATTGAAAAGATAAAAAGGCAAAAACGGAAGAGATCAAAGAGAGCAAAAGAAAGAATCTTAAAAGAAAAAAAGATACAGGCGGAGAAGAAAAGACTTCGTAGTTACAAGCCAGATTTATGTCAATAAAGGCGTCAATCCTATGGTGGGTGCCAGGTTGACATTTGACATTCTTGCGAGGGTTGCCACGCAAGGGCAAGCCCCATCCATTTATCGGGGCAGTCTCCATTAGACTCTCCTATAAAGTGATATTATTTTGAAGAGTCTAACGGGGCAGGCTCCGCAGATAAGCTTCGCTATCAACGGGGCAGGCCTGAAAGTTGACCTGAGTGTTTGAAGTTGGAGTTTTGTATAATGAAGAGAGATTTACCGCTTCTTGCGGTATTTTTTTTAAGTATGCTCATTGTGCTGACAGGCTGCCTTGAGCAGGAATTTAAATTTAAAGAATGTGTTCTATCAAATGGGTTGAGGGTCCTGACAAAAGAGATCAAAGATACAGATGTAGTGGTGTTGGATATCTATGTTGGGGTTGGCTCGGCAGATGAGAACGAGGAAAATAACGGGATATCGCACTTCATTGAACATATGTTATTCAAGGGGACATCTAAGAGGAAGCCAGGTGAGGCAAGCTGGCTCATAGAGTCTGTCGGGGGACACTGGAACGGGGTCACCTCACGGGACTTTACCCACTATTATGTAGTCGTCCCGAAAAGATCCTTCGACCCTGCCCTTGAATGCCTGGCAGATCTTATCATGAACCCACTCTTCGACGAGTCAGAGTTGGCTCGGGAACGCCTGGTCGTCCTCGAGGAAATAAAAAGGAGCCAAGACAACCCTACAAGTGAGCTCTGGAGTCTGGTATATAGGACTACCTTCAAAAGCCATCCTTACAGATTGCCCATACTCGGCTCCGAGGAGGTGGTAGAGAAGATCAAAAGGCAGGAGATGCTCGACTGGTACCATACCCATTATGTTCCCAACAATATGACGCTGGTCATTTGTGGAGATTTCAAGAAAAGGGAGATACTTTCAAAGGTTAGAGAAGCCTTCTCTGGGTTTCGGGCCAGGTCCCTGCCACAAAAGGGTAGAGCGTCTGAGCCACTCAAGGGAAAGATGGAATTGGTGACCGAGAAAAGGGATATAAGTAGAACCTATATGGCGATAAGTTTTTCTGCGCCAGGTATAAAAAGCCCAAGGGATGTCTATACTACGGACGTCCTTCTCTACCTTCTTGGCAGAGGCAGAGGGTCTCGCCTACATCAGGCCATCAGAGAACAAAAGCAGCTTGCCTCCCATATAGATGCCAGCTTCTTAACCCAGAGGGAACCCGGCATATTCATTATCCATGCCATTGGCGATTATAAAAAGACCGATAAGCTTACAGAGGCAATCATCCACGAGATAGAAAAACTGAGAGATGGATTGGTCTCTACCGAGGAGCTCCATAGAGCAAAGAGCCTTCTTACATCTGAATATGTCTTTGGCAACGAGACTGCTTTGGACCTGGCGAGCACCATTGGGTTCTATGATGCCATAGCAGGCAGCCTCGATTTCGTCAGGACCTATCTTGATAAGATCAAGCAGGTTACCCCTGAGGATATAAGCCGAGTGGCCAGGAAATACTTCAATACCGAAAATTATACTACTGTTCTGCTGAAGCCAAGGACTACAACGGCCCTTAGTCGTTAACTTGTAATTGTTTCGGTCATTTGGCCTGATAAATCAGGAAACTACAAGTTTTTTGGCATTCATGTCCATTAGATAAAATAATAAAATATTAAAACCATGGAGTTTTATATGAAGAGAACCTTTAAGATATGTATGGCTATTTTAGGGTTAGTCTTTTTCCTGAGTTTCATCAGCCTCGCTGATCCATTGGCCAAAGCCCCGAGGGTCAAAAAGGCGGTCCTTCCAAATGGACTGACTGTTTTGGTCAAAGAGGATCATAAGGCTCCGATCGTCGCACTCGAGGCCTTCCTCGATGTCGGCGCCGAACATGAGACTGACAGGCTTTGCGGAATAAGGAACTTTTGCCAGTCCCTCATTTTGAAGGGTACAAAGAGTAGGTCTGCATTTGATATAGCTTTGCAGTTAGAGTCAGCTGGTGGCCTGATAGATACATCTACGGCCCCAGACTATATAGAGGTTTCGGTCGTGACTAGGCCCGAAGGACTTAAAGTTGGCCTGGATATCCTCACCGACGTGATAAGAAATCCTGTATTTCCAGAGCAGGAGGTGGCCAAGGAGCGAAGGGTGATACTGGCCCAAATTGACAAGCTGAAGGATGATAAGTTCGAGTCTGCCTATGATTTATTCAAGGGTACCCTTTATCAGGGGCATCCTTACAGCAGGCCAATACTCGGTACAAAGCAAGGTGTTGAGGCCATAGGGAGGGATGATCTCGTTGCCTTCCATAAGTCCCATTACTTGGCTAACAAGACGATAATCGCAGTAGTGGGAGATGTTAAGGCTAACTACATAATTGGGAAAATTTCCCAAGCCTTCGAGAGCTTCCCGCCGAAGGCGAGGTTCGCCTCCCGCCTTTGGCGAGGTTCGCCCTTGGCGACTGGCGACAAGCCGGGAAGCCTCCCTCAGCAAGCCGAACTAGTTGAGCCCAAAAAGGTCAAGTCGACAGAGGTCACCAAGGTCAGGAAGGTTGAGCAAGCCTTCCTGATTCTTGGCTTCTTGGCCCCTTCCGTCGGAGCGAAAGATTATCCT
>Ga0114921_10000214_pt1 | contig 23845 bp, 19 predicted proteins | sample BentaG_FD_87016 | JGI IMG/M metagenome (GOLD analysis project Ga0114921, IMG submission 87016) | Deep subsurface microbial communities from South Atlantic Ocean to uncover new lineages of life (NeLLi) - Benguela_00093 metaG | ecosystem: Environmental > Aquatic > Marine > Oceanic > Sediment ... | reverse complement strand
TGGAAAAACAAATAAAGGAGGATATGATGAAGGCAGCTGTATTTCATGAGCCGAAACAACCTCTTAAAATAGAAGAGGTTGACACACCAAAAATAGAATCCCATGAAATTCTGGTTAAAATCGCAGCCTGTGGTGTCTGCAACACTGACCTGCATTACATAGACCACGGTGTTCCCACTTTTAAAAAGCCTCCGATGATTTTAGGACATGAACCATCGGGCATGGTTGAGGAAGTGGGCTCTGAGGTAAAAAACTTCAAAGCTGGCGACCGCGTGCTCATCCCCCCAGTTTTTTCTTGCGGCTACTGTGCCAACTGCCGCCTGGGCCGCGAGAATATCTGCTTTAACATGGTCATGCTGGGAAATCATATTGACGGTGCTTTTGCTGAATACACTAAAGTCCCTGCTAAGGACTGTCAGCACCTTCCAGAGGAACTGCCTCTTGAAGAATCAAGCATCATCGCCGATGCCATCTCCACGCCCTATCATGCAGTTAAAAACAGAGCACAAGTCAAGCCTGGCGATTCTGTGGTTGTTTTTGGCTGTGGTGGAGTCGGAATAAATGTTGTTCAGGTAGCAACAGCTTCTGGTGGTTCGGTGATTGCTGTAGATATTGTGGATAAAAAATTAGAAATGGCAAAGAAATTGGGCGCTCAGCATACGATTAATTCATCTGGGAAGGAAGACAAGGAGCTACTCAAGGAAATAAGAACCTTAACTGGAGGAGGAGCCGACATTGCTATCGAAGCCATTGGCAATCCTAAGACAATTGAGCTTGCCTCGGCGGCTGTCAAGGCTGGGGGGCTCCACTGTCAGGTAGGCTATACGCGCCACACTGTACCGATGAATGCAGGGAGGTTGATGTTCAGAGAGATTGAGATTAAAGGCTCCTTAGGCTGCCGTCCAGTGGATTATCCGAAGATCATAGAAATGGTAAAAACAGGGAAGATTCAACTTAAACCCGTGGTGACCCATAAATTCAAACTTGATGATATCGAGCAGGCTTTTGAATTGATGCGAAAGGGTGAATCCCTGCGCTCTATTATCGTCTTCTGATTAACAAAAAATTCCCTTTTAAAAAAGGAGGTGCAATATGCGTTGTTACAAAAAATTCTTTGTCATAGTGACCATTCTTACGGTGGCGCTGCCGCTGGCTTCAGATGACACGAGCCGAAAACGCATCGAGGCATCCATCCGCTTTTTGGCTGATGATCTCCTTGAAGGACGCGGCACACCTGGACGTGGACTGGATATGTCCGCTCTCTATCTGGCTACTGAACTTCGAGGCGCCGGATGGCAACCGGCAGATGGCGAAAGTTACTTCCAGAAATACGCTCTGAGGGATTTCACTCCTCAACAGGACACGTACAAAATCGTGCTCAACGGAGTCAAGCTTGATTCCAAAGATTTTATTTTTGGGCCTTTTGGAATGGATCCAGCCAAGACACCGGTGCAGTATGACCTGGTCTTTGCCGGATATGGAATATTCGCTCCCGAACAGGGTGTAGACGACTTTGCTGGAACTGACATCAAGAATAAGGCGGTTGTCTCTTTATTCGGTGCTCCGTGGGAGCTCGATCCTCATGTGGTCCATGCCTATGACCGGGCTGTGGGCAAGTCAATCCATGTCACTGTTAGAAATGGTGCTCTCCTTGTCTATGTAAGCGAAGAATTCGAATCCCCTCCGGATTCACCGGCAAGCGCAGAAGTTGCTTTTTTCCGGCAGATGGCCTATGTTCCCATGGCTTACCTATCAGAATTCCAGGGAAAGCCAACCATAGGAATTGGCCCAATATTGGCCATAACTCCTGCTGTGTTTGATAAAACGCTGGCTGATGTGAGTGGAGGAACCTATGCAGAATGGAAGGAGCGATTATCAAAGAAAAAACATAAGGCACACACATTGAAAGCAGCTATAGACGTGCATATCGATGTCAAACCCAAGGAAAGTAAAGCAAGCAATGTAGTGACTTTCCTCCGTGGCAGCGACCCTTCTCTCCGAGATGAATGGATTGTGCTGACAGCACACTACGACCATCTTGGCTACCACGAAGTTCCAGAAGGACAAGACGGAATCTGGAACGGTGCAGATGACAATGCCTCTGGTACAGCAGCAGTGCTGGAAATTGCCCGACGCTTGGCTGAAGACAAGCCTCCCCGCCGCAGTGTATTAGTCGCTCTCACCAGCGGCGAAGAACGTGGCCTTCTGGGTTCTGCACATTATTCCATCCATCCTCTTGTTCCGAAAGACAAAGTTATTATCAATATCAACGTGGATATGGTGGGTCGCTCAACAGGAAAAGTGTACTGTATTACAACTGGCAGCGATGAGATATACAAAAAGACTGCTGAAATCGGCAAAAAAATTGGGATCACTTCCCTTCCCGATCCATTTCCCACGTGGCGGCTTGTTTACTTAATCGATAGTTATCACTTTGCAAGATTAGATGTGCCTTTCATCCAGTTCATGACTGAATTTCATGGCGACTATCATCAACCTTCTGACGAGATAAAGTTTATACGGTTTGAGGAACTCGGGAAAATCTTTGAAGTGATGTATGAGCTGGCAAATTATTATGCCCAAGGAGGCAAAAGACCGACTTTTAAGCGCCCAAATTGGTTTCTTACTGTAGATTGATTATCTTTTCTTTGAAATGTTTGTCTTGTTAAACGATCACATAATTTCCGTATAATATCTTTTTAAATTAATTATTTTCCTTTGAAGGTGCCTTTTCTTTTTTCCAGGAAGGCAGAAACTCCTTCCTTTTTATCCTCGGTGGTGCAGGTAAGTGCATGCAGATAAGACTCAAGAGCAAAACCAGAAGCAGCATCTCCTTCTTGGCTTCTGTTTACTGCTTCTTTGGCATACCTTACGGCTAAGGGCGGTCTTGAAGCGATTTTTTGGGCTAGCGCCATCGCTTCCTCCATCAGTTTTTCAAGTGGGACAACTTTATTTACCAGGCCGATACGATAAGCTTCCTGAGCATCGATAAAGTCCCCAGTGAGTATCATTTCCATGGCCCTGCCCAACCCTACTAAGCGGGGCAGGCGTTGGGTGCCTCCGTCTCCGGGAATGATTCCCAGTTTGACTTCAGGGGCTCCAAACTGAGCTTTCTCTGAACAGATTCTGATTGAACAGGCCAGGGCAAGTTCCAGACCTCCTCCCAGGGCATATCCATTTATCGCTCCTATAACTGGAACCTGTAGATTTTCTATTCGGGAAAAAATCTCCTGTCTTTCGCGCGTGACTCTTCTTCCCAATTTGGCATCTCGGTCAACAATCTCTTTGATATCTGCACCGGCTACAAAAGCTTTCTTGCCCGCTCCGGTTACTATCAGCACTCTTAAGTCTTCATCTTCTTCAATTTCGGCAAGAAGCTGCTTTAATTCTGTTGTCAATTCATTAGAAATGGCATTCATCTTTTCAGGTCGGTTGATGGTCAAGAGACCGATGTTATCTTTTTTTTCATAAATGAGTGTTTTATACATGATTCCACTCCTTTTATTTATTCAGGGCAATTTCACAAAAATTGAGAGATTGTGTCGCTCTCTTCATTCATTCCCAAAGATGCTTTTATCTTATGAGATTGTTTCGTCGCGAAGCTCCTCGAAATGACATTATCTTTTATTGCTCATTACTTGTGGATTTGACAAATCAAATCCCTACATTTTATTTCTTATTTGGGCTTGATGAATCAAACCCATACAATCGATTTTACATCGTTTCCTTTTTAGGTAAAGGCTTTGATATCGAGTTCAAAGGCGCCGATTATGAGCTGTTGAATCTGGGAGGTCCCTTCGTAGAGAGTGTTGATTCTAGCATCACGGTAGAAGCGTTCAACATCGTATTCGCCGGAGAAACCATATCCTCCATGAATCTGAATGGCTTTGTAGGCGACACGGTTGACCATCTCACTGCAGTAGTATTTGGCGATAGATGTTTCCCTGGTGTTGGGGACTCCTTTGTTTTTCATATCCCCAACTCGATAGACAAGGAGGCGGCCTGCTTCGCATTCGACAACCATGTCAGCAATCATCTGCTGAACAAGCTGAAAACTGGCTATGGGCTTCCCGAACTGGATTCTCTGCTTGGCATATTCCTTACAGATGTCAATACATCCTTGAGCTGAACCGACACAGCCTGCAGCCACAGTATAGCGGCCAAAATCTAGTGTGCCCATAGCAACTCTAAACCCTTTGTTGATCTCGCCTAGAACGTTTTCTTTCGGAACTCGGCAGTCTTCTAAGAAGATCTCGCCAGTATTAGATGCACGTAATCCCAATTTATCGTGAAGGTCTTTTGTGGAAAAGCCCTCAAATCCTTTTTCCACCAGAAAGGCTGTGATCCCTTTTGGTCCTGCTTCCTTATCTGTCTTGGCATACACTACTGCTAAATCTGCAATTCCAGCGTTTGTAATCCAGGTCTTTTGGCCGTTCAGCACATAATAATCACCATCTTCCACAGCAGTTGAATTCATACTGGCAGGATCACTTCCCGCATCAGGCTCTGTCAGCCCAAAACAGCCAATCCATTCTCCACTGGTCAATTTAGGAAGATATTTTTTCTTTTGTTCTTCATTACCGAATTTGAAAAGGGGAAGCTCAACGAGGGACACCTGGACAGAATATGTACCCCGCATAGATGAATCCACCTTTCCTATCTCTTCAGCCACAATCGCATGGCTTATATAATCAAATCCTGCCCCACCATATTCTTCAGGAATGGGTGTGCCCATAAAGCCTAGCGCTGCCAATTTTTTAAAAAGATCGCGAGGGAATTGAGCTTTTTTATCGTTTTCTGAAGCTACAGGTGAGATTTCTTCCTTAGCAAACTTACGGATTGTTTCCTGGATCATTTTTTGTTCTTCGCTAAAATCAAAATCCATTGATTGCTCCTTATTAAAAATTCAAATGTTTAATAAATTTCAAATGAAAAAATATCAAATCTTAAGGATTTTTATTTCTTATTGCATGAGATTTCCCGCTCTTTGTCTCGTCATGATATTTAATTTGCTTTTTGAGTTTCCTTTCTTGTCTTATATTGCTTGATTTATAAATCTAGTCTTACCAGTCTTGTGAGTCTCGAGCTTCTTCTAATATTTATAAAATCCTTCGCCTGATTTTTTTCCTAATTTTCCCTCTGCAATCATCTTCCTGATTATCTCTAGGGGTTTGTAACGTTCGTCCTTAAGCTTTTCATACAGAATTTCCATCTTGGCCAGATGGATATCCAGACCAATCATATCAATGAGGGCTAAAGGACCCATGGGAAGCCCGGCTCCAAGCTTCATGGCCTCATCAATATCTTCGGCTGAGGCTATTCCATCAGCATAGACAATGGCTGCCTCATTCAGCAGCCCGCCCAATACTCGACTTACTATGCCGGCAGGTGCTTCCTTGTCAGTGGCAATAGGAACCTTGCCCAGAGCTTCAGCAAACTTTTTTGTTGTGGCTATGGTTTCTTCTGAAGTCTTTCCTCCGCGGATGATTTCAACCAATTTCATGATGACTGCTGGGTTGAAAAAATGCATCCCTATTACTTTATCAGGACGGGAAGTTGCTGAAGCTATCTCGCTCACTGAGAGAGCTGTGGTGTTTGTGGCCAGGACAGTCCCGGCTGAGCAGATGGAATCCAGCGTCTTGAAAACCTTCTGCTTAGTCTCAAGATTCTCAGAGATAGCTTCTATGACGAAATTGCTATCTTGAGCAAGATTCAGGTCTGTGGACCATTTTATTCGCGAAAGAACCGAGTCCATCTCATCTTGAGTAATTTTACCTTTCTCTACCCGCCTTCCAAGGCCTCTTGTGACCTTTCCTTTAGCTTTCTCGATTATCTCGTCTGAGATATCGACCACAGTGACTTCATAGCCTTTTTGAGCACAGAGTTGTCCCACACCAGAGCCCATGATCCCTGCGCCCACGACGAATGGTTTTTTGACGTCCATTGTTCCTCCTTATTAGTCTATCTCGTTTGCCTAGTTTATCTGGTTTGTCTTATTCGGGTTTGATGAATCAAATCCCTACTATAATCTTTCTATGATTACGGCTACGCCCTGTCCGCCTCCGATGCACATGCTCGCCAGCCCCAGCTTCTTATCTGCAGTTTTCAAGGCATAGATCAAAGTTGTCAATATCTTTGCTCCTGTTGCACCTACAGGATGACCGAGAGCGATGGCTCCTCCGTGGATGTTGACTTTAGAACGATCCCATTTGAGTTCCCGCTCTACAGCTATAATCTGAGCAGCAAAGGCCTCATTGAGTTCGATAATATCTAGCTCTTTTAGCTCGAGGCCTGCTCGCTCTAAGGCTTTATTAACTGCAGGCACAGGCCCTATTCCCATGATTGCTGGGTCAACACCAGCATGAGCGTAAGATACAATTTTGGCTAATGGCTTAACTCCAAGATCTGAAGCTTTTTCGCTTTTCATAACCAGCACCGCTGCCGCTGCATCACAGAGTGCGCAGCTGTTTCCAGCAGTAACAGTCCCATCTTTCTTAAAAACAGGAGGAAGTTTAGCCAGTTTTTCTACTGAGATTCCTTCCCTTGGAATTTCCTCTGTATCAAACATTTCTGTTTGTCCCTTTTTTAGAGGTACTTCTACAGAAAGTATTTCCTCCTTGAATTTACCTTCTTTAGCTGCAGCAATTGCTTTGTTCTGGCTTTCTGCAGCAAAAGTATCCTGTTCTTCTCGGCTGATGCTGTACTTCTCGGCCAGTGTCTCTGCTGTCATCCCCATCAGATGTCCGGCTAAGGGACAGAGAAAACCATCTCTGTGCATGATGTCAACCAATTTACTGTCTCCTATGCGATTCCCCCATCTTACCCCTTCAGCGATGTAAGGGACCTGGGAGGTATTCTCAGCTCCACCTGCTAAAACCACTTCCACATCTCCTGCTTTGATCATCTGGACGGCAAGGGAAACAGCTCGTAGAGAGGAACCACACCGCTTGTTCACTGTAAAAGCTGGAACTTCATGAGGCAATCCTCCTTTTACTGTGGCGAGACGGCCTATGTTAGGCCCTAGGCCTGCCTGCCAGCCAGTGCCAAAGACTACTTCATCTACTTGGCTGGGCTCGATTCCGCCCCTTCGAACTGCCTCTTGAAGGACAAGAGCTCCTAAATCTACAGCAGAAACTCTTTTGAATGAACCTCCAAACCTTCCTCCAGCGGTTCTAACAGCGCTGGCAATAACAATATCACCCATGGATAGCCTCCCTATTTATTATATTCACGATTAAAGACACTGATTTAAAGAGTCGTTATTATAGTTATCTCTTCTTGTAGCTGTCAATAAAAGAATGTGGGGCGATTAAGCCTTTCTTGTAGAATTGGAGTCCCTAGCTTTGAATCTTATATTCTCCAAGTGCATATTCAACGGCGGCCTTGGCATGGATAGTGGTTGTGTCGAATAAGGGAATTTCATAATCTTCTTGATTAACCAATAGAGGGATTTCTGTACACCCTAAAATAATCCCTTCTGCTCCTCTCGCTACGAGATTACCTATTATCTTCTTAAATTTATCCTTTGAAAATTTTCTAATCTCTCCCAAGCACAACTCATCATAAAGGATATCGTGAATGACTTGTCTTTCCTTCTCATCAGGTATAATAACCTCGAGGCCGTGTTTTTTTAATAGTCTTCCTTTGTAAAAATCCTCTTCCATGGTAAATTTGGTTCCCAACAGGCCGACTTTCTTGAACCCTCTAGCTTTAATCTTTTCTGCAGTAACATCAGCTATGTGAAGCAAAGGGATTTCTATGCTCTTTTGAACTTCATCTGCCATCTTATGCATGGTATTGGTACAGATAACGACAAAATCTGCACCTGCCTTTTCTACCCGCTGAGCAGCATCAACCATGATTTCAGTAGCTTCCTCCCATTTGTTTTGATGCTGTAATTTTTCTACTTCATCGAAGTCAACCGAATACATAATACTTTTGGCTGAATGGAATCCTCCAAGCATTTCTTTTGCTTTCTGATTGATTACTCGATAATATTCAAGAGAGGATTCCCAACTCATGCCCCCAATTAGGCCTATTGTCTTCATCCCTCTTCTCCATTTATATCTCGATCTAATTCTCCTCTTAAAATATCAAATTTTGAAAACAATTCCTAATTAAAATAACTAATATTAATCCCCTTCCCCTATATCCCCTCCCTCAAGGGGAGGGGAAAGTATTAATATAAAGTGATTTTCTAGGTAAATTGAGTTGTTTTTAGGTAAATTGAAAGGTTTTTCTTATTCTTCTTCTTTTTTCTTTGTTCTGGAGAATAGCCTTAACAAGTCAGAGAGTTTACCTTTGATGTACCCTTCTCTAACAAAATAGGGGCCTTCTTCGGGTTTAATCCACTTTATGTATTTCCCTCTTTTTAGATCATGTTGGTCTTTGGCTAGACCGATTCTGAAATCACCTTCTTTTGTCTGAATTATAGCCACGTTGACTTCCTCTTCATCTGGAGATGTGTATTGGGTGGCAGATATAATCTTATCTTTCCTAGGGAACTTTTTATGGATGAACTTTTCGGAAATGGATTGAGGCAGATTTTCTTCTCTGAGACCCTCGCGTTCTCGAGTTGACTCTGTCCTTTCAACAATACCAACAACACAGGTGTTTCCAAACCCGCTCATGTTGAACCAGAGCCCGTAATTCAGGTTTTGAAGCTCCTCTTTAAACATGTCCTTATACTGTTTATTCCCCCTTAACTGCCAGACAAGCTCTACAAGTTGGGCCCCTCCAGAAGCACCGAGTGGATGGGTCCTGGCAAGAAATCCTCCAGAACGGTTTATATAGATTTTCTTTCCCGCTGCATTTTTTTCCTCTAGAACAAACCTGTGCCCTTTTCCTCTCTTTGCTAAAGCTAAATCTTCAGCTGCTATCCAGGGAACAGGCTTAAAAGCATCGTGAAGTTCACAGAGGTTAATCTCATGAGGATTCAAACCAGCTTCTTTGAAGCTCTCTTTCCCGGCCAGCACAGCCGCCTCCATCGATATCAGTGTTCTGCGTTCCGCAATCTTGATGTAATCAAAGGCGGATTTGACACTCGTCAATTTTATATCTGTGGGAAAAGGGATCAGATAAGCTGCTCCGGCTCCGTTGTAAGACCCGCTACAGTCAAATTTGGTCAGAGGCTTGGCAATGACTCTGTTGATTTCAGGATTGTTATACTCTTCCCATGTTACCGGTTTCTTAAAATAGGCCATATCATTCAAGGCTCCGTATCCGAGGCTTCGTACGCTCATCTCGTAACACACATCTCTGAATGTCTTTTCCGAGATTTTATAAGCATCCATATACTCGTAGCTGGCTAAAGCAGCTACCGCTGGCATCTCGCCCAATCCTCTCTCTCTTTCTTCCTCGGCAATGACCGTAGAGATTTGGATAGGTATCTCTTCATTCTTCAGCTTGCCCTTCATCTTTTCTCCGAAGCAGACCAGCACTTTGAGCCCGGATGAAGCCAGTCGCTTTCCCAGTTCGACAGCTGCTGCACCTGTTGCTGAGCCCAGCTCTACATGATAGACCTCTGTATCCCTTGACAGACCCATTTCAATACCAACCAGGGAGTCCAGCCCTGTTTGCCTGGCAAACCCTATAGGGTCCATACTTCCGATGACCAGACAATCGGGAACTAGTTCAGATGTAAAATCACTTGAATCGTCCAGCGCCTTCTTGCAGGCATCAGCCAGCATCACCCCGATAGGTCTGAAATCTTTGCCAAAGGGAGTCAATGAGACTCCAGCTATGTATACATCACGCATCCAAGCCCTATCTCCACATTATATTCTTTTTAGATGCTCTTTCTCTTTTACGGTTATTTCTTACTCTTTTATTATCTTCAATTTGAAAAGTGGGGTCAAATCTTTATTATTGACAGATTAGTATAATTAAGATTAAATGGAAATCAATTCATGGACTTTTTGTCAATAATAAAGATTTGACCCCATGGCTAATCACCATATCGGAATCATCGGCGCAGGACCCGTGGGAAGTATCATAGCTGCTTATCTTGCCCGAAATCAAGAAAATGTCTATCTCATCGACATTAAAAAAGAGCTCATCTCAGCCATAGACCAGAAGGGAATTACTATCACAGGTATAGGCGATAACTTCAGCACTCAGCTTAAAGACACGGGTTATTCTACGGCAAATCTGAGCCGATTCCATGTTGATTTAATCTTTATTGCGACCAAGTTCAATTTTCTTGATTCTGTGCTTGAAGAAATAAAACCTATCTTCACGCCCGGCCAAAAAATTCTTCTCATTCAAAATGGAATAGATAATGAGGATAGAGCGGCTGAGAAATTCAGCCGTGAAGATATCCTAAGGTTTGTCATCAATTACGCAGGGATGATTGTCGAGCCTGGCACTGTCAAGATGACCTTTTTTAATCCGCCCAATTATATAGGCGCTCTCTCCTCTGAGAATGAGTCTCTCGCTAAAGAGATTGCCGAATTCCTGACAGATGCCGGATTGGAGACAACCTATACGCCTGACATAAAAAAATATGAGTGGAAAAAAACAATCCTCAATGCGGCCCTGATGCCTGTTTGTGCCAGCACAGGTTTGACAATGAAGCAGGCTATGGAAACGAAAGAAACCCGGTTCCTCTGTGATCAGATTCTGTTGGAATCCATCCAGGTAGCCAAAAAAGTCGGCCATGAGTACGAAGAAGACTTTTTTGAAAACGGTGTTGCCTATCTATCCAAAGCTGGCGACCACAAGCCCTCTACATTGATGGATTTAGAAGCAGGAAATCCCATAGAATACATATTTCAAACAATTATAGATTATGGAAAAAAGGTCGGCTCGCCCACCCCTTATCTTGAATCACTGACTAAAGTTGTCCGCACTCTGGAAAAAAAACAAAAACTGGGGTCAAATCTTTATTATTGACAGATTAGTAGAATTAAGATGAAATTGAAATTAACTTATGGACTTTTTGTCAATAATAAAGATTTGACCCCAGTTTATTTTACTGATAAAAAGAGGCTTGTCTTCCTCAGAATACAGATGGCGGGGCACATAACGGGTGATGTCTTCTTTGATTCCCACGTATTCGGCTACCTTGCGCAGCTCGCAAACATCGAAGAGAGGGCAACAGCGCTCATCTTCTGGTACATTGGTTGAACACTGGGTAATGCTGCAGCCTTCCTTTTGAGCACATGTTAGGCAGGCATGAGGATGAGAGACGAGAATGGAGACCAAATTATCCTGACGTTGGGCTTCAATCTGGGCATTGGAGGTAATGACCTCCATCCCTCCTTCGACATGAGTGATACAGGAAAGGACAGGTTCTTCCTTATCCTTTATGGCAACCAGGCAAAGCCCACATCCCTGGTATTCTTTGTCTTTTTTATCAGAGCAATACATATCCTTCGCGCGATAACAGGAATCTATGGAGTGGACTTCTTTAAAGGAAGGCAGGTCAGGATGATAACAGAGCTGAGGAATATAAATCCCCGAGCCTAGGGCAGCAGCGAGAATAGTCTGGCCCTCGCTCGCTTCTATCTCGTTCCCATCAACGGTGAGTTTTGTGCTCATCCTATCTTTTGGATTAATAATTTTTATTTTTTTGGGTTTGATGAAACAAGCCCCACAATCTTTTAAATCGGGCTTGATAAATCAAACCCCTACATCTTATTTAAGGGGGCCGATGACTTCTCGAGAAATTATGAGACGCTGGATTTCGTTTGTTCCTTCATAAATCTGAAGGAGCTTGGCATCCCTCATTAACTTTTCCATCGGGTAATCTTTCATGTATCCGTATCCACCTAAAATCTGCAGGGCCTCAGTAGTGACTTTCATGGCTACATCTGAACCAAAAGCCTTTGCCATGGCCGATTCTTTGCCGCACGGCTTTCCCTGGTCCAAGAGCCAGGCTGCATGCCAAACAAGATGGCGGGCTGCGTTTATCTCCATAGCCATCTGGGCTATCTTGAAAGCTGTATTTTGGAAGAGGGCAATGGGCTTTCCGAATTGTTTCCTTGTTTTCGCATATTCGACTGCATACTCAAGAGCAGCTCTTGCTACTCCAACTCCTGCCATTCCAACAGGAGCCCTTGTCTTATCTAAAGTCCTCATGGCTATGATGAATCCTATCCCCTCTTTTCCTAAAAGATTTTCCTCAGGCACTTTAACATCCTCAAAAATAACCTCTGCTGTGTTGGAAGCCCTATGACCCATCTTATCCTCAACTTTTCCTATACTTAAACCAGGAGTCCCGCCTGGAATAATAAAAGCACTTATTCCTCTGGGTCCTCTTTCCGGATTTGAATTGGCAAATACGACAAATAGATTGGCTATTCCTGCATTGGAAATAAAACATTTAGAGCCGTTGATCACGTACTCAGAGCCAACTTTTTTCGCCTTGGCTACCAGGGCACTGGCGTCAGAACCAGCTTCTCTTTCAGTAAGGCAGAAAGAAGCAAAAGACATTTTCTTTGTCTGAGGAGTCAAAAATTTCTTTTTCTGCTCATCAGTGCCAAAAAGAATGATAGGTGTGTAAGCCAAGGCATTGACCATCATTGTGGTATACATGCCAGCACATCCGGTAGCAAGTTCTTCGCTGATGATGACAGTATCGATATCATCCAACCCTCCTCCTCCATACTCTTTTGGAATCGTGCAGGTCAGGAAGCCAACTTCAAAGGCTTTTTTCATGATTTCTTCAGGAAATTCTTCGCCTCTGTCATACTTTGCAGCATTGGGCCTCATTTCTTTTTTGGCAAACTCCCTGGCCATCTCTTGAAGGGCTGTTTGTTCCTCAGTCAAGCTAAAATCAATCACTCTATCCTCCTTTTTATCGCTCTTTATTGAATGTTAAATTTTTAGAAGTTCTTATACTGGAATCTCTCTCTCTTGTCAATTTGAATACTATCTTCTCCCTCGTCATATAAAAAACAGAATTATTTATTCCGCAGATATTCTTAATTATTTCCTGAGGGCGTATTCTTTTCTGGTTATAATAATTCAAGGATATATACAGTTTTCCTTTCTTCTCATCAAGTGAGATATCTTCTATGGATTCATCCCTGTTTTTATTTAAGAATTCATCAACTAATCTTTGAATCACTTCATGCCTTCCCGTAGAAGCCATCTTCCTTTCTCTATCAAGCTCTTCCAGAGCATCATTGATTTCTTGATTCTTCAAGTCAAAAGAATAGACCATATTTTCTATGCTTGCATCCAGACTTGGTTCAGAAGCCTTGAGTCTTTTTAATCTGAGGAACTTAATTCCTGGAGGTAAAAACTTGTTTATCTGGCGGAGGAATTCTTCTTTGGTATAAAGATGCCTGGATTTGAATTCAAGAACTTCAGCTTTCGCCTCCATACCAAGGGGAAGAGCAGGACAAAAAGAGATTCGAATTTTGGGATGAAACCCCTCTGAATAGAGAACCGAGAAACCTCCTCTGCGCAGTGCCCTCTGGATTATGCTGGACAAATCAAGATGAGAAAGAAAACGGGCCTGATGAAGTTTTGAATAGAAGACTCTATAGCGGTACACATTCTCTGTTTCTTTGCCCGGCGAAGGCAATTTCTCAGATTTAAATTTAATCTTTTCTTTAAATTCTTTCTCCAACTGAGGCCAAAAGGAACATCCCTGGCATCGACCACAACGCTCATCAAGACAAGAAGGAGTGCGCTCTCCACTCAGAGCTCTTCTCAATTCTTGGAGCAGATGAGACTTCTTTAACCCACAATCTATATGGTCCCACGGTAATAATTCTTTCTTGGACAAAGGGCCTAAATAAAGATGATAATTGAGTTTCTCTGACTCAAAGGTTTTTCGCCAAGTTCGGAAGTTGAATTTATCGTTCCAGCTGTCAAACCGGGCACCGTTTTCCCAAGCTTTAAGAAGAACATCGGATAGTCTTCTGTCTCCTCTGGAAAAGACAGCTTCCAGGACAGAACTCTTGAGAGGGTGGTCTTTAAACTTGATTTGGGGATAACTTCTCAAGGATGATTTTAAAAAAAGGTGTTTTTCTCGCAGAATTTCCTCTTCTTCCATTTTAAGCCACTGGAAGGGCGTATGGGGCTTGGGAATAAAGGAGGATATGCTCAGGTTGATCCTGGGAGAGAATCCTAGAATCCTGGTACCAAACTTGATAATCTCTTGAACCATCCGTATGATTCCTTCCAAATCCTCATCTCTTTCGGTGGGGAGACCAACCATAAAATACAACTTGAGCAATCTCCATCCCAGAGAAAACGCATTTGATGACGCATTGAAAATCTCTTGGTCTTCCAGATTCTTGTTGATGACTCGGCGTAATCGCTCTGTACCTGCTTCTGGAACCAAAGTAAATCCTGTTTTCCTGACTTTAATAATGTTTTCAGCCAACTCTGAAGATAAGCCCCCAGGACGCAGAGAAGGCAAGGAGAGAGAAATTCTCTGCTCAGCCAGCTCTTGCATCAAAGATTCAATAACTTTGTCTAGATAAGGATAATCAGTTACAGAGAGAGAAGCCAAGGAAGCATCTCCATATCCAGTGGAGTTAAGGCTGTTCATTATATTTTGGATGACAAGAGAAGGATTCTTAATCCTGTAAGGAAAATAGATGCTTGCAGCCTGGCAAAACCTGCATTTTTGAGGACAGCCTCTGGCTATTTCGACTGATACCCTATCAAAAACAGTTTTGATGCTGGGAACAACTACATTCTCGGGAAAAGACGTTTTTTTTAAATCAAATAAAATCCTTTTTTGGATCTTGGCGGGTGCTCCATCAGCTGGTTTCACTGCAAGAAGAGAAGATTTGGAAGGTTGGAACGTCTTATAAAGAGATGGGACATAAACACCTTTAATCTTGGTCATTTCCCTCAAGACAGCTTCTTTCTCCTTTAACTCTTTTTTTAAGAAAATGAATTTTTCGATAATTTCTATGAAAGATTCCTCCCCGTCTCCAACCGAAAACAAATCAAATATAGAAGCAACTGGTTCAGGGTTGAAGACAGCTGGTCCTCCCCCGATAACTAGAGGAAACTTAAGGTCTCTTTCAGAGGAAAGGAGTGGAATTTGACCTAACTCGAGTATAGTCAATATGTTTGAATAATTAAGCTCATACAGAAGAGAAAAACCTATCAAATCAAACTCATACAAAGGAATTTTATTCTCGAGGGAAAAGAGAGGCAACCTCTTCGAGCGCAGCTCTTCCTCAAAGTCAATCCAAGGGGCATAGACTCTTTCGGCTAAAATATGAGGATGATTATTCAAAAGAGAATAGATTATTTTTTGCCCCAGATATGACATCCCGATTTCATACAAATCGGGGAAAACTAGAGCAACTTTGGCTTTCGCCTTGTGGGGACTTTTTTTTACTTCGTTCCACTCTCCACCCAAATAGCGCCCAGGTTTTTCAACATGTTTAAGAATCTCTTCTAGCTTGAATTCTTTCTTCATTCAATTCTTTTATTAAATGGGGACAGTCCCCAATTCTTCAGTCCCCAATTTTACATAGTTTTTATTTTACACATTCACGAATCTTCTCATTTTGACATTCAATACAAGGCTTATTCCCAAGTAATTGGTCAGAAGAGAAGAACCTCCGTAACTGAGAAGAGGAAAGGGAATCCCTGTTATAGGAAAAAGACCAATAACCATCATTATGTTGATAAAGAATTGAAAGGCGATCATTATCGATACCAGAAAAACGATATAAATCCCGGCCCTGTCTCTGGATTTGTCGACGGAATGAAACAATCTTGAGAGAAGCAAAAAGTAAAAAAACAAAACAACCAATACTCCCATAAAGCCAAATTCTTCTCCGATAACTGAAAAGATAAAGTCAGTATGCCGGGCTGGCAAAAATCTCAGCTGACTTTGGGTTCCTTTTTTATAACCCTGTCCTAAAATACCTCCAGAACCCACCGCAATCCTGGATTGGATGATATGATAGCCAGAACCCAAAGGATCTTTAGAAGGAGAAATAAGGGTATGCAACCTATCTTTTTGATAATCCTTGAGATAAAAATTCCATAGAACTACAGAGAAGACTAACAATAAAATCAATATGACAACAAATTTCTTCTTATTAATTCCCGCTAAAATTAAAGCTCCGAGCCCAAGGGGAATATAGGTTAAAGCTGTACCTAGATCGGGCTGCGAACTGACTAGAATAATGGGGAAAACTATAATTGCTCCACTGAGAAATGCCTCTCTCCAGGTAAAATAGCTGTCTTTGAATTCGGAAAAGAGTCTGGCCAGGAGAAGAATCACGAATATCTTTATTAATTCTGAGGGCTGGGCTTGAAAAAAAGGCAACTTTACCCAGCTCCTTGCTCCAGCAATAATTCTTCCAAAAATAAGCAAGCCTGCCAGGATGAAAATAGAAATGATGTAAAAATGGATAGAGTAGGCTAAAAGATTCTTATAATCCACTGTGAGGAATAAAAATAAAGCCACTAAACTTAAGAAGATCCAGAGGATTTGTTTTAAATAATAATTTCCTGGCAGGTAATGAGAAGCACTGTAAATAATGAACACTCCCAGGATTGAATTCATGAGCAAGAGTACTATAAGAGTCCAATCAATATTGCTGAGAAGACGCTCTCTAATCATTTTTTTCTCGATAAAGCTCAAACAATTTTCTGGCCATCGGGGCGGCTCGCTTTCCCCCTGGACCTCCATAGGCCACAAGAACAGTAACAACAATTTTGGGATTGTCTTTAGGAGCAAATCCTGTAAACCAAGAATGAGTCTTAATCTCCTTTTCAGCTCTCGAGAGTTCATTTGCTTTAACAGAGCTGATAACCTGTGTCGAGCCTGTTTTTCCACACACGTTAAATCCTTCGACTCTGGCCAGCCGAGCAGTTCCTCCTTCATTGACAGCTTTCCACATTCCTTTAATTACCTTTTCAAAAGATGAACGTTTTATTTCAGCTCTATCAAAAGTGCTGGGAAAAGAAAATTTCTCTTCCTCTCCTGTGGCCGGATCTGTATGGGATTGCAGCAAATGAGGAGTTACTCTCTCTCCCCTGTTGGCAATAAGAGATGTATGGACTGCGATTTGAAGGGGAGTAACCAATATAGGCCCCTGGCCAATCGAGACTGAAATTGTTTCTCCTGGATACCAGGGAAGATTTCTTGCTCTCCTCTTCCATCCCGGAGATGGAATCAATCCCTCTTTTTCTCCTGGCAAATCAATCCCTGTTTTTTCACCAAGCCCTAGAATTTTTGCATAGCGGGCAATTTCCTCAATTCCTAATTTTTTACCAAGATTGTAAAAATAAATGTTACATGAATGCTGGATACTTCCGGTAAGACCAATCAGACCATGCCCTTGGCCTTTCCAGCATGAAAAAGGCTGGCCATAAATTCGGGTCCTTCCTCTACAGGTGAAAACAGTCCTTTCAGTGATAGAATTCGAATCGAGTGCCGCAAGGGCCATGGCAAGTTTAAAAATAGAACCAGGTGAATATAAACCTCGAATTGCCCGATTTTCAAGTGGAAATTCTGGATTGTTGACCAAATCAACCCATTCTTCAGGGGTAAAGCGGTTGATAAATTTATTTGGATCATAAGTGGGATAGCTGGCTAAAGCCAGAATCTCACCGTTCCGTACATCCATGACGACTGCTGCTCCTTCTCTTCCTGCTAAAAGCTCTTCAGCTTTTTCCTGAAGATCAAAATCCAAGGTCAATTTAAGGTCATAGCCTTGTATTGGATCTTTTCGACTAATTTCCCCCATATATCTGCCCACGCTGTCTACAACTGCTATGGTCTGGCCTTCTGTGCCTTTTAAAAGATCCTCATACTTCTTTTCAAGACCAGTCTTTCCTATGAGATCACCTAATCTCCTATCTTTGTTGATCCCTGAATTAATCTCTTCTATCGATAATTCTTGTATATAACCTAGATTATGAGCAGAAAAGTTGTCGTAGGAATATGACCTCTTAGGCTCTGTTTGGAGAACCAACTCAGGGAATTCTAATTTTCTTGCCTCAATCAAGGAAACTTCTTCTATGGTCAGATTATCTTTAAAAACGATTGGTTTAAAGAGCGGTAAAGTTTCATATTTTTTAATTCTTCCTTTCAAAACCTCAACATCAAGGTCTAACAAGCGAGCTATTCTGCGGAGAGAGGAGTCATAATCATCACAGTTCTCGCGAATTATGGAAGCCTTAAAAGAGGCAATATTTTTGGCTAAGATTGTGTCTTCCCTGTCTTTTATCAAGCCTCGCGGAGATGGAAGAACGGTTTCTTGTATCCTATTTGCCTCAGACTGCTTCCAATATTTATCATGATCTATGATCTGAATTTTCCAAAAATAAAAGACCAATATTATCAGTAATATTTCCACAAAGAGAAGAATTTTATTGGACCTTTTTAGGATAAGAGAAAGATCCTCGTAAATCTTTTTCATGGCTATTTTTGTGTAGAAAAAATCCTTGCTTTTCTCAAAAAAAGAAAAATCAAACTTCCTATGACTGCTGTGCTAAGCGGTTGAAAAAGAACGATAGGCGTAATTTCATTCACATATTCAGCTGAGATAAAATAATACAGAAAACTCGATAAGGCTATCTCTGCACTGATCATAACAAAAATAAATAGAAAATTTCGTCTAAGAGGAATAACATTCAGTTTTTGTGAAACATACCCGGCCAAGAATCCAATGATAGTTTTAGTCAAGCCGTTGATACCAAATACACCCAATGAAAATGCATCTTGTATTAAACCGCAGATTGTACCCATAAAGGCCCCATAAATTTCACCCCTGGTCATAGCAAAATACAATACTATCAGTGTAAAAAAATTTAAGAGTTGGGAAAGAGAAAAAGAAATCTTGCCTATAATACTGTACAGTGAGAAAGCAATTATTATTCCGAGACTAAACTCAATAAAATTTCTCATTGCCCTAAAAATCACCCAGATAACCAGGGATAACGACTATCATATCCAAATCTCTAAAGTCGAAATTTGGTTTTACTTTTATTTTTTTAAAGAGTGAAACATCATCAGCAACTGAAATGATTTTTCCTACTTCAATTCCGGAAGAAAAAATATGGTCTAGTCCTGAGGTCAGCAGTTCTTCTCCTTCATTTACTTTTTCAGTAACATAGATGAAATTCAAATCACAATTACCTTTTCCATCACCAGTCAACACTCCTATCGCCCTTGATTGTTGAGTAATCACACCTACTCCGCTGTCATTATCAGTAATCAGTTGAGCTTTAGCTTCCTTAAGAGAGATAGGGCTTATGATTCTTCCTATTAAATTGCCCTTTTTATCTAGAACGATCATATTTTTTTTAAGGCCATCCAGAGATCCTTTATTGATAATGATGGATCTATAAACATTCCTTGAATCAATCCCTATGACTTGAGCAATCAGGAAAGAATCATGTATGGCTGAAATATACTCCTGAATACTATTGTTGTTTTTTAACTCCTCGAGGGCTTTCCTCAACTGATTGTTCTCATGCCGAAGAAGGAATATTTCTTCTTTCATCTGTTTATTCGCCTTTTGGACTTCTGTAAGATAGAAATAGTTATTCCAAACATTGCCAATCGTCTTAAAAAAAACAGTCATTCCGTGTTGAACCGGAGAAAAAATAAAAAACACTGTCTTTTCAAGAAAATTTTTCTCCTCACCCAGAGGAATCTGAAGGGATATCAAAATGAGGTGAAAAAAGACAAGGATAAAAAGAATAGCTAGCTTTTTTTTCTCTCTTAGAACAAGAGGCATAAAGAATTATAGACGAGAAATTTTTTTCAACAGGTCTAAGTCATCAAGCAATTTACCAGCACCTAAAACCACTGTGCTTAAGGGATCATCGGTTATGAATACTGGTAATTGAGTTTCCTCTCGCAGGCGTTTATCAACGTTTTTAAGAAGTGCACCTCCTCCAGTAAGAATTATGCCTCGGTCGATTATATCTGCCGAGAGTTCAGGAGGAGTTTTCTCCAAAGCTATCTTGATGGCATTTATGATAGAAAAAACCACGTCCTCCAAAGCTTCTCTGATTTCCTGATCATCCATAATAATTGTCTTGGGAATTCCCTCCCTCAGGTCTCTGCCTTTAATCTCCATGGTGAGAGGTTCATCCAGGGGATAAGCTGAACCTATTTGGATTTTAACAATCTCTGCACTTCTTTCTCCGATAAGCAGGTTATACTTTTTCTTAAGATAGTGAATGATTGCCTCATCCATCTCATTCCCCGCTATTCTTATGGAATGATTAAATACTATACCATCAAGAGAGATAACAGCGATATCTGTTGTTCCTCCTCCTATGTCAACAATCATATTTCCTGTAGGTTCAGATATAGGAAGATCAGCACCAACAGCTGCAGATACTGGTTGTTCCACTAAATATACTTCAGACGCCTTAGCCCTCAAAGCCACGTCTTTCACGGCTCGTCTTTCAACCTGGGTGATTCCCGTAGGAATTCCGATTATAATTCTTGGCCTAACCAAGGCGCTTCGGTTATTGGTTGCTTTTTTGATAAAAAATTCTAGCATCTTTTCTGTGATCTCAAAATCAGCAATGACTCCATCTCTCATGGGTTTTATAACTCTCACATTGGCCGGAGTCTTACCCAACATATTTTTTGCTCGATTACCTACAGCTTCAACTTTGCCATTCCCCTCGTTTATCACAACAATAGAGGGCTCCTGAAGAACGATGCCTTTTCCCTTAAGAAAAACAAGAGTGTTGGCAGTTCCTAAATCAATAGCAATATCACAAAACATTCTACCTTTAAACCAGCTTATTAGACTCATCTTATTTTCTTCTTCCTTTTACATGTTTTATTTAACACAAATTCTTCTCTGACGCAAATATAAATTCATAAGCTTCTACTAAACAAATCCTAATTTCTCTTGACTTTTATTGCTAGAGAAATATATTATTCCAAAAAATTACGCATGCCTAAGAAGGAGGAAGCCATGAGTAACGAGGTTTACAAACCATATGTACCAGCTGAGCAATCCATGAAGGAAATCTCATTCAAGGCAATTTTTATCGGAATAATCATGGCAATTGTACTGGGCGCTGCTAATGCCTATCTGGGACTTATGGTAGGAATGACAGTCGCAGCCACTTTCCCTGCAGCAGTCATAGCCATGGCAGTACTTCGGCCTTTAAAGGGCACAATTCTAGAGGAAAACATGGCAAGAACCACTGGAGCAGTAGGAGAAGCCTTAGCTGCGGGTGCAATCTTCACTATCCCTGCCTTTCTCTTCACAGGAGTGTGGGTAAAATTTGATATCGTCAAATCTTCCCTACTCATGCTCGTAGGTGGAATCCTTGGAGTCTTTCTCATAATCCTTATCAGGCGTACCCTAGTTGAAGATGCTGATCTTCCTTTCCCAGAAAGTGTCGCCTGCGCAGAAATCGTCAAGGCTGGACAGAAAGCTGGTTCAAATGCGGCTTACATGTTCTGGGCAATGGGCTTAGGGGGCTTCATTGAATTTTTTACCAGCGAAAACGGCATCAGGATAATTAAACCCTATGCCAGGACTGTGTTCAAGATTCCGGGTCTTTCGCGCATCACCTTTCTTAACGATGATAACATCGAAATCCATAAAACTGCTGAGATAAAGGGAAGAGCATTCATAGAATCACCCGCAGCCAATGCAGCCATGACAGGGGTCGGCTACATAATCGGACCTAAGCTGGCCGCTCTCACTTTTTCAGGAGGAGTGCTTGGGTGGCTTTTCTTGATGCCTATTCTTCTTTTCTTAAGTGGAGATCTGGAAACTATTGCCTCCAAATTCAACGGAGACTGGACTGCGATGGCCATCTCAGCTTACGATTCCCAGATTAAGCCTATCGCAGTTGGCGCCATGCTTGTCGGTGCTTTCTACACCCTTTTTAAAATGCGCAAAAGTCTCATTACAGGAATTGGGCGATCTATTAGCGATGTTAAAAAAGGACGCTCAGGTGAAGCAACAGAAACCATTAGAACCGATAAAGATCTGCCTTTTTCTTCCATCATAATCGCCATCATAGCTTTGATTATCCCCATGATTTTTCTCTACAATGTATTTACTAGAAACATAGGGTCTTCTCTCATATCTGCTCTTGTAATGATAATCATGGGGCTTCTCTTTGCAGCAGTGGCAGGCTATCTTGTTGGTGTCATCGGTTCTTCTTCTAATCCTATCTCCGGCCTAACTCTAACCACTCTGCTTATCGCAGCCTTGATGATGGTTCTAATGGGACAAAGAGGAGATCCGGGAATCGCTGCTGTTTTAGGGGTGGCTGCCGTTGTTTGCTGTGTAGCTGGTGTGGCTGGAGATATGATTCAGGACTGGAAAGTAGGACACATTCTGGGTGGTACTCCCTGGCGGATGCAAATCGGAGGAATTATCGGTGTCGTGGCTGCGGCCTTAACATTAACCTTCTCTCTCCAACTCTTGCATAACAATATAGGAATTGGAAGCGAAACACTCCCCGCACCTCAGGCAGGACTCATGGCCACCATGGCCAAAGGAATAGTGGGAGGAGAAATGGCCTGGCCTCTTGTCATCGCCGGAATGCTCCTGGCTATTGTCCTTATCCTCATCGGCTCTCCCTCCCCCATGCTCATTGCTGTGGGAATGTACCTTCCTTTCCGCGCCACAGCCTGTATCTTCTTCGGAGGAGTCGTAAAATATTTCTTAAATAGTACAGTTAAAAAGAAAAAACCCACTGCCAAAGGCAAAGAAATCTTAGAGAATATCGGTCTGCTTCTTGCTTCTGGATTGATCGCAGGTCAGGCTCTGATGGGAATCACCACTGCAGCTGTGAAGGGCACCCAATTAAAGCTGCCAGAAGTCTGGAATTCAGCCTGGCTGGGACTTATAATTTTCTTCATCCTCGGCTTTATCCTGATATACTTCCCTTACAAGAAGATGGTAGTTTCTGGCGAGTTCGGGGCTTCAGAAGAAGAGTAGATTAAAAAGACCGCTAAAAAACTCTTGTGATAAAGAAAAAGGAAGAAGAAACCTCTATAAACCTGCTCGAGCTTGTCCCTGTTCGAAACATAAAGTGGGAAAAAGATGAAAGGGATTTAATCGTTCTCCTTAAACCAAAATTCTCCCATCCCTTTCTTAAAAAACACCTTCTTTTCCGAATGAAAAAGCCTTACTATAAAATAACACTCGATGATGTGGGCAGTTCTGTATGGAAACTCTGTGATGGTCGTTTGACTGTGAAAAAAATAGGAGAAAGCTTAAAGGATGAGTATAAGGAAAAAATAGAACCCCTCTACGACCGACTGTCTCTCTATCTCCAGAATTTGGAAAGAAATCGTTTTATTGTTTTTAAGGGAAAATAGCAAGACAATAACTTAGTTTATCTAGTTTATTTAGTGAGGATTTGATAAATCAAATCCCTACACCTAATATTCAATTTATGAGATCGCCGCGCTTCGTCTCGCCATGATATTATATCAAAAATATCTGAGCTAGGGTCTCACTTATTAGCCTGTATAAATTGAATAAATTGGGTGATTCTTTTAAAATAGGAATGTGAATTTTTAGAGTAAAAAAAATGCTTGTACTTCCAATCATAAAATACGGAAACCCTATCCTCACTAAAAGAGCCAAAGAGATAAAAAACATCAACCAGAAAATAGTCGATCTCGCACAGAACATGGTCCGGACAATGCATTCTATTCCTGGTATCGGACTTGCAGCCCCCCAAGTTAATGTGAGTAAAAGGCTGATAACAATTGACCTTTCTGTCGGGGAAAAAAGTCAAGATTTGATCATTCTGGCAAATCCTGAACTCCTATCCCATGAGGGAGAGGATATTTTAGAAGAAGGGTGTCTATCCATACCAGACGTTCAAGAAAAAGTAAAAAGAGCAGCAAGAGTGGTTGTCAAAGGAATTGATCTGGAAAGCAATGAAAAGATTGTTG
>Ga0114921_10000213_pt1 | contig 23920 bp, 19 predicted proteins | sample BentaG_FD_87016 | JGI IMG/M metagenome (GOLD analysis project Ga0114921, IMG submission 87016) | Deep subsurface microbial communities from South Atlantic Ocean to uncover new lineages of life (NeLLi) - Benguela_00093 metaG | ecosystem: Environmental > Aquatic > Marine > Oceanic > Sediment ... | reverse complement strand
GTATTTCGAAAACACGCTGGTTTTGCCCCAGCGAGTCAAAACCAGCTCGGTTTCAGGCTTCGCTCTCCTTTCCGCCTCGGAGAGGAACCGTGCCCACTCAGCCTTCAAACGGTTTTCTCAACACCCATCCTGACCCCTTCATATCATTGAAAAATAAAATGCTTACAGCAGAGCCGGGAATTAATCCTCTTTTTCTAAACGGAGAATAAGAACATTATGGTTGCCTTTGGGAACTTTGAATTTTATCGACTTTCCTTTAAAAACCTGTTGAAGTTCGTCATCTAGGAGGAGCTGATATTTTCCTTTGCTCAGGAATTGAATTTTTATTTCCCTTTGCTTCAAGGTCGTTATTACCAAAGAGATTTCATGTTCGGAATAGAGAAATTGGCGGATAACGGCTCCTCCGTCAGCCTTAAAAATCTCCTTCCCTTCCTCTTTTAGTTTAATTTCAGAAGAAGAAATCTCCACATCGTAGTGTCTTCCTTGGATGAAGATACGGGAGAGCTTACCTTTCTTTTCAGGTTTTATAACCCCAAACCTAAAACCTTCCCACGGAGCAAAATCCAGGTATTCTTCCAAGGCAATCAAGGCAAAGAGAGGTCCCCAACTTTGGTGCCTCTCTCCCCCGGCTTCTCCGGTGCGAGAATCATAATTTTCAGGACAAATCTGGAAATTTTCCCAACTTCGCAGAAATAAGGCCGAGCTTCGCTTGGCGAATTCAGAGGCTACAGCATCAAAACCATAGGCTTTAAGCCCTTGATAAACCAGGTAATTTGTTGGAGGCCAGATAGTTCCCCTCCAGTATTGTTGATCCTTATAAGCAGGGTCATCTCGAGATATGGAAGGGATGACATAGTCTCCCCAGAACTCTTTTGGATTCATAAGGTGCTTGAGCATTTTGAGGGATCTCTTTTGGTCAGGAATACGGGCCAGCAAAGGATAAAAATTAGAAGCTGCTTTTCGGGTTGAAAATTTTCCATCCCAATGACGATCAAAATAAAATCCATTGATATCATCCCAGAGATAGGTGTTGATCAGGTCTTTCATCTCTTGGTATTCCCTCATGTATTTCCTGTAGTCTTCCCTTTTGTGGAGGACATTTGCTATCTGAGCCAGGCACCATGCATCGAGGGTATAGAGACAGTTTAAATCGAGGCAATTCATGGTTAATGTCCCTGTCTCTGGAGAAAAAGAAGCCTCATCCCAGTTAGGCAAGTCATCTTGTCCAGATTCCCACATTGCCCGCTGTTTGCCCGTTACCTTTGTTTCCCAGGGGGGGACATTTTGAGGTATGAGTTCTGTATCTGTCCCCCATTCAAGAAGCCCATCTCCGTTTCCATCACGACGGAATTGGCCGTTATCTTTTTTTGCTTTCCAGAAAGAGTGCCATTTCTCTAAATAAGGATAGGCGGACCTGATAAAATCTAAATCTCCCAGTCTCTGGAATAGCTTCAAAACAACATATGAACCTACAGGAGGTTGAGAACGATCAGGAGTTCCTCCGAAACGGCTCCGCCAATTGGGGATATTTCCGTTAGGATATTGAGTTTCCAGTACTGCCCTGACAATTTCCTTAGCATGATGAGAACTTTCTATAACTACTTCTAAGGCATTAAAAAAAGAATCCCATTCAAAAATAGTCCAGTGGTCAGGAGTTCCGCCAGGCTGGGGAAAAATCCATCTTCTTCCTGCTGGAGTATAGAGCCTGTGTTTTCCAGGCTGATAGAGAATCATCCAAAAAAGGTTGTTAGTGATTGCTTCTGCCACGCCTCTGTAGAAACCTTTTATCCTTACTCTCTTTTTTTGGTACCTGTTTTCCTCATCTTTCAGGAAGGAAGCAATGGCTTTTTTGTTCTTATAGCGATAAATTTGGTTTCTCAAAACCCTGATTTCTTCTCCTACCCCAGCGACAAAATAGAGTTCTCTCTCTTTTTCCATAGAAAAAGTAAGACCGATTTCCTTTCCTTCAGAGTTTGTTAATAATTTTCCTCTGCGGTCGGTCCAGAATAAATAATGGTATCTTTTTGATCCAGCACTTCTGCCTTGGGTTTGACCATCAGGGAGAAAGCGATAGCTGCCGTTGAAATCCCAAGGGAAATAGTGAATGAGGTGGATGTTTATATCTTTTGGGGCCTTGATTCTCCCGATAATAATTCTTTCATGCTGGCGGGACCATTCTAAAATTAATGTATCTGCTTTAGGAGAAGGCTTGATAAGAATGGGAGTTTCCTTTTCTTTGTTGAAAGGAAGACTCAAATCTATTTTTAACCTGGCATAGGCACCGTCAGGGGATTGAGGCCCAACTTCTGATACAAGAAAAAATAAGTCATCTTTGTCAGCAATTTGAGTTCCTTTCTTGACTTTGAAACGGAAAGCAAAAACATTCTCTTTATCAGGGGCCAGGACAAGACCGGTCCATGCCTTGCCCTCCAGGGCTCCTATGTAAACTTCCTTCCAGGGATAGTAGATTTCAGCCTGAAGGGCAAAGGATAGGAGTGAGAATAAAATAAGGAAGATTAGCCATTTTTTACCTTTATCCATATAAATTACCTTGCTAAAGTTTACCTTATTTTTAAAGATGAGTAATTTACGGTAAATCTTGAACAAAATCAATAGTTTTCATTGATTTGACAAAATTTTTAGGGTATTCCTCATCTGAGTATTTGGTGTAGGCCCAATTAGCTAAAAGCTCCTCAAAGGTTTGAACCTGGGCCGATGAAGGAAAACTTTTTTTCCGGCAAAGTAGCGAACAAGATTATTTTGGTCAGTTATATCTCGATTTTTCCAGAGGAGAGGCCGGCCATCAACGGTGGCTTTGCTGCTAACCACGGCTATCGTACAGGGCTTCAGGCAGAGCGGGAGAAGAAGGAAAAATAAAATTGGGACCAACCGAATTCTCGATTTTGAGCTTTGAATTTTTATCTTCTTACGCATTACCTGTGAACTTCCGGTATTCAGCAATCTGGCGTTCCGGTCTTGAGGGTCCAGACACTCAAGACAATCAGAACCGTCTAGACTATCTAGACGACCCTAACTAATATAAACGCATTAATTCCTGTGTCATTGCGAGGAGCGGAGAAGATTCCTTCGCGTCGCTCGGAACAGGTTAGGCAATCCTCTGTCGCGAGCGAAGCGCGGCGATCTCAACCTTTTATTCGATGAGATGGCCACGCTCCCTTTGGTCGCTCGCCATGACCATGTAACAACATTCATTGCGTTTATATTAGTTATTTATTTCGCTAACCGATTAAGGCCGTATTTCTTTGCCCAACCTAAGGCTTCTGCGTACTCGCTTTTTTTGATGCGCCTTGCTATTTTTGGGTATTCGATGGCCTTATATTCGGGTCGGTAATGACTCATTATGTGGATGTAGCTTGTCTTAGAGAGATTCTCTGCCACAAATTTTAAAAACTCCTCAGTCCCAGCAATCCTGTTAGGTAAAACTAAGTGCCGAATAATCAATCCTCTCACAGCGATTCCTTTTTCATTAACTTTTAAATCTTCTACCTGGCGGTACATTTCTTTGAGAGCAATCTTTACCTGATAAGGATAATTGTAGGCTTCATCTGAATATTTAGCTGCGTGCTTGGGGTCCATATACTTACAGTCGGAAAGATAGATATCAATGACGCCATCCAGAAGTTGGAGAGTTTCTAAGGTCTCATAACCACCAGTATTATAGACCAAGGGAATGCGTAAACCCTTTTTGATGGCTTTCTGGAGGGCATTGACCATGTTTGGTGTGTAGTGAGTGGGTGTTACTAAATTGATGTTATGACAGCCTCTTCTTTGAAGTTCTATCATTATCTCAGCCAGTTTCTCGTCAGATATTTCCTCCCCTTCTCCCTCGATGCTAATCTTATAGTCCTGGCAATAAACGCATCTCAGGCTGCAATTAGAAAAAAAGATTGTTCCAGAACCCTTTTTCCCTGCCAAGGGGGCTTCTTCTCCAAAATGAGGGAGCGAACTGGAAACTTTGACTTTGGCAGAAGCTTGACATTTGCCAATCTCTCCTTTTGTTCTGTTAACGCGGCAATCTCGGGGACAGAGATGGCAGCTCTCGTAGATTGAATACAATTTTTTGATACGCTCAGAGAGGATACCCTTTTCTTCAAGTTTGAGATAAGAAGGATAATTTCTTCCTTCTTTCTGGCCAGCTAAAAAAGCATTGGCTGAAGTTGTTATGTATTCAGAAGAGAGAAAAAAGGAAGAACTGGCAAAAAGCAACGAATCTTTCAAAAAATTACGCCTTGAAACTTTCCCCATCTCTCTTAACCTTATTAATTTTTGTGAATCTTCTCCATTTTTAGGAATAATTAGATGTTATTACAGAAGAGTATAAAGTTCAATTTTTTTTCTGGATAGGTAAGCCTTTCTTTTTCCATGACAAATTAAGGTCTTTAGAAAACGGCTTTGGGTAAATATTTTTTGAATTCTTCTTTTCTTAAAATAACATCAATTTCTTCAAATAAAGTATCAATTTCTTCATCCTCAGTGTAAAAATGAGGACCTACCCTGATGACGTTAGGTTCGTCTTTTAGGCCTTTCCTGAAGTCAACCATAATTCTTCTTTTTTCCAGGGCTTGTTTGACAGCAAAAGCATGAGGAAAACCTATAGAGACTGCTCCTGCCCTCAAATTTTCTTCCTCGGGTGTGAAGAGACGAAATCCCCTTTCTTTGGCTTTTTTGATCACCATTGCTGTTTGATGAAGAGATTTTTTCCGAATCTGAAGAATACCTATATCTTTAATGATATCCAATCCGGGCAAGGCTGTATTAAGGCAAGAAACAGAGGGAGTTCCTGCCATGAAGCGGTAAGAGTTCTTGGCATATTCCATTTTTTGGGCAAAGAGGAAGGGGTTCTGATGGGCAAACCAACCGGTCAGTCGAGGCTGAATGCTTGATGCCAGCTCGGGTCTGACATACAAAAAGGCATTCCCCGGTCCCCCGCAAAGCCATTTTAAACAGCCGCCTATGTAAAAATCGACATCAAGTTTTTTAACATCAACAGGAAGTGTTCCTGGCCCATGATAGCCATCGATAAGTGTCAAGGCACCTACTTCCTTTGTTTTGGCTGAGATTTTGGAAATATCTTGAACATAAGCGGATTTAAAGAACACATGTGAAGTTGCAACAAAGAGGGTGCTATCATCAATTTTCTTGATAACATCATTTACATCTATTCCTGGTTGACCGTGACTTTTCACGATTTCAAGTTCCCAGCCCATAAATTTCGAAATTTCAGTAAGGGCGTAGATAATAGAAGGGAAATCCAGGTCTGTCATAACAATCTTATTCCTTCTCTTTTCTTCAGCCAAAAACTTCGTTGAAAGAGAAACCCAATGACAGATCGTCGCATTGTTCATCATTGTCACTTCATCTTCCCCAGCGCCAAGAAAAGAAGCAATCTGATTTCCGACTTTCCGAGAAAGCTCCCACCATTCCTTCTCCCAGGCAGCCAAACCTTCCTCAGCCCACAAGTTGTAAAACTTATTGAGACCCTCAAGAACCTTTTTAGGAACAGCCCCTAAAGAATTACTGATGAGATAAATACACTTTTTTAATATGGGGAATTCTTTCCTTATCGAAGCTAAATCCCCATATAAAGTCCATCTCGTCTCTGTCATTTTATCCCCTTCTCGAACACTTCATTCCAGAGAGTGAATTGGATACTCTTTCAATTTGGCAGCCCATGTTTGATGTAGTAAGAGCTTGCATCGATGAAAATATCCAATTCTCGGAGAGTTGTGTAGATGCTTGGTGTTACCCGAATGGCGGAAACATTTTCGGGAATTTTCATAGGGGCAACAAAGATATTATGCTTATCAAAAAGGATCTGAGCGAGTTTCCCCATATCCATGTTTTCTACGGTAAACGTTCCGAGGCCGCAGGATTGGGGGGGATCATAAGGAGTCAGAATCTTCACACCAGGAACTTTCTCGAGAGTTTTTGCCCAATAATTCCTCAGATAGCGAAGCCTTTCTTCTTTGTTTTTTCCTCCGATTCCATGATGAAAGGTCAGAGCCTCACCAATAGCAAGCTTTAGGTACTCACAATGGGTTCCGATGTGTTCAAACTTCGTGATGTCATCACTCAGAGCGTCGGGAGCGGGAAAAAGAGGCCATATTTTCTTGATTTTTTCTTTTTTGACATAAAGAAAACCTGTTCCGATGGGAGCCATCATCCACTTATGAAGATTCGCTCCGTAGATATCACAATCCAAATCTTTTTGTTTATAAACAAAATGCCCAAAAGAGTGAGCTCCATCAATAACCACTTCTATTCCCTTTGGGCGTGCCATCTGGCAAATTTCTTTGATGGGAAAAATTTGCCCCGTGAGGTTAGTAATATGACAGACAAGAATGAGCCTTGTCTTTGGCGTGATATTCTTTTCAAAAAGATCTGCCAGCTCCTTCAAACTTTTGGGGGGATAGGGAAATGAAAAAGTTTTGACTTTGATGCCTTCCCTTTTCTCTCTCTGGTAAAGGGCATTTTTCATGGAAGGATAGTCATGGGTAGTAGTTAAGACCTCATCACCTGCTTTAAGCTCTAGTCCCAAGAGTGCTATCTGCATGGCTTCAGTTACATTCCTGGTAAAAGCAATTTCTTCCGGCGAACATCCAAATGTATCCGCCAATTTTTTTCGGATTAATTCTTTTCGTGGTCGGAGGACTCTCCATGAGTTATAGGCCGGAGCCCCGTTGGAGAAATCAAGGTAGCGGTGGACTGCATCCATCACAATTTTCGGAGCTGGGTGAACACCCCCGTTATTGAGGTTGATGATACTCCGGTCTATGTTAAAAGCCTGCTGAACATAGAACCAGAAATTTTCATCTCTTGCTGCTTCTACAGCAGTTAAGTTTTTTATTTCCTTCAATTTCCTCTTTATATCGGCTTGGACCGTCTTTGAGGTCACACCGAAGACACCAAGACTCCCTAGGCCCAAGCCAATGCTTCTTAAAAAATTCCTTCGGCTGGTTGCCATATTTTTCTCCTTTCATGAAGTATTTTATTTGCTTTTACCATATATTATTTAAAGTTTGACTGTCAAACCTAAGCTTCTTTGGGGGCTCTGCATTTGGCTCTCAACATTTAACCTTTCATTTAACACCAATAAAGGAAAAGATGGCAGGCATTGCTTTTTTAGGCAAACATTTTGTTAAATTTCAGTCTAAATGCCATTCTAGAATAGATTATCATCATAAAATGTTAAGTGCTAATAAAATGTTTGGGTCTGTCCCCTTCATCCATTTTTGCTATTGGTTCAATTTTTTTTTATAATTGAGTTAAAAAAAAAGATCGAAAGGAGGTTTTCATGAAAAGGATAAGTATATTTTTTCTTATTTTTTCTCTTTTTTCACTTTTATCCTGGGCAAAAGTTGGAGACATACTGAAGGTTATAAAAACACCAGGTCCCTGTCCGACAGGTTTAACCTTTGACGGCCAGAATTTATGGGTTGCAGATACTTTTACAGATACAATCTACAAGATTAACCCAGAAACAGGAAAAATTCTTAAAAGCTTTGAATCACCAGGTCACCATCCTGAAGGGCTGGCCTGGGACGGAAAATATCTCTGGCATATTGATTCGGGAGAGAAATACATGTACCGACTCGATCCTGAAACGGGAAAAGCTATCACAATCTTGGAATCCAACAGCTCTAATCCCCGCGATCTTGCCTGGGATGGAAAGTATATCTGGATAGCTGATTACAGGAGTGATATTCTGCTTAAGGTTTCCCCTGAAGACGGGATGATGGTTCAAAATTTCCCTTCCCCTGCCAGAGAACCTGCCGGGTTGACCTTTGACGGCAAATATTTATGGGTTACAGATAGAGGAGAGGACCGGATTTATCTGGTCGATCCTTCTGATGGCCTCTGCCTCTCTTCCCTGCGTTCCTTTGGTCCCTTTCCCTCCGGACTGGCCTGGGGAGATAAAGTTCTCTGGAATGTCGACTATGAAAATGATGAGATATACAAAATCAAGGTATTCTGTAAGGACATTCTTTCCCAATGGGATGAACGCCAGATGTCCCTTCATTTTATTAAAGAATTTTGGAATTACGGCCCAGGCACTGTAAAATCTTTAGACATATACCTTCCCATTCCTGAAAGCCGTGACAACCAGATTCTTCTGGCTTCTATCCAGTTTGACCAAAAACCAGATGAGATTATTGAAGATATCTGGGGTCAGAAAATCGCTCATTTTCAGTATAAAAATTTAAAAGGCAACTCTGTCGTCAAGCCAGGGTGGAAATTGAAAGCCAAGATTTACGCCACAGAGTACTTCATCTATCCTGATAGAATCGGCAGCCTGGAAGATATTCCCGCAGAAATAAAAAAGAAATATCTTCAGGATGGAGATAAATATTGCATCCATCACCCCTTTATCCAGAATCTTGCTCAAAAAATAGCGGGGAAAGAAAAAAATCCCTACTGGATTGCCCGCCGTGTCTTTGATTACTTGGGGAAACATCTGAGCTATAACCTCAAGCCCCTTGGAGGGTGGAATCCAGCGCCTACAGTGCTCAAAAGAGGCACAGCTTCCTGTTCTGAATACTCTTACTCTATGATTGCTCTTTGTAGAGCTCTTGGAGTTCCAATCAGGTACGTCGGAGCAGTCAGCCGTAGAGGCGATGACGCCAGCTTTGACGATGTATTTCATCGATGGACGGAAATTTATCTTCCTCCCTATGGCTGGATTCCTTTTGACCCGAACAAGGGAGATACGGATTTGCCAGGGAGAAAGGTGCTTGGGATCGGAAACGTAGCTGCCCGCTATATCATTACTACCGAGAATGGAGGCGGAGATAAATACTTATGGTTTGGGTATAATTACGGCTTTAACTGGACATCAGAGGGTAAATGCCGGATTCATGATGAAAGCTACGGGATGTGGTCACCTCTTGGTGAGAAGAAATACCATAAACCAATAAAGAGTAAGAAGTAAGAAGCGAAAAGTAAAAGGTGTCGACAGATTTTATGAATAATTCAGGCTAAATAATCTAAATATAGTCAGCTGACCAAATAGACCGATTAGATGCCAATAAGGGTTTTTTTACGGTAGCGGGGAAAACGGCCGTAGAAAAGATCATCTCCCCAGATAGACAGGGTTTGGGAAAAGCTTGAGCGCTTTGTTAGCTTCCTGATGAGATTATGAAAAAGATTTTCGGGTTTGCTGTAAGGGCAGACAAATATGCAGACAGCACAGTCAGTACCCGCCTTTCTCCAGAATTTATAACACTCCTCCCGGTCGAGCACCCACTTCAGAACCCCATTTTCCTCTATTTTTCCCTTGAAAGGGATAGCTTGGGCAGGGCAATTTTTGGCACATTTTTGACATTTCTGACAAAAACTCTGAATCCCAAGGATTCTAGGCTTATCAGCCATTAAAGGAAGGGCTGTAGTCACAAGGCCCAATCTCGCTCGAGGGCCGTATTTCCAGGTTATAAGAATTCCAAGTCTTCCCAGTTCTCCGAGGCCTGCTTCCCAGGCCAGAGGAGGAAGAAGAGCCTGATAATTGCTCCCAGCAATATGGGCTCTGGCTGAATACCCTAAGTAACGGATGAAAGAAGCAATTATGATAGAAATCCTGGCGGCTTCGATGTATTTCTTTCCTGTCTCAACAATCACTGGTGCCTGAGGAGCAGAACTTATCATTCCATAATCCATTTGCAAAGCAAAAACAATCGCATATTTGTGTTTGAGATTTATTTCTTGGCCATAAGGTTCTGGTCCACGTCCTACATGAGAATAAGCATAAGCCTGGTTTAAGGGAGCGATTCCACAGCAGTCTGAACCTAAATAGTGAATGAATTTTTTTATGATATGAGTGTTTGCCAGAGACGACAGTGCAATTTTTTCATCACATTTTTCTCCATCAACCTGGGTTATCTGGTGTTCTAAGAAATCAAATTCTGCTGCAGCAAGCGAGAAAGAGAGTGGATTTTTTTTCAAATTAGAAGGAGAAAGGATGTCAGGGATTTTTCTTATTTCCTCGTCAATTTCTTTGTAATCAGGTCTTCTCTTGTAGTACTCCTTAAAAATCTCTGTTCCTTCTCTGTAGTCAAAACGGGCAAAAATGACATCTCTTTCATCTATCTTCTTCTGCTCTCCGATGATTTGGATTGATTTTTTTGAAAAAGGGAAAAAAAGGAATAAGGAAACAAAAAGGACAAAAAGAATAAAAATGCCTCCAAACAGCCAGCTCTTCGAGGGTTCTTTAAAAAAAAGAAAGATAAAATTTAAAATCAGGAGAAAAAGGAGTAGGCCTGTACTCCTCCCGAAGGCTCTTTTCTCCTTTTCCCTGAAGCTCGAGAGAGAAAAAAGGAGAAAAAAAAGAATCAGAACAGTGAAAGAAAGTTCTCCGGCAATGAGCCAAAAATTCATGGCCTAAAGGTAATAAACTCTTCTAATATTGTCAATTAATATAGTCTGGAATGCCCAGATAGTTTTAACGGTTTTGACTGGACAGACGGCTAAAATGGTCCTGACAGTCTAAGCTGTTCAAATGTCCAGACAGAGCCCGATGGGCTAGAAAAGCAAGCCTGACCCCAAGTCCACGCTTTTTTATCCTTAATCCTTAAACCAATTGTCAGATTTGACTTTTTAGTTTTGAGAATATTTTACTGCTTGCTCTTTAGTGTTAACTCTTTATAATTTTAAGCTATAATTAAAGCCAGAGAATGGATAAAGCGAAAGTATCTCTCGTAAAACTTGATGATTACAAAAGCGGAAAAGTTCACAAAGCCATCCAAGAAGGTCTCCACCTCCTTGGGGGATTGGAGGTTCTTCTTAAACCTCGAAGTCAAATCTTCGTCAAAATAAATCACCTCTCCCCTGCTTCATCTGCTGATAAAGGGATTATTACTCATCCTGCCTTTACCAAAGAAGTCCTGCGCTTGTTGAAGGAGTTGGACCATAAAGTCATTGTTGGGGATGACATTCAGTCTGAGAAAGAAGACGGCTTCCTTATCTCAGGCTATCGGCAGGTATGCGAGGAACTGGGAATCCCTCTTATTAACCTGAAAGAAAGTGGATTTCGAGAAGTTGACTGTAAGGGGCAAGTTTTGAAAAAAGTTTACATTTCTCCTGCATGTCTTGAGGCAGATTACATTCTCAACCTCCCTAAATTGAAGACCCATTCTTTTACTGTCTACACAGGAGCGGTGAAGAACATGTTCGGAATTATTCCCTATGGATTTCGCCTTAAATACCACCGCCTGTACTCCAAAAATGTTGACTTCAGCCAAATGCTCGTGGACATATTTTCCTGTGCACGTCCCCACCTGACTATTATGGACGGGGTAATAGCCATGGAAGGAGAAGGTCCTTCAGCAGGGAATCTGAAAGAAGTAGGAGTTATTCTTGCCAGCCAGGATGCAGTGGCTCTGGATGCTGTGGCTACCAAAATAGTGGGTTTCAATCCCATGGATATTTACACCACTTTCTATGCTCATGAGAGAGGGCTGGGAACGGGCCAAATTGAAGATATCGAAATTGTTGGAGAAAGAATTAGTGATGTCCAAGTCAAGAATTTCAAACATTCTGCTGTTGCCATTAGGTTTTTACGAAGGGACATTCCTTCTTTTCTTTATGCTTACCTTCAGGAGCAAATGGTTTTAATACCAGAAGTCAAAAGAGGTAAATGCACAGCCTGTCTGGAATGCATAGAAATCTGTCCTAAAGGAGCAGTCAAGCTCTATAAGGGCTCAGCATGGATAGAAAAAGAGGTTTGTATCCACTGTATGTGCTGCCATGAAGTCTGCCGCGACAAGGCGATAAAGTTAAAGAAGCGGTTTCTGGGAAAAATAATAAGAGGAGCTATGGTTGTTCACCAATGGGTTAAATCTGCCTAACCTGTTAATTAAAGGAACAAAGTGAGTTCTCTTTATTGTCTTGATGAAAAGAGAAGATTCAAGTAAATTCTCCTGGATAAGGAGAGGAGGAGCTATGAACTTGATTAATCATTTTAAATCCCGTCAAGAAGAAATGATTAGCTTATTGGAAGAGATTGTTACCAAAGAATCACCTTCTGCAGACAAGAAAGCCATGGACGCCTGTTCTTCTTTTCTAATCAAAGAGTTCAAAAAATTGGGAACAAAAATAACTCGTTTTCCTCAGAAGGATATAGGCGACCTTTATCTTGTTGAGTATCCTCCTTCTGATATTGGAGTCAAAAGAGATCAAATACTCCTTCTTACTCATCTAGATACAGTATGGCCAGTTGGAAAAATAAAGGAAATGCCTTTTTATGTTTCTGGAAATAAAGTCTATGGCCCAGGCGTTTTAGATATGAAAGCTGGCCTTGTTATGGTTATATTCTCTCTGAGAGTCCTCAAAGAACTAAAGATAAAGCCAAGGAAAAAGATTGCTGTTTTTATCAATTCTGCAGAGGAGATAGGTAGTAAGCATTCTTATGATGTCCTAAAAAAAATTGTCAAAAAATATTCCTCTGTGCTTTGTCTGGAACCTGCCTTGCCCGGGGGACATTTAAAGATACAGCGAAAAGGACGCCTTGTTCTTCGTTTGCAAGCCCAGGGAAAAGCTGCTCATGGAGGAACCCCGGAAAAGGGAATCAATGCCATAGAGGAGCTGTTGCTGCAGCTTCTCTTTCTGCAGAAGATAAAAACAAAGGAAATAACCCTCAACATAGGATTAATAGGAGGGGGAGAGAAAGCTAATATAGTTCCTAAAGAAGCCTGGGCTATCTTGGATGTCAGGTTTTGGAAAGATGCCCGGAGAGAAAAAATTATTAGCTTTTTTAAGCAGTTAAAGCCCCAACTGGAAGGTGCGCGCCTTAAATTCTCGGTGGAAAGCTTTACTCCTCCTATGGAAAAAACTCCTGCTTCTTCGAATCTATTTCGCCAGATAAGAAAAATCGGGGCGACTTTGAACATGAATCTTGAAGGAGGAAAAACTGGAGGAGGCTCGGATGCCTCAATAGCCTCCAACATGGGAATTCCGACTGTGGATGGGCTGGGACCGGATGGAGAAGGTATTCATTCTGAAAATGAACATCTTCTTCTTTCCTCTCTTGTGGAAAGAACAGCTCTCCTCACAGAAATATTGTGCCAGCTCTGATTGACTGAATCTCCTAATTCTGCTAATTTAATTATCTCAAGTGCTTATAGAATAAAAAGGCAAATGAGATGTGAGAAAAGTTACTAAAAGGTGAAAAGAATTATAAATATTTAAGTATAAAATTTATTAAATTTACTTTTCCCGCTTTTCTCGCTTATCCAGCTTTTCTTGCCTTTATTACCTTATAAGGAGGACTCATGATAAAAAAATATTATCTTCTCTCTCCTGGTCCGACTCCTGTTCCCGCAGATGCACTTTCCGCAGCTGCAGAACCCATTATTCATCACCGAACTCCAGAATTTTCCGATATCTTTATGGAAGTATCAGAAGGGCTAAAGTATGTGTTCCAGACAGAACAGGATGTTTTTGTTTTAACCTCATCCGGGACAGGGGCCATGGAAACAGCGGTTGCAAACACCCTCTGCCCAGGAGACAAAGTCATCACCCTCAACGGTGGAAAATTCGGTGAAAGATGGGGACAGATCTGCATGGTTTACGGAGCAGATGTTAGGGAGATGACTCTAGAGTGGGGCGAACCTTTTACCAAAGAGCAGCTAGCAGACGAGTTAAAGGCAAACCCTGAGACAAAAGCTGTCTTTGCCGCTCTCTCTGAAACTTCTTCGGGAACTGTCTATGATATTCAAGGATACGGAGAAGTCTTGGCCCAATCAGAGGCCATTTTAGTGGTTGATGGGATTTCTGGCCTTGGTGCAACTCCCTGCCCCATGGATGAGTGGAAAGTGGATGTAATGGTTGCAGGTTCCCAAAAATCATTCATGATCCCACCCGGCCTTGCCTACCTTTCCTTTAGTGACAAAGCCTGGAATTTGGTGGAAAAGTCGACTCTGCCCAAGTTCTATTTTGATGCTAAAAAGTACAAAAAAAACCTGGGAAAGAGAACTACACCTTATACCCCTGCTGTTTCTCTTGTTATTCAACAGAAAAAATCTCTGGATATTATTAAATCTTTGGGCTTAAAGAAGCTTTTTGAGCATCACCGCATTCTTGGCGATGCCACCAGAGCAGGAGTTCAAGCCCTCGGTTTGGAGCTGCTCTCAAAGGACCCAGGAAACATTCTTACGGCTGTTAAAGTTCCTGAAGGGATTGATGGTGTCGAGCTTGTAAAAACCATGCAGGGAAAGTACAGAGCTTATATTGCAGGCGGCCAGGAACCTTACAAGGGGAAAATATTCAGGATTGCCCACCTGGGATACATGGGAGGCTTCGATATCATAACAGCCCTCACTGCCCTTGAAATGACCCTCACAGAACTCAATTTTGATTTCGAACAGGGAAGTTCCATAAAGGCAGCTGAGAACATCTTAAAGGAGAATTGGGAATGAAAAAAATAATCATCGCCGATGCCTTAAACCCTGAGGCTTTGGAAGAGCTTAAATCCATTCCCGATTTTGAAGTTTTTTTAAAGACAGGAATGGATGAAGAGGAATTGATCAAAACAATTCCCGATTTCCATGGAGCTGTGGTCAGGGGCGCTACTAAAGTCACCAAGAACGTAATCGAAGCAGCTTCAAATCTGGAGCTCATCGTCAGAGCCGGAATTGGTCTTGATAACATTGATATAGCTGCGGCAAAAGCAAAGGGAATACAGGTGGCCAATACTCCTGCAGCCACATCTATTTCAGTCGCTGAACATACCTTTGGCTTGATGCTAGCGGCTGTGCGAAATCACGGCAAAGCCAATCTCTCCATGAAGGAGCACAAATGGGAGAAAAAGATACTCTCAGGTACAGAACTCTATGGAAAGACATTGGGAATTATCGGCGTAGGAAGAATAGGTCAAGAAGTTGCCAGACGTGCCCTTGCTTTTGGAATGAAAGTTATTGCCTACGATATCATTGAGGCAAAAATAGAACTGGATGTCAAACAGGTTTCTCTGGAAGAACTCCTTGCTCAGGCGGACATTATTACTCTTCATTTACCTTTAACAGAAAATACAAAGCATATGATAAGTGAGGCAGAATTCGAAAGAATGAAGGATGGAGTTATCATCATCAATACTTCTCGCGGGGGCACTGTTGATGAAAAAGCACTTCTCCAAGCTCTCCAATCTGGAAAAATCAGAGCAGTTGCCTTAGATGTTTATGAGAAAGAACCGCCAGAGGATTTCTCTTTGATAGATCACCCCAATGTTATTGCCACTCCCCATATTGGTGCCGCTGCAAAGGAAGGCCAGAAAAGAGCTGGCATGGAAGTGGTTAAGATTTTAAAAGAAAGATTGACTTAAGCCTCAGATTAGTAAAATCAGGAAAAAAAGGGAGGAAAAATGGCAGAAATACGACCTTTCAAAGGAATAAAATATAACAGCGAAAAGGTAAAATTGGAGGAAGTCATCACTGAACCCTATGACAGAATCACTCTCCCCATGCAGGAAAAGTATTACCAAAGGAATCCTTACAATGTGGTCAGAATCATCCTGGGCAAAGATGATGACCCAGAGCATCCTGAAAGGGATAAATACAAAAGAGCCAATATTTATCTGGAGAAATGGGAAAGAGAAGGCATACTTATCAAAGAGAACAAAAAGGCCCTCTATATATATGAACAGGAATTCCAGATTAAAGGTCAACATAGAAAGCGAACAGGCCTTATCGCCAGGGTTAGACTTGAAGAATTCTCTTCAAGAAAAGTCCTTCCTCATGAAAAAACATTTCCCAAGCATAAAGTGGACCGATTAAACCTCTTAAGAGCTACAAAAGCCAACACGGGTCAAATCTTCTTGCTTTACAAAGATGATGATAAGAGCGTCTGTCTAACTATCGAGAAGGCCAAGGGAAATGGTGACCTTATAGCAGAAGTGAGAGATGAAGATAATTTTAGACACCGGTTGTGGTGCATTAAAGATGAAGAAGCTATTCTCGGGATTCAGAAGGCCATGGCTGATAAGGTGTTGATAATTGCTGATGGGCATCACCGTTATGAAACTTCCCTTAACTATCAGAAGGAAATCCTCAATGAAATGAGAGGTGTTAAGAGTGATGAACCTTTTAATTATGTCATGATGACCCTTTTCAGGCTGGACGATCCAGGCCTTGTGATTCTCCCCACATACAGGCTGGTGAAAGGTCTGGATAAACTGTCAAAAGAGGGATTCAAAGAGCTTCTTTCCCCCTATTTTGAAATTTTAGAGTTAGACTGGTCAGATACTTCAGGTAAGTCCGTGCTTGAAGAGGTTCAGAAAAGAATAGACAGCAAGGACCATATCTTTGCAGCTTTCATTTTTCAGTTTAAGAAATTTTTTATCTTCCGTCTTAAATCAGAAGACATTCTGGATGAAGAGATAAATGATGGAAAGTCTAAAGAGTGGAAGCGGTTGGATGTGGCCATTCTCCATTCTCTCATCATTGATAAACTCAAATCCCTCTCCTCTGAATCTTTTTCCCTTGAAGACAAGGTGAGCTATATAAGAAATCTTGACCAGGGTCTTGAAAAGGTTAGGAATGGAGAATTTCAGATTATTTTTCTCCTGAGGCCGACTTTGCTTCATCAAATTAGAGAAGTTGTCGAGAATGGAGAGCTTATGCCCCAAAAATCAACCGACTTTTTCCCTAAACTTAAGTCTGGATTAATCATGAATCCCATGGATGAATAAATCTTGAAAGAAGGAAGGATTGTGTATGGTTTACCTGGATAATAATGCAACCACACCTACAGACTCCCTTGTCTCGGAAAAGATGTCTCGGTTTATTAAAGAGCATTTTGGAAACCCTTCCTCTCTCTATCCCCTCGGAAGAGAAGTCAAAGAAATTATTACTGAAGCAAGAGAGATAATAGCCAAAGCTTTAGGGGTCAGCAGGACAGAAATTATTTTTACCGGCTCGGGCACTGAAGCAGATAATTTTGCCCTGCTTGGAGTTTTTGACGCTTTTCCTGAAAAAAGTGAAATCATTACTTCTTCCATTGAACATCCTGCTGTGCTTGAGACAGCCAATTATCTCGAGAAAAAAGGGGTGAAAGTTACCTATGTTCCAGTTGACCAGTATGGGACAGTGGACCTTGATTTTCTCAAGGATTCAATCACTCCCAAAACAGCTCTGATTTCCATCATGCACGCCAATAACGAGATAGGAACAATCCAACCTATTGAGGCTATAAGCAAGATTGCTCAGGAAAAAGGAGTTCCTCTTCATACAGATGCTGTCCAGTCCTTTGGAAAAATTGACTTTAAAATTAAAAATTTAGGAGTAGACCTCTTATCCATTTCCGCCCATAAGATTTATGGACCAAAAGGAATTGGCGCCCTCTACATTCGGAAAGGGACAAACATATTGCCTTTTATTCATGGAGGGCGTCAAGAAAGGCAGATGAGAGCCGGGACAGAAAATACCTCCGGTATTGTTGGGTTTGGCGAAGCTGTTAGAGTGCTGATGGATCGGGGCAAAAAAGATAAAGAACGGATTGAAAGGCTTGCAGACCGCCTGAAAAAAGGAATTGAAGCCAAGATACCTAAAATTAAGTTTAACGGCCACCCCATGAAAAGGATGAAAGGAACCCTTAATTTTTCTTTTTTGGGACTTGAAGCAGAAGCCATACTCCTGGCTTTAGCGACAAAAGAAATTTATGTCTCCACTGGGTCTGCTTGCAGCGAGGATTCAGAGGAAGCTTCCCATGTCCTCCAAGCTATCGGACTCAAACCAGAAACAGCTCGCTCCTCTGTCCGCATGTCTCTGGGAAGATTCAATACAGAAGAAGATATTGATATTGTGCTTAGAGAGCTCCCTGAAATTGTAGAAAAACTGAGGAAAATCTCCTCCTTTGAACCAGAATAAACAAACAGTCTAGATAGTCCAGATTGTCTTGACTATCCAGGCCATTAACAGTATTTATACGGTCAGGACTATCTTGATCGTCTAGACCGTCAAAACTAATACAAACGCATTAAATAGAATGTCGTTGCGAGTAACGAAGAAGATTCCTTCGCTTCACTCGGAACAGGCTTGGCAATCCTCTGTCGCGAGCGAAGCGCGGCGATCTCATACAATAATATGGTCATTGCGAGCGAAGCGCGGCAATCTCTACATTTTTCTATGAGATTGCCACGCCCTTTCAGGGCTCGCAATGACAATGTAAAATCATTTATTGCGTTTGTATTAGCTATACAGAATTTCATGATTATTGTCGGCGAAAGGCTAAATTCGAGCAGAAGACCTGTTCTCCAAGCCTTGGAAGAGAAGAATGAAAAATTCCTCCTTGAAGAGGCTTCTAAGCAAGAGGAAGCCGGAGCAAGCTTTATTGATTTGAATACTGCTGCTCTCCTGGAAAGAGAAGTTGAAGCGTTAAAATGGGTTATCCCTCTCCTCCTAAAAAAGCTTAGCATTCCCCTTTCGCTAGACACTCCTAACTCCAAAGCCATGGAAGAAGGGTTGAAAGTTCACCAGGGTAAAGCTCTTTTAAATTCTCTGAGTAATGAAAAAGGGGAAATCAGAAGCTTTCTTCCCCTTATCAGGCATTATAAACCTCAGGTCATAATCCTCTGTATGGATGAGAGAGGTTTGCCAAAGAATCCAGAGGAAGAACTATCCATTGCTTGCAAGATGGTTAATCTCCTCGAGAAAGAAGGAATCAATATTGAGGATATTTTTATCGACCCACTCGTACGCCCTATCAGTGTCGACCCTGAAGCTGCAATCCTTTTTCTCAAATCCCTTCAAAAAATAAAAAAAGGTTTACCAGAGGTAAAAACAATTGCCGGAGTGAGTAACATATCCTTTGGTCTTCAAAACCGCAGGCTTATAAATAGAGCTTTTCTTACCCTTGCTCTACACTATGGGCTGGACGCTGCCATCCTTGATCCCCTTGATAAGAAGCTTCTGGCTTCTATTTATGCTACCCAAGCCTTGCTTGGAAAAGACCCTTCCCTTAAGAACTATTTTAAAGCGATAAGAAAAAATAGTAAACAAAATAAAGTTGAAAAAGGCTATAAAAGAAATTATCATAAATTTATAAAAAAAGCTTAAAGCTGTCAGGTGATTACTGAAAGCTAAATAGACAGAGTTACGGAGTCACAGGTTCTCTGAGTTGAGCGAGATAGATTCTTCTTACTTTTATAAAAAAATCCTGGTAGCCCTTTGATTTAAAGTCAGGATAAGTCCAGCCTAATGTCTTGATTCCTTTTTTACTGAACAATAATTCCAGATGGGCATAAATTCCATGCTGGAGGGGAATTCGGTGGGCAAAATCCTTTACTGTTGCCATTATCAAAGCAGAAGGAGTCAGATAGCCTGGATCGAGGTTGACAACGCGGAAGTTTTCCTTCAGCTCTTTGCCAATCTTTTCTTCAAGTTTACTCGTTTGAAGCTTAATCTCGCTTAGTTTTTCGGGGGAGATAAGGTTTTCGAAGCTTAAAAATTTCCTCTTTAGATTCTTACCCATCTGCTTTTCATAATAATCTGTAAAATCGAATTCAAACAGTGGGCTCTCATAATCAACAGGACCAAAAAATTGAATGAGATATTCATCCGCTTTTTTAAAGAAGGCCTTTCGGGAAGAAATAATGCCGCATATTAGTTTTACTGAAGAAAAAGGTTTTGCCTCTGCCATTTTTTCTTAAGATAATACATTTTTTTGGATGAAGTAAAGAATGAAAATAAAAAGCTAGGCCTTTTTTGAATTGACCGTGGATATTCTATTCTCTATAATCTTGTTATTATGAAATGGGTTTACATAGAAGATATTCCTCAACATAAAGACCAAGAGGTTGAAATCAGAGGCTGGGTCTACAACAAAAGGTCAAGCGGCAAAATTCGTTTTCTTCTTATCCGAGATGGAACTGGTATTCTTCAGGCAACAATTTTTAGTCCTGAAAAAGATAGCCCTCTCTTCCAGCAATTTGACGCCCTTACTCAAGAATCTTCTGCTGTTGTCAGAGGAAGAGTCAAGGAAGAGAAAAGAGCCCCTGGAGGGTTTGAATTAGGCATCGAAGAAATTGAAACAATTCAAATTGCCAAAGATTATCCTATCACTCCAAAATCCCATGGTATTCCCTTTTTAATGGAAAACCGCCATCTCTGGCTCCGCTCTCAAAAGCAACGGGCAATTCTCCAATTAAGAGCCGAGCTTATCAAAGCCATACGCGATTTTTTTGATGGCCGCGGTTTCCGGCTCATGGATACGCCCATTCTAACACCCAGTGCTTGTGAAGGAACAACGACTCTCTTCGAAACTGAATATTTTGACCAGAAAGCTTTTTTGAGCCAGAGTGGACAGCTTTACAATGAAGCAACAGCCATGGCTTTTGGAAAAGTCTATTGTTTTGGTCCAACTTTCAGGGCCGAAAAATCTAAAACAAGAAGGCACCTGATTGAATTCTGGATGGTGGAACCTGAAGTCGCTTTTGCTACCTTGGATGATGTTATCCAATTAGGTGAAGACCTTATCGTGGCCATAGTTGAGCGTATTCTGGAGAAGAGAAAGAAGGAACTTGAAATTTTGGAAAGAAACCCAAAGCCCCTTGAAACGATAAAAAAACCTTTCCCTCGAATAACTTACGAAGAAGCTCTTCGTATGATCAAGGATAAAGGCTCTCAGATGGAATGGGGTGATGATTTTGGGGCGCCGGATGAATCATTGGTTTCTGAATTCTTCGATAAGCCAGTAAACATCACTCATTTTCCCCTAAAAACAAAAGCATTCTATATGCAGCCAGATCCTGATCGACCGGACTTAGCTCTGTGCATAGATATGCTTGCTCCAGAGGGATATGGAGAGATTATAGGAGGAGGACAGCGAATTCATGACTTTTCCCTCCTTGAGCAAAAGATAAAAGAACACAATCTTCCAGAAAAAGCCTACAAATGGTATCTGGATTTGAGGAAGTATGGTTCAGTTCCCCATTCTGGATTTGGACTCGGCCTAGAGAGAACTCTCTCCTGGCTCTGCAAAATAAAGCATATTAGAGAAACTATTCCTTTTCCCCGTCTTCTTTACCGCATCTACCCGTAACCACCTCCAATAAGCAGCTAGGAGTAAACAGACATAGGAAAGAAAGAGACCTAGGAATTTCCTCTTTGGGTGGCCACAATTTCTCCCTTTCTTTTGTTCAAATTCCACAAACTGGTGCTTTAGGATTTATATGTCAGTGAAGAATGAATGTCAAATATAAGGGAAAAGGAGAAGAAGCGATAAAAGGGAGAAAGATTCCTAAAGAGGCCAAGACTGATATAGATTTCCCAGTAGATATTAAATGAAAGATCGTTGTCTATAAGAGATATTCTAATCTGGCCTCAGTCGTCATGGAGAGGTATTGTTGAGAGACGTGCGGCGGAGGAGGTCTTTCATCAATAAAGCTCAGCTTGTTTAAAAGTTTTAATGAGAAAGTTATTCGCTTGGCTATCTTCTTTCACGTCAGGAAGCCAGGGCATCCTGGTTTCCACTTAGCTCAATCACTCAACAAAGATAATTAATGATAGATTATCATCTCTTCCAATCAATACAACTCCATTCTCAAGTTAAGGGATAGGAACTTGTTTTTTATACCAATTGGCAATTCCCCCTAAATCTTCTAGCATTTTCCATCCTTTCTCCTCTCAAAAAGCTTATATTACGAGAAAAAAAATGAGTTCAAAAAGTTGAAATGTCAATGCCGTGCAAAAAGTCGAAAGGTAGCATAAAATATTTTGTGTAAATTTCTTAAAGGAGAGATATAAGAAAGTGTATCCTTCTTTAAAAAATTAAAGGAAGACAACCTCATGCATGAAGTAAAAGCATTAAGCGGGTTAACAGAAGCAGAGTTAGGGGAGCAAGTCAAAGTAAATTATATAATTTTTTAACTAAGAAACTTCAAAAACAATGTATTTCTTCTTTTGATAAGTGGACCCAGGATTTATGGATACCAGATGCTCCTTCTCAACCTGAGCCTTTCTATGTGTGTGCCCGTATATATGATATTTTACCTTTGGATGTCGACGCAGCATCTCTCCAAGCCTCGTGCTGCCCATGAAGGCATTAGTAAAGTTCCATTCAGGGTTATTTTCCTTTTGTATTACTGCTTCTTTAAATCCTGCATGATGAGTCACTGCAACAATGGTATCCACACTATTCTCAATTCTTGCAATGTCGCTCTCCAGTCTTTCAATGAGTTCATCAGAGTATTCCCTGTCATTCTTTCCAAGTTTCACGAACAAAGCGTCGTTCCAGACTATTTGTTCATTGAATAGCTTCTTCTCATATGATGAGCCCAAAGGAGGTGCTTTGCTGGCAAAAGAGTAATCATACCAGGCACAGTTTCCAACAAATCCAACGCTTCCGATGGTCTTTGGATCGCTGTCAAGTAGATGAAATCCACAATTTTCAATCCTGGTTTCAAGCATCTTTAGTTCCTTGAAAGTATTCAAATCTGCACTCCAGTACTCATGGTTTCCAAAAACCATCATTCTCTCTGGAGTAACTGCCTCAAACAACGCGAGACACTCTTCCAATTTTGCCTCACCTAACCCCACAGTGTCACCAGCGATCACCAGAATGTCAGGCTTCTCAGCCATAAGGGACTCTATAAGTCTTTTTAGCTCATCATGGTCTTCATAATATTCTAAAAGGTCGTAATGAATATCGCTGGTCGCCGCTGCTCTCATACCATTTATTTAGTCATTGAAAATTGAAAAGGTTAGTAATCTATTAATAAATTGATTTTAATAAAAAGCATTTAATTTTATTTTCCGACTGCATGAAGGACATAAAATTTCGTGACCAATTGATGACTTTTCTACTTTTGTGATTTTCTGGCAGAAAGGGCAGAGGATGAGTAGCTCGTCGAATCGCATGAAAGGAGTAACGACAGCTGGAAAAGGCTCTAGGTTTTCCAGGAAAACAAGTAATACTTGTCCAAGGTCGTCACCTAAGACAATTCGCTTTCCGTCAGGACTGAGAGCAAATGAGGCTTGATCCATTGCTTTTTTAAATGCTTCTATCATTGAGCGTTTTTCACCAATTTTAGCCTCAGTAATATTATCCACCACAATAATCTTGAATATTTGTGATTATCCTGCTGTTTACGTCAGTTTGATTTATCTATAATATGAATACCCAGATTTTTTCCAAGGCGTGTGCTTAATTGCACATTAATTATTATTTGGCTTCTTCTTAAAGTGACGTAATTAGAATTGTCATTGAATACATAGAAGGAATTTCATTTTTTGGATTGCAGCGATTCTCTCAATTTTTTGTTCAAATTTCACAAACTCGTACTTCAGGATTTATATATCAGTGAAGAATGAATGTCAAATATAAGGGAAAAGGAGAATAGAAGCGATAAAAGGGAGAAAGATTCCTAATATATATTATCATAAGCTTAGTTCTCTTTGGCCGGCAGGAGAGAACTCCTTTTATTTTGCAGAAGCTCGGTTTTTCTTCTGCTTCAATTTTTCTTATTTGGCTAGTGGGAGTAAGGTGGAGAATATGAACACTCAGTCTTCATAAATGGAGTGTATAAGTTTTTAGAACTTCTCCTATTTTGGGTTTAACAAATTGAAGATTAGATTTAGGATCAGGATGTGAAACGCATATACTTTCTATGTATACTATGTTGCCTTTTACCGTTTTCCTGTTTACAACCGGAGAGTTCAGGTATTTAAGTTCGCTGTGATGACCGTATTCAGGAATCCAGCAATGCGTGTCCTGGCCACATGAATACTCCTCTGTAACCTCGTTTGTAGTTCCGACATGTTCACTGTAATAGCTTCCATTTTTAGTTTTCCCTATTTCTTCGGGCTCAGTATATATATGGTCGTGGAAAGTAGAACGTAAGACAGTAGCATTACTTTCCAAGATGCGATCAGTTATTTTGGGTTGTTGGACTTTGTCTATGTCAATAGAAGAGTAATCT
>Ga0114921_10000212_pt1 | contig 23972 bp, 21 predicted proteins | sample BentaG_FD_87016 | JGI IMG/M metagenome (GOLD analysis project Ga0114921, IMG submission 87016) | Deep subsurface microbial communities from South Atlantic Ocean to uncover new lineages of life (NeLLi) - Benguela_00093 metaG | ecosystem: Environmental > Aquatic > Marine > Oceanic > Sediment ... | reverse complement strand
GGGGGGGCGCCAAGGGTGGTCAGCTTGGTCGGGGGGGCGCCAAGGGTGGTCAGCTTGGTCGGGGGGGCGCCAAGGGTGGTCAGCTTGACTCGTTGCTCGGTACCCACGGTCACATGGGCCGTGCTTGGCAGTCTAACTGTGGCTGTGCTGGGGGCCTTGTTCCTTCTTGTACAGCGCCTTAAGCATCCGGTCGCGCAGAAAGGCATTGTCGATGACCTTGATGCCGGCATTCGCCACAGCCGGGATTCCCGCGAGTTTGTGGAAGTAACGGCCCCGCTTGTACTCGCGCCCCCACGCGGCTTCCATGCGCTGCGCGTAGTTGGTGAAATCGTCGGGACCGCCGTTGGTAAGCGCCGCAATCGCGCATTCCCCTGCGGCCAAACCGGATTCGAGCGCCTTGGAGATCCCGGCGCCTGAGGCCGGCTTGCCCGCGCCCAGCGAATCGCCGGTGAACAGTACACCTGGACGCCATGGCGGCCATGCCGTGAAACCCATCGGCAGTCGCCAGGCCCGCACACTCTTGTTCCGCTTGAGTTCCTCGATGGCCGGCAGGTCCCAGTCGCGCGGAAGTGTCTTCAGGAAGTCGCCGAGGAACTTGGTGGCGTTGATCGACTGCCAGTTCTTGAAGCTGTTCACATAGCCCAGGCCGATGTTGAACACACCGTTGCCCATCGGGAACACCCAGGCGTAACCGGGCAATTGGTCACCCTCGAACTCTAGTTTCAAATAGATGTCGAGACTGTCGGAGTCGGGGCGGTTGGCGGGCATCTCAGAGCGGATAGCTATCGCCGAATACCCGTTGTATTCCGAATCGACTTTCAGGGCCCGCTTGATGGGTGAGTAGGCGCCGTCGGCAGCGATGACGGCGTCGCCGTAGACCTTCTCGCCACCCTTGAGTACCACGCCGATCACTTTGCCGCTGGCATCGAATTCCGGCCCGGACACCTCAGCCCCCTGGCGTACCTCCGCACCGGCGGACTCGGCGTGCTTGAGCAGCACCGTGTCCAGGTGGGTACGGCTGACGGTATGGCCGTGGTCGGGCATACCCGGACGCTTCGGGAACGACAGTTCCCACCGGCTCGGACTGAACACCGTCACCCGATTGACCCGGTGGAAGGTGGCGACCTCGTCGGCCAGGCCCATCTTTTGCAGGTAGCTGACCGCCCGGGCGGTCAGTCCGTCCCCACAGGGCTTGTCGCGGGGAAACTGCGCTTTGTCCAGGACGACGACATTGGCGCCGGTCTGCGCTGCCTTCCATGCGGCGGCCGAACCCGAAGGCCCGCCACCGGCGATGACCAGGTCGTATCGCTGCGTCATGAATCTCGTCTCGTCGATCGGCTGTCGCAGGCGATAGTACCTAAGCTTCAGCGAGCCACCGCGCCAGCTTCAAGGAGCCACCGCGCCGGCAAGAATTCCCCGATGGTTTGGTGAGCGATGCTCTGGCCAGGTCAGCGGCGTCAGGCCGGGTACAGTGATTAGGTGCGACGAGGGTCGAGGACACGCGAGGGCGACGAGTCGGGTGTCAAAGTGGACGCCCGCAGTGAGCGTTGGCGCGAGCACCGCAAGAAGGTGCGCTCCGAGATCGTCGACGCTGCTTTCCGTGCCATCGACCGGCTGGGGCCGCAGGTGTCGCTGCGCGAGATCGCCGAGGAGGCCGGGACCGCCAAGCCGAAGATCTACCGGCATTTCACTGACAAGTCAGACCTCTTCCAGTCGATCGGCCAACGGATGAGGGACATGCTGTGGGCGGCGATTTTCCCGTCGATCGACATCTCGAAAGATCCGGCCCGCGCGATCATCCACCGCGCCGTCGAGCAGTACGTGCGGCTCGTCGACGAACACCCCAATGTCATGCGCTTTTTGATGCAGGGCCGGTTTGCCGAGCAGACCGAGTCGACGATGCGGGCGTTGACCGAAGGTCGCGAGATCACCCTGGCGATGGCCGACATGTTCAGCAACGAACTGCGCGAGATGGAACTGGACAGTGCGGCCTTCGAACTGGCCGGATTCGCGGCTTTCGGAGCAGCGACCTCCGCCACGGACTGGTGGCTGGGCGCCGGGGAGGAAAGCGCGCGACGGCTGCCGTCGGAGAAGTTCATCGAGTACCTCACTACGATCATGCTGGGTTCCATCAACGGCACGTGTGAGGTGCTCGGCATCCGCATCGACCCGGACGTGCCGTTGCACGAAGGCGTTCAGCGCCGCGAGCAGGTCGCCTGAGGCAAGGGCCCCGCCGTCGGCATATCCGGTACCAGCGTTCCCAGGTACAGTCGTTTTCATGACCATTGTTGAAAACCCCGAGAACATCTCGGCCGACCACACCCGGGTGCATACCCGCGCATTGATCATTGGCTCCGGGTTCTCCGGGCTCGGGATGGCCATCGAACTGCAACGCAAGGGCGTCGACTTCGAGATTCTGGAAAAGGCCGAGGAAATCGGGGGTACCTGGCGCGACAACACCTACCCTGGCTGCGCCTGCGACATCCCGTCGCACATGTACTCGTTCTCCTTCGAACCGAAGGCCGACTGGACCCACATGTGGTCCTTCCAGCCGGAGATCCAGAACTACCTGCTGGGCGTCACCGACAAATACGGGCTGCGTCGCTACATCCACTTCGGCGCGCACGTAGACCGTGCACAGTGGGACGAAGATGAGCTGCTCTGGCATGTATTCACTACGGACGGACGCGAGTTCGTTGCGCAGTTCCTCATCTCAGGGGCCGGCGGTCTGCACATCCCGCTGATCCCCGAGTTCGAAGGTTTGGACGACTACCTCGCCGCGGGTCACGTGGCGTTCCACTCCGCAGAGTGGGATCACACTGCCGATCTCGCGGGCAAGCGGGTCGCGGTGATCGGGACCGGCGCCAGCGCCATCCAGATCGTGCCTGAAATCGTCAAGGACGTCGCGTCGCTGCAGCTCTATCAGCGCACCCCGGCATGGGTGATGCCCAGACCGAACAATCCGATCCCTGAAGGCATGCGCCGGGTCTTCGCCAACGTGCCGGGTACGCGCGCTGCCACCCGTGCGGCCATCTACTGGTTGCACGAATCGGTGGGCTTTGCGATGACCAGGCAGCCGAGGCTGCTCAAGATCGGCGAAGTGCTCGGCAAGTGGAACATCCGGCGGTCGATCAAGGACCGGGAGCTGCGCCGCAAGCTGACCCCGGACTATCGGGCCGGCTGCAAGCGAATCCTCAACTCCGACAGCTATTATCGCGGCATCGCTGACCCCAAAGCCAAAGTGATCACCGACCGTATCGTGCGGTTGAGCTCCGAGGGGATCGTTACCGCCGACGCCGATGGGCGCGAAACCGCCCGCGAAGTGGACGTCGTGGTGTTCGCGACCGGTTTCCACGTCACCGACTCCTACACCTATGTCGATATCAAGGGTCCAGGCGGCGAGGACCTCGTCGATCGATGGAACAAAGAAGGCATCGCGGCACTGCGCGGTATCACGGTCGCCGGCATGCCCAACCTGTTTTTCCTGCTCGGCCCGAATACCGCGCTGGGGCATAACTCGGTGGTGTTCATGATCGAGTCGCAGATCCGCTACGCCGCCCAGGCCATCGTCGCGGTCGATCAGGCCGGCGCCGGCGCCATCGCACCGACGCGGGCGGCCCAGGATCGATATAACAACGACCTGCAGGACGCGCTGGCGGGCACGGTCTGGAGCACCGGCGGCTGCCAAAGCTGGTACCTGGACGAACACGGGGTGAACCGCACCCTGTGGAGTGGGATGACGTGGCAGTACTGGTTGTCCACCCGCCGGTTCAGAGCCTCCGAGTACACGTTCATGGGGCGACGGCGCGACACGCCAACACAAGATGTTGCGGCGTCACACGTTCTGAGCCCCAACAGGTTGTAGTGTCGGAAGCGGCTGGTGGAATAGGCTCAAGCCTCCCGAAAGCCAGGCGAGCGCAACTCGAACATTGGCGAAATGGGGTCTTGGTGTCCGAAGGATTGAAGCTGATCGACCGAGTTGCTGCGATCAACTGGAACCGCCTGCACGATGAAAAGGACGCTGAGGTCTGGGAGCGGCTGACGGGCAACTTCTGGTTGCCCGAGAAGGTGCCGGTGTCCAACGACATACCATCCTGGGGAACACTCAACGCCCACGAGAAGCAGCTCACGATGCGGGTGTTCACCGGCTTGACCCTGCTCGACACCATTCAGGGCACCGTCGGCGCGGTCAGCCTCATCCCCGATGCGCTGACCCCGCACGAGGAAGCCGTTTACACCAACATCGCGTTCATGGAGTCCGTGCACGCCAAGAGCTACAGCAATATCTTTTCCACGCTGTGCTCGACGAGCGAGATCGACGAGGCCTTCCGCTGGTCGGAGGAGAATCCGAACCTGCAGCGCAAAGCCGAGATCGTCATGCACTACTACAAGGGCGACGACCCGTTAAAGCGCAAGGTGGCCTCCACGCTGTTGGAGAGCTTCCTGTTCTACTCCGGCTTCTATCTGCCGATGTACTGGAGCAGCCGCGCCAAGCTCACCAACACCGCCGACATGATCCGGCTGATCATCCGCGACGAGGCCGTGCACGGCTACTACATCGGCTACAAGTTCCAGAAGGGTCTGGCGCTCGAGGACGAGGCGCGCAAGGCCGAACTCAAGGACTACACCTATGAGCTGCTCTTCGAGCTCTACGACAACGAGGTCGAGTACACCCAGGATCTCTACGACGAGGTTGGTCTTACCGAGGACGTGAAAAAGTTCCTGCGGTACAACGCGAACAAGGCGTTGATGAACTTGGGATACGAGGCGCTGTTCCCGCGCGATGAGACCGACGTCAACCCGGCGATCCTGTCGGCACTAAGCCCCAATGCCGACGAGAATCACGACTTCTTCTCCGGTTCGGGTTCCAGCTACGTCATCGGCAAGGCCGTCAACACCGAAGACGAGGACTGGAACTTCTAAAGCGGGGTGGCGGCTACCGCAGTGACTGGGTGTCGATGACGAACCGGTAGCGCACGTCGCTGGATAACACCCGCTCATAGGCGTCATTGATGTACTCCGGCGCGATCACCTCGATCTCGGGCGCCACGCCCTGCTCAGCGCAGAAGTCCAGCATTTCCTGTGTTTGGGCGATGCCTCCGATGAGCGATCCCGCGATGCTGCGCCGTCCGAATATCAACGCCCCCGCGGGCACCTCCATCGGATGCTCGGGCATGCCGAGTTCGACAAGGGTGCCGTCGACCTTGAGTAGTTCCAGGTAGTCGGCGAGGTTGAGGTTGGCCGAGACGGTGTTGAGGATCAGATCGAAGCTAGCCGTCAGCTCCTTGAAGGTCTCGGGGTCGCTGGTCGCACGATAGTCGCGCGCGCCGAGCCGCAGGCCGTCCTCCATCTTCTTCAGCGATTGGCTGAGCACGGTCACGTCGGCGCCCATCGCCACCGCCAGCTTCACCGCCACATGCCCGAGTCCCCCCAGGCCGACCACCGCGACCCGCTTTCCGGGTCCCGCGCCCCAGTGCCGCAACGGCGAGTAGGTGGTGATGCCGGCGCACAACAGTGGAGCCGCCTTGTCCAGCGTCAGGGCGTCGGGAATGGTCAGCACATAGTTCTCGTCCACGACGATCGCGCCGCTGTAGCCACCCTGCGTGGGCTGCCCATCGCGCCCGACGGCGTTGTAGGTGGCGATCATGCCGGGGCTGTCGCAATACTGCTCCTCCCCGGCGCGGCACTGCCCGCATTCGCGGCACGAGTCCACGAAGCAGCCGATCCCGACCCGGTCGCCGACGGCGAACTTCGCCACCTCGGATCCGATCTCGGTGACGATGCCGGCGATCTCGTGACCGGGCACCAACGGGTAATTCACGCCGGCCCACTCACCGCGGACGGTGTGGATGTCGGAATGGCAGATCCCGGCGAAGTGGATGTCGAAGGCCACGTCGTGCGGGCCGACGTCGCGGCGGTCGATAGTCGTCCTGATCAGCGGATCCACCGCCGAAGGGGCTGCATAGGCCGAAACCGTGCTGGTCATCGCGTCCTCATTCCTGCTGGCTGGTGTGCGCGCCGAATGACGGTCAGTTTATCGGGGCGTTGACCAAACGCAGATCGGCCAGGATGCCGCGGGCCGCGACGATGCCTTCGCCGCTCTGCCAGACCGCATTGTTCACCGCGAACACCCGATTGTCGCGATTGGCGGACAACCGTTTCCACGCCGCGCTGTCCATCACCTCGGGAGCGCGGTCTCTGGCTTCTGCCGTGGCGAAGGAAAGGTAGACGATGTCTCCATCGGCCATCGAGAAGTCCGGTGAGTTACCCAGATCGGCTTTGGAGATACCTATCTCGGCGAAGGGCTTGTCGGTGAACCGTTGAGCCGCAGGACGGTCCACTCCGGCGTCGGCGAGCACGCCGGCCGGAAAGTTGTCGGCGCCGAAAACCCGCATCGTGGTGTCGGTGAACTGAACCACCGATGCTTGGAAATGGGTGGTGTCGTTTTCGATGGCCGTCTTTTCGGCCGCTCGATCGAAGCCCTCGATCAGCGCATTGGCTGCCTCGAGACGGCCGGTTGCTGCGCCCACGCTCCGCAGGTTGTCCCGCCACGCCGCGCCAGGTGGGCCGCTGAACACCGTCGGCGCGATCTCGGACAACGCCGGGAAGACCGTGGGGGTCAGGGCCACCGAGCCAAGTATGAGGTCCGGCTGCGCGGCCGCGATGGCGTCGATGTCGGGGTCGCTCCGACTGCCGGCGCCGGGCAGCTCGTGGATCACAGTGCCCAGGTAAGACGGTTGAACATCGGACCCGTCGGGCAGTGCCGCCGCCACGATGCGTGACTGCAGTCCGAGCGCGCACAGCGCGTCCAACTGGTCACCGGCGAGCGCGACGATCCGCTGTGGGTCGGCGCGCACCCGGGTCGTCTCCGGCAGGGGCGGCGTCACGGCATGCCCGGTCGCGTTGCCGACCTCGCGGTTCGGGGGGCCCTCATCGAGTGCGGCAGGCTCGGGCGCGCAGGATTCGTCGGGTCTGCGGTTGTTGCCGAGCACGCCCGCACCGGCTATCTGCGTGGTGCTCGTGATGAGCGAGCCGTCACCGGTGGACGAGACAGGTTCGTCCCCGGCGGATCCGCAGCCGCTGAGCAGTGACACGCCGAGGAGGGCGGCCAGGGCGGCCAGGCCCGATGTGCGGCAGACCGCGCGGTGAGTCTGCACTCGCTGGAACAGCACGTCGCAGACGGTAACACCCGCGCAGTTCGCCGCTGGTCAGTCGACGTCGCGACCCAGATTCGGTGCCGATGTGGATCTGATTACGACAGTTTGTAGGACCACCCCGACTTTGGGCGGGTTCGGGAGTTAGGATTCATAGTGAACCGTCGGCAAGTCGACAGTTCGGCTGTGGTCGGAGAGCCCGGAACGTGCCTGGGTTTGCGGAAAACGTTGGAGGACTGTTGGTAGCCGAAGCGCCCCCAATCGGAGAACTCGAGGCCCGCCGTCCTTTCCCGGAGCGGCTCGGTCCCAAGGGCAACCTGATCTACAAGCTCTTGACCACCACCGATCACAAGCTGATCGGCATCATGTACGTCGTCGTCTGCTTTGCATTCTTCCTCGTCGGCGGCCTGATGGCGCTGTTCATCAGGACCGAGTTGGCCATGCCTGGTCTGCAGTTCCTGTCCAACGAGCAGTACAACCAGCTGTTCACCATGCACGGCACGGCAATGCTGCTGTTCTATGCGACCCCGATTGTGTTCGGCTTCGCCAACCTGGTGCTGCCCTTGCAGATCGGCGCCCCCGACGTCGCGTTCCCCCGGCTGAACGCGTTGTCGTTCTGGCTGTTCCTGTTCGGCGCGTTGATCGCGCTCGGCGGCTTCATCACCCCGGGCGGCGCTGCAGACTTCGGCTGGACGGCGTACTCGCCGCTGACCGACGCGATTCACTCGCCCGGCGCCGGTGGTGACCTCTGGATTTTGGGCCTCGGCATCGGTGGCCTGGGCACCATCCTCGGCGGCGTCAACATGGTCACCACCGTGGTGTGCATGCGCGCGCCCGGCATGACGATGTTCCGGATGCCGATCTTCACCTGGAACATTCTGGTGACGTCAATCCTGGTGCTGCTTATCTTCCCGATTCTGACCGCGGCGCTGTTCGGCCTGGCCGCCGACCGGCATATTGGGGCGCACATCTATGACCCGGCCAACGGCGGTGTGCTGCTGTGGCAGCATCTGTTCTGGTTCTTCGGCCACCCGGAGGTCTACGTCATCGCGCTGCCGTTCTTCGGCATCGTCAGCGAGATCTTCCCGGTGTTCAGCCGAAAACCGATCTTCGGCTACACCACGCTGATCTACGCCACGTTGGGTATCGCGGCGCTGTCGGTGGCGGTGTGGGCGCACCACATGTACGCCACCGGAGCCGTTCTGCTGCCGTTCTTCTCGTTTATGACGTTCCTTATCGCCGTTCCGACCGGCATCAAGTTCTTCAACTGGATAGGCACGATGTGGAAGGGCCAGTTGACGTTCGAGACGCCGATGTTGTTCTCCGTCGGGTTCATCGCGACGTTCCTGCTCGGCGGGCTGTCGGGTGTGCTGCTGGCCAGCCCGCCGCTGGACTTCCACATGACGGAAAGCTACTTCGTCGTCGCGCACTTCCACTACGTGCTGTTCGGCACGATCGTGTTCGCCACCTACGCGGGCATCTACTTCTGGTTCCCGAAGATGACCGGCCGTCTGCTCGATGAACGTTTGGGCAAGCTGCACTTCTGGCTGACTTTCATCGGCTTCCACGTCACCTTCCTGGTGCAGCACTGGCTCGGCGACGAAGGCATGCCTCGCCGCTACGCGGACTACCTTCCCAGCGACGGCTTCACCACGCTGAACATCGTCTCGACGATCGGGGCGTTCATTCTGGGCGTGTCGACGCTGCCGTTCCTGTGGAACGTTTTCAAGAGTTGGCGCTATGGCGAGGTCGTCACCGTCGATGATCCGTGGGGTTACGGCAATTCGCTGGAGTGGGCCACGAGTTGCCCGCCGCCACGGCACAACTTCACCGAGCTGCCCAGGATCCGGTCGGAGCGCCCGGCCTTCGAGCTGCACTATCCCCATATGGTCGAACGGATGCGTTCCGAGGCGCACGTCGGCCGTGCCCATGGGCATGAAGACGGCGATCTGGCCCGGCTCGATGGCGGAAGCGTCCGCAGCTGACGGTGCGGTTGGGCGGTACCCGGGGGTGAGCGCATCAGATCGTCGCTGCTGATTACAGTCACCGGCCGTGATCAGCCAGGTGTCACCTCGGCCCTGTTCGAAGTGCTGTCCCGCAACCGGGTGGATCTTCTCAACGTCGAGCAGGTGGTCATCCGCGGTCGGTTGACATTGGGCGTGCTCGTTGCCGGCCCGGCCGCGGTCGCGGGTGGAGCGGAACTTCGCGCGGAGGTCGAGTCGGCCATCCACGGGGTGGGACTCGATGTGAGCATCGAGGGCACTGACGGTATTCCGGTGATGCGGCAGCCCTCGACGCACACCATCGTGGTGCTCGGTCGCCCGATCACCGCCGAAGCCTTCGGTGTGGTGGCCCGGGAAGCGGCCACCTTGGGGGTGAACATCGACGTCATCCGCGGAGTTTCGGATTATCCAGTGACGGGCCTGGAACTGCGCGTGTCGGTGCCGCCGGGCACATGCGACCAGTTGCAAACGGTGCTGGCCCGGGTGGCCGTCGAGGAAAGCGTCGACATCGCGATCGAGGATTACAGTCTGTCGCGACGCGCCAAACGGCTGATCGTCTTCGACGTCGACTCCACGCTGATTCAGGGAGAGGTCATCGAGATGCTGGCCGCGCACGCCGGCGCGCAGGCCGCGGTGGCCGAGGTCACCGCGGCGGCCATGCGTGGCGAGATCGACTTCGCCGAGTCGCTACACCGGCGGGTCGCCACACTCGAAGGTCTGCCCTCTAAGGTGCTCGACGAGGTGGCCGAGCAGATCGAACTCACCCCGGGAGCCCGTACCACCCTGCGCACATTGCGCCGGTTGGGTTATCACTGCGGCATCGTGTCCGGCGGATTCCGGCAGGTTATCGAGCCTCTGGCGCACGACCTGATGATGGATTTCGTGGCTGCCAACGAATTGGAGATCGTCGACGGAAAGCTGACCGGCAGGGTCATCGGCAATGTTGTCGACCGGCCGGGAAAAGCCAAGGCTTTGCGCGATTTCGCAGAACAAGCCGGGGTGCCGATGGAGCAGACCGTGGCGGTCGGGGACGGCGCCAACGACATCGACATGCTCTCGGCAGCGGGTCTCGGGGTGGCGTTCAACGCCAAGCCTGCGCTGCGCGAGGTGGCCGACGCATCGTTGAGCCACCCCTACCTCGACACGGTGCTGTTCATCCTGGGCGTCACCCGGGGCGAGATCGAGGCGGCCGACGCCATCGACGGCATGGTGCGACGGGTTGACATACGCGACTAATCGGCGATTTCGGAGTAGTTGGTCACGGTGTGCGTGACGAACTGCACCGAAACCACCTGACTACGATGGGCGGGTGCGAGTGGACAGGTCCGACGAAGAGGTAGAAGCCGCCGATCCCGACCTGCTGATCGACTTCGCGAAGATCACCCTGCAGCGCGGGGGCCGGACCTTGGTCGGGCCCGTCACCTGGTCGGTGGAACTTGATGAGCGGTGGGTCGTCATTGGGCCCAACGGCGCGGGTAAGACGTCACTGCTGCGCATCGCTGCGGCAATGGAGCATCCGTCCTCGGGCACCGCCTACGTGCTCGGAGAGCGGCTGGGCCGGGTGGACATGGCCGAACTGCGGGCGCGGGTCGGGCTGAGCAGTTCGGCGCTTTCGCAGCGGGTGCCCGACGACGAGGTGGTGCGGGACCTGGTCGTGTCGGCGGGCTATGCCGTGCTCGGCCGGTGGCGCGAGCGCTACGACGAGATGGACTACAACCAAGCACTCGACATGTTGGAAAGCGTGGGGGCCGAGCACCTCGCCGAGCGGGTCTACGGCACTTTGTCCGAAGGTGAGCGCAAGCGGGTGCTGATCGCGCGGTCGCTGATGACCGACCCGGAGTTGCTGCTGCTCGACGAGCCCGCTGCCGGACTCGATCTGGGCGGCCGGGAAGAACTCGTTGCGCGGCTCGGTGATCTGGCGGCCGATCCGGATTCGCCGGCGATGGTGCTGGTCACCCACCACGTCGAGGAGATCCCGCCGGGGTTCTTGCACTGCCTGATTCTCTCGGAGGGCAACGTGCTGGATTCTGGTCTGCTGACCGACGTGCTGACCGGGGAAAACCTGTCCAAGGCATTCGGACAGTCGATCGCGCTGGAGGTCACCGACGGGCGCTACTTCGCCCGGCGCACTCGCAGTCGCGCTGCGCACAGAAGACGGAAATGACCGAGTCGACATAGGAGACGGAAATGACAGAGTCGACGCCGCCGCCCTTGCCTCCGCGACCGGCCGCGACCGTGATGTTGATCCGTGACAAGGCACACGGACAGACGGCACCCGAAGCTCAGGCACCCGAAGCTCAGGCACATGAAGACCAGCCACATGAAGACCAGAGCCTCGAAGTTTTCCTGATGCGCCGTCACTCGGCCATGGAGTTCGTGGCCGGTGTGATGGTGTTCCCCGGCGGAGGCGTCGACGACCGGGACCGCAACGCAGACGTCGCCTGGCACGGGCCGGACCGGCAGTGGTGGGCCGGCCGGCTCGGCGTGGAGGCTGAACTCGCCGAGGCGTTGGTGTGCGCGGCGGCCCGGGAGACGTTCGAAGAGTCAGGGGTGCTGTTCGCCGGCGCCGCCGACGACTCGGACCTGCTTGTTGATGATGCCTCGGTGTACGGCGACGAGCGCGCGGCCCTGGCGAACAACACACTGTCGTTCGGAGAGTTCCTGCGCTCGGAGAAGCTGATGCTGCGCGCAGACCTGTTGCGTTCCTGGGCCAACTGGGTGACGCCGAAAGAAGAACGCACCCGCCGCTACGACACATTCTTCTTCGTTGGGGCGCTCCCGCTGGGGCAGCGCGCCGACGGTGACAACACCGAAACCGACAAGGCCGACTGGGTGACCCCGCAGGTCGGGCTCGATGATTTCGCCGAAGGCCGTAGCTTCCTGCTACCGCCGACCTGGACCCAACTCGACTCGCTCAACGGTCACACAGTGCCTGAGGTGCTGGCCGTGGAGCGCAAGATCTCCAAAGTCGAACCGCACCTCGCCACCGATGAGCGCGGAAACTGGGAGATCGAGTTCTTCAACAGCGAGCGCTACAACGAGGTACGAAACCGGCGCGCCCCGCGCGGCTACACCGACGGGGCGCCGCCCGCGTGAGTGAGTTCGTCAGCGTCGTTTTCGGCGAGGAAGTCGTTTCTGAGGGAGTCGCGCTACCCGAGGGCGCCGAGCGGGTCCACATCGCCACACTGCTCCTGTCGCGACCGCCCACCAACGCATTGACCCGCCAGGTCTGCCGGGAAATCACCGAGGCTGCCGCGCACCTGGCCACCCGTGACGATATTTGCGCGGTCGTCGTTTTCGGCGGCCACGAGATTTTCTCGGTCGGCGAGGACATGCCCGAGCGGCAGACGCTGAACGCAGCCGAGGCCAGGGAGGCTGAGCGGGTCTGTCAGCGTGCGGTCGACGCGCTCGCAGCGTTGGGAAAGCCTACGGTCGCCGCAATCACCGGATACGCGCTGGGCGCGGGCCAGACGCTGGCGTTGGCGGCGGACTGGCGGGTCAGCGGAGACAACGTGAAATTCGGCGCGACAGAGATCCTGGCGGGGTTGCCACCTGCCGGTGACGGCGCGACCCGGCTGGCCGCCGCGGTGGGCGACAGCAAGGCCAAAGACCTAGTGTTCAGCGGACGCTTCGTCGACGCGCGCGAAGCGCTCGAGCTGGGGCTGATCGACGAAATGGTGGCGCCGGACGCGGTGTACGACGCGGCGGTCGCCTGGGCGAGTCGTTTCCTGAACTCTGCACCGGCGGTCCTGGCGGCGGCAAAAGCCGCGTTTGGACCCGACGAGGCTCTCGGCCGAAGAGCGGATGCCAGCGGACGTTAGGCTGCCCTGCATGACGAGTTCTGATGTCAGCGACCCGGCGCCGCAGCCGCATGCGACCCAGGAGCAGGTCGACGCTGCCAGGCACGACACCAAGCTTGCCCAGGTGCTCTACCACGACTGGGAAGCCGAGAGCTACGACGAGAAGTGGTCGATCTCCTACGACCAGCGGTGCGTCGACTATGCCCGAGGCCGCTTCGACGCGTCGGTGCCCGAGCCGGTGCAGCGGGAGCTGCCCTACGACCGGGCGCTGGAACTGGGCTGTGGCACCGGGTTCTTCCTGCTCAACCTGGTCCAGGCAGGGGTGGCGCGGCGCGGGTCGGTGACCGACCTTTCCCCGGGCATGGTCAAGGTGGCTACCCGCAACGGTCTGTCTCTCGGCCTCGACATCGACGGCCGCGTCGCCGACGCCGAGGGCATCCCGTACGGGGACAACACCTTCGATCTAGTCGTCGGGCACGCAGTGCTGCACCATATTCCCGACGTGGAGTTGTCGCTGCGCGAGGTGCTGCGGGTGCTCAAGCCTGGCGGACGGTTCGTCTTTGCCGGTGAACCGACCACGGTCGGCAATCGGTACGCCCGCACACTGGCCGATTTGACCTGGAAGACAACCGTGCGGGCGATGAAGCTTCCCGGGCTGGGTTCCTGGCGCCGGCCGCAGGAGGAGCTCGACGAGAACTCCCGGGCCGCTGCGCTGGAGTGGATCGTCGACCTGCACACGTTCGATCCGGCCGAGCTGGAGAAAATGGCGACCAACGCCGGAGCGGTTCAGGTGCAGACCGCCAGTGAAGAGTTCAGCGCGGCGATGCTGGGCTGGCCGATACGGACGTTCGAATCGACGGTACCGCCAGGCAAGCTGGGTTGGGGCTGGGCGAAATTCGCATTCGGCAGCTGGACGACATTGTCCTGGGTGGACGCCAACCTCTGGCGTCGCGTGGTCCCCAAGGGCTGGTTTTACAACGTCATGGTCACCGGGGTTAAACCGTCCTAGCTTTCGGCCTCGACGATGTGCGGTATCTCTGCAGCGATGCGGGGCAGCGGGCGTGCGATGAGGTCGCCCGGTATCGCCTGACCGGACCGACTCTGGTCGCTGATATCGGCGCAGCACGAACGCGTTTCGCCGAACGGGCTGCCGTGGTCGTGGAGACCGTGATGCTGCGTCGCAAAGCGGCCGCGAAGTTCGCCGATGCCGCTGATGTCTCGGAATGGTTGTTCACCGATGAGGCGCTGCAGCAGGCAACCGCCGGGCCGGTCGCCCAACACCGAGCCCAGCGACTCGCCGGTGCCACCGTCCACGACGCGACGTGCTCAATCGGCACCGAGTTGGCGGCGCTGCGGAATTCGGCTGACCTAGTCCTCGGCAGTGATATCGATCCGGTGCGATTGGCGATGGCCGGCCACAACCTGGGGCTGGGCGGCGCCCCGGTCACGCTCTGCCGCGCGGATGCGCTGCGGCCCGTCACCGCCGATGCGGTCGTCGTCGTCGACCCCGCGCGGCGGAGTGGCTCCAGGCGGCGGTTCGATCCTCGCGCCTACGTGCCTCCGTTAGACCGGCTGCTGGAGGTCTTGCAGCGTCGCGACTATGTCATCAAGTGCGCTCCCGGGGTGGATTTCGAGGTACTGCGGCAGCTGGGATTCGAGGGTGAGGTAGAGGTGACGTCGCTGGCCGGCAGTGTCCGCGAAGCCTGCCTGTGGTCGCGTGGCCTCGCCGATACCAGCGTGCATCGACGGGCCACCATGCTCGACACCGCCGAACAGATCACCGACGCGGACCCTGACAATTGCCGGGTAGGGCCGGCCGGCCGCTGGATCGTGGACCCTGACGGCGCTGTGGTCCGCGCCGGGCTGGTACGCCACTACGGGACCCGGCACGATCTATGGCAACTCGATCGTGACATCGCCTACCTGTCCGGCGACCGACTGCCCGACGGAGTGCGCGGTTTCGAGGTCCTGGAGCAGGTGCCGTTCAGCGAACGAAACCTGCGTCAGGCGCTTTCGGCGCGCGCCGTGGGAGCGGTGGAAATCCTGGTCCGTGGGGTCGATCTGGACCCCGATGCGCTGCGGGCGCGGCTTCGCTTGCGTGGTACGACGCAGTTGACTGTGGTCATCGCCCGCTTGGGTTCCGGTGCGGCCAGCAGGGCAACAGCATTCGTATGCCGTCCGTCAAGGTGATCGGGCAAGTACCCTGACAACAACCGCGCTGTGCTCCGATCGGCGCCGATCTGACGGAAGGCCCTCAATGCGCATTCTCGCCGCTGCTGTTCTAGCTGCCGGTGTCGTAGCGGGCTGGGCGGTCGCACCGGCGGCTGCGGCCCAGTCCGCCTGTTCAGACCTGGGCGGCACAATCGATGCCGAACAGATCTGTCATGTGCGCGCGGAGAATCCCACCTACCGGTTGAGCTACGCGTTCCCGGCCGACTATCCCGACCAGCAGGCTCTGACGGCATATCTGACGCAAACGCGCGACGGCTTCGTCAATGTCTCGGACGGGCCGGGGGCCTGGAACTTGCCCTACGTCCTCGACGGCAGGGGGACGGCGTACCGGTCCGGTCCAGATGACGGCGGTACCCGCAGCATGGTGTTCGAGGTCTACGAAAACGTCGGCGGCGCGCATCCCCAGACCTGGTACAAGGCCTTCAATTGGGATGTCGCGACGGGCGCTCCGATCAGCTTCGACAGCCTCTTCAAGCCCGACACCACGCCCCTGGACGTGATCTTTCCGATCGTGCATGCCGATCTGTCCAGGCAAATCGGCGTCAATGCCATGATCTCGCCGGCGGACGGCCTGAATCCAGCCAAATACCAGGAGTTCGCGATTACCGACGATTCGGTGATCTTCTTCTTCGGTCAGGGCCAGATGCTGGGCGGCGCCGGGGGAGCGCTGCAGGCGACAGTGCCACGCAGCGCGATCGCGCCCCTGCTCGCGCAATCCGACTGAAGCGTGTCCAACGACTGCCTGCGGTCGAGTCGGGTGTAGCGGCAGGGCCGGGCCACCAGCATCCGCCGAACGGTTGGAGCTGACCAGCGCCGGTCGTATGTTCGACGCGCTTCAGGCCGGTGTAAATCCGTAGACTTGGCCGTCGCTGGTGGCAGTGACCACGCGTCGGTCGTGCCCGATGGACACACCGACCGGCCATCCCGTGGCTCCGGGCAGGCGGTAGCTGCTGACGGTATGACCGTCGCCGAGGTCGAAGATCACCAGGTTCATTCCGGCTGGGGCTTCTTCGCCGTCTGGGTTCTCCGGGGTTTCGACCACCGTGTAGCCGACTCCGGCGAGGCTTGAGCTGGACAGCGGTGCGGTGTCGTCGCGATTCCATACCTCTTCGCCCTGCTCGCCGGTATCGCGGATCGCCAGCAGCCGGGCTCCTGGCCCGCCGCCGGCGACGATCAAACCGTCGGGGGTGACCGACGGCGGGGTCTGCGCCAGGTAATTCAGCGGCACCGACCATTTTTCGGTGCCATCGTTGCTGTTGAGCGCCCACAGTTTCTCGTCGCGGCCGTTGACGTATACCGTGGCACCGTCGGCGGACAATACCGGGCTGGCCAGGGGTCCGTCGCCGACGGCATTGCTGGTCCACTCGCGGGTGAGCAGCGGGGTGTGCCCTGGCCGATACCGCAGACCGACGACCACGGCGTTTTCGGCGCCCGGTTCCCACAGCGTCAGCACGACGATGTTGGTGGCGCCGGAGAAGGCGGGGGCCGCCGCGACAGGGCATTCCGGGCGGGCCGAAGCGCAGTCGTCGAGTCCGCGTTGGGAGTCGGTGGGGTCGAGGCCGGCGACCAGATCCATCGAGGTGCCGGTGACGGTGCCACGGTGGGCGTCGAACACGAGTACCTGACCCAGGTGTGTGACCACCAGCAGGCTGCCGGGCGACAGAATGCGTGTCGTCATCGGCATCCCGATCACCGGGCGGCGCCACTGGATCCACTGGGTGGGCGGAAACGACAGCACTGTGCCGGGCTGACCGATGTAGAGGTTGCCGAAGTCATCGAACAGCGGGCTGGCCATGCCGCCGCCCTGGACCATCCTGGTGCACCAGCGCTGCCGCGCGTAATTGTCGGTCTCCCAGACCATCAGTGAGCAGCCCCCGGCAGTCTGGCCGTTGACGGCCAACTCGTTGTCGGAGCTGAGGGCCACCTGCGCTGCGAGGTCGCCCTTGACCGAGCGCGTCCATTCCAGCCGCAGCGTGTCGGCTGCGTTGACCGGTGAATAGCTGCTGTTCCCGCCGTCGGCGTACTGAGCCGCCCAACTTTGCGCCGCGCGGGCTTCCACCCAGGAATCGGTGTTGCCGCAACCGGTAAGGGCGCCGGTGACCAGCGCTGTTGTGGTCAACGCGATGATTCGCCGGAGCACGGGATCCTCTCTGAATGTCGCAGCGGTCGACTGCGGGCGGATGTTGTTCGAGCCCACGTGAGGGTAACCGGTTGTCGCCAGCGGGCAGGAGCGTAGCGACCCGGGAATGTCGCCGGCGGGCAGGAGCGTAGCGACCCGGGAAGGTTAGCGTCGCGCTCGCGTAGGCTTTCGGCCCATGACGACGATGTGGGGCGCGCCGTTGCACAAACGTTGGCGAGGCTCGCGCCTGCGGGACCCACGTCAAGCCAGCTTCCTCACCCTGGCATCGCTGAAGTGGGTGCTGGCCAATCGGGCGTACTCGCCGTGGTACCTGGTCCGTTATTGGCGGCTGCTGAAGTTCAAGCTGGCCAACCCGCACATCATCACCAGGGGCATGGTGTTCATCGGCAAGGGCGTGGAGATGCAGGCGACCCCCGAGTTGTCGCAGATGGAGATCGGTCGCTGGGTGCACATCGGTGACAAGAACACCATCCGCTGCCATGAAGGTTCGCTGCGCATCGGGGACAAGGTCGTGCTCGGCCGCGACAACGTCATCAACACCTACCTTGACATTGAGTTGGGCGATTCGGTGCTGATGGCCGACTGGTGCTACGTGTGCGATTTCGACCACCGGATGGACAGCATCGAACTGCCGATCAAAGATCAGGGCATCCTCAAGAGTCCAGTGCTGATCGGGCCCGACACCTGGATCGCCACCAAGGTAACGGTGTTGCGGGGGACCAGCGTCGGGCGTGGTTGCGTACTGGGATCCCACGCGGTGGTCAAAGGCGACATACCGGACTTCTCGATCGCCGTCGGTGCGCCCGCCAAGGTGATCAAGAATCGAAAGGCGTCGTGGGAGACATCGGCGGAACAGCGGGCGGAGTTGGCCGCGGCGCTGGCGGACATCGAGCGAAAGAAGGCGTCTCGCTGAGGTTCACCTCTCCGGAAGTGGGCGTTCGACGATAGGCCGTCGCGGGTGCGGTCGGCGCTCGGCGCGTTTGGCGGCCAGATACACCTGCGAGGTCTCGGCGGCCACCATCTGCCAGGCGAAGTCCGACGTGAGCCGCTCACGCGCCGCCTCCGCGCGCAGCTGCGCGGCGGCCGGCCCGCCGAGAACCACACCGACCGCGTCGGCCAGTGCGGCCACGTCGTTGGGTCGGAAGGACAACCCGGTTTCGCCGTCGATCACGGCTTCGCCGAGGCCACCCGCGGTGGAGGTAACCAGCGGTGCTCCGGCCGCGGCGGCTTCGAGCGCAACGATGCCGAACGGCTCGTAGTGTGACGGCAGCACCGCTGCGTCGGCGCGGTGCAGTAATGACAGAAGTTGCGAATGATCGACGAGGCCAACAAAATTCGTCGCTTTCAAGACTCGGTGCTTGCGGGCCTGTTCTTTGAGGAATTGAAGTTGGGTGCCCTCGCCGGCGATCGTCAACGTCGTGCCGGGATAGGCGCGGCGGATGCGGGGCAGCGCGGCGATCGCGTCCTGCACACCCTTCTCGTACTCCAGGCGGCCGAAGTACAGCAACTCGGCAGGTCCGCGATGTCGACGACGTGCCGCGAACGGCCAACCTTCGGTGTCGATCCCGTTTCGGATGATCGAGATGTCGGCGAGATCTGGGCCGAAAAGGGTGCTGATCTCGTCCCGCATCGATGCCGAACACGTGATCAGCGAGTCCGACTCGCGGACCAGCCACGACTCCAGTGCGTGGACCTGTCGGCTCACTGCGCCCGACACCCAGCCCGAATGCCGGCCGGCTTCGGTGGCGTGAATAGTGGAAACCATTGGTACGTCGAAGGACTGGGCCAGTGCGACGGCCGGATGAGCGACCAGCCAGTCGTGCGCGTGCACCACGTCGGGCCGCCAGTCGGCCAGGCCGAGGCCGGCGCGAACCATCGCGTGCCCCATGGCGAGCGTCCAGGCCATCATGTCGGCGCCGAAGCTGAACTCGTGCGGGTCCTCGGCGGCGGAAATCACTCGAACCCCCTCGGTGAACTCGTCGGTGGTCGGGTGGGTGTACGGGTCGGTGGCCGTCGGTCTGCGGCAGAGCACCACGACATCGTGGCCCGCCAGGGCGAGTTCGGTGGCCAGGTGGTGCACGTGCAGGCCCAGTCCGCCGATCACCACCGGCGGGTACTCCCAGGACAGCAGCAGGATCTTCATCTTCAGGCGCTCGGCAGTCTCCGTGCGTCGAGAGCTCCGAACAGCCCGTCAGCGCGGTTCCAGCCCTCGGCCAAGCGCTGCGCCTGCTGCTGCCGACCCGATGCCAGCGCTCCGGCGATCTCGCGGGTGGCATGGGCATGCAGATGGGCGCGGTAGCGCGCGTAGTCGGCCGCCGAATCCTTGCTGACCATGAATGGCCAGTCACTCGACACGGTGAGCAGCGTCTCGCGCAGGATCTGATCAGCGACGAAATCTCTGGGTCCCGAACATCGGCCGGGGGAACCCAGCACCCGCGACGCCCCGGGATGGGCGAGGGCCTTGTCGATGGTATTCAGTGCCGCGTCGACCACCTCGCCGTTGAGCTGCACCAAGTCGGCCACCTTCTCGCCTGCCCACACCTGCCAGTCCTTGCCCGAACCCCAAGAACTCGGCGGCAGCTCCACCGGTGTGCCGGTGTAACCATCGGCAATCGCGTCCGACAGTGTGCCAACCCGCACCCCGGCGGCCGGCAGCGCGCGCAGCACCCGCTCGAGCCATACCGGGCCCTCGTGCCACCAGTGTCCGAACAGTTCAGTGTCGAAGGCGGCGATGACGTGGGCCGGCCGGCCAATGCGGGCACTCTCGCTCGTCAGGCGCTGCCGCACGGTGTGGACGAAATCGGCCACATGAGCGTCCACCGCGGCGTCGGCGCGTTGAGGGTCGTAGGGCGCCTTGGCGTTGGAGGCCACGTTGCGTCCGGTCACCCGGGCGGGCTTGAGGCCGGTGGCGTGGTCGTAGGTGTGGAAATCCCGATAGGCGGCGTGGCCGGGATAGCCGGACTTGGGCGACCAGACCCGGTAACTGACCTTGAGGTCACGACCGAACGCCACGACATCGGAAGCGGCGACCGGCCGCCCCAAAGCGGTGTCGCCGTGCAGCGAGGGCCCGTCGACCATGAAGTGGCCCACACCGGCCGCGGCGTAGTCGGCCTCCATTCCGGGCGCGTAAGCGCACTCCGGAGCCCAGATGCCCGTCGGCGTGTGAGCGAACCGCTGCTTGGCGTCCGCCAGCCCCTCGCGCAGCGCGAACTCACGCAACCGGGGGTTCAGCAGGGGCTGGAACGGGTGCGCCAGCGGGCCGCCCAACAGCTCGATGACTCCGCCGTCGAGCAGCTCGCGCAACACCGGGCCGCCGCCGTGACGCCACAGCGTGTCGAATTCTGTCAGCGCACGCTCGGCTTCGGCGTATTCGTGAAGTCCCAACTTTCGCAATGCTTCTGGCTGCGAAGTCGGTGAACTCGGCCCAGTTCCCGGAGATGTCTGGATGTTTGCCGCCTCCAGCGCGCGTAACTGCCAGTTGGCCAGCCAGTGGTGCATACCCTTGAGGCAGTACGGGTCATCCAGCTGTGCGGCCACCACCGGTGTGACGCCGAGGGTGACCAGGTGGCTGCGGTTCTCGGCGGCCAGGGTGCGTAGCACCCGCACCAGCGGCAGATAGGCCGCCGACCAGGACTGGTAAAGCCATTCTTCGCCGACCGGCCAGCGTCCGTGATGGGCCAGCCAGGGCAGATGGGTGTGCAGGACCAGTGTGAAGAGGCCCGGCACCGGCGTCACGGGCGCACCGCGATCGCGACGAGATCCAGGCTGTCATCAATGTTGCGGTCGTCCCGTGCGCCGGCATCTGGACGGGATTGCGCTGTGCCCTCGACCGCTGTGCCCTCAACCGCTGTGTCTTCAACCACCAGGTCGAAGTCGCCGGTGGTCACCGACGCGACGTCGGCGAGCAGGTCGTCCGGCCACGGTTCGTCGGCCAGCGCGCGCGATATCTGGGCGTCGATGATCGATCCGCCGTGGCGAGCGTCCAGCTCGGCGAGGCGGGGGCCGTGAAAGACGCCGTGGATGCTCTCGATTTCGAAGCCGGCCGACTCCAGGAGTTCGGCGAGTTCGACGGCATTTAGTTCGCGGGTGTGAAACGGGTTGACAGGAGTGTCGCGACCGGGGGAGAAGGTGATGCGATTCGGGGTCGACATCAACAGGACCCCGCCGGGTCGCAGTACCCGAAAACATTCGGCGACGAACTGCCCCTGGTCCCAGAGATGTTCGATCACCTGGAAATTGACCACGACGTCGACCGACGCCGTCGGCAGTGGAAGTTCGGCAAGGTTGCCCTGGCGCATGTCGACGCGGGGATACCGCGCGCGGACGTGGGCCACCGCCGATTCGTCGTAGTCGAGGCCGATTACGTGCCGGGCGACGTCGGCGATCAGGTCGGCGCCGTACCCCTCCCCGGAACCCGCCTCGCGTACGTCGAGGTCGATGCAGCGGTCTGCCAGGCGCCGGTAGACCACTTCATGGCGGCGAAACCAGTAGTTCTCCTCGGTCAGGCCGGGCACGGTCCGCTCGCCGGTCAGCGCCATGGGGGCGGCAGCCGGAGGCTTGGCGGGCGTCCCGGGCCCGGTAACAGATGCGCTCATTGCAAGGCAGGCTAACCCGTATCCGTGCGGAGGCGAACTGTTGGCCGAACCCGGGCTGCTCGCGGGCCCGGGGGTTCACGAATTTCGACAGGCTATGGTGAATCTGCGAGGCACTAAATGTTACTAGCGGGTAACATGATGGCCAGTGCGTGAACCGTGATATTGCAGGCCGGTCACCGGCCCCTTCCAGGAGGACGAACCAGAGTCATGACGAACATCGTGGTCCTGATCAAACAGGTTCCAGACACATGGTCGGAGCGCAAGCTGTCCGAGGGCGATTGGACCCTCGACCGCGAGGCTGCCGACGCCGTACTCGACGAGATCAACGAGCGCGCCGTCGAGGAGGCCTTGCTGATCAAGGAGCGCGAGGGCGGTGACAGCACGGTCACCCTGCTGACCGCTGGGCCCGCGCGCGCCACCGAGGCGATCCGCAAGGCGCTGTCGATGGGCGCCGACAAGGCCGTCCACCTCCTCGATGACGGCATGCACGGTTCCGACGTCATCCAGACCGGTTGGGCGTTGGCCCGCGCGCTGGGCACCGTCGAGGGCACCGAGCTGGTCATCGCCGGAAACGAGGCCACCGATGGTGTCGGCGGAGCGATTCCCGCGATCGTGGCCGAGTATCTGGGTCTGCCCCAGCTGACTCACCTACGCAAGGTCACGATCGAGGGCGGCAAGGTCATCGGCGAGCGGGAGACCGACGATGGCGTGTTCGGCGTCGAGGCCCAGTTGCCCGCAGTGATCAGCGTCAGCGAGAAGATCAACGAGCCCCGCTTCCCCTCCTTCAAGGGCATCATGGCCGCCAAGAAGAAGGAAGTGACCACTTTGACCCTCGCCGAGATCGGCGTGGAGGCTGACGAAGTGGGCGTCGCCAACGCAGGCTCCAAGGTGCTCTCGTCGACTCCCAAGCCGGCCAAGACCGCGGGCGAGAAGGTCACCGACGAGGGCGAAGGCGGCACCAAGGTCGCCGAGTACCTGGTCGCTCAGAAAATCATCTAGCACGTCACTGGAAATCTCCGATCAACCACCGACAGACATAGAGGCAAAGAAACCCATGGCTGAAGTACTCGTGCTCGCGGAGCACGCCGAAGGTGCACTGAAGAAGGTCACCGCTGAATTGATTACTGCCGCCCGCGCGCTGGGCGAGCCATCGGCAGTGGTGGTGGGCACGCCCGGCACGTCTGAGCCGCTGGTCGAGGGGCTCAAGGCCGCCGGCGCCGCGAAGATCTACGTCGCGGAATCCGCCGATGTCGAGAACTACCTGATCACACCCTATGTGGATGTGTTGGCCGCGCTGGCCGAGTCGGCCACTCCCGCAGGCGTGCTGCTCGCCGCCGGTGCCGATGGCAAGGAGATCGCCGGTCGGCTGGCCGCGCGCATCGGCTCGGGCCTTCTGGTCGACGTCGTTGACCTCAAAGCAGGCCCAATAGGTGTTCATTCCATCTTCGGTGGTGCCTTCACCGTCGAGGCCGAGGCTGTCGGCGACACCCCGGTGATCACCTTGCGCCCCGGCGCCGTCGAGGCCGAGCCGGCCGCCGGTGCCGGCGAGGTCGTCAGCGTCGATGTGCCCGCTGCGGCCGAGAACGCGACGAAGATCACCTCCCGTGAGCCGGCTGTCGCCGGTGACCGTCCTGAGCTGGCCGAGGCGACCATCGTGATCTCCGGCGGTCGCGGCGTGGGCAGTGCGGACAACTTCAGCGTCGTCGAAGAGCTGGCGGACTCTTTGGGGGGTGCCGTCGGCGCATCGCGTGCCGCGGTGGACTCGGGGTACTACCCGGGCCAGTTCCAGGTCGGCCAGACCGGTAAGACCGTGTCCCCGCAGCTGTACATCGCACTGGGGATCTCCGGAGCGATCCAACACCGCGCCGGCATGCAGACATCGAAGACGATCATCGCGGTCAACAAGGACGAAGAGGCGCCGATCTTCGAGATCTCCGACCTCGGCATCGTCGGTGACCTGTTCAAGGTGAGCCCTCAGCTGACCGAGGCGGTCCGGGCCCGCAAGGGTTAGTTCTCGCTGCGTCAGCAGCCATCGGGGCCCCATTTCG